>Ga0209698_10002088_pt1 | contig 22883 bp, 20 predicted proteins | sample LitLauG_LLR_2012_FD_187203 | JGI IMG/M metagenome (GOLD analysis project Ga0209698, IMG submission 187203) | Freshwater sediment microbial communities from Pennsylvania, USA - Little Laurel Run_MetaG_LLR_2012 (SPAdes) (version 2) | ecosystem: Environmental > Aquatic > Freshwater > Creek >... | reverse complement strand
CCTCCATGGATGGTCCTGCGCCGGTTCGCCCTGCACCGCTTGCAATCGACCCGATGACGGCCACCATAAAGCGCTGGTCGGCACGCCCGCTCGCTCGCGACAGCAGCCACCCGCTCGAGGGAGACGTGTGCGCCACGATGTGGCCCACCCGCACGCTGGCCGAGCGCGAACGCTGGTTCGACGAGCTTTACGTCTGGACCGAGGGATTCCAGGCCTCGACCACGCAGCGCGCGCGCATCCAGGTGGCGGCGCTCGATCACGCGCTGCGCATGCTCGAATGCGAGTCCGCCGACTCGGTCGCGGTCACGCTGTCGTTCGGAACCGTGGAACGGCACATGGATGCCATCATCCGGCGACTGCAGCTGTACCCGCTGGTTTCGCACCGGTTGGTGGTCATACTGCGCGGCGTGGCGGACCGCGTGCGATCGCAGTACCGGATCCGGGCGCTGATCGACTACCTTCGGTCCGGGCAGATCACAGTCGGCTACCGGGTGTCGGCGCCGCGCGTGACGATGGAGATCCGGGCGCTCGATCTGGTCCAGCCCGAGTTCGCCAAGGTGCTGGCGCCTGCCTCCGACCGCGAGGAGTTCTGGAAAGACTTCGTCTCCGAGGCCAGGGTCGCCGGAATCGTGCCGCAGTCGTTGATCGTCGCCGGGCTGGAAACCGAACGACAGCTCGAGCTGGCCCGGCAGGCGGGCATCCGCTTCGGTCAGGGCAACGCGGTCCGGCCGTCGTTCCAGCCCCCGCAGACGCGCGAGCGAAGGGGCGGCGCGCGCGACATGCCCGACCCGCCGACGCGCTCGCCGTTTCTTTGAACCGGGCGGCCGGCTAAAGACTGCTGCCGCGCCGCCGCAGCCGTTCAAGACGGGTTTGCGCCTTCGGCAGATTGCGCCGCAGGATGCTTTCGGACCACTTGCGGGCCAGGCGGGCGATTTCGCGCGACCGGGTCAACGACGGCAGCATCGTCATCGCCACGTGCGCGTCGTTGATCTCGCCCAGCAGCTGTTGCAGGCGCGACAGCTGCTTGAGCGTGCGCGCCGCCGCATCCGCCCGCAGCGCGGGGGCCAGCAGCTCGAGCGCGTAGCGCTGGCGCTTGGCCAGGATTCGCAAGCGGTGGCGGCCCTTGGCCGGCAGCGCCGACAGGTTCTTCACGCCGGCGGTCAGCCGCTCGTGACCGCGCTGGATCGCGTGTCGCGCCCGATCCATCAGAAGCTCCGGGGTCGGCGCCGCCGGCGTGTCGGCCCATTGAAGCAGGCGCAGCGCGGCGCTCGCGAAGCGGGCGCTGGCCAGCGCGGTGCGCAGACGTTGCCGCTGTCGCTCGCGACGTTGCCTCGCCCGCTCGATCAGCCCGTCCCACAGGGATGGGTCGACCGATCCGACCGCCTTGCGAATCGACGGCAGGGTCTGGGTCAGCAGCACATCCCAATCGCGCGTGCCACCGAACAGATCGGCCATCCAGCGCAGGTCGCGCGCAACCGGATCGTCGGCCGCCGTCGCCACCCCGAGCAATCGCAGGGCCGAGCGGGTGCGACGCAGCGCGACGCGCGCCTGGTGCACGTATTCCGGATCGTCGCGGTCGGCCGCCCCTCGCACGTTGGCCAGCACGCGCTGAACCCCGTGTCCGACCAGGCGACGGGCGACCTCCTGATGCGTGCGTTGCGGCTGCAACAGCGCGCAGAACCCTTCGGCGTCGGCACCCGTCGGCCGTTCACCATGGCGCTGGGCCAGACGGTAGCCGCGAGCGGCCTTCGAATCGATCGCGGGCACCAGCGCCAGCGCCCGCGGCCCGCGGCCGATCAGGTCCAGCGCCAGGGCGAAGACCGCCGACGTCGCACCCTCGAGCAACTCGAGCTCGAGCTCGCAGATCGGCTCGGTGCGCCGGCCGGCGATGATCTTGCCTTCGTCGAGGGCCACCTCGATCCGGGCGCCCCGATACTGCACCGGGCGCGCGGTCCGCTGGAAGCGCGTGCGGAACACGGGAACCAGCTTCCCGGGCCGGCCTTCGAGCAGACTTTGCAGCGGGGACTCCGCAAGGTCGGCCGGGCACGGATGCGGGCCGGGCACCGGGCCTTCCCATTCGCCGCGCCGTGTCAACGCCCCCGGCATGTCAACGGTCTTCAGCGTCTGGAGCCAGTACGCATCGGGACCGTCGCCGACCCGCCGCACGCGCAGCGCCGCTTCGCGCGCCGCCAGGCGGCGATCGGCGGTGTCGAAGTAGACGCTCTCGAGCGTCACCGGCGGCTGTGCACCGTAAGTGCTCAGCTGCCGGCGTATCGCTTCGAGCGCCGAAGCCGGCACCGCCAGCTTCAGCTCGATCTCGAGCGGCGGCTTGCGCGGCCGCTCCGGCTCGGCCGCCGGCGCTGCATCCGGCCGCCCCGCGAGCGTGCCCGTCGCGTGCATCGACTTCATGGCGTCGACGCGCCCGCCGGGCGCCAGGCGAGGCTCGCGAGCAGCAGCGCAGCCGCGCACAGCGTGGCTGCCGACGCAAAGCAAAGGCTGTAGCTGCCGCTGGCCCGTTGCAACAGCCCGAATGCGAGCGGCCAGACCATGGATCCGATGAACGTCACAAAAAGGCTGCCTCCCGTCGCGGCCCCTGCCTGCCCTGGCGGCGCCCTGCGCGCGACCTCGGCCAGGAACACTCCATTCCACCCGATCGCGGTCGAGCCGAGCAGCGCGCACGCCGAGTACACCGCCAGCGCGGGCCAGCGCGGCGTGAACGCCGCTGCCAGCGCGCAACCCAGGCACATCAATGCCCCCAGCGCCTGCAGCGTGCGACGCGGCGCAAGCCACCGATCGGACGAGATGCCCCACACGATGCGCCCCGCGACTCCCGCCAGGTTGGCGGCGGTCAGCCCCACCCCGGCCGCCACCCAGCCGTAGCCTAGACCCTCGACCAGGTAAGCCACAATGAAGCCGGAGGTGCAATTCTGCAGGCCGGAATAAACAAATGAAAGCGCGGCCATCGACCGCAAAGGGCGGGACGCGCCGACCAGGCGGACCCCTGCCAGAAGGGCCGATGCCTCGAAGCGCGCGCCGCGCTCACGATCCTGATCCAGTCCTGCGCGCAGCGGTTGCACCGCGGCCGCGCACACCAGGCACAGGCCGGCCACCGCGCTCAACGCCAGTTTCCATTGAACCCAAACCGTCAGCGCCGGCACCAGGATTCCGGCCAGCGCGACTCCCGCCGGAACGCCGGTCTGCTTGACGGAAAAGGTCAAGGCGATCCGATCCGGATGGGCGGAGCGCGCCAGCAGATGACTGGAAGCCGGCGTGACCGGCCCGTAGCCGAGGCCGAGCACGACCGCCGAGACCGCCAGCGCGGGCGCTGTGGCCTGCAGTCCGAGCAACAGGCCCAGCGCGCACAGCAGCAGCGACCCTTGCGACAGTCGCAAGGCTCCCAGCCGCTGCACCAGGGATCCGCTGATCAACGCCGCCGCGGCCGATCCAAAGTACACCAGCGCGATGTAGGTGCCGACCACCGAAGTCGGCTCGCCGCTGGCAGCGGCAACCGCCGGAGCGATCGCGGGAACGCTCAAAGCCGCCAGGGCGACCATCACCTGGATCGCGGTGGTCGCCGCCAACGTGAGCGCGGGGCCGGGAAAGCTGGCGCCCGCGCGCTGCGGCTGCGCTGTGGAAGCGGTTTGCATCGTGTGGGCCCGAGCCTATACTGAATACAGGATTCCGCGTTGTCCGGGCGCGCAGTCGCGACCGGCGCGCAAGTGCAGGGGATGTCGTGACACCGATACGGCGCCGTTTCGCCTGGTTGGATGCATGAGTGGCATGGTGGAGCGCGCGCTGCGAATTCTGATCGTCGATTCCCACGGACAACCGGTCCGCTGGGCGGCGTTGACGCGTGCCGCGCGTTACTACGCATCCGGCAAGGTATTGACCGATCTGGGCGAGAACCTGTTCGCGATGAACGGGGGCTACCAGGAAAGCTCCGGGCTGCGATCCGAATTCGTCACCAGTTCGATCGTGATGATTCGCGGCCGCCATCGGCTGCCGGTCGACCACGCGCGCGTGGGGCTGACCAAGCACCGGCTGTTCGCGCGCGACCGCAACGTCTGCGCCTATTGCGGCGGCCGCTTCGCCGAATCCGACCTGACCGTCGAGCACATCGTGCCGGTCTCGCGCGGCGGACGCCACGAGTGGACCAACGTGGTGACCGCCTGCCGCTCGTGCAACACGCGCAAGGGCAACCGCCGGCCGGAAGAGGCGCGCATGCCGCTGCTTTTCGTGCCATACGCGGTGTGCCGCAACGAGGGATTCATCCTGAGCAATCGCCGCATCCTCGCCGATCAGATGGCGTTCCTGCAGGCAAGCCTGCCCAAGCATTCGCGCTGGGCACACGGCTAATACCCAGCGCGGAGGACGATCACCCCAGCCGGGACTGCAGCAGGCGGAAGAACGCGCCGACCGGCTCGGCCCGCACGTACGCATCGTGCTTGAACGAGCTTTGCACCGCCGCCGGCTGCAGCACGCACTCAACCTCGCCGCCGCCTTCGATGAGCGCCCAGAGCGTGGCGCCGGACACGCCGTCGAGCGCCGGCGCGTGGATCTCGAGCCCGTCGACGCGGCGGGCGATGCGACGGTAGCTGACCTTCAGTTGCCCGGCCTCCAGGTCCCCGCGCGCGAATACGACGACGGGCCTGGCGTGCAGCACGGCCCCGACGCGGCGCATCTGCGCATACGGAAAGCCCGCCAGCACGTAAGTGCGGACCCCCGCCTCCGAAGCCAGCGAGTCGAACGAGGCGGCGCGCCAGTGACGGCGCAGCAGCCCCGCGCAGCGGCGGCATCCGATCCGGACCGCCGCCAGGTCCGCCGCGGGGTCGACCAGCACGCGGGCACGCGCCTCGCGCAACCACAGGATGCGCCCGCTGTCGCCCAGAGGCAGACCCAGGTCGCCGACGCTGACGCCGTCGTCGAACAGGTGCCGGCAGGTCAGCAGCAGTATCGAGGTGCCGAAAAGATACAGCGCGCCGCTGGCGAGCGGCTCGGCGCGACCATTGCGCAGCGCCAGCAGCGGCACCGCGACCCGCTCCAGCGCGGCGCCGATCGCGCGCGCGCGCTGCGCGTCGACATTGCTGTCGACATCCAGCGGCTCGGTGCCGACGCGCGCCCAGCTCACGAACGCGGACTCCTTGCGCCCCCGGGCGCGCCATGAAAACGGGCCGGCAGGGTTGCCCCCGCCGGCCCGCAACGAACAAGGCGAGACGCGGTTACTTCAGATGCTTGCTGACGTACTTGGTCAGCTCGAACATCGTGGCCTGCGGCTTGCCGAACAGCGGACGCAGCTTGTCGTCGGCGTTGATGTTGCGACGATTGATCGGGTCCTGCAGCTTGTTTTTCTTGATGTACGCCCAGATCTTGCTGGTGACCTCGGTGCGCGGCATCGGGCTGGAGCCGATGATGGCCGCGAGCGGCCCGGTCGGCATCAGCGGCTTCATGAAGGCGGCGTTCGGCTTGCGTGCGCTCTTCTTCTTGGCAGCCTTCTTGGGCGCGGCTTTCTTCGCGACTTTCTTCACAACCTTCTTGGCGGTCGTCTTCTTGGCCGCCTTCTTGCCCGACTTCTTCGCTTTCTTGGCAGTTGCCATCAAGGATCTCCTCTGTGCTGAACGGATGGGCACAGCGACAGCGTTCTTGCCTGAATCTAGCTCTAAGAGCGCTCTCGTTGCGTGACCCGAATACTATGCTAATCGCGACGGGAATCAAGTGTTTTCAGAGGGAGATTTGCGTCCGCCGCACATGCGCGGGCCGATTTTCAGAGGGAGCGGAGCCGATCCGGGCGTTTGGCGCGCTCCCCCGGCCTGGACCCGGACCACAAGATGTTGTGAATCGGGCGAGGGGTTCACAACATGTTGTAGTCTCGATCGGACCGCGCGGCCTGATCGGCCGCCCCGCGCCGCGGCCGGGCCGGCCCGCGCGGCCGGCATGGCGAACCAGGCTCCCGGACCCCGATCCTCCCGGTTTTCCGCTGCAAGTTACGATGCGCGCGAAGCTCACTTCTCCCGCATTCAGGTAGATGCCGGATAGCAATCCTGCCATGTTTCGCCTGGGCACGGCCCGCCTGCTGGTCCTGACCGCCATCGGGTGCCTGCTGCTGGCACTCGGGCTGCGCGCCGGCGGCATCGACCGGCCGCTGTTCCTCGCGGTCAACGAGGCCGCCTGGCGCTGGGCGCCGCCGGCCGCGCTCAGCTGCATCACGATCCTCGGCCATGGCCTGAGCGCGACCATGCTGCTCTCCCCGGCGCTGCTGCGCGCTCCGCCGGTCTGGATCGCGGGCCTGTACGCCACCCCGCTTGCCCTGCTGCTTTCCCGACTGCCCAAGACGTTGATCGATTCCCCCCGGCCGGCGGCGGTCCTGGACCCGGCCGGCCTGCACATCGTCGGGATGCGGCTGGCGGCGCACAATTCGTTTCCCTCGGGGCACGCGATCACGGCATTTCTGGTCGTGGCCGTTCTGCTGGCGGGCAACCCGGCGGCACGGCCGAGGATCGCTGCCAGATTCGCCGTCGTGCTGCTCGGCATCGCGGTTGCGGTTTCACGCGTGGCGGTCGGGGCCCACTGGCCGTCCGACGCGTTGGCCGGGACCGCGCTGGGCCTGCTGGCCGGCGTGGCCGGTGCACAGGCAGCATCGCGCTGGCGCCCGGCCTGGGGGCCGGCGGCGCAGATCGGGTCGGCCCTGGCCCTGTTCGCCTGCTCGATCGTGCTGGCGCGCGCCGACCTGGGCTACCCGATGGCGCTTCCTCTGCAGTGGGTCCTGGCCGCGCTCGGCGTTGCCGTGGCGGCGGCAACCCTCTGGCGCGCGTGGGCCGCTCGCTCCGCGGCGGCGCGCTTGCCCGGATGAGCCGAGCCGCCGCCTACCCCTGGCAACGCGCGGTGCTGCTCGCAGCGGCGTTGCTGCTGGTGCCGGCGCTGGGACTGCCGCCGCTGTTCGACGTCGACGAGGGCGCGTTCGGCGAGGCAACGCGCGAGATGCTGGCGAGCCGCGACTGGTGGTCGACCACGCTCAACGGCGCGCCGCGCTTCGACAAGCCGATCCTGATCTACTGGCTGCAGGCGGCCAGCGCAACCGCGTTCGGCCTGAACGAGTTCTCGCTGCGGCTGCCGTCGGCGCTGGCGGCGCTCGCGTGGATCGGCGCGATCGGTCGTTTCGCTTCGTCCCGGCGGGACGCCGAGACCGGTGCGCTGGCGGCGTGGATCGCGGCAAGCTGCATCGGCGTCGTGGTGATCGCGCACGCCGCAACGGCCGATGCCCTGCTCAATGCCTTTCTGGCCGCCGCGATGCTGGACGCCTGGCGTCACCTCGAGGATGGGGACCGGGGCGCACTGCGCCGCATGTACGTGTGGATCGGGCTGGGCGTTTTGACCAAGGGGCCGATCGCGGCGCTGATTCCGGTCGCGGTCACGCTGCTGTATGCGCTGAGCTCGGGTCGCCTGCGCGACTGGCGCAAGGCCGCCTTCGACCCGGTCGGCTGGCTGCTGCTGGCAGCGATCGTCGCCCCCTGGTACGGCTACGCGCTGAACCGGCACGGGTGGGCGTTCGTCGAGGGTTTCTTCGTGAAGCACAATCTGCAGCGGTTCAGCTCAACGCTGGAGGGCCACTCCGGCAGCCTGGTCTACTACGTGGTGGCGGTGCCGGCGCTGCTGTTGCCGTGGACCGGACTGCTGGGGCCCGTGGTGCGCGCCGCGCGCGCCGACTGGCGGGCCGAGCTGCCCCGCTACCTGTGGCTCTGGTTCGGATTCGTGTTCGTGTTCTTTTCGGCCTCGGGCACCAAGCTGCCGCACTACGCGCTGTACGGGCTGACGCCGCTGTTCATCCTGATGGCCGGGCATCGGGCCGAGCTGGGCGCGGGCCGCCTGGCGCGCCTGCTGGCGGGCCTGCTGCTCGCGCTGCTGCCGCTGTTGCCGTGGCTCGCGCATCGCTGGGCAAGCGGTGCAACCGACCCGCGTGCCGCGTACTACGCCGCGCTGGGGCAGCAGGCGCTGCGGGCGGCGCCCTGGTCGTTCTACGCGATCACCGGCGGTGCCTGCGCGATCGGAATCGGGCTGCTGTGCGTGCCGCGCTGGCCCGCGTGGCAGCGCCTGGCAATGGCCGCCGGCCTGCTGACGCTGGCACTGGAAACGGCGGTTGCGCCGTGGCTGGGCGACGTGGTCGGCGGACCGGTCAAACGTGCTGCGCAATTCGCCGCCTCGCGCCACCAGCGGGTGGTGCAATGGAATCTGAACGTGCCCAGCTTCAGCGTGTACCGCGGCAAGATCACCGAGTCGCGCCCGCCGCGCCCCGGGGAGCTGGCGATCACGCGCGAGGACCGGCTGCCGGCCGATGCGAGGGTCGAGGTGCTGTTCTCGGAAGGCGGGGTGATGGTGGTGCGACCGGAGGCGGGACTGCGGTAAGGATCGGACGTCGATGTCCGGACTTCAGTAGTGCCGGTCCTGCGCGATGATCGCGATGGCCGCCCGCGTGATGCCGAAGGCGATCCAGTCGAACACGCGGGTGGGCCAGGACCTGCGCATCAGGTCCTCGGGGCCGAACGCGACGGCTTCGGTGGCGATCGCGTGCTCCAGGCGAGCGCGCAGCGCGCTCGCGAATCCGGCATCGCGCACCAGCACGTTGGCTTCGCGCGCCATCAGCAGGCTGTATGGATCCAGGTTGCTCGAGCCGACCGTGGCCCAGTCGTCGTCGATCACGGCCGCCTTCGCGTGCAGGAAGCTGCGCGTGTACAGGTGGATCTGCACGCCGCCCGACAGCAGCTGCCCGTACAGCGCATGCTGCGCGTAGTACTGCACCACGTGCTCGACCCTGCCCTGCAGCAGCAGGCGCACCCGGACTCCGCGCCGCGCCGCATCCAGCAGCGCGGCACGGAAGCGCCGGCCCGGGATGAAGTAGGCGCAGGCGATCAGCACTTCGCGCTGCGCCGAGCCCACGGCCTCGGTGTAAGCGCGCTCGATGGTGCGGCGGTTCAGCAGGTTGTCGCGCAGCAGCAGCGCAACCCGCACCCCGCCCGGCGCCCGGCCCGGGGGCGGCAGCCGGACCCGCCGCGGAAACGGCGCGACCGGGTCGTTCAGTCGCGACAGCGACAGCGTCCACCACAGCCGGTGGGCACTGAGCGCGATCCCGGCGACCACCGGACCCTCGCACGCAACCGCGAAATCGAGCCGCGGCCCGGGCTCATCGGTCGGCTCGGCGATGATGTTGATTCCGCCGACGAACGCCAGCGCTCCGTCGACCACTGCGAGCTTGCGGTGCAGGCGGCGAAACAGGCGCCGCTGCATCCGCCACCATCGCTCCGGCCGGTACAGCCGCACCTGCACGCCGTGCTTCTGCAGTTCCGGGGCCAACCGGCGCACGTGATCGCCGCCGCCGTAGCCGTCGACGATCAGCCGCACCTGGACCCCGCGCCCCGCTGCCCGCACGAGCTGCTCGGCGACCCTGCGGCCGATCGGGTCGTCGCCGAACAGGTAGGTTTCCAGGTGAATCGAACGGCGGCTGGATTCGATCGCCCGCAAGAGCACCGGGAAATACTCCTCCCCGGTGCTCAACAGGTGGATCCGGTTTCCGTCGGTGAACTGGCCCCGACCCGGCATCGTGAAGCGCTCCCGGGTGAGCCGGGCAATGCGCTCCGGCAGCCGTTCGCCGGGGCTCTGACTCAAGGAAGCTCCAGGTCCGCGATCAAGGGAACGTGATCGGACCGCCGGGCCCAGGATTTTCCGCGCGGCACGCGGGTTTCCCGCACGCTCAGGCCCCGCACGTAGATCCGGTCCAGCCGCAGCCAGGGCGCGATGCTCGGAAAGGTGCGCGCGGCCGGGTGCCGCTGGCGCCACGGCATCAGGCGGTCGATCAGCCCAAGCTCGCCGGCATCGCTGACCTCGGCCAGCACCAGGCGCCGGCGCAGTTCCACATCGACGCGCCGCTGCCAGTCGTTGAAGTCGCCGGCCACGATCAGCGGGGCGCGCGGCGGAATCTCCTGCTCGACGAAGTCGCTGACCAGGCGCGCCTGGCGCAGGCGGCTCATCTTGACCAGCCCGAGGTGCAGGCAGATCAGGTGGATCGGGGGGACGCCCGGCGGTTCGGCCACCGCGTGCAGCATGCCGCGCCGCTCCAGCGGGTGGTCGGATATGTCGTGGTTGGCATAGCTGCTGATCGGGTAACGCGACAGGATCGCATTGCCATGGTGCCCGTGCGCGTAGATCGCGTTGACGCCATAGGCGCAGTGCGGGTAGCCGCTGGTGGCCAGGAAATCGAGTTGCGTGCCTGCGGGGCGCTGCGAGCGGCTGCTCGGGCGACGGTCGTTGCGGTCCTGCACTTCCTGCAGGAACACCAGGTCGGCGTCGATCAGGTGCAAAGCCAGGCGCACGTCATGCACGCGCGAGCGCCCTGCGATACCGGTTGCGCCTTTGCAGATGTTGTAGGTTGCGGCCCTGAGCTTCATCGGGAGGGACGCTCTGCAAGCATCCGGATCGCCTTGGCATTGGTCCAGGAGAAGCAGGCGTCCGCGGCCTCGCGCCACGGCAGCCACTGCCACCGCGTGTGCTCGCGCGGCGAAAGGCGCGCTTCGAAGGTCTGCGCGACGCGCAGCCCGAACACATGCTCGCGGTTGAGGGTCACGCCCGGCGCGTAGCGATGGAGCCACTGCCGGTAGATCGCGAATTCGTTCTCGATGCCCCAGTCGTCGAAGTCACAGGCGGCAGCCTGCCAGCCGGTTTCCTCCTGGACCTCGCGCGCGCACGCCGCCGCAAGCGGTTCGCCCGGCTCCGCCAGGCTCCCGGTCACCGATTGCCAGAATGCCGGCTGCTCGACCCGTTCCAGCAGCAGGGTCCGCAGCGCGGGTGTGTAGATCACGACCAGCACCGACTCGGGAATCTTGAAAGCCACTTCGACCGCCGATCGGCGCTGCGCGACGAGGCCGCTTCCGCTCAATGGCCCGGCGTGGCGACATGGGGCTCGGCGCTGCGCAGGCGGATGTGCAACTCCCTGAGCTGACGCTCGTCCACCGGCGAAGGAGCCTGGGTCAGCAGGCACTGGGCGCGCTGGGTCTTGGGGAACGCGATCACGTCCCGGATCGACTCCGCCCCCGCCATCATGGTCACGATCCGGTCCAGGCCGAATGCGATACCGCCGTGCGGCGGCGCGCCGTACTGCAGCGCATCGAGCAGGAATCCGAACTTCGCGCGAGCCTCCTCGGTCCCGATCTTCAGCGCGCCGAACACCTTGCTCTGAACGTCGGCGCGGTGGATCCGCACCGAGCCGCCGCCGATTTCCCAGCCATTGAGCGCCATGTCGTAGGCCTTGGCCAGGCAACGCCCTGGATCCGACTCGAGGTAGTCCTCGTGCCCGTCCTTGGGCGAGGTGAACGGATGGTGCGCTGCGACCCAGCGCTGCTCCTGCTCGTCGAATTCGAACATCGGGAAGTCGATCACCCACAGCGGGCGCCAGCCCGCCTCGAACAGCCCGTGGCTGCGCCCGAATTCCGAGTGCCCGATGCGCGAACGCAGGGCACCGAGGCTGTCGGCCACGATGCGGGCGCGATCGGCGCCGAAGAAGATCAGGTCGCCGTCCTGCGCGCCGGTGCGCTCGACGATTTGCGCCAGCGCGCGATCGTGCAGGTTCTTGGTGATCGGCGACTGCAGCCCGTCGCGCCCGCGCGCGCGTTGGTTGACCTTGATGTAGGCCAGCCCCTTGGCGCCGTAGATCGCGACAAACTGCGTGTACGAGTCGATCTCCGAGCGCGGCATCTGCCCGCCGCCCGGCACCCGAAGCGCCACGACGCGCCCGTCGGCCAGCTCGGCGGCCGAGCGGAACACCTTGAACTCGACGTCGCGCACCGCGTCGGTCAAATCGGTCAGCTCCAGCAGCACCCGCAGGTCCGGCTTGTCCGAGCCGTATCGGCTCATCGCTTCCCGATGGGTGATCACCGGAAAGGGGTTGGGCAGCTCGACCTGCAACGCCTGCGCGAACGCGGTGCGAATCAGATCCTCCATCAACGCGCGGATCTCGACCTCGTTCAGAAACGAAGTCTCCACGTCGATCTGCGTGAACTCCGGCTGGCGGTCGGCGCGCAGGTCCTCGTCGCGAAAGCACTTGGTGATCTGGTAGTAGCGGTCGAACCCGGCCACCATCAGCATCTGCTTGAACAGCTGCGGCGACTGCGGCAGGGCGAAGAACATGCCCGGGTGCACGCGCGACGGCACCAGATAGTCGCGCGCGCCCTCCGGTGTGCTCTTGGTCAGCATCGGCGTCTCGATGTCGATGAATCCGTGCGAATCCAGGTAACGGCGCACCGTGCTCGCGACCCGAAAGCGCAGGCGCAGGTTGCGCTGCATCGCCGGGCGCCGCAAATCCAGCACGCGGTGCGTCAGCCGCGTCGCCTCGGACAGGTCCTCCTCGTCCAGCTGGAACGGCGGCGGCACCGAGGGGTTCAGGACCGTGAGGCGCTCGCACAGCACCTCGATGTTGCCGCTGACCAGCGACGGGTTGGCGGTGCCCTCGGGGCGGCGCCGCACCGTGCCCTCGATGCGCAGGCAGTACTCGTTGCGGATGCCCTCGGCGGTCTGGAAGACCTGCGGCCGGTCCGGATCGCAAACCACCTGGACCAGGCCCTCCCGATCGCGCAGGTCGATGAAGATCACGCCGCCGTGATCGCGCCGGCGGTGCACCCAGCCATACAGCTCGACCGACCGACCGACGAATCGCTCGTCGGTCAGCCCGCAATATTCCGTTCTCATGGCGGACCCTTCGATAGTTGCGTTGCGCTGCCGGCGTCTGACGCGGGCTTCGGCGGCACCTCGGCGCCGACCACCCCGAGCGAGATCACGAACTTGAGCGCCTCGTCCACGCTCATGTCGAGCTCGCGCACCTCGGCAGTCGGCACGATCAGCGTATAGCCCGAGGTCGGATTGGGGGCGGTCGGCACGTAGATCACCAGGAATTCCCCGTCCAGGTGGCTCGTGATGCGCTCGCTGGGCGAGCCGACCACGAAGGCCACCGAGTACTGGCCGCGCTGCGGAAACTCGATCAGGACCGCGCGGCCGAACGAATGCCCGTTGGGCGACAGCAGCGTATCGGACACCTGCTTCACGCTCGAGTAGATCGAGCGAACGATCGGGATGCGCGACAGCAGCCCCTCCCACCACGACACCATGCGCTGGCCCATGATGTTGGCCGCGGCCATGCCGGTGAGCAGCAGCACCAGCGCGGACAGGATCAGCCCGGCGCCCGGCAGCGGAAAGCCCAGCCAGCTTTCCGGGCGCCAGGGCGGCGGCAGCAGCAGCAGCGTGCGATCCATGCTGGAGACGATCAGGTCCAGCACCCAGATCGTGAACGCCAGCGGAATCCAGACCAGCAGGCCCGCGATGATGTACTTCTTCAGCATTGAGATTCGGGTGCGGCTCGACCGTCCGCCGTGCTGGACTCGGGCGGCAACCGCAACTCCCCCCCTGGGAACTGCCCGGCCCGCCTGCGGGCACCCTCGATCTAATCTAGCAGGCTATCGCCGCGGATTCAGACCGCGGCGCGCCACGACCGGCAAAACCCCGCCGACGCGTCAGCTGCAGGCGGCACAGCCCCCTTGTCCGCAAGGGGCGGCGGTGGTCTCGGTAGCGGAGACCTTCTCGCTCTTGCTTGCGCCATCGGAACTGGCCTCTTTCGACCCGGTCTGGTCGGGTTTGGTCGACCCGGCCTTGTCGGGCTTGGATGCGTTCTTGAAGTCGGTGGCATACCATCCGCTGCCGCGCAACTGGAATCCGGCCGCGGTCAGCTGCTTGGAATACGCCTCGGCGCCGCACTGCGGGCAGCTCGTCAGCGGCGCGTCGGACACCTTCTGCAGCATGTCCTGGGCGTGCCCGCAGGACGAACACTTGTAAGCGTAGATCGGCATCAGGACCCTCGATTCCGCGCCATTTGGCGGTAACTCGCTGAATTATAAGGGCAAGCGGGCCTTGCCCATCATTCGATGATGGGGGCGGATCGCGCCGTTTCAAGAGTGTTGTCCGCCTACGCGCTGCGACGCTTCGGCGGGCGGGCCTGCCGCCCGAAGCGCGCACCGCGCGGGAGGGCCCGCCCTCCGAAGCGCGCAGCGCGTAGGAGGGTCAGTCTTCCTCTTCCTTGCGGTGCGTCTTGTGCTCTGCCGCAAGCTGCTGCTGGATGTTCGGCGGGACCGGCTCGTAGTGCGACAGCTCCATCGAGTAGCTGCCGTTGCCCTGCGTGATCGCCTTCAGGCGCCCGGCGTAGCCATCCAGCTCGGACAGCGGAACGCTTCCCGATACGACCATCAGGCCTCCGGCCAGGTTGCCCGTTCCGGTCACCTGGCCGCGCCGGGACGACAGGTCGCCGGTGATGTCTCCCATGTCCGAATCGGGGCACACGATCTGCACGTTGACGATCGGCTCCAGCACCATAGGCCGCGCCTTGGCCAGCGCATCCAGGAAGGCCTTGCGGCCGGCCGCGACAAAAGCCACCTCCTTGGAGTCCACCGGGTGGTGCTTGCCGTCATAGACAATCACGCGCACGTCCTGCATCGGGTAGCCCGCCACATGCCCGTGCGCCAGCACCTCCCGCACGCCCTTTTCGACCGCCGGGATGAAGTTGTAAGGAATCACGCCGCCCTTGACCTGGTCGACGAACTCGAACCCGGCGCCGCGCGCCAGCGGCTCCACCCGCAGGTAGACCTCGCCGAACTGTCCGGCCCCGCCAGTCTGCTTCTTGTGCCGGGCGTGCCCCTCGGCGTTGGCCGTGATCGTTTCGCGGTACGGAATGCGCGGCGGGCGGGTCGACACCTCCAGCTTGTACTGCACCGACATCCGTTCCAGCACCGAGCGCAGGTGCAGCTCCGACAGGCCGCGCAGCACGGTTTCGTTCTGCACCACGTCGTGCTCGATCAGCAAGGTCGGGTCCTCGGCCGCCAGCTTGCTCAGCACCTCCGAGATGCGGCCCTCGTCGCCGCGCCGGAGCGGCTCGATCGCCCATCCGAACATCGGCCGCGGAAACTCGAGCGGCTTCATCCGGATCATGTCTTCGTCGTGCGAGTCGTGCAGCACGCAGTCGAACACGATCTCCTCGACCTTGGCGATCGCGCCGATGTCGCCCGGAACCAGCCGCGCCACCTCGACCGTGTCCTTGCCCATCATCAGCAGCGGGTGCGCAACCTTGAATGCCTTCTTGCCGTCGCCCACGTAAAGCTGCGTGTCGCGCGTGATCGTGCCCTGGTGCACGCGGAAGGTGCCGATGCGGCCGATGTACGGATCGTTGACGATCTTGAACACGTGGGCCAGGACATGGCGGCGCGGGTCCGGCTCGGAGCGGAATGAACGCGCCTGCGGATCGGGCCCCGTGAAAAACAGCGGCGGATTGCCTTCGCCCGGATGCGGCAGGTGCCGCACGAACACCTCCAGCAGGTCCTGCACGCCGGCTCCGGTGCGCGCCGAGGTGAAGCACACCGGCACCAGGTGGCCTTCGCGCAGCGCCTTCTCCAGCGGCTCGTGCAGCGTGGTCGGATCGACGCTGCCCTGCTCCAGGTAGCGGGTCATCGCATCCTCGTCGACCTCGACCACCTGCTCCATCACGCGCCGGTGCACGTCGGCCACCGACTGGAAGTCGGCATCGCCGTGGTCCTCGGCGAAGCAATCGATCACGCGCGCGCCGCGCTCGGCCGGCAGATTGATCGGCAGACACTCGGCGCCGAAGACCTCCTGCACCTGCTGCAGCAGCGCCGGCAGATTCACGTGCTCGGCGTCGATCTTGTTGACGACGATCATCCGGCACAGATTGCGTTCCCGGGCCCAGTCCATCATCCGGCGCGTGGTCAGCTCGATGCCGGCCAGGGCGTTGATCACCACGACGACGGTCTCGACCGCATCGAGCGCCCCGATCGAGTGCCCGACGAAATCCGGGTAGCCGGGCGTATCGATCAGGTGGATGCGCGCATCGCGCCAGTCCAGGTGCACGATCGCCGAGCGCAGCGAGTGCTGCACCGTCTTCTCGAGCGGATCGAAGTCGCACACGGTCGTGCCCTTTTCGACCGCCCCTGCCGCGCCGATCATCTTCGCCTTGAGCAGCAGCTGCTCGACGAGCGTGGTCTTGCCGGCCGCGCCGTGGCCGACCAGAGCCACGGTTCTCAGCTTGTCGGTCGTGTACTCGGCCATCGCCCTTGTCCCCCTGTTTGTTCTGATCGAGCGGCCTGTGCCCGGGTGCGATGTCCCAGGATGCCCGGCAGCCCTAGTTTACGGCGCATGGCGCCCGGACCCGGACCGGGCGGTTCACGGCCCGGATTCGACGAACCAGGCGCCTGCGCCGAGCAGCCCCGGCTGAGCGTGGGTGATGGCGGACGTCGGGATCGTTTGCATCAGGCCGCTGAAGCGCCCCTTGCTTTCGAAACGCTGGCGGAATTCGCCGCGACAGATCCACGGCAGCAGGGTCGGCGTCAGTCCGCCGCCCAGGTACACGCCGTCCCAGGCGCCGACGGTCAGCGCAACGTCGCCTGCAAAGCTGCCGAGAATGGCGCAGAACAGTTCCACCGCGCGCCGGCAGGCGGCGTCGGCACCGAGCAGCGCGCCGGCCGTGATCTGCTCCGGCGCGTCGACGCTGCCGGCGACGCCCTCGACGGCACAGACGGCTGCGTAAAGATTCTGCAAGCCGGGGCCCGAAAGCAGGCGTTCGACCGACACGCGCGCATGCCGCTTCATCAGGCACTGCAGGATCGAGATCTCGTAGTCGCTGCCCGGAGCGAAGGCGACATGCCCGCCCTCGGACTCGAAGACAAGGCAACGGCCCTGGCGCAGCACCGACTGACACACGCCCAGGCCGGTGCCGGGTCCCAGCACCGCGTAGTGCCGGTCCGAATCGGGGCCCCTGACGCGGGCCACCGCGTCGCCGATGGGCGCGAGCTCGGCGGGCGCGAGGTACGGGATCGCCATTCCGATCGCCGCGAAATCGTTGATGGCCTGGATCCGATCCAGTTCGAGGTCCCGCCGCAGCGCCTCGATCGAGAACGACCAGGGGTTGTTGGTCAACTTGATCTGGTCGCCGCTGATCATGGAGGCCACGGCGACCACGCACTCGCGCGGCCTCGGCGCCTCGATCTGCGTCAGGTAGTGCAACGCCGCCTGTGCCAGCGAGCCGAACTTCAGCACCTCGAATTCGCGCACCGAGCTCAGGGCCGGGCGGCCCGAACCGTCCGTCTGCGCCAGGGCAAAGCGCGCGTTGGTGCCGCCGATGTCGGCGACCAGCGCGACACGCCTGGACTCGGGGCCCATCGCTTGATTCTCAGGCGCGCAATCGGCGCGCCTGCGACGCCAGGCGCGTGACCGCGCCCCAATCGGCCGCCTGGATCGAGTCGGCCGGAGTGATCCATGACCCGCCGATGCAACACACGTTGGGCAAGGCGAGGAACTCGGGTGCGTTCGACAGATTGATGCCGCCGGTGGGGCAGAACCTCACCTGAGGAAACGGGCCTGCGAATGCCTTCAGCATGTCCACCCCGCCGGCTTGCACGGCCGGGAAGAACTTGAGCACGTCGTAGCCGGCCGTGATCGCCGCGATCACGTCGGACGGCGTCATCACGCCCGGCAGCAACGGGAACCCGTCAGCGCCCGCCGAGTCGAGCAGCTCCGGGGTCGTGCCCGGGCTGACGGCAAAATGCGCGCCGGCCTCGCGCGCGCCCGACAGATCGGCCGCATCCAGCACCGTTCCCGCGCCGACGATCGCCTCAGGCACGTCGCGCGCGATGGCCCGGATCGCCTCGAGCGCGGCGTCGGTGCGCAGGGTCACTTCGATCACCGGCAGCCCGCCGGCGAGCAGCGCACGCGCCAGCGGCACGGCGTCGGCCACGCGCTCCAGCACGACCACCGGAATCACCGGGGCGGCGGCAACGATGTCATCGATCAGCATGGTGGGCGCTCCGGATCAGGCCAACGAGGTCGCCGGCTCGAGCGATGCGGCGGATTCCAACGCGCCGAAGATCAGCGCGCCCTGCTCGGCGCCGGAGACCAGCGCGCGCGCGCCGGCGAACAACTCACGCCCGACGCCGTGGTGGTTGTGATCCAGATCAGGCTCGGCCACCGCCCTGCCGGCCCACTCCCCGGCCTCCACGCGCGCCTCCAGGATGCCCCCCTCCGCGTCGAGACGGATCAGGTCGCCGGCGCGGACCCTGGCCAGCGGCCCGCCGGCAAGGCACTCGGGCGTGACGTGGATGGCCGCGGGCACCTTGCCGGACGCGCCGGACATCCGGCCATCGGTCACCAGGGCGACCTTGAAGCCCTGGTCCTGCAGCACACCCAGCGTCGGGGTCAGCTGGTGCAGTTCCGGCATGCCGTTGGCGCGCGGACCCTGGTAGCGCACCACCGCGACAAAGTCGCGCTGCAGCCTGCCCTGCTTGAACGCGGCCAGCAGTTCGTCCTGGCCGTCGAATACCAGCGCCGGCGCCTGCACCGTCCGGTGCTCACGCTTGACCGCCGACACCTTGATCACCGCACGGCCCAGATTGCCGGTGAGCAGCTTCAGTCCTCCATCGGGGCTGAAAGGCCGCTCGGGCTCGGCCAGGATCGCCGGGTCGAGGCTGCGCTCCGGCGCGGGGCGCCATTGCAGCGACCCCTCGTTCAACCAGGGTTCCTGCGCGTAGCGCGACAGGCCCGGACCGGCCACCGTGTTGACGTCGGGGTGCAGCAACCCGGCCGAGAGCAGCTGGCGGATCAGCAGGCCCATGCCGCCAGCGGCGTGAAACTGATTCACGTCGGCGCTGCCGTTCGGATAGATGCGCGCCAGCTGCGGCACCACGCCGGACAGCCGGTCGAAATCGTCCCAGTCGATCAGGATTCCGGCCGCGCGCGCAATGGCGACCAGGTGGATCGTATGGTTGGCCGAGCCGCCGGTGGCCAGCAGGCCGACGATGGCGTTGGCGATCGCCCGTTCATCCACCACCCCGGCAATCGGCGTGTACTCGGCGCCGGCCTGCGTGATGGCCGCGGCACGCCGGGCCGCGGCGCGCGTCAATGCATCGCGCAGCGGCGTGTTCGGATTGATGAAAGCGGCGCCCGGCAGGTGCAGCCCCATCACCTCCATCAGCATCTGGTTGCTGTTGGCCGTGCCGTAGAACGTGCAGGTGCCCGGTCCGTGATAGGACTGCATCTCGGCTTCCAGCAATTCCGGGCGGCCCACCTTGCCCTGCGCGTACAGCTCGCGCACCTTCGCCTTCTCGGGGTTGGGCAGTCCCGATGTCATCGGACCGGCCGGCACGAAGATGGCCGGCAGATGCCCGAACTGCAGCGCGCCGATCAGCAGGCCCGGCACGATCTTGTCGCATACGCCCAGGCACAGCACACCGTCGAACACGTTGTGCGACAGCGCGATCGCGGTGGCCATCGCGATCACATCGCGCGAGAACAGCGACAGCTCCATGCCAGGCTGGCCCTGGGTCACGCCGTCGCACATCGCCGGCACCCCGCCGGCGAACTGAGCGACCGCGCCGGCCTCGCGCGCGGCCGCCTTGATGATCTCGGGGAAGCGCGCCAGCGGCTGGTGCGCCGACAGCATGTCGTTGTAGGCCGAAATGATGGCCAGATTGGGCTGCTGCTGCGCGCGCAGCATCAGCTTGTCCTGCGGCGCGAACGCAGCGGCCGCATGCGCCAGGTTGGCGCAGGATACGTGTGCGCGCGCGGTGCCCTTGGTGCGCACCGCCTCGGTGCGCCGCAGATAGGCCGAACGGCTGGCGGCGCTGCGCTCCCGAATGCGCGCCGTCGTGCCGGCAAGCACCTTGTGAAGGCTCATGTCACACCCCTGTCTCGACAACGCGATCGCGGCCCGTCCCGCCTCGACTGCGACTCCAACCTCGACACGCCGCAGTGCAGCAGGATTGTGTAGGATCAACCCAGGCCCGGCAAGCCGCCGCATTAGGCCATTGCGCCCACGGCGTGCCTTCGAATGGACGCGCACATGTCAGCGTTGGACACCTTCGACTTCATCCTGTTCGGCGGCAGCGGCGACCTGGCCCTGCGCAAGCTGTTGCCGGCGCTGTATTTCCGGCACCGCGACGGCGGCGACACCAAGGGCTGGCGCATCCTGGGACTGGGGCGCCATCCGCTGTCGCGCGAGGAGTATCTGAATCTCGCTCTGGAGCACTGCCGCCGCCACATCGCGCCCAAGGACTTCAGCGAAACCGCCTGGAGCGCCTTTGCGCAGCGCCTGGATTATCTGCGCCTCGACGCCAACAACGCGCAGGATTATCGAGCGCTGTCCGACTGGTTGGAGAGCGCCGGGTCGCGCGTGCGGGTGTTCTACCTGGCGACCGAGCCGGGACTGTTCGCCGCCATCTGCACCGGCCTGAGCGCGGCCGGCCTGGTGACGCCGGCGAGCCGCGTCGTGCTGGAAAAGCCGCTCGGCCGCGATCTGGCTTCCGCGACCCGCATCAACGAGCAAGTGGGCGCGATCTTCAGCGAGGCTCAGATCTTCCGCATCGATCACTACCTGGGCAAGGAGACGGTCCAGAACCTGATCGCGCTTCGCTTCGGCAACGTGCTGCTGGAGCCGCTGTGGAACCGCTCCTGGGTGCGCGACGTGCAGATCACGATCGCCGAGACGGTCGGCGTCGAAGGCCGCGGGGAGTTCTACGACCGGATCGGCGCGCTGCGCGACATGGTGCAGAGCCATCTGCTGCAGCTGCTGTGCATCGTCGCGATGGAATCGCCGGTCAATATCGAGGCCGATACGATGCGCGACGAGAAGCTCAAGGTGCTGCGCGCTCTGCGGCCGATCGCCGGCGAGGACGTGGCCGCGCGCACCGTGCGTGGCCAGTACCAGGCCGGCGCGATCGACAGCAAGCCGGTGCCCGCATACCTGGAAGAGCCGGGCATCTCGCCCGCCAGCCGCACCGAGACCTTCGTCGCGATCAAGGCCGAACTGGGCAACTGGCGCTGGGCCGGCGTGCCGTTCTATCTGCGCACCGGCAAGCGCATGCAGAAGCGTCTGGCCGATATCGTGATCAATTTCCGCAGCGTGCCGCATCCGGTGCTGCGCGCTGCCGTGGGCGAGTCGGCCAACCGCCTGGTGATCACCCTGCAGCCGGACGAGGGCCTGCGCCTGGATCTGATGGCCAAGGTGCCGGGCGAGGGCATCGACGTGCAGCCGATCTCGCTGGACGTGGCGCTGTCGCAGACCTACCAGACCCGCCAGTGGGACGCGTACGAGCGGCTCATCATGGACGTCGTTCACGGCAAGCTGACGCTTTTCATGCGGCGCGACGAGCTGGATGCCGCGTGGCGCTGGCTCGAGCCGATCCAGAAGGAATGGGAACAGGGCGGGCCGCTGCCCAGGCCCTACGCGGCCGGAACCTGGGGGCCGACGGTATCGAGCACGCTGATCGCGCGCGACGGCAATGCGTGGCGCGAGGAGACTTGAGGTTGGCGGCTGCCGGGGCGTTGCACCTGCCCGCGACGGTACAGCAGCGACTGTTCGCGACCGGCGCGCAAAGCGCGCAGTCGCTGGCGGCCGCGGTCGGAGCCGTCCTGCGGGAAGGCCTGCAGCTGCGCGGCCGCGCGTCGCTGGTCGTCTCGGGCGGCCGCACGCCGATGCCGTTCCTGGACCAGCTCGGGTCGCAGCAGCTCGACTGGTCTCACGTGACCGTGTGCCTGGCCGACGACCGGTGGGTTCCGGCGGAACATCCCGACAGCAATGAGGGCCTGGTGCGGCGGCACCTGCTGCGAGGGGCTGCCGCGGCGGCGCGCCTGGTCCCGCTGGTCGACGCAAGCGCCACGCCCGAGGCGCAACGGGCGAGCGTGGAACGCGCGCTGGCCGCGGCGCCGCGCCCCTTCGACGCGGTCGTGCTGGGCATGGGCGACGACGGCCACACCGCCTCGCTGTTTCCCGGCGCGCCGGGCACGGCGGCGGCGCTCGACCTGCGGCGGCCCGAACGGGTCGCGCTGGTAGTGCCGGCGGCCGCCCCTCACCGCCGCATCAGCCTGACCCTGCGCGCGCTGTTCGACGCGCGAGCGGTGATGATCCTGATCCAGGGCGAGGCCAAACGAGCCGCGATCGAGCAAGCGGCAGGCGGCGATCCGGCGCAATATCCGATCGCCGCATTCCTGCAGCAGGAAACGGTGCCCGTGCACGTCTACTACAGCCCATGAAGCCGGATTCTTCGCCGATGCAGGCGCCCGCCTGCGGCGCCGAGCCGCCCGCCTGGCCGCGTTACAGCGGCGCCCTGTCCGGCGACGAGCTGCACGAGTTCGTGGCTTTCATGCACCAGCTGATCGCGTGCGCGTTCGCGACCATCCGGCCATTCTTCCTGCAGCCGCTTCGCGTTGCGTCCAAGGCGGACGCCTCTCCGGTCACCGAAGCGGATCGGCAGACCGAGCTGGCGCTGCGGCGGATGATCGAGGAGCGCTATCCCGGCCATGCGCTGCGCGGCGAGGAATACGGCGAGCGCGCAGGCGGCCCCTATCGCTGGGTGCTCGATCCGATCGATGGCACGCGCGCCTTCATCAGCAACTGCTTCCTGTTCGGCACCTTGATTGCGCTGGAGCGCGACGACGGCGACGGGTTCGTCCCGGTGCTCGGCTGCATCGCCCACAGTGCGGCGGGCGCTGCGCTGATCGGTCACCGTGCCGGCACCCATCTTTACCGCGCCGACGCAAGCCAGCGGCCGGTCCATGTGCGGGCCTGCGGCCGGCTGCAGGATGCCACCGTGCTGTCCAGCTCGACCTGGGTGGCTGCCGAGCAGAGCGGCTGCGCGGACATCGAGAAGGTCGCGCGCGCCGCCCGCATGTACCGGACCTGGGGAGACTGCTTCGGATACTTCTCACTCGCCAGCGGCGGCGCCGACGTGATGCTCGATCCGCAGCTTCAATACTGGGACGTGGCGGCGGTGGTCCCGGTGGTCGAGGGTGCGGGCGGGCGG
>Ga0209698_10002086_pt1 | contig 22900 bp, 25 predicted proteins | sample LitLauG_LLR_2012_FD_187203 | JGI IMG/M metagenome (GOLD analysis project Ga0209698, IMG submission 187203) | Freshwater sediment microbial communities from Pennsylvania, USA - Little Laurel Run_MetaG_LLR_2012 (SPAdes) (version 2) | ecosystem: Environmental > Aquatic > Freshwater > Creek >... | reverse complement strand
GTTCAACAGGGACAACTTGAGTTGTCCAATGTGTCACCTGCGGAGTCGGCAGTGCGATTAGTAGAGCTTACTCGACAATACGAAATGATGCAGAAAGCCGTCTTAGTGACGGCGGACATGGATAAGAGAGCTACTGACGATGTGGCTCGGGTCACGTCTTGATAGCAAGGAAAAACTATGATTAGAGCTCTTTACACCGCCGCAAGTGGAATGACCGCGCAGCAGGCGAACCTGGACAATATTGCGAACAACCTGGCCAACGCCAACACTTCCGGTTTCAAGTCGCGCCGGGCACAGTTCCAGGACCTGCTTTACCAGAATGTCGTACAGCCGGGAGCCCAGGCGAGCGCTCAATCCGTGGTTCCAACGGGATTGCAACTCGGAATGGGAACGCGCACGAGCTCCAACGAGATCATCTTCAGCCAGGGTGACTTTCAGCAGACGTCCAATCCCCTGGATCTAGTGATACAAGGTAACGGTTTTTTCCAGATTAAGATTCCCAGTGGAGAACTTGCCTATACCCGCGCCGGAATGTTCAGTCTGAATGCAACCGGAAACCTGGTCGACTCGAACGGCAATTTACTGGAACCCGCGATTACCTTGCCTCCGGACGCTCTCTCGGTCACCATCGCGACCGACGGCACGGTCAGCTTTACTCAGCCAGGCCAAACGACAAGTCAAACAGCGGGCCAGATCCAACTGGCCAATTTTGCGAATCCAGCAGGATTGAATAGTCTCGGTCAGAATCTCTATCAACCCACCGACGCGTCCGGTCAACCGACTGTTGGTAATCCGGGTGGGACGGAAGGACTTGGAACTCTGCTGCAAGGGTACGTCGAACAGTCCAACGTCAGCGTTGTTGACGAGTTTGTCAACTTGATCGTCAGCCAGCGCGCCTACGAAGCTAACTCCAAAGTGGTCAAAGCCGCAGACGAAATGTATCAGGAGATGAATAACCTGACTCGATGATCTGGAATATTTTTTTCGCTCTCGCTCTTACGCCATCGCAAGGTCAGTGTGTGGTTCTGCAAAACGATCGCATCTATGCCAGAGACGTGGCCCCGGCAATTCCGGAGTTCGCGGCGCTGCCTGGTGATATGACGATCGGATACTCACCTGCTCCGGGTGCGAGACGAATTCTCACGAGCGTCGCGCTGGTCGCCTTGGCCAGAAGCTACGAAGTCGAACTCCAATCGCCGCGGAATGTGTGTTTCGAGCTTCGCTCAATGGAGCTGAGGCGCGAAGAGGTCCGCGCCGCCGTGCTCGAGGAGTTAGGTCAAGACTCTAACAAGTGCGGCGTTGATGGCATCGAGGTCGAAGTGTTGCAGTGGGGACCCGAAACGACGCCAAATGGCCAGATCGTGTTCCCCAACGGCTGTTTACAGTTGCTCCCAAATCATGGTTCGCGCGGTGAGGCGCTTTGGCGGGGACACGTTTTGTACGGTACTAATCGAACATTCGAAATATGGGCGCGGGCCCGTATTAAAGTCCATTTCACTGAAGTCGTCGCAGTTTCGGATATCGACGCGGGAATGCCGATCCGTCAGGATCAGGTTCGCTTGGCCCGGACGGAAGCGTCGTTTCTCGACGACAAGCCGGCGCGCCGTCTTGAAGAAGTAGTCGGATATGCGTGCCGCAGGCCCATGCGTGCGGGGACCGCATTAGGCCGGAGTCAGTTGTACCGGCTTCCTGAGGTTGGCAAGGGCGATATTGTACAAGTCCAAGTTGCTGCAGGCTTCGCCCGCTTGGCTTTGGAAGCTCGCGCGGAATCGGCTGGCCCAATCGGTGCGATGGTTTGGGTAAGGAATCTAACCAGTGGTAAAGCATTTAGGGCCAAAGTAGTGGGCAAAGGAATGGTAGCGGTAACAACCACAGTCGGCGGGGCAAGGGAGGAATAAAAGGATGTTAGAGATGATCGACAAGCGCGTATGTATAGTAGGGATCTTCTGCGTGTTGTTCACCGCGCAAATTGCTGCGGCCCAGAAGAAACCGAAAACTCCCGTTGCGCCTGACGTTACGTTAGACCAGACGATCGCCGCGCTGACCCGCTCACAAGAAACAGAGAGAAGAACTGGCCAGTCGGCCGGATCGTTGTGGTCGCCGACAGCTCTATTCTCGGACTTGGCGGCGGACTTGCGAGCCCGCCATAGGGGCGACGTCATTACGATCGCTGTTAGCGAGAGTACCTCTGCGGTGAGTAGCGGTACTGTGAAGACATCTCGAGCTTCCAACGTCCAGAGCAGTATCGCCAACTTGGTCGGCATCACCAAGGCTACTGGCCCGCTGGCGAACCTCGCCCAATTCGGGACGACTACGTCTCTCAACGGGCAGGGGACAACCACGCGGGACACGACGCTTACCACAACACTTTCGGCGGTGGTTACGCAGGTGCTTCCGAATGGAAACCTGGTGATCCAAGGAACCCGAAATCTTGGCGTCAATTCGGAAAACCAAGTGGTTGCCGTGCGCGGAATTATTCGTCCCATCGACCTGGATACAACTAACACGGTGCTGTCGTCTCGAATCGCGCAGATGGAGATTCATGTAAATGGCAAAGGCGTCGTCGCGGACTCAATCCGACGGCCAAACATCCTGTATCGCATCCTGTTAGGTCTGCTGCCGTTCTAAGCGAAACAAGAGGAGAACAGAATTGTGAAGAGTCGATTGTCTGGATTCCTGTGCTGGTTTATATTGCTTCCAGGATGCCCTGGGGCTGTCACCCGGTTGAAGGAGCTAGTTTCTCTTGAAGGCGTTCGCGACAACCAATTGCTGGGATACGGCCTGGTGGTTGGGCTAAACGGGACCGGCGACAAGCTGCAGACGGTGTTCTCCGCACAGAGCCTCGTCAACATGCTCCAGCAGATGGGGGTCTCGGTTCCGCCCACTGCCATCCGCGTCAAGAACACGGCCGCGGTTATGTTGACTGCCACACTTCCTGGCTTTGGGCAACCGGGCATCCGCATAGACGTCACGGCATCCGCCATCGGGGACGCGTCCAACCTTCAAGGCGGGATCCTCCTATTGACCAGCCTTCGAGGAGTGGATGGCCAAGTATACGCGGTCGCGCAGGGGTCGGTGGTGACTGGCGGATTCAGCGCGGGAAAATCATCCCGAAATAGTCAAACCGTCAATCACCCGACGGTGGGCAGAATTCCTGGCGGCGGGACCATTGAGCGCGCAGCTCCTTCCGTGACCCCGGCCGGAAATTTAAAGCTGCAGCTACACCAACCCGACTTCACCACGGCTATGCGTGTCAGTGAAGCAATTAACAAGAAATTCCCCTCCGTCGAGACACCGATCGCCCAGCCTGAAAATTCGGCGTTGGTGGCCATCCGTATCCCACAGACTTTTGCATCGCATGTGACTGAATTCATGGCGGCGTTGGAAGCGCTGGAAGTGGAGGTGGACAGGCCTGCGCGCGTGATCATCAACGAACGCACTGGAACAGTAGTGATGGGCAAGCAGGTTCGCGTCTCTCCCGTAGCTATCATGCATGGCAACCTCACCGTGGAAATCAAAACCAGCCTCGACGTTTCCCAACCCGCACCGCTGTCTCAGGGTAAGACAACTGTGGTGCCGCAGGTCGACGTGACCGCAACCGAGGAGAAATCCCGAAACCTCCTTCTGAAGGAGGGAGCAACCGTAGAGGAACTGGTTCATGCTCTGGGATCGATTGGATCCGCGCCTCGGGACATAATTGCGATACTCCAGAGTTTGCAGGCCGCGGGAGCCTTGGAAGCGGAGATTCAGGTCATTTAACGACGGACCAAGTAAATGAGCATACCGATCATTCCCGAAATGCCGTCATTGACCGGTGTGTCGATTCGGTCAGGCGCACATGCCAAAGACACGCCAGAGAAAATTCACGACGCGGCAACGCAATTCGAGTCAATCCTAATCGGCCAGATTCTCAAGGCCACCCAAGGCGAGAATGGCGAAGGTTGGCTTGGAGACAATGAAGACCAGTCAGCCGGAGTTACCATGGACTTGGCCACAGACTTCTTTGCGAGGGCGCTGGCATCAAAAGGGGGCCTAGGGCTTACTCGCATGATCAGCGCCAGCCTGGAGAGCGCTAGCAACTCCAGTAACGCGATTCGCAACCACCTGCCGGCGGCTGATACCGCGCCACAAGACTAGTCACATCAACGCCGGAAGCTGCTTTTTCGATTTCAGCATGGATCTCCGCTGTGTGGTCTTGGTTGGCGGTGATTTGCTCGCACACGCCCGCCCACCCTTCAGACAGAGTGTTCAGCACAGACCGGGCATTTCGAAATGCCTCAAGGGACCTATTCACGTGTCCCCTAAGCATCTCCGCCTGTGCATACGCATACAAACGCCCAAGTTCCTGGCTGAACGGCGCACCTGCGGAATGGTCGAGCGAAACCATCAGTTCAGCTACCGCTTCTTGGGCTCTCGAAACTTCACGGGCTCGTCCCAGGGCATCCCCGCTCGCAAGCTTGTCCATGGCTACCCCAAGGCTGTCAATCGCAACGCTGTACAGCATCTGAATGATTACTACTGGCTGCGCGGACAGGGTTCGGCTTTCCAAATAATCCCTGTGAGCGTGCTGAAGTCGTTCGCTGGAATGCATAACCTTATATCGCACTTCTTGGAGGTTATTTGAGCGAGTCCTCGATCAACCGATTATTATAGGATCGACGGGGCGATCTCGGGCCAGTGCGGAGCTCACTAAGAGCCGCCGCAATTTTGTTCAAACCTTGCCCGGTTCCAGCGATATGAATCTACCATGTTCGCAATCATTGGAGTAGTGATCGTCGTCGGCGCCATCCTGGGTGGCTATCTGATGGAGCACGGCGTCGTAGCGGTTCTTCTGCAGCCGGCGGAACTGTTCATTATCGCCGGGGCGGCTTTAGGAACCCTTTTCATTGCCAACCCCCTGCCAGTCGTGATGGCCATCTTTAAGGGGATGTTGGCGCCGCTAAAACCTTCGCGCTTCAACAAGAAGTCGTACTTGGAAGTGCTGAAGATGGTGAACGAACTGTTTGACTTCGCACGGAAGAATGGGACATCAGGTTTGGAAACTCACATCGAAGATCCTGGCAAGAGCGCAATATTCTCCAAGTATCCTATTCTCGCCAAAGATCACCACGCGCTGCACTTTATGTGCGACGCCCTTCGCCTGGCGGTGACCGGGGGAGTCTCGCCGTATGACCTCGATTCAATGATGGAGCTGGATATCGAGATTCACCATCATGAACTGGAGATCCCGGTCGGGGCTCTGAGCAACGTCGCCGATGCTCTTCCAGGCTTAGGGATTGTGGCAGCCGTGTTAGGAGTAGTGATTACCATGGGCTCGCTCGGCGGGCCACCGGAAGAGATTGGGCACAAGGTGGGGGCGGCTCTGGTAGGCACATTTCTGGGCATTTTGTTGTGTTACGGCTTCGTCGGACCATTAGCTGCCCACATGACCAAGCTAAACAACAGTGAAGGCCAGTTTTTTCACGTGCTGCGGGTTGGTGTGATCACCTACGTCAAAGGGACGCCGCCGATTATGTGCGCCGAATTTGCGCGCCGGGCCATTCCCCACGGATGTCGGCCAACGTTCAAGGAAATGGAAGCAGCGTGCAAGAGCGGACCGGCGGCGGCCGCAACTCCTCGGGCGGCCTGACATATGGCGGAACTCTCTCCCATCATCATCAAGAGGAAAAAGATCGCTCACGGAAGCCATCACGGCGGGGCGTGGAAGGTCGCCTACGCAGACTTTGTCACCGCGATGATGGCTCTTTTCATCGTTCTCTGGCTAATGAACAGCAGCGACCAGGTGAAGAAGGCAGTTGGCGGTTACTTCAAGGATCCTAGAGGCACCGGCAAACTGGTGGGCTCGGCGATGGCCGGTTCTGGCGAAAATCTTTCCGTCACGAAAGACAATATGAAACTGCTCAAAGAGCAAATCGAATCGGCCATCAAAACCATGCCGAAGTTCGAGAAGTTCAAGGACAACCTGGAAATGACGATCACCGGTGAGGGTCTACGGCTGGATTTGCTGGAGACCGACGATGGAATGTTCTTTGTTAGCGGCAGTCCCGAACCTACGGAGTCCGGGAAAGAACTACTAACCAAGCTCGACGAGGAACTGGTCAACCTTCCCAACGCGATTGTAATTGAGGGCCATACCGACTCGAAGCCCTTCACCAAAAAAGGCGCTTACTCCAATTGGGAATTGTCCGCCGACCGCGCCAATGCCGCCCGCAGGTTAATGGAGGAGTCTGGGTTGCCGACCGGCAGGATCAAGCAAGTTCGTGGTTTCGCCGACCAGAACTTGCGTGATCCCAAGGTGCCTGAATCACCGAAGAACCGCCGGATCAGCGTCATCATTCGGTATCAGGAAAACACGAACGGGTCCAAGGCGCCAGTGGGTGAATTGCCACGTTCTCACTAAGGACTAGTTTGGGCCAAATCTTGGCAACATCCGACAAGAAAGCGTCTCATTCGCTAAAAGCATCGAATTCGGGAATCGACGAAGACGCAGGCGTTGCGCAGCGAAAAGCAGTAACGGGGCTGCTGCAAGTTTTTTCTGGCGCGCTTTTTGCCGTCTTCTCGGCTGGCCCTTGCTGGCCCTACACCGCTATCCACGTCGCATGGTAGAGGAATTCGCCGCGTGAGGTGTCCGCAGTTTCCAACTCTCGGGCGCATTTCATCGGTCCGAATTGTTTGTCGCCATCGAAACTGAAACGGTTGTGCTGAGAGGCGCTGGACCGAATTGAGCAGCGAATGTGGATAATCGTGAAGCTATGAGCTGCTGCGCTCACGATCTGGAATATTCGTCATGCAAAGGCGCCCCTCGGTTCGCGCTACAACGCCGTTGTACAGGCTTACAGCTGCGCCAAAAGACGCACGCCAAAGCGAGTTCCAGGGAAAATCGATAAGTTGCCATCTAAAGAACAACGTTTTAGGCGAGTTATCAGAAAAACCGTCCACTTAGCACAAGAAGCCTATAGTAGACCCCAAACTCTGCCGAGTATACTACCAAAGATGATAATGGCGTAGATTAGCACAAGCGAACATGACGCTGTTTGGATTTCTTTCGAGACTGCTGTCAGCAATGCTGTAGGCGGATTGAAAGCGATCCACGGCCAGTTGTCGAAAGGCAGTACGGAATGCTTTGGATCACCTCGCATGATAGAAACGCTCTCCTCAGAGAAGTCGAGCGAGAAACTGACTTGGCCGCGATGGTGGCCCAAGGGCCTCCCGGCCACTGGGAAAAGAGCGTTGAGCAGGCACGGGTCGTCGTGCTGTGCCTCCCGCTTGGCGCCGAAACCATCCGGGAAGTCCTGTTTTTAGCCCAAGGAACGACACGAAGAGTCCCAGTCATCGTGATCGACCCGGATCGCATACTGGATGAATCCTTAGTATTGCCATCCATGACTCGCTTTCACCATATCACGAGCGCGGATGTTAGCAACGTTTCCAAAACAATTCTGTCCGCCATCTCTTCTGCATCTGATCAGTCGGAGCTGGCAGTCGATGCCCAGCTAAAAGCTGTGCTTGTCGGCGAGAGCCGAGCGATGGCAGGACTGCGAGGACTCATCCGCCTGATCGGGCCGCGCAATGCCACGGTTCTAATCACGGGAGAGACAGGTACCGGCAAAGAGTTGGTCGCGCGTGCAATACATAAGGTCAGCCAAAGGGCCTGTTCCGAGCTTGTCGCGGTGAACTGCGGCGCTCTGCCGGAAAACCTCATTGAGTCTGAACTGTTCGGCCATACGAAAGGCGCCTTTACCGGCGCGATTGGTCCGCGCGTCGGCCGATTTGAGCAGGCGCACAAGGGTACGCTTTTTCTGGATGAGGTCGGAGAGATGCCGTTCACTCTCCAAGTGAGACTGCTCCGCATTCTTCAAGAACGAGAATTGCAGCGAGTGGGTAGTTCCAACACCAGCAAGATCGACGTCCGTGTCATTGCGGCTTCCAATCGGAAGCTAACACAGGAAGTGTCAGCCGGGCGTTTCCGCGAAGATCTCTATTACCGGCTAAATGTAATACCGGTCCACGTACCGGCGCTGCGCGACCGCGTTCCCGATATTCCTGCCTTGGCTGAATATTTCCTAGACCGAGTGTGCTTGCGCGAGGGCTTGCCCACGAAACACCTATCCGACGAAGCCATGCGTCGCCTCCTGGAGTATTCCTGGCCGGGCAACGTGCGTCAGTTGGAGAACGATATCGAAAAGGCAGCGTTGCTCAGCGGTTCACGCGAAACCCTCTACCTGGGAGACATAAATCTGCCGAATGACCAGCGAGTACCTAGGGCTGGCGACAGTTTGGCGAATTCGAGCGAAGAAGTCCCAGGAAACGACTTATCGTCCTCATCGCTCAATTTTGAGGAAATCATAGCCAACGTGGAAAAAAAGATTCTGAGCAAGGCGTTGAACAGTTGTGGCGGAAATAAGGCCAAGGCAGCGAGTTTGCTCGGTATGAAGCGCACCACTCTGCTCTACAAAATGAAGGCGATCGATGATCACGGGCTGGTGGCTTAACGCTCAGGCAAGGACCGCATGCAGGCCACCGCATCCCCAAACATTGCGACAAGCACGCCCCGTGGTGCAATAACCGCGAAAGAAATGGCGGTGCCGATCGCGGTTGTCGCGATTGTGGTCGCGCTAATTTTCCCCATGCCAGCGGTCCTGCTGGACTTCATGATCGTGATCGACATCATGCTCTCCGTTCTCGTCATGATGGTCGCTGTCTACATCCGGCGCCCCGTGGATTTCGGCGTTTTTCCGACCACCCTGTTGCTTCTCACGCTCTATCGTTTGGCCCTGAATATCTCCTCCGCACGTTTGATCCTGCTCAACGGCAACTCTGGAATATCGGCCGCTGGGCACGTTATTGAGGCGTTCGGGAATTTCGTCGTGGGTGGAAATTACGTCATTGGGACTGTAATTTTCCTGGTTCTTATCGCCATACAGTACGTGGTTATCAACCACGGCGCAGTCAGAATTTCCGAAGTCACGGCGCGCTTCACTCTCGATGCTTTACCGGGCAAGCAGATGTCGATCGACGCGGACTTGAATGCGGGACTCATCGACGATGTGGAGGCTCGACGCCGGCGTAAGGAGCTTGCCTCGGAAGCGGAATTCTACGGAGCCATGGACGGTGCTTCACGTTTTACTCAGCGCGATGCCATAGCGAGCATCCTGATCACCGGCATCAACATTATCGCCGGATTCCTGATCGGAGTTCTACAGCATGGAATGGAGCTGCGCAAAGCGCTCGAAACATATACCGTCCTGACCATCGGAGATGGCTTGGTGACGGTGATTCCTGCGCTGATGATTTCCGTCTCGGGAGGCCTGATCGTGACCCGCACAGCCTCCGAGGACTCCTTGGGAGCCGAGTTCCAAAAGCAGGTGTTGGGAAACGCGCAACCGCTGATGTTGGCAAGTGGCTTACTAATCGCCTTGGGGCTCCTTCCCGGTCTGCCAACGATTCCCTTTTTGACCTTGGGCGGAGGAATCGGCTTGCTGTCATTGCGTCGAAAATCTGACAGTGACGCGACTGTTTCGACAGCTGCACAGGCTAAACCGAAGGAGAATCTGGAAAATCTTCTCAAGGTCGAACCGCTATCGATCGAAGTCGGGCTTGGATTGGTCAGCCTAGTTGATAAGGGTCAGTATTCCCCGTTGCTTGAAAGGGTCGCGTCCATTCGGCGTCAACTCGCGACTCAGTTGGGCTACATCCTTCCGTCTGTTCGTGTCAAAGACAACGTGAACCTACGCGTGCGTGAGTATACCATCCAACTGAGAGGCATGGAAATCGCCCGGTACGAACTAATGCAGGGGCGCGAATTAGCAATTCCCTCGGGAAATAGCGACAAGAGCCTGCAAGGCGAGCCCGCGCACGACCCGGCGTTTGGGCTGGCAGCACTCTGGATTCGACCGGATCAGGCGGACCGCGCCCGCAGCCTCGGCCACACCGTGGTAGACGCCGTAAGCATCATTGGCACCCATCTACAGGAAATTGTCCGCCGCAACGCTCACGAGTTATTCACTAGGCAGGACGCAAAGAACTACTGTGATCGCGCTACCCAGGACAATCCTAAGTTGATCGAAGATTTGGTTCCAAAATTGCTGCCTCTTGCAACACTTCAACGTGTTTTGCAGAACTTACTCCGAGAAAGAGTGCCGATCCGCGACTCTCTGGGAATTTTGGAAGCCATGAGCGAAGCCGCGCAAACAACGAAGAACCCGGTGCTTCTGACTGAGTACGTACGACAGTCCATTCGCCGCGCCATCACCAACCCCCTGCTCAATGCGGAGGGCGACCTCCTAGCTTACCTGCTCAATCCAGTTCTGGAGCGTAGCGTCGAAACATCCGTCGAACACGGGGAATCGACTAGCTCCGCAAATCTCGGCCCCGACACGGTGCGCGACATTTTGGCGACCATCGGGAGGCGCATTGACAAGAGCGAGCCAGCTGTCATCATCACAGGTTCCATTGCGCGATACTTCCTTCGCCAGATCGTCCAGACTACACTGCCTTCGCTGATCGTTCTGTCGCACAACGAAATTGGCCCCGATGTTCGGGTCCGTTCTCTCGGGGTGATCGGATGAAGAGCAGAGCGGGATTGCGTATTAAGACCTACTACGTAAGTTCGATTGAAGACGCCATGGTGCAGGCGCAAAAGGATCTGGGCTCCGAGGCTTTGCTGCTGAACACGCGAAGGGTGTTCGATGCGGGGAAACCATGTGGGTACGAGGTCGTCTTAGGCGTAAGCGACGCAGACCTCGCAACGCTGCATCCGCCTCCTGCGATTTGCGAACCGCACTCTCTTGATACTCCACCAATGGTCTCTCTGGCTCCGTCGCAGCAGGCCCCCGACAAAGTGTCGCCCGACAGTCTTGCGGATGAACTCAAGAAACTGAGAAGGCAGATGGATGAGATCCAAGAGTTGCTTATGCGGTCGACCGAGAGCCGCGTCTTGGCGGAATGGCCGGGTCCTGAACTGGCCGACATATATTCTAACCTTCTTGGGGCTCACGTCGATCCGTTACTCGGTAAAGATATAGTGGACCGCCTGGAAGTCGCCGCCGCGAAATTCTCGCTTTTTCGGAGCGACAACGGCGGGCTCAGTGCCTGCCAAGATGGAGCCAGCAGTTCGAGGGTCCTCTTGCCGAACGCCGCCCGTGTGAAGAAACTACTCTGCGCAGTATTTGAGCGCAGCATTCGGATCAGCCCCACGCTCGGCCTAACCGGGCCCAGCAAGATGAAACCTGCAACGATTCTGGTGGGCCCAACCGGAGGGGGAAAGACTACCACTGTCGCAAAACTGGCGGTCGCTGCAAGTTCGGCAATGCCGGTGCGAGTGCTATCTCTGGATCGGTCTCGCCCCGGCGCAGCCGCGCAATTGCAATCGTTGGTGTCAGCTCCGGGGATCGCCTTTAGCGCTGTCCCAACCCTAAACCAACTGCACGAAGTTATTGCGGAGTCGCGGGAAAAGCACTGTGTTCTGGTAGATACCGCCGGTCACTCGGCAGGGGACTGGGACGAAGCGGAGGCGCTAGCAGCTGCCCTTAATATGTGCCCCGAGCTCGATGTGCATCTAGTGGTGCCTGGGCACATAAACGCCGCCGATTTCCGCCGAGTGATCGAGCGGTATTCAATTTTCCATGCAGCCAAGCTTCTCATCACCAAGACGGACGAGGCGGAGACCCTTGGAACAGCAGTCTCCGAAGCCACACGGGCGGAACTGGCACTTTCCTTCATGACCAATGGTCCTGGCGTGCCGCAAGATATCCGGGCAATCTCGTCCAGCGATTTGGCGGCTATGGGACTACAGCGACGTAATGGCATGGGAAGACGTGCCGCATGAGCTTGATAGCATGACACACCCAAACTTTAGTGGATTTGCCGAGCCGTCCGAAGACCTGGCTGCGGAACGCGAGAAACAGATCCTTGAGCATCTTCCTCAAGTCCGGTGGATCGCAATGCGGTTGCATGAACGCCTTCCGAATTCCTCGCTTGAGGATCTGATTTCGATCGGGACAGTTGGCTTGATCAATGCAGTGGACAATTTCGATCCAAGTCACAACGCAAAGCTCAAGACTTATGCGGAATACAAAATTCGGGGTGCGATTCTCGATAGCGTGCGGGGATCGGACGGCGTACCGACGCATAAACGAAAGCACATTCGGGAGGTTCAGTGCGCCATGGAAGTTCTGGAGCAGCGTTTGCAAGGTGCGCCCAGCGAAGAGCAGATTGCGGAACAACTTGGAATCAGCCTGGACCTCTATCGGGAGTGGCTGTTAGACTTGCGTGGGATCACAATAGGCAGCTTGGACGCCGCTGCGAGCGAGGATGATCCGCGGAGTTTGATGTATTTCATCGCGGACCCGGACGACCAATCCCCGGCGCGTCTGCTGGAAAAGCGTGAACTCGAAAAAGTGATCGAGCAATGCGTCAAAGATATGCCCCGGAACGAAAAGCTTGTTTTGGACCTTTATTATAAGCAGGAACTGAACATTCGTGAGATCGCCTCCATTCTCAAGATACACATAACTCGCGTGTCGCAAATCAAATCGCAGGCGATTCTACGGCTACGCAGCTACGTGGAGGCCCAATGGCCGAGTGCAAAAGGAGGCCGTGCATGATCGAGGCCATTCGCATTTGCATGGATGACTTGAAAGAAGAACTTCTACAAGAGATTGTGGCGGCTGGTGCAACCGGCACAACGATCACCAGGTCTGAACGTGTTGCGGAATCCGATGAGCTCTCAGAGGGTCTGATCTGGTGGAGAGGGAGCCGGGGCGGGGAGCTAAACTGGACCCTGTTCGTGGGCGGGCGTGCCAAAGCCTGGGAGGCTTTTGGGTTCGGCGGTGGATCCGGAACTCCGGCCGAGGGTGCAAGCGCGCGTTTCGGCCGGTGCCTAGAGAAAACGCTGGAGAGAAAATTCGGCCCGTCGAGGCTTGAGGGAGACTGCGGCTGGACGCAGCCTCCAATCGGCTGCGGAACTAGGATAATTCTGAGCCTTGTGAGCGAAGATGCAAGTAGTTCGCAACTCCACTGCTGCTTCAGCCGGGAGCTTGAGAATGCGATCGGCCGGGAAATCGCCCCGGCGTTTGAAGAGCCCTCCACGTTTGAAGAGCCCTCCATTGGTCTCGAATCGCCCGAGCGTTCCGTTGACAGTTCTGGAATTTCTCTGAACGTATTGATGGACGTTGAGGTTCCGGTGAGGGTGTCCTTTGGTAGAACCAAGGTTCGAATGGGCGAGTTACTGGGTATGAGCCCGGGTGCGGTGATTGAACTAGACCAGGCATTAGGGGATCACGTGGATGTGCTGGTCAACAATTGTGTAATCGCACGCGGTGAAGTGGTGGCTATCGACGGGAACTATGGCGTCCGCATTCTCGACACGACACCGAGCGCCGGGAAGCTTCTGGAAGAAACTAAGTAGTTCATGATAAGAGTCTGTCTAAGGTTTGAGGCGGTTCATAGGATGAATGAATGGGACAATTCATCAACAATCCGGATTTTGTTGCGATGTAGAGAGGGGAGGATGAGATGAAGATCTTCGACCAGAATTCAGCAAACATACAAAAGCCCCAGTCCGGGCTCAACCAGGAAGTTTCACGAACGAAGACCACCTCGGCAACGCTTCCCGCTCAATCGGGTGGGGATGACCGGATTGATCTCAGTGCGGGAAACCACCTGCAGGCTCTCGCCCAGTCTGTTGCTGGCGAATCGCAAAACGCGCGAGTGGAGCAGCTTCGCTCACTCGTCAACTCGGGGAATTACGAGGTGGATCCTCATGCTCTAAGCAAGGCGATCGTCGCTAGTATTCAACGTGGTTACTGAGCAATCTATGAAGCTCGCGAAATACTGTCAGGAGTTCGAGGCACGATTGGGAAGCATTGAAACGAGTCTATTGAGGTTTGACGCCCAGGCGCTTCAGTTTTGCCAGGACGAGATTGGCAAAATTCTTAACCAATTACTCTGCTGGAAAATCACGCCCGAAGCGCTAGATGAGTCCGATCGTCGGGCGCTCTCCAGCTTTCGGAAAGCTCTCGCGAAGATTCAGGCCAGAGCCGATCAAGGTAGCAACCTTTGCCTTGGGTGGCGTCAGCTCTGCGTAACTGCGGGCTACACCAGTCAAGGGAAGCCACAGTTTGTCATGACGGAATCCAGCGCATGCTATGAGGGATAGATGAGATGGGCCTGTTCACGACTCTAAATATCGGTGCCGAGGCCCTCAACGCATACAGCCAAGCCTTGACGGTCGCGCAAAACAACGTCAGCAATGCGTCCACTCCCGGCTATGCCACACAACTACCGACTCTGGAGGCGAGTCCGCTGCAACTTGACGTTGGCTTGCCAGGGGGCGTGACGGCGGGTGATCCCCAGAGCACACGCAACGAATACCTGGAGCAAGCCGTACGAACTCAAGCCGAACTGAATGGTGGCTACACCGCACAGTCTCAGGTGCTCTCCTCCATTGAGCCGGTCTTCGACGTGACCGGACAGAGCGGGATCGACGGCGCCTTGAATAACCTATTTCAGAGCTTCTCGGCTTGGAGCGCCAACCCGAGCGATCCTTCGACGCGTCAGAGTGTGATTTCGAACGCCCAGGATGTTGCCAACAGCTTTCAGCAGGCTACGTCGGCACTGGCCACTGTCACTAGCAGCAACACAGGGCAGATCAGTTCGACGGTCCAACAGATCAATACTCTAGCCGCGCAGATTCAAAGCTACAACGCAGCAAAGCTGCAAAGTCCAGGGCCGGATGCGGGTTTAGACGCTCAGGTACATTCAACCCTGGAACAGCTTGCCGGGCTGGCAAATATCACGGCTAATTTCCAAAGCAATGGAACAGTAACTGTGCTGTTGGGTGGGCAGACCCCGCTGGTTATCGGAAACACGGTTTCGGCAGTCACCGCGGGCTCGTCGAATGGTGCTTCTCCAACCAATCCAAATGCACCGCCGGACGCGACCATTCTAGACTCCAACGGCAAAGACGTTACCAGCGAGATCTCAGGTGGAACCTTGGGCGGGCTGTTGCAGGTTGCCAATACGGTGCTCCCCTCCTTGCGAGGCGATGGAAGTCAAGCCGGCGCCTTGAATCAGCTCGCAAAGCAGGTTGCCGACCGGGTGAATCAAATTCTGGAGTCCGGCCAGACGAGTTCCGGCCAGCCGGGAGTTGCTCTTTTCTCGTATGACTCATCGAGCAACGCGAACGTCGCGCAAACCCTTACCCTGAATTCAAATGCAACGGCGGACAGTCTTGCCGAGGTAGCCCCCGGTCCGCCCGCTGTAAGCAATGGGACCGCGCTTACTCTGGCGAATCTCGGAGAATCAACCAATTCCCAAGACGAGATCGGGGGGTTACCGATTCTCGGTTTTTATGCCGCAACCGCGGCGAAGGTCGGCGGTATTTCCGCTTCCGCCACGTCCGGCGCTCAGGAGAGCACCCAAGCTTTGGCGCAGGCTCAGTCCTTTCGCGACGCCGCATCCGGCGTCTCGCTAGATGCTGAGGCCGTTCGTGTTCAAGAGTTGCAAACTGGCTACCAAGCCGCATCGAAACTGATCAGTACGGTAGCTGCCCTAACCGATACGCTGATGAGCATGGTTACAACCTGATGGAGGGATCGTTCTTATGCTACTGAGTTCTGTTGGCGAGCAGTTTTTGGCGAACTTGGATATCTTGCAACAAAATATGGCAACAACTAACGCTCAGTTGTCGTCAGGCTACAGAATTTCTAAACCCTCAGACGACCCTGCGGCCATCACAGACGTCCTGCAGCTTGAATTTGACGGCAGCCGCGTCGCGCAGACGATCAGTAACTTGAATGCTGTTCAAGGCGAAGTGAACACAGCCGAGGGCGCTCTTCAGTCCGCGACTTCTCTTCTCGATCAAGCCCAGACACTGGGCGTGGAGGGCGCAACCTCAACGCAAACGGCCGCAGGTCGGACCACACTGGCTAACCAGGTGAGCCAGATCCTGTCCCAAGTAGTGAACATCAGCAGGACTACTTTCGAAGGGCGTTATGTCTTCAGTGGAGACGACCCCCGGGCGCCGGCCTACCAGGTAGACCCGACCAGTCCCACCGGAGTTGACCAACTGCAGTCTGCGCCCTCGACGCAGCTGGTCGAGGATTCCAACGGAGTGAGCTTTGCCGTATCCTTAACCGCCGGTCAGATCTTTGATAGCAGCGACTCCACCGGCGCTCCCACTTCCAATAACGTGTTTGCTGCCCTGAACAGCCTGAGCGTGGCCCTTAGTAATAACGATCAACCCGGAATTACCTCGGCCTTAAGCGCGTTGACCTCGGCGCAGAATTATTTCGAGGGCCAGCTAGCGTTTTATGGTACCGTTCAGGGCCGCATAACGAATTCCCTCAATTTGGCCCAGCAAAATCAAACTCAGTGGACCGCAGCGTTGGGTCAGCTTCGAGACACAGATGTCGCCGCCGCCGCGACGCAATTGACCCAAGATAATCTGAGCCAGACGGCTGCGTTGCAAGCGGAGGCGAGCCTGCCGCACACAAGCCTCTTCGACTATCTTAAGTAAGTAGGAAGCTCAGGCTATTTGGTTGCCTGCGGTTCGGTTGTCCGCAGGGCATAGTTGTTGAGGATCACCAGATCAACTCTCCGGTTACGAGCGCGGTGCTCTGCCGTATCGTTTGGACTGATCGGCACAGTTTCGGCGTATCCGATGATCGCCATCCTTGCATAAGGGATGCCAAACCGTTGCGCCAGGACTTCCATCATCGCGATGGCGCGAGTGGCAGAAAGCTCCCAGTTGCTGTGGAACCTTTCGGTGTGGATGGGAATTGCGTCAGTGTGCCCTTCGATCCGTATGGGATTCGATAGCTCTTTGAGGGCACTCGCCAGCTTCGCAATGGTTGGAAGTGAATTCGGGTCTAAAGTGTCGGTGCCGGAAGGGAAAAAGGCGGCCTGTTTTAGGCTGACAACCAGCCCATGAGGCGTCATGCTTATTTCAACCTGGCCGAGCTTAATCTCTTTTTCGAGCTCCGCTGATAGAGTCTTGAGAGAGGCCGAAAGTTCTAAGACTTCGGGGCGAGGTGCTTCCTTGGTGGACAATTGGGCTCCGCCCGGACCCTTCATTTGCGCGTTTCCTACACCTTTGTCATCTACCGTTCCTCCCAGGATCTTCGCGACCGCCGGCCGCATGTTGACGCTTTTTCCATTTTCGAGAGCTTTCTCTACGGCCTCGGAGATCTGTTTGGCACGGCTCTTATCCGTTTGCGAGGATGCAAACATCACCACAAAAAAGGCGAACAGAAGGGTGATGAAGTCGGCATAGGAAACCAGCCAACGTTCGTGATTTTCGTGTTCGGCCTGCTTGGGACGGCGCATGACTATCCGCTGGCTGAAGCGGCCTCGACGCCGGCCAACGCAGCCGCTGTTTTCTTACTTTCCTTCTTTGAATGCTCCACAAACGCCTCCAGCTTCACTCGTATTAGCTTTGGATTCATGCCCTCAACCATGCTGCAAACTCCTTCCAGTAAGAGTTCTCTCCCGGTTGCGTCCTGCTTTGCACGAGACTTCAATTTGTTCGCCGACGGCAGGAAAAAGAGGTTTGATGCGGCCACGCCATAGACCGTGGCCACGAAGGCGACGGCGATGCCCCGGCCCACCTCATCGATGTTCTCAAGATGCTTCATCACCTGAATCAGGCCGAGTACTGCTCCGATGATTCCAATGGTGGGCGCATACCCGCCGGCGGATTCAAATACCTTGGCAGCTTTTTCCTTGTGATGTTCTTTTTGAGAAATCTCCATTTCCATCATCTCGCGCAGTTGCCGCAAGTCGACACCGTCGACAGCCAATGATATGGCCTTGCGCAAAAAGTCATCCTCCACGCCGTCCAAATCCTCCTCCAGCGAAATTATGCTGGATTTCCGCGCCTTTGTGGCATAGGCGATGATCTCGTCGATCGCAGCGCCGGGCTCGATCTTCTGCTCAATGAATACGTCCTTCAGGCCCCTGGCGGCATCGATCAAAGCGGACATCGGCGAGGTTACCATCACCGCGCCCAAAGTTCCGGCCAGGACGATAATCGCAGCCGTGATCTGGGCGATGTCGGAAATTCTGCCTCCCTCGAGCACCAAGCCCCCGAGAATTCCTCCTAGGGCGACGGCCAGGCCCGCGATACTGGCAAAGTCCAGACGGCTCGATTTCAGCTTCGGACGTGATTGCTTATCTGCCATGGGGGGGAACGGTCTCCTCGTAGATCTCCGGAAGGTCTGGAGGGCGGACGGACGGATGAGCCGCCGAGGCAATGTTCTGACGGTATTTGATGATCCTCTCGATGATTTCGTCCGCAGTCTCGAGAACCATGAATTTCTGACCCGTGGTCATCGAAATTACTGTATCTGGAGTCGTGTCGATTAGCTCAATCAAATCCGAGTTCAGCAGGAGAGGAACATGATTCAGTCGCGTAAGCTTGATCATCGGTTCTCCTGGACCACAAAGGCGTCAACTCCGGCGCTACTCTATCGATGAAAACTAGGGAAATTTTATGCCCTAAGTACTGGAAAGCTGTTATCGGTATATTCGTGCTGCCAATAAAGAAACACTTCCAAGACGCCGATCTCAGAAGTAGACGAAATGATCCGAGATCACTCCACCCCCCCCTCGGCCCACGACATGTCGAAGGGATGGGAAATCGGAGCGCTGGAGGCCTCGAACGAGCAGTTCCGCATAGTACGGGGGACGCATCAAGCCTATGCGCGGACTCTCGGAACCTCTCTTTCCGCGTTTCTGGGAACGGATGTTGAATCGGACCTGCTGGAGGTTGCGACCGTCAAAGCCAGCACTTTCGTCGCATCCCTGCCTAGTCCCTCTTGTCTGATGATGTTCCGCCTTCATCCGCAGCCAGACCAGATGTTTTTGTACATGGACTGTGGAACGGTGTTCCCCCTTCTCGAATTGCTGTTGGGCGGGAAAAGCGATGCAGTGTCCGAAGTTTCGCAAAGGCACCTAACCGAAGTCGAGTGGAGTCTTTTGGAAGAGATTGTTAAGGTCATGCTACGCCCTTTGGGCGAAGCATGGATGTCCTTTGCCTCGGTTGAGTTCGAAGTGGATTCGCTGGTAAGCGAACCGGGACTTCTCTCGGTGACTGATAGCGTCCATCCGTTCCTTCATCTGACGTTCGCCCTAAGCTTGGGCCAGGTTGCCGGAAAGCTGGAGATCGTGGTGCCTGAGTCATTTTTCACCGCAGGGGAAAGAGCGGAGAAGCAGGCCGACCAGGCCGTCGGGTTGGCGGGTGTACAGGGGGAGCAGGGCTTGAGCCACCTACAAAACGCTTTGGTTGACCTGGAAGTCTTTCTGGAAGGCCCATCGGTGGTGTTTCGCGATCTAGTGGCGCTGCAGGTCAACTGGGTGTTACATCTCGATTACCCATTGGACAGGCCCCTTCGCGGGTTGTTGAATCAGGAGCTGGCGCTGGAAGGAAGAATCGTCAGCATGGGGCGAAAGCGGGGCTTCTGCGTCACAGCCCTTCCCGAGGCCTAGACTAGCGAGTTCACAAGCGACAGAACCGACATCTAAACAATGCCAGCCAAGTGACGCAATAGGCCCAAAGCCGCCTGCAATTCAGCCATTGGAACCCCTTCGGGGGCGCAGAGCCACGTGCAAAGCAATTCACCCACGGCATCGACGGCTTCTGCGTGCTCGCGTGCATGAGCCGAAGCCACACCCTCCGCCGATTCCCCCATCACGGATCTAAGTTCTTCGAGATTGCCCTGAGTCCACGCAGACAGGATTCTACGCGCGCGCTTTTCCAGAACCAGGAGCGCTTGGTTTTGAGGCGTCATGATCTCCACGTCAACTCTTATCGAGAATCACGCTCCATAGTTGACAGAGATATCGGATCTAAACGCCGATGCTACGCGCCGGCTCGGCTGCACGACAGAGTGCTGAATCGAGGCAACGACAAGTACCAGCGTTGTGCCTTCTTGAAGTTTTTTTTCAACTTCGTCAAGTCCGGTGCGAGATAGATAGCACCGCGGAGATAATGCAATGCGGGTTCGGCGGGTAGCCGAAAAATATCAGAACTAGGAGTTCAAAGCATGTCGTATTCTTTTCAAACCAACGTAACTTCTCTGGTCGCCGAGCAGAATCTTCGAGTGAACGCCGACTTTCAGAGCAAGACGATCACCCAATTAACTTCCGGTTATCGCATTAACAATTCTGGCGATGACCCAGCAGGTCTCGCGGTGGCCAACAAACTCCGCAGCAGCGTGGCGGAACTGACTCAGGGTGTCGGCAACGCCAACGATGGAATTGCAATTCTGCAAACCGTCGACGGTGGCCTGAACAACATTGGTAATATCCTGGACCGGCTGAAGACACTTGCAACGCAGTCCGCCAGCGGAACATTCAGCGGCGATCGTGCCACCACCAACAATGAATTTCAAACGTTGCTGGGTGAAATTGATCGCCAGGCCAGTAACATCGGGCTAGCGAGCGGCGGTGGCACGGGTGGGCAGTACAATGTGAGCCTTTCGGTCTACATCGGAGGTGGAAGCACTCAGGCGAATGCGCAAGTTACCGTTGATCTCAGCGGCAGTGGAAATGTTGTGGACTCAGGCGGACTGGGAATTAGCACGAGTGCCGTTGATACCCAGACGAACGCCCTGGCCGCCGTGACCGCCATCGACACTGCTCTTACCAATTTGGGTGCCGTCAGCGGTAGGGTCGGTGCCGGAGAAAACGATCTGCAGTATGCCATCAATCTTGCTCAATCTCAGATCACCAACCAGTCTGCGGCCGAGTCGCAAATCCGGGATGCCGATATCGCGACTGCGGCGGCGAATCTTACCAAAGCCCAGGTCTTGCAACAGTCCTCGGTTGCAGCCTTAGCGCAGGCCAATTCATCCCCGCAGGCACTCCTGAAGCTGCTGCAGTAATTCTGATCCTAAAGTCTTGGCGGAGTGAGCCGATTCTCTACCGGGAGCGGCTCACCCCGCTTCGTCACCCGCAGGAGATTTAACATGGCCACAAGCGCAGCGCCGGTTTTTACAGGAACGAGTCCGTATTCCAGCGACCTTCAACAGGTCCTCTCCCGTGCAGTTTCGATTGCATCTTTGCCATTGACGGCTCTGAATACTGAGCTGACTAACTTGAATTCCCAGTTTACGGAGGTCGGTTCGCTAGATAGCGACTTCAGCACACTCCTGACCTCAATCAACTCGATCAATTCCGGAGCCAACACGCCTGCTGCCACCTCGTCGGATACTTCCGTGCTTACGGCTCAGACGTCTGCGAGCGCTCTTCCGGGAACGTACGCGATCAATGTGATTACGGCGGGCGCGCAAACCACGGCGTTCAGTCCGAGCGGCCTCCAGGCCGTAGCCGATCCTTCCAGCCAGTCGATTACCGCAGCAACAAGTCTGACCTTAACGGTAGGAAGTTCATCGTTCAAGATCAATCCGGCATCGAACACGCTAAATGCTCTGGCCGCAGCAATCAATTCCTCAGGCGCAGGCGTGTCCGCGACCATAATTAACCTCGGCCCCTCCTCCGCGCCCGACTACCGCCTATCCATCCAAAACAATCAGTTAGGCAATGCCGCGATTCAGTTGAATGACGGGACCAACAATCTTCTGCAGACCCTTCAGGTTGGCGCAGACGCCCAGTACCAGGTGAACGGGCAACCCTCAACGCCGATCTCGTCGACAAGCTCGACTATCACGATCGCGCCCGGAGTAACAGCCGATCTGCTCCAAGCAGGCAACGCTAACATTTCCGTTGCCACATCTTCCTCTACACTGGATAGCGGCCTTAGTTCGTTCGTGACCGCCTATAATGCTGCTGTCGATGCCGTGGCTGCAAATCGAGGTCAAAACGGTGGCGCGTTAGCCGGGGACTCTCTTGTATCGACTCTGCAGCAGTCCCTGCGGAGTCTGGTGCAATACACCGGCGGCAGCAGTTCTGTGCAAAGTGTGGCCGATCTCGGATTGGCGCTTGACGACACTGGTCATCTGTCGTTTGATCAAGCGCAATTCGATAGCGCTCTTGCGTCCAACCCTCAAGACGTCGCATCATTTCTGGGCTCCACGACAGCGGGAGGTTTTCTGAAGGCCGCTTCCGACAACTTGAGTGGTCTTGAGGATCAGACTACGGGAACTTTTCAAGCTGTGGAAAGTTCATTAAAAACTCAGATATTGAATAAAAACCAGCAGATCTCGGCTGAGCAGGATCACATCAATCTCGTTCAAACCAGCTTGACCAACCAAATATCAGCTGCAGACGCCCTGATCGCGACGTTGGAGCAGCAGGTTACAACCGTCACTGCACTTTTTGCAGCTGCCAATGGAAAAACTACAACGAGCAGCTGATGTCTTCCGCGCAGCCATCGTGGCCCGGCAATGGGAAAGAGCGGAAAAGCTTCTCCTAAAGTTCCGCGCCGCCGTGGAAGCCGCTTGGTCCAGCGTCGAAAACGACGACGAACGCGATAAGCTCCAGGCCGAAGTCTGTGCGATTTTGGAATGGGCTCGGGCCATGACGCTCACTGACAGAGCACAGGCCCGCCAAAAGCTGGGTCAAATTGTTCGACGCAGTGCGTATCTCGGAACGCCGCGCCAGCGCACCAATATTCATCTCGACGCTTGATCCCACCGCCGGGCATCGTCGGAGCTTCGACGCAAAATGTCTGGTTTGTGACGCTTTGGTTGCCCTGGGCCTAACAAGATCAAATACTTACCCGGTGGTAAGTAAGGTGCAATAGCCGTTGCGTCATGTTCCAAGGCGTGGCCGGCAATATCGAGCACTACATGGACCTGTTGAGCGTCCGGCAGAAGCTGGTCGCTTCCAACATTGCCAATGCAGACACGCCAGGATACCGCACACAAGACATTGATTTCCGCGCCGAGTTTGACCGTGAAGTGGCGCAGTCTCCGCATCTCTTAGAGCCGGATGGCCT
>Ga0209698_10002085_pt1 | contig 22904 bp, 14 predicted proteins | sample LitLauG_LLR_2012_FD_187203 | JGI IMG/M metagenome (GOLD analysis project Ga0209698, IMG submission 187203) | Freshwater sediment microbial communities from Pennsylvania, USA - Little Laurel Run_MetaG_LLR_2012 (SPAdes) (version 2) | ecosystem: Environmental > Aquatic > Freshwater > Creek >... | reverse complement strand
GCCAGCACGCTGGAATGGCCAAAAGTGGCGTAGCGAGAGGCCCATGCCTGGGAAGTCGAAAAGGCCGAGAGTCTGGTGGACCTGGATTCACGAGTGGTGATAGGTGAGCCCAGGGAATTGACTTGGTTCGACGAGAGTTCGTCAGCATCGTCGACTTGCACATCAAATTCGAGGCCGTCGTAGGCCAGTTGCACGTGGGGAAAGCCCATGGTGACGAGGCGTTGATTGGTTTCGGCGTGGGGCAGGTCGTGAGCGATGTGCGTGAACCACGCGCGACGTGGTTTGAGTTGCTGGATGATCGCGAGGGCTTGATCAACGGTCTGATGCATGGGATGGGGGATGTCGCGGAGGGCGTCCAGGATGAGTTCGTCGAGGCCTTGCAGCAGCGCCATGGAAGAATCCGGAATGTGGCTGAAGTCGGTGAGGTAGGCGGCGCGTCCGAAACGAAAACCGAGAACTTCCATATTGCCATGCAGCAGCGGCACAGGAATGAAGGGAACACCAAGAAATTGGCGCGGGCTCTGGATGGTGTTCAAAGTCACGCTGGGTACGGTGCTGAGGGTCGGCTTGTCATCAAAAACGTAGGCAAAGACGCGGCGAATGATGCGAAACGTTTCTTCGTTGCTGTAAACGGGGAGCGCGGAGCGTTGGCGGATATTGAAGGGTCGAATGTCGTCGAATCCGAGAATGTGGTCAGCGTGGCCGTGGGTGAGCAAAATGGCGTCGAGGCGGTCGAGGCCGACACGGAGAGCCTGTTGGCGGAAGTCGGGAGTGGTGTCAATTACGACATTTTGGCGGCCGCGGGAGATCAGCACGGACGGGCGCAGTCTTTTGTCACGCGGATCGTTTGAACTGCAAACACGGCAGGGGCAACCCAGAGTGGGGACACCCATAGAGGTGCCGGAACCGAGGACAGTAACTTTTAGTGGAGCGTGGAGCATGGTGAAAGCGTTCGGAGCAATCGTCACGCGGAAGCGGATCTGGCCGTCGGTCGCTTCCTACGGGCGACCTTTGGCCTTGACCTTGGCGGCCTCTGCTGCAACCGCTTGATTGATTTCCAGATAGGTCATCTTCAGCTTGCCAAGCAGATCCAGGAGCAAGGTGTCCTCTTCGGGCGCGAGATTGCCTTTGGTCTTTTCGTGCAAGGCATCCAGCATGTCGATTAACTCGCGCGCGGCTTCCGGATCGATCATGGGCTGGCCGGTGCGGGGGTCGGCGTAGGCGCCGAGCACCATGGCGGCATTGCTGCCTAGCATGCGGACCAGATTTTCGAAGGCTGGGACGCGCTTGGGAGTCTCCGCGGGCGGAGCTGGCGGAACGGCTGCTTGGGGTGCCTCGGGGGGAGCGACCGGGTGTTTCGCCGCTTCGCGCTGGGCTTCCCGCTCTTCTTCTTCGACGACTTCCTTGCGCAAGTCCCCTTCGGCGGTAAAGGGGCGGCGGTCGATTACGCGAAAGGCTTCTTCCTGTTTATGTTCGGACACAGTGCGTTCCTCTTCAATTTGTCTCAACCAAAGTTTATCACGGGTTGCCAGCGCGAGTCGCGGCGGGGCACAGGAATGGAATGTGCACGGCTTGTCAAAGGTTCGGCTGCACCGTAAAGTGGGATGCTCAATGAAGAACGGAAATCATTGAACCAGCGATGCCCACAGCCAAAAAACCGACGAAGGAAAGAAAAAAATCGCGCCGCAGAAACAAGCGTGCGGAACGGAAACGACTGACGCCTGGTCAGTGGTTTGAAAAACTCGTCGCGGTGCAGGCCAGATTGCGCGCGCCGAATGGCTGTCCGTGGGACCGCGAGCAGACACATCAGACGCTGCGAACGTACCTGATCGAAGAAGCGTATGAAGTTCTGGAGGCGCTGGAAAGCGGGGACGACGCCAAGTTCGCGGAAGAGATGGGGGATTTGCTTCTGCAGATTGTGTTTCATTCCCAAATCGCGCGCGAAGAGGGCCGCTTCACTGTGGCGGAGGTGATTCGCGAGATTCACGACAAGATGATCCGGCGGCATCCGCATGTTTTCGGGGAGACGCGAGCGAAAGACTCCGCGGAGGTGTTGAGGAATTGGGAGCAGATTAAGGCGGAGGAGCGGCGGGCTGACGCGAAAGGCAAGTCAGGGGCGAGCAAGGGCGCACCTAAAGAAGCCTCGTTGCTGGATGGCGTTTCGCGGGCCTTGCCGGCGACGCTGGAAGGGTTTCAACTGACGCGCAAAGCCTCGCGCATCGGATTCGACTGGGAAGAAGCGGGCGGCGTCTTTGAAAAATTGCTGGAAGAAACCGAAGAGTTGAAGAAGGCGTCGACAGAGCAACACGAGCCAAAAGTGGAAGAGGAACTGGGCGACTTGCTGTTCGCCGCAGTGAACCTTTCGCGATTTTTGAAAATCGATCCGGAAATCGCACTGAAGAAAGCCAATGCAAAATTCTCGCGCCGATTCCGTGAAATGGAGAGGATGGCGCGGAAAAGTGGCCGAGAGTTCAAAGAGCTGCCGCGCGCGGAAATGGAAACGCTTTGGGACGCCGCCAAGCGCGCGGAAATGGGTGGAGCGCAGACGAAACAATGAGCATGGGAATCACAGTGCGGAAGTGCGACGGCCTCGAGGAATTCCAGCGTTGCGTAGGACTCCAGAGGGAAATTTGGAAGGAAGCGGACCTGGAAGTCGAGCCGGTGACGATGTTCGTGGTCGCCGCACATACGGGGGGCCAGGTGCTGGGCGCGTTTGACGGCCAACGCATGGTGGGCTACACGCTGGCGCTGGTTGGATTACGTGACCGCGTGGCATATCTGCATTCGCACATGACCGGTGTGCTCCACGAGTTTCGGGACCGCGGCGTCGGGCGCATGCTGAAACTCTTTCAGCGGGATGAGGCTTTGAGCCGCGGCATTCGGTTGGTTCAATGGACGTTTGATCCGCTGGAGCTTCGCAACGCCCATTTTAATTTGAACCGGCTTGGCGCAATCTGCCGGAAATACCAGCCTAATTTGTATGGCGTGACAACCAGCCCACTGCACCGCGGCCTGGCAACGGATCGATTAGTGGCTGAATGGCACCTTGATTCGGCCCGGGTCGTGGGTGCGATTGAAAACCTTGTCAAAGATCCGGTTGAGGCACCCGCGGTGATTGAGGTGCCTGCGGAACTGGAGCGCTGGCAAGCGGAAGACTCCGCGAAAGTTGGCGACGTGCAGGCGCGGCTGCGCGAAGAGTTTACGAGGTGGTTCGCGAAAGGTTACGCGGTGGTTGGGTTACGAACGGCGCCGGGGAAACAGGCGTATCTTCTTGCTCCCTGGAGTGACTTCTAGGAAAGGCTCATTGGCGGAGAATTATGCGCATACGCGAAATCACGCTGCAGGAAGTACGGATGAAACTAGTGACCCCGTTCGAAACGAGCATGGATCGCACGGTGGTGCGCCGGATCGTCCTGGTACAGGCGGATGTGGACGGCGTAGTTGGTTGGGCGGAGTGCGTGGCGGGGGAAGCGCCTTATTACAGTCCGGAAACCGCCGACACGGCTTGGCTGATCCTTCGGGATTTCCTGTGGCCGCTGATCAGGGGAAAAGACTTTTCGTCCGCCTCGGAAGTGTGGGAGTTGTTGGCTCGTGTACGCGGGCACAACATGGCCAAGGGCGGGTTGGAGGCAGCCATCTGGGACGCCGAAGCCAAACAGAAGGGCGTTTCACTGTCAAAACTCATCGGAGGGGTACGCGAGGAGATCGCTTGCGGCGTATCGATCGGAATCAAGGAATCGCTGGATGAACTGGCTGCCGCGGTAAAGAAAGAGCTCGCTGCCGGATACCAGCGGATCAAGATCAAAATTAAGCCGGGATACGATCTTGAGCCGGTGCGGCGACTGCGCCAGGATTTTCCGCGCATCAAGCTGATGGTGGACGCCAATTCGGCTTACACATTAAATGACTGGCCGCTACTTAAACAACTTGAGGGCTTTTACCTGATGATGATCGAGCAGCCACTCGGATGGGACGACCTCTACAGCCACGTGGAGCTGCAGAAAAAACTGGAGACCCCGATCTGCCTGGATGAGTGCATTCACACGGAAGAGCAGGCGCGGGCGGCGATCGAACTGGGCGCTTGCAAGATTATCAACGTAAAGCTCGGCCGGGTTGGCGGGCATACGGTGGCGCGGCGCATCCACGATCTCTGCGAAAAAAATGGTATCCCGGTGTGGTGCGGGGGAATGCTGGAATCGGGAATCGGGCGGGCACACAATATCGCGCTCTCGACGCTTCCCAATTTCAGCCTTGCGGGAGATGTGGCGGCGAGCAAACGGTATTGGGAAGAAGACATCATCCATCCCGAAGTCATGGTGTCTCCGCAAGGCACGATACATGTGCCTCCCGGTCCGGGCATCGGATTCGAACCACGCCTCGATCGCATCGACAACCTCACTGCGCGCAAAGAACGCCTGGCCTGAGAGGTGAGAATCGAAGATTCCAGCGGACGGCCGCCAAGCCGCATCGTTCTTGGCTCTTCCATCGCTCTCGTCCTCCTCATTTGGGCTGTAAATTTCATCGCTGCAAAAATCGGCTTACGATCGTTGCCAGCGGCGACTTTGGCGTCGTTCCGCGTGGTGCTCGCGGGCTTAGTGATGATCCCTGTCTACTTGGTGTGCTCACGGCTGCCAGCGTTTGCCGAAGCAAGAGAAACTCGACGGCGCAGATTGACGCTGAATGACGTTTGGACTTTTTCGTACATGGGTTTCTTCGGGGTGACGGTGAATCAGATTTGTTTCACGGTCGGGCTGCGATATACGTCCGTTAGCCATGCGGCTGTCATTGTTGGGATGGGGCCCATCTATACGCTGATTTTTGCTGTGCTCCTCAGGCTGGAGACAGCGACTTGGCGAAAAGCGATCGGCATGGTCATTGCGCTCGCGGGAATTGCCTTCATGGCTTCGGAAAATGGTATCTCCGCGCACTCGCCATCGCTGCTGGGCGATGCCATCACCATGACCGGTTCGATTGGGTTCGCGATGTACATGGTGCTGGGGAAGCGTTTGGGCGGGCGCTATGACCCATTGACCATGACGGCTTTCAGCCACTATGCGGGGGCGCTGATTGTGCTGCCGGTGGCGGTCTATCGAGCAGCGGCTCTCGGATCCCTGGAGCACTGGCGGGCTATCGCGTGGAGCGGCTGGGCCGCGCTGCTCTATATGGCAATCTTTAGCTCGGCAGTCGCGTACGTATTTTACTTCTGGCTGCTGCGCTATCTGCAGGCTTCGCAATTGAGCGCCTTCACTTACTTGCTGCCGGTCGTGGCGACTGTGCTTGGGATTCTATGGCTGGGGGAAAAAGGCTCTTGGGGGCAGGTGCTCGGGGGAGTTCTCGCCCTGAGCGGAGTGTACTGGATCGAGTCCGGTCGGGCTTCTGTCGTGAAAGCTATTGCGGCTCCGTAAACCTGGTTGGTCTCCATCGTTGACGGCGTTTCACGCCAATGCCTACTATGGTTGAAAGTCAGCCCTGATCTCCCGATAACATTCCGGCACCATTCCTACGAGGAAGCAGGCTCCTAAGAGTGGCCGCAGGATACGGCGGCTAACTTTTGGCAGGAGAGGTTTCTTTTTCATGAAGGCCAAGGTCGCCATCGCTGTGTTGCTGCTCGCCCTCTTCGCGGCGGGAGGCTTCTACTGGCATTCGGAGCGAGGCACGAAGCTTTCCGAATCGGACACCGTGCTGATTGGGGATTTTACGAACACGGCGGGCGAACCTATTTTTGAGGGCACGCTTCGGGAAGCGCTGGCGGTCAGTCTGGCGCAGTCGCCTTCGTTGAATCTGATCTCGGTGGAAAAAGTCGGGGAAGCGCTGCGGTCGCTGGGTCAGCCAGTAGGTACTCGGGTCACAAAGGAACTTGCCCCGAAGCTTTGCCCCCTGCTTGGGGCGACGGTGTACCTGAACGGGAGCATCGCTAAAGATGGCAGCGGTTATTCGGTGAGATTGGATGCTTCGCGATGCGCCACCGGCGATGACGTTGCCAGTGCCAAGAGCGACGCCGCGGACAAACGTGAAGCGGTGCACGCTCTCGGGCTAGCCGCCAGCGAGCTTCGCGGCAAGTTCGGCGAAGACCCGGACTCGTTGCACAAATTTGATTTACCCCTGGAGCGGGCCACCACAGCCTCTCTAGAGGCCCTCGCGGCTTTCACGGAAGGACGCCGCCTGGTGCGCGAGAAGGGCGCCATTGACGCGGTGCCTGCTCTCAAGAAGGGTATTGAGTTGGACCCGAAGTTTGCTTTGGCGCACTCCAACCTAGCGGTGGCTTACTACAACCTGAATCAGAATGCGCTGGCTGCGGACCATATCCGGCAGGCTTTCGAATTGGCGGATCGGCAGACGGTGCGCGACCGATTGCATATCACGACTCTGTACTACGACTTGGCAACCGGCGACGTTCAGAAGGCCATCGGGAGTTACAAAGAGTGGGTTCAGCTCTATCCTCGCGACGACATTGCGAAGGGCAATCTGGCCTCGGAATACTTTTTGATCGGGGACTACGATCAGGCCGCAACCTTTGCGCAACAGGCGCTGCGGCTGGATCCTGGCAGCGCGGCCTGGTACGAAAATCTCGCCACTGCTTACATCGCTTTGCAGCGGCTGGAAGAAGCGCAGAACGTCATTGACCAAGCCTTTGCGCGAAAACTCGACGATCCTTCGATGCACGCTGATCTTTACGCGCTGGCGTTCCTGCGCGGCGAGCCGGCGGGCATGGAGCGCGAGATGGCGTGGTCCGTGGGCAAACCGGGCGGAGAAGATGACATGCTGGCACTGCAGGCAGACACGGAAGCGTACCGCGGGCATGTGCAGAAGGCGCGAGAACTCTCGCGCAAGGCCGTAGAGGTGGCGCAGAATTCGCAGCTCAATGAACCTGCCGCCATCTGGCAGGGAATTGCCGCGCTACGGGAAGCGATGTACGGCAATCTCGAGGAAGCTCGGAAGGGCGCGGATAAGGTTCTGGAGATCGCTCCAAACAGCCGGGACGCGCAGATTCTGGCCATCCTTGTGTTGGCCCGCACTGGTGATGTGCGGCGGGCGCAAACAATGATGGACGATCTGGTGGCGGCCAACGTGTCGAATACCATCGTACAATCTGCCTGGTTGCCTACGGTCCGAGCGCAGGCGGCGATGGTCGGCCAGAAGCCTACGCAGGCATTGGAACTACTGGATGCCGTTAAGCCCTATGAGCGTGGGCAGCTCATCGGGAATTTAAGTTATTCCTGCATGATCCCGGTGTACCTCCGGGCGGAAGCGTACCTGGGAGCGAATCGCGGCCCCCAAGCTCTCGCCGAATTTCAGAAATTGATCGATAGCCGAGGCGTGGTGGGCAACTGCTGGTCCGGTGCGCTGGCCCACTTGGGGCTGGGACGCGCGCAGGCGATGTCCGGCTCTACCAGCGCCGCGCGTACCTCGTATCAAACGTTCTTCGCGCTTTGGAAAGATGCAGACGCCAACATCCCTATCCTTAAGACCGCCCGCGCGGAATTCGCCAAGCTCAAGTAAGAAATCGTTGGGCTCGAGCGCGAAATGTGGCTAGTGGTGGCGCGAAGTGCCCTTTGATGGAAGAATAGCGCCCGGCAGTTAAATCGCGCTCCGCAATTTGACGGCGTGAAGGCGAGCTTTGGGGAGGCAGGACTTTGCCCGGAATTCCAATGCGCAATGGTGGTCCGGCCGCACGCATCGCGGTGATTCCCGGTGACGGTATCGGGAAAGAGGTCACTCCGGAGGCGGTGAAGGTGCTGAATGCGGTGACGACGCCTGGCAGGCGGCCGCTGGAGTTTGTCGAGTTCGATTGGAGCGCGGACAAGTATCTGCGGGAGGGGGTATCCCTGCCGTCCGGCGCTGTGGAGATGTTGCGCGACGAGTTTGACACGATTCTCTTTGGGGCGCTCGGCGATCCCCGGGTTCCTTCCAATCAGCATGCGGCCGACATTCTGTTGGGACTAAGGTTCAAGCTGGACCTCTACGTCAACGCCAGGCCCGTGGCATTGCTCCACGACCGGCTCACTCCTCTGCGTGATCGGACCGAAAAGGACATTCGGCTGATGGTCTTCCGCGAGAACACCGAAGGGCTCTATGTGGGCGTTGGCGGGTTCTTCAAGAAGGGTACGCCGGACGAGATTGCCGTACAGGAGGACGTGAACTCCCGCAAAGGGGTGGAGCGCATCATCCGGTATGCGTTTGAATACGCGCGGCAGAACGGCTTAAAGCGACTCTGCATGAGCGACAAATCGAACGCCATGACCTTCGCGCACGACCTGTGGCAGCGGGTTTTTAAGGAAGTCCGGCTCGAGTACGCGGAAATCGATTCTCGGCACCTATATATTGACACGCTGGCGATGGAGATCGTCCGGGACCCGAGGCAGTTCGACGTGATTGTCACGTGCAATCTTTTTGGGGACATTATCAGCGACTTGGGAGCGCAGTTGGCCGGCGGCCTGGGGCTGGCACCGTCTGGGAACATTCATCCGGGCAGGACTTCATTGTTTGAGCCGGTGCACGGTTCCGCGCCCAATATTGCTGGAAAGGGGATTGCCAATCCCCTCGGCTCCGTTCTTACCTCGGCGATGATGCTGGAATTTCTGGGGTGGAAACGGGAGGCTGCGGCGCTCCGTGCTGCTGTGAGGACTGCGCTACAGGAGAATTACGTGACTCCTGACCTCGGGGGCAACAAAACTACGGTTGAGGTGGGTGACTGGCTCGCCGGCAAATCAGTGGAAGTCCTTTCCGTGCAACGGTAAGCACGCCGAGATCCCGTAGGCAATTCACACGCTAAAGTAATACTTTAACTGTCTCAAAATACAGTTCTGACAGCTACTTTTCGCGCGCCATTGCCGTTAGAAGCATTCCCAGAATGAAGCCACCGATATGCGCCCACACGGCCACGCCGCCGGTGACTTTCGTCCCGATGGTGCTTAGTCCCATTAGAAACTGACCGACGAACCACAAACCCAGGAAGAGCACTGCGGGAACGGGAATGGGGAATATGAAAACGAGAGTAAGAACCCGCGCTCGCGGGAAGAGCAGGATGTAAGCACCCATTACGCCCGAGATGGCACCGCTGGCGCCGACGGCCGGGATGTTGGAATGAAAATTGAACAGTACATGCAACAGTCCCGCGCCGATCCCGCAGAACAGGTAGAAGAAAAGATAAGTGAAGTGGCCGAAGAAGTCTTCGACGTTGTCGCCGAAGATCCACAGAAAGAGCATGTTGCCGGCGATGTGAAGCCAGCCGGCATGGAGGAACATGCTGGTTACCAGGGGCAGGAAGGCCGCCTCAAAGCTGGTGTGTCCGGCAAGGAAAGAGGGAATCCGGGCGGGAACCTCAGAATAGGAGAGGGCCAGGGATTCAAAGGCCCGCGGCGACATAGTGGCTTGCAGGCCCAGTCCGTAGAGAAATGTCACGACGTTGGCAAGGATCAGGGTGATGTTGACGAAGGGGTAGGTGCGCGAAGGGTTGAGATCCTTGAGAGGGATGAACATGGGAGAAGGTCCGCAGCAGAGTAGCGAAACGCGCGGAAAATGAAAAGAGCAAGGAGCGGGATGCGTGCGTCCGATAATGTTGCAGTGCGAAAAGCCCTGGTTAACAGAATAGATTTACGCCTGCAAGCTCATCAAACTGCTGTCCTTACGCCGCTCCGTGCGGAGTATGGCGCGGAGCATTAGAAGCGACGTTTTCCATTTACTAGCGCTTCCGGAGGTGATTTTTCGCGAAATCTTTCGCGCACGCATTGCGCGATGAGTGCGCGTGTGGTAATTACATTAGTTCTGCGCGTGCGCGCGTTTCGGATGGAGTGTGGCGGTTTGGTCCGGCACAGCGTCGGCGCGCCGACTGCTCATGCCTGCGCGGGAAACGGAAGCCATCATCCTGAAGACATTTCCCCTGGGCGAAGCTGACCGCCTGGTGAGTTTTTTTGGCCGCACGTCGGGGCGGATGCGCGGGGTGGCTGCTGGCGCTCGCCGGGTAAAGAACCGCTACGGGTCGACGCTCGAGATTCTTTCTCACGTGCAACTCTGGTACGTGGAGAAAGAGACGCGCGATCTGGTGCGCATTCAGCAAGCTGATCTGCTCGAATCCTTTCACAAGGCACAGAGCGATTACGGGCTCAGCACCGGCCTCGCGGTGATTAGCGAGATCTCGGAGTTGATTCTGCCGGAGCACGAAGTCTCCGAGCCAATGTTCCGGCTGATTCTGCTGGCGGTGAGGGAAGTGGAGCGTACCGGCGACTGGAATTTGCCGCTGAGTTACTTCTCGTTCTGGACCGTGCGGCTGGGCGGTTGGCTGCCGCGATTTGACCGTTGCGTTGCCTGCGACACGGCATTTGGTCCTCAGCCGGCTTTCTACGACGCGCACCGAGCCGGATTGTTCTGTGAGAGCTGCCGTCGTCCCGGAATGAGGTCGATTCATCAAGAAGCCAGGAGTCTTGCCGAGCGATTTACTGGCGAACGGCTGGACCGTATCGCATACGAGAAGTCGATGCAGACCAGCGCCAAGGAATTGCGCGAGGCGGCGCTGGCCTGGATTGAATTCCACATCGAGCGGCGGCTGATGACACGCGAACTTTTGGAGACCACTTGAAAGCTAAAGTAAAACTTGAGAAACCGAAGGGTCTCAATTTCCAGGATTTGATTTTGGAGCTTTCGCATTTCTGGGTGAAGCAGGGTTGCGTTCTTCAGCAACCTTACGACGTGGAAGTTGGCGCTGGTACGATGCACCCTGAAACTTTTCTGCGCGTTCTCGGCGCGCAGGCTTATCGCGTGGGATACGTGCAACCCAGTCGTCGGCCCGCCGACGGGCGCTATGGCGAGAATCCCAACCGGCTTTACAAGCACTCGCAATTTCAAGTCATTCTCAAGCCGTCGTCAGTGGACGTGCAGGACATTTACCTCAAGAGTTTGGGCGCTATCGGCATCAACCTGAAAGAACACGACATTCGCTTTGAAGAAGATAATTGGGAATCACCGACGCTCGGCGCGTGGGGCATCGGCTGGCAAGTGCTCCTCGATGGACTCGAGATCACCCAGTTTACCTACTTCCAGCAGAGCGGCGGCATCGACCTCGACCCTATCTCCGTCGAACTTACCTACGGGCTTGAGAGGATTTGTTCTTTCCTTCAGGGAGTGGAAAGCGTCTACGACCTTCGGTGGTCGGCAGACAAGACCTACGGCGACATCCGTCTGCTCGAAGAGCAGCAGTTCTCTGAATATAGTTTTGACTGCAGCGATGCGCCATCGATTCGCGCCGAATTTGAGTTGCACGAGAAGCAGGCGAAGGAATTGCTCGATGGCTTCAAAGGGGTGGAAGGAAAGGAGCGCGGGCGGTACCCGATCCTGGCTGCGTATGACCATTGCCTGAAGTGCTCGCAACTTTTCAACTTGATGGACGCCCGCGGGGTGATCTCCACAACCGAACGCGCCGCGCTGATGGCGCGGGTCCGTACGCTCGCGTGCCGAACGGCCGCGTCGTACCTGGCGCAGATTGGCGGCACCGCACCGCACCGCGAGGTGCGGGCATGAAGGCCGCAGCCAAGCAAAAGCGCGTCGAGTTGCTCTTCGAGGTGGGGTGCGAAGAAATTCCGGCGGGGATGCTGCCGAAAGCGGAAGAGGAACTCCGCACGAACATCGAAAAGCTGCTTGCCGCTGAGAATCTCTCCGAAGGCGTCACGGTGGAGGCCTTCAGTGCGCCGCGACGACTGGTAGGATGGGTGCGGGGGCTTCTGGCGAAGCAGGCCGACGTCGAACTGGAAGTGACCGGCCCGCCCAAGTCAGTGGCGTACGATTCTGTCGGCGCGCCGACACGCGCGGCTCTGAGCTTTGCCGAGAAGCAGCGGGTTCACGTCAACGATCTCTACCTGGTTCAGGCCCCCAAGGGCGAGTACCTTGCCGCCAAACAGATTAAGCTCGGCAGAACCGCGGAGCAGATCCTGGCCGCAATTCTCCCGCGTGCGGTGCATGATCTGGCCTGGCCCAAGTCGATGACCTGGACCGGACTTGAGGGCCCGCGGTTCATTCGTCCCATTCGATGGATTGTCGCCGTGCTCGACGGGAAGCCTATGAAGTTGTCCGTCTCCGGTATCGCTGCCGGAAGCACCACTCGCGGCCATCGATTCCTGGGCTCGAGCAACATCCCGGTCAAGAGCTTCGCGGATTACGAAAAGAAGTTGCGGCAGAACGGCGTCATCGTGCGGCCATCTCATCGCGAGGAGAAAATCGCGAAGGAACTTGAAGCGCATGCCAAGCGAGGCAACTACCGCATCCACGAAGACGCTTCGCTTCGTAAGCAGGTGGCGTACCTCAACGAATACCCCAGCGTCATTCAGGGCGACTTCGATCCGGCGTTCTTAAGCCTGCCCGACGAAATCCTGGTCACCGTCATGCGCGACCACCAGAAATACTTCGCGGTCGAAAAGAAAAATGGAGAACTGGCGCCGCATTTCCTGGCGGTCATCAACGCGGGCAAGGATTCCAAGGGACTGATCCGCGCCGGGCATGAACGCGTTCTTCGAGCGCGATTTGCCGATGCGCAATTCTTCTGGCAGGCGGATCAGAAATGTCGGCTCGCCGACTATTTGCCGAAGCTGGAGCGAGTCACGTACGAGTCGCGGCTGGGCAGCTATCGCGACAAGGTCGAACGTATCCGGGCTATCGCTCGCTGGCTTACCGAGCAGTGGTTCAATCTTGGCATGCTGTTAGCTCACGTTGCGGAGGCGGACCGTGCCGCTGAACTTGCCAAGTGCGACCTAGCCACGGAAATGGTTCGCGAGTTCACAGAGTTGCAGGGGGTCGTAGGCGGACTCTACGCGCGTGCGCAGGGCGAACCGGACGAAATCGCCGACGCCGTCTACGACCACTACCGGCCGGTTGGCCTGGAAGATCCGATTCCGCGCAATCTGACCGGCTGCGCGGTGGCGCTTGCGGACAAACTGGATTCCGTCGTGGGCTGTTTTGCCGTGGGAGTGGTGCCCACCGGTTCGAGCGATCCCTACGCGTTGCGGCGTGCTGCTCTCGGAATCGTTAAGATCATCCTGGAGAAGAAGCTGCCCGTTTCGTTATCGCTGGCCGTTGGCGCCGCCTCGAAAGCGCTTCTTACGCACAAGCCCAAGCGCGGCGTCACGCCAGAGCAGGAAACTCAGATCCTCGACTTCATTCTCGATCGCGCGAAGTTTGTATTCCGCGAGCGGGAAGGCTTCAGCTACGATGAAGTCAGTGCGGTCTTTCGCGCCGGCGCTGACGACCTGGTGGATGCGCAGAAGCGCTTGGCCGCGTTGAAGTCCATTCGCAAGTCCAAGAATTTTGAGCCCCTGGCTGTCTCGTTCAAGAGAATCCGCAAAATTCTTGAGAAGGCCAACATCGCTCCGGGCGAACCGCGTCAGGTGAATCCGGATTTATTCGAGAGTCCTGCGGAGCGCGAACTGTACTTCGCGGTTCGCGAGGCCGCAGCAAAAGTGCACACTCACAAGCGCGATGGGAAGTATCAAGAGGCTTTGGAAACGATAGCGGGACTCCGCAAAGTCGTGGATCAATTCTTCGATGGTGTGATGGTAATGGCGGAAATTGAGGCCGTCCGTAGTAATCGGCTGGCGTTGCTGGCGGAATTGCTACGAGAGTTTACGACCGTCGCTGATTTTTCAGAAATTGGCGGCGAAGAGCGGCGGTAAGCAATCTCAAGTTTTACTTGAAGTGATGGATTCGTCGGCGTGCCGACAATATTTTGTGGCTGCTGGATAGAACAGCAGTCGGGACAATCGGTTCAAAACTCTAAAACGACAAGTGAGGAACACAGTGGCTAAATGGGTCTATTTTTTCGGGGCAGGAAAAGCGGAAGGCGATGGGAGTCAGCGGGCCCTCTTGGGCGGGAAGGGCGCCGGGCTAGCGGAGATGAGCCGGATCGGTCTGCCGGTGCCTCCAGGATTCACAGTTACGACGGAAGTTTGTACCTACTTCTACGGGAACAAGAAGAAATATCCCAAGTCGCTCGAGGCAGAGGTGAAGGGAGCCGTCGCGCGAGTTGAAAAGATCATGGGAACAAAGTTTGGCGACAAGGCCGCCATGCCCATGCTGGTTTCTGTTCGCTCCGGTGCCCGCGATTCGATGCCTGGGATGATGGACACGATATTGAACCTCGGTCTAAATGATGAAACTGTTTTGACGCTGGCCAAGGCCACCAAGAATGAGCGGCTCGCCTGGGATTGCTATCGCCGGTTCATTCAGATGTACGGCGACGTTGTGATGAATGTACAGAAACGCGCGCACGAGGACCACGAGCCGTTTGAGGTGGTGATCCACGCCCTGAAGCATGAGCGGTATCACGCTGACGTTGACGACCCGAAACTGACCGTGGGCGACCTTCAGGAGATGGTGGTGCGCTTCAAGAAGCTCATCAAGGAGCGAACCGGCGCTGAGTTCCCCCAGGATCCTTGGAAGCAATTGTGGGGCGCGGTGGGCGCGGTGTTTGGTTCCTGGATGAACGATCGTGCCGTTGTGTACAGGCGCAAGTACAACATCCCGACGGAATGGGGCACCGCCGTGAACGTGCAGGCGATGGTCTACGGTAATACCGGTGACAAGTCCGGGTCAGGTGTGGCCTTCACGCGGGACCCGGCGACCGGAGAAAAAGTCTTTTACGGCGAATTTCTGATCAATGCGCAGGGCGAAGATGTGGTGGCCGGCGTGCGAACGCCCGAGCCCGTCGCACAGCTCAAGAACTACATGCCTAAGGCGTTTCACGAATTGGAGAAAATTCGCCAAACCCTCGAGAAACACTTTAAGGATGTGCAGGACTTCGAGTTCACCATCCAGGACGAAAAGGTTTTCATGCTCCAGACGCGCAACGGCAAGCGTACCGGACTTGCTGCCGTCCGTTTTGCCGTCGAGATGGAGAAGGAAAGGCTGATCGACTGGAAGACCGCTATCCGGCGCGTCCCTGCCGACCAACTAGATCAAGTGTTGGCGCCAGTGTTTGATCGCAGCGCAGTTAAGGCCGCTAAGTGCATTGCGAAGGGACTGCCCGCAGGGCCGGGAGCGGCTGCCGGGAGGATGTATTTGAACGCGGATCGTGCCGCCGCGGCCGGCGCCAGAGGCGAAAAGGTTCTGCTAGTGCGGAACGAAACCTCGCCTGAAGACTTGCGCGGCATGATCGCTGCGGAAGGAATCCTTACGGCAAAGGGTGGCGTGAGTTCGCACGCGGCGCTCGTTGCGCGGCAGATGGGAAAGGTCTGTGTTTGCGGCGCGGCGGCGTTGCAGATTGATTACGCAGCCAAGACGATGACCGTTGATGGCGTGACGTACAAGGAAGGGGACTTCCTTTCCATTAATGGCACGGCTGGCGAAGTCTATCCAGGGCAAATCCCCACGGCGGCATCCGAAATCGTCCAGGTGCTCATCGAGAAATCGCTCGAAGCCAGCAAGAGCCAGACGTATCAGAACTTTAAGAAGCTGATGGATTGGTGCGCGAAGGTCACCCGGCTCAGTGTGCGTACGAATGCCGACACACCCGAGCAAACCGCACACGCCATCGCGTTTGGCGCGGTTGGCATTGGCCTTTGCCGCACCGAGCACATGTTCTTTGAAGGCAATCGCATCGACGCCATGCGTGAAATGATTTTGGCAGACACCAAGGGACACCGGGAAGCAGCGCTTGCGAAAATTCTGCCCTATCAGAGGGAGGATTTCGTCGGCATGTTCAAGGAATTGAAGGGATATCCGGCGACGATCCGGTTCCTCGACCCTCCATTGCATGAATTCCTGCCGCACGAAGGCTCCGCACAGGATGATCTGGCAAAGAAGATGGGAGTACCGGTCGGAAAGATCAAACAGCGAGTTAAGGAATTACATGAATTTAACCCGATGCTTGGATTCCGCGGGTGCCGGCTGGGAATTGTCTACTCGGAAATCTCCGAAATGCAGTCTCGTGCGGTGTTCGAGGCTGCCGCTGAGGTACAGAAGGCGGGTATCAAGGTACACCCCGAAGTCATGATTCCGCTAGTCGGTTTCAAGAAAGAACTCGACTTGCAAGTTGAAGTTGTTCATCGCATTGCAGGCGAGGTCATGAAGGAAAAGGGTGTGAAGCTGAATTATCTGGTGGGCACGATGATTGAGGTGCCCCGCGGCGCGCTCACGGCCGATGAGATTGCCCAGACGGCCGAATTCTTCAGCTTTGGGACCAATGATTTGACGCAAACCTGCCTGGGCATGAGCCGCGATGATTCGGGTTCGTTCCTTGGGCCTTACCAGGAATTGGAAATCGTAAAGAAGAACCCATTTGCGACCATCGACCAGGCTGGTGTCGGACAATTGATTACCATGGCCGTGGAGAAGGGGAACAAGACTCGTCCTGGAATCAAGCTGGGCATCTGCGGAGAACATGGCGGCGATCCGGACAGCGTCAAATTCTGCCATCGCGCCGGCTTGACCTATGTAAGTTGTTCACCGTTCCGCGTACCCGTGGCTCGTCTGGCAGCAGCTCAAGCAATGGTTGAAGAAGAGCAGTCTAAGAAAAAGAAGGGGAAGTAGAAAACCAGTCTAAAACCATAATTTAAAGTAACACTTGAAGCCGTCGGCGGGCAGACATTTTGGAGGTTCTGCTATGCCGGCGGCTTCGGAATTTTCAGGTCGGCATTTTGAAGAAGAAATACATCCCGAGAAAAAAGAAAATGATGTCCGGAGACCAGCCGGAAAGCAGCGGAGGAAGCTGCCCCACGCCGCCCATGGCTTCGAGAAGCGCGGCCATGGCCCAGTAGGTGACTCCGATTCCGACTCCGAGGGCGACCCCGCCGAGGGCGCCGCGGGTTCCTACGAGGAAGGCGAAGGGGATTGCAAGAAGCATGCTGACGGGTGCCATCAAAGGGTAGGCAATTTTCTTGTGCCATTGCACGGTCAGGTTGGTGACGTCGAATCCGGCCCGATGGAGCCCGTCAATGTAGTGGCCAAGTTCCGGCAGGCTCATTTGAAACGCTTGGCGCACTTCGCGGTTGAAATAACTCGGCGGTTCGGTCAGTTCCGGAGGAGCTGCCGCAGTGAATTGTTCGTAATGGGCGATGGTGCCGTCCGCGAAATCCCGCACCCAGCCGCCCTCTAGCACCCAAACGTGTTGCGAGTCTGACCATCGGCCACGAGTCGCGAAGATGCGGCGACGCATCTGGAAAGTGGCCGGGTCAATCTCCAGGACACTCAGCCCGCCGAACAAATTTTGTACGGGGTCGAAGAGGTCGTAATTGTAGATCTTGTAGTTCTCGCCGAAGATCCAGCGCTGCGGACGGGTGTAGGTTTGGGGAGGCCGGCCTTTGATCTGATTATGAAGGGCATCTTGGCGCTGGTTGGCATACGGAAGATAGGTGTCGTCCAGCACGATCATGGTAGCTGCCAGGGCCACTCCCGCCAGAAAGAGGGGCAACGCCAGCCGGTGCAAGCTTGTCCCACCAGCCTTGATCGCCACGATTTCGTTGTTTTTGCTCATTACGCCCAGAGTGACAAGCACCGCCACCAGAGCGCCTAGCGGGAAAAAATTGTAAAGCAGGTACGGCGTCAGGTAGCGGAAGTAGTTCACCACCGTAAGAAAGGGGACCTTGTGCCGAGCAATGTCGTCGAGGAGCTCAAACAAGGTGAACGTTTCGTATAAAAAGACAAAAGCCGCCATCAGCAGCGCGAAGTAGGACAAAAAGCGCCGGAGGATGTACAAGTCCATTAAACGCGGGAAGCTTCCTCCGGAGGGCACAACGATTTCTTGTCGGTCTCCATTGCCATTAGTAACGCGCGCAGCCGCCGTCCGGGCCCGGGCTTGGGACTTCCGCCGCCGCTGCAGGCGAATCCACTTCTTGATATAGCCGAACGGGCGCAACCACCGGCTTTCGCCGCGAAACTGCTCCATCCTCGGGAGCAGCGCCAACCCCAAAGCGGCGAGAACGGTGTTGGCCATCCAGATTCCCTCGGAGGGCAACAACGTAGCCTGGCGAGCCAGACCGGCGCCCGTCACCAGCATCAAGTAGTACGAGGCAATCAGCACTACAGCCAGCAACGAGCCTGCGGCGCGGCCGCCACGGCGCGGTTGGGCTCCCAGCGGTACCGCCACGAGAGCAAAGACGAGGCACGCCACGGGAAAAGCAAAACGGCGGTGAAGCTCCACCCGAGCTTCCCGCCATCCGGGCCCCTTGTCGGAGAGCAGCTGGCGAATCGAACGTTCGGGATTGCTGAGTTGGCGTGGTTCCGCAGCAGACAGGCCATTGACCTCGATGGGCCAATCGCTCTGCCCAAAGGAAGTTACGGAGTAGTGGTCCGCATCTTCCCGAGCAAACTCGTGCGTCGTACCGCCTTTCAGGTGCAACTCCAGCTTGCCTTGTTTGGGCTCGGCAAATACGCTGGCGCTTTCGGCCAGGGTGAGGCGTGAACCACCCTCGCCACCGCCCTCTGCGAGAAACACGCCATGCCACTGGGTGCCGCTGGCCACGACATCGTTGATGTAAAGCACCAGCCGCGGAAAGCGCTCGTCGAATACGCGCGGCTGTACCTGGAAGGAGATTTGCGAACTGATGAGGTCGGCCTCGATGGAACGTAGAGTGCGCAGCGCCACGGGGCTGAGCCAGACGGTCATCGCCAGTGTAAGCAGCCCGCTTGCGAGTGCGAGCACGCCGACCGGCAGAAGGATTCGCCGACGCCCGATGCCCAGCGCCGTTAATGCAATGATTTCGCTATCCGCGGACATGCGGCCAAGCCCGAGGAGGACGCCGATCAGCGTGGCGATCGGCAAGGTAAAGACAAGCACGCCAGGCAATATGCAGAGGAAGAGTTTAAGGATTTGCGCGCCGGAGCCGGCGTGGCGCACGAACAACTCCATCAGGCGCACCAGCTGTGGGACGAAGAAAACAAAGGTGAAGACGGCGAGTCCGAGGAGTGCGTGGCGGAAAACTTCGCGGACGATATACCGGTCCAGGATACGCATGACGCGAACGGTGAGTGTAGCACGGTCGCGACAAGGTTTTGCCGTGCCGCGATCTTCGCGCCGAAAATATCTCGCTATTCTCAAACGGCGAGTTTCTGATCGTACAGGGTTGTGGCAGTCGCCCCGAAAATGGGCCTATCCGCCAACTCAAGACCGTGTTTGGCCTAAAGAAATTCTAAAACTTCGGATTCTGGTGGATGCAGCCAATTATTCCGCATCGTTCATCTGAACTATTTGGCGTTCGAATGCGTCCCTTGAGAAGAGGCGATTCTGCTGTAGCCGGTTCCATCGGAGGCAAACATGGGCACTCTCGGACAGGATATTCGCTATGCACTGAGGAACTTGCGAAAGGCTCCGGGGTTTGCGGTGGTGGCGGTCATTACCCTGGCGTTGGGAATTGGGGCTTCCACGGCAATCTTCAGCGTGATCGACAACATCCTGATGGAGCCTTTTCCCTATCCCGGCGCGGAGCGCTTCATGTCCGTGCAAATTCATGACACAGACCGGAGCGAGCCTGGAGGGCGAGGGGGCTTCATCGGTCCCGAGTTTTTGGACCTCGTCGAGCAGAACCATGTGTTCGACGGTGTGATCGCCAACGACAATACGGACGTGCTGTACCGCGCCGGGGAAGGAACCCAGCGATTTGACGGGAATTACGTGACGCCGGGAACGTTTGAGTTCCTCGGAATGCCAGCCCAGGTTGGCCGAGTAATGCAGCCAGCCGATTACGAACCGGGAGCGCCTCCCGTGTTCGTTTTGCGCTACAAGACCTGGGTCAAGAGTTTCGGGGCCGATTCCTCGATTGTGAATAAGACGTTTGTCCTCAACGGCGAGTCCCGCACCTTGGTGGGCATCATGCCGCCGCGATTCGGGTGGGGCGACGCGGACCTCTGGATTCCAAGAAAGCCCAGCCGTGCGGCGGCCCGGAAGACTATCGCCGGAGCGTTCGAGCAACACTGGTTCTTCCTCGGCCACCTAAAGCCTGGGATCTCAGTAAAGCAAGCCGAGTCGGATCTGCTTGTGGTGACCCAGCGGTTGGCCAAGATATATCCCACGGAATATCCGAAACATTTTTCGGTGCATATTGAGTCGCTCACGAACCTGGTGGTTGGTCAATTCAAGGCTACGCTTTTCATCGTCTTGGGAGCGGTGGGGCTTTTGCTGTTGATTGGGTGCGGGAACGTGGCGAATCTTCTGTTGGCAAGAGCGACGACACGGGAAAAGGAGTTTGCCATCCGGTCGGCGCTGGGTGCGAACCGCTGGAGGCTGATCCGTCAACTGCTGGTGGAGAGCCTGATCCTTGCAGGTGGCGGGGCGGCGGTCGGGACGCTCTTAGCTTGGGGAGGGCTCAAGTTTCTGGTGGCTTTGATGCCACAGAACATTATTCCCGCGGAAGCGGTAATCCGGCTCAATTTACCGGTACTGGCGTTCACACTGATTGTAGCCATGCTGACTGCGCTGGTTTTTGGTCTTGTTCCGGCGCTCAAAGCGGCACGCAAGGACTTGAATGAACCATTGCGGGATAGCGGCAAGGGTATCAGCGGGGGATTCCGGCACGGCAGGCTGCGAGACGCCGTCGTGGTGCTGGAAGTCGGGCTTTCTTTGACGCTGCTAGTTGCTGCGGGATTGTTGATGAGAAGTTTTGTGGCGCTTCGCGATGTGAAGCTCGGTTTACAGCCGGATCATGTGTTGGTGGCCAGGCTTCCGTTGCCGGTAGATCGCTACAAGACGGCGGATCAAGTGATGGGATTTTACCGGCCGCTGCTGCAGCGCCTGAAGGCTTTGCCGGGCGTGGTCGAAGCGACGGAAACCAGCACTCTGCCTCCTTTTGGCGGGATCCCCAGCGACATCGAGATTCCCGGTAAAACGCACGCGGAAAAATGGAACGCGATGTTTCAACTGGTCAGCGAGGGGTATTTCCAAGTGCTGAAAATCAAGCTCCTGGACGGCAGGGGCTTCACGGAAGCCGAGGTCAACGGAGCGCGCAAGCTGGCCGTGGTGAACCAGACTTTCGTGAAAAAGTATTTGGGGAACGAAAATCCCATTGGCAGGCAAGTGAAGATCGCGCAGCTTGCGGAGTTTGAGGATGCGGTGAAAGAGCCCATGTTTGAAATCATCGGACTGGTGGCGGACGCCAAGAACCGGGGTTTGCAGGATCCTCCCGAGCCGGAGATCTGGATACCCTACACAGTGACGGGCTCGGCGTTCCGAGGAATTCTGGTGCGCACGGCAAATGAACCGCTCTCGATGATGAATGCGGTGCAGCATGAAATCTGGGCCACGGATGCTAACGTCGCGCTGACGTTTACGGGGACGCTGGAAGGCTACATCAGCCAGTTTTCGTTCGCCGGGCCGCGATTTGGATTTTTCCTGATGACTATTTTTGGCTCGATCGGCCTGGTGCTGGTGACCATCGGCGTTTATAGCGTCCTGGCGTATACGACGGCGCGGAGAACTCACGAAATTGGCATTCGCATGGCCTTGGGAGCCGAAGGCCCGGATGTGCAGGGCATGGTGATTCGGATGGGATTGAAACTTGTGGGTCTGGGCGTGGGCATCGGTTTGATCGTCAGCCTAGCGATCGGGAGGGTGATTGCCACACAACTTTGGGGAGTATCGGCGTACGATCCGTGGACGCTGGTGTCCGTACCCACGATCCTGCTGATCACCGGGGTGTTGGCTTGCTGGCTTCCCGCTCGGCGGGCGGCAAGCGTGGACCCGCTCATAGCACTGCGCTACGAGTAGCCAGCATGGAACTAAGCTAGAGCAAGGGCAACCGCCTCTATAGTGCTCCGCGGAGGTTGCGCATTTCAGCCTCTCACGGTCGCAGCTTTCAGCGAATCAAGCGCAAATTTGCTCGCCGGCGCATTAAGCGCACGCAACTGATCAACACACTCCGTTTCTCTTACCAACGGTTACATGATAGTTTTTCTTACAGCGGTTTGATTCAAGGTTACGCGTCGTGCGCGCAATTCCGTTCGAGCACTTGCCTGCAGCATCACGCAACCTTGAACTGTCAGCCGGACGCTATCCGGTCACGGGAATTGCGCAGGAGAGACAGGAATAATGAAGCGGGTTCATCTGGTGGTGTTGTGGCACATGCATCAGCCACAATACCGCGACCCCGAAAGCGGACGGTACGTCCTGCCGTGGACGCGTCTGCACGCCTTGAAAGATTACTGGGGCATGGTGGAAGTCCTCCGCGAGTTCCCTAATTTCCATGCCACATTCAACGTCGTGCCGTCGCTGGGCATGCAACTCGAGGAATACGCCAGTTGCAGTTTCAAAGAGCCGTGGTTTACGCTGGCATTCAAAAATACAGACGAATTGACGCGCGAGGACAAGGCGGAAATCATCGCGCGTGCGTTTCAGGTAAATCACGAGCGGCTAATGTCGCGGTGGCCGCGCTTCGTAGAGTTGTTCGAATGGTCGCGTCCCGCCGGCGGCGCTCAGGCGCTGGTTTCTTTCACGCCACGTGATTGGCGAGATTTGCAACTGCTCTCGCAATTGGCCTGGATGGAAGAGTCCTGGTTCGAATCGGATGACGTCATCAGCGGCCTGGCGACGAAAGGGAAGGACTTTACCGAGAAAGATAAGACCGCGCTGCGCAAAAAACAGCTGGATTTCCTCGGGATGGTGCTCCCCGCGTATCGTGACGCGGCACAGCGCGGCCAGATCGAAATCAGCACGACTCCGTTCTATCACCCCATCCTTCCGCTGATCTGCGATTCGGACATCGCCCGCGTTGCCAATCCCGGAACGCCTCTCCCGCGCCGCGCCTACCGCAGGCCGGAAGACGCACGCGAACAGTTGCAGATGGCCCGCGAATACCACGAAAGAGTTTTTGGAGTGAAGCCTGCCGGGGTGTGGCCCTCCGAAGGATCTGTTTCCGATCAAGCGCTGACTATCGCGGCCGAAGAGGGATTCAAGTGGTTCGGCACCGATGAGGGAGTCCTCGGCCGCACTCTCAACG
>Ga0209698_10002080_pt1 | contig 22925 bp, 19 predicted proteins | sample LitLauG_LLR_2012_FD_187203 | JGI IMG/M metagenome (GOLD analysis project Ga0209698, IMG submission 187203) | Freshwater sediment microbial communities from Pennsylvania, USA - Little Laurel Run_MetaG_LLR_2012 (SPAdes) (version 2) | ecosystem: Environmental > Aquatic > Freshwater > Creek >... | reverse complement strand
CACACTGGGATGGCGTTTCAGCGCCGACCGCATGGTGATGGATTACGCGCTCAAGTGTTACGTGCCAGCTGCCGGTGGAACGTCGAGCGAGATGAAGTCAAGCACTTAGTCGTTCCTGTTCAGGAGTTGGGCGTCCCCGATTAGTGCTCGAGGTATGGCACGAAGCCCCGTGCCTTCATTTTCAGTCGATACACCGACGTGGTCGCTGTAATGTAGAGCGTCTGGTAATCGGGGTCGCCCCACGTCAGGTTAGCCGGTTGTTCCGGCATCGCGATGGTACCAAGATGGTGGCCGTTTGGATCCCAAACCCAGATTCCCTTTGGGCCGGTTACGAACAGATTCCCAGCTGTGTCGACCTTGATGCCGTCGGGCACTCCGTCGCCCTTCCCGCCCGGTTCTTTCCCGAAAATGCGGCCATTGATCAGCGTGCCGTCCGACGCGACGTCGTACACGCGAATATTTCTCTGCTCGCTGTCATCGACGTAGAAGCGTTTACCATCAGGCGAAAATGCGAGGCCGTTCGGTTGGGTCAGGTCCTTCGTAAGCAGCCGCAGGTTTCCTTTTTCGTCCAGCCGATAGACACCTTGGTATGGGATTTCCTGCTTTTCTCCCGCGACAAGATCAAGCGTTGGGTCGGTAAAGTAGAGAGCGCCATCAGGGCCGGCGATTACATCGTTCGGGCTGTTGAGCTTCTTGCCTTCAAAATGATCTGCGAGGATTTTGTATTTCCCGTCCGGAGTGACTTCGATGATCGCTCGCAGCACGCTGGCGCAGTCGATCAGCCGATGCTGGCGATCGAACGTGTTGCCGTCGGGATCGCCGAGAGCAATCAAGGCTTCTTTCCGGCCGTCGGGATAGACACGGAAGATTTTGTTAATCGTCTCGTCACTGACGTATAAAAAGCCGGCAGGATCCCACATGGGACCTTCTGTGAAGCCGAAGCCTGTGGCAACTGTTTCGAGCTTCGCATTGTGATCGACAACGTTCCAAAAGTTCGGTGAAGCGGCCTCAAGCGCGAATGTGCGTGACTGTTGCGCGGAGGCGCCAGCCGTCAGAGACAACAAAGCGAGAAAAGAGGTCACACCCTTACGGAAGAGTCTCATTCACCAGCCTTTGCTTGTTTCTTGGAATTTGGATTGGCAGTCGCCGACGCGCTCATCAGAAAGCTGATTAGATCGTTCAGTTCTTTTGGATCGAGGCGCTTGTTGTAGTCGGCAGGCATCAGGGGCTGGTCGAGATAGCGCAGCGATTGCAGATCACTCTTTTCAAGAAAGTGGAACGCACCGTCTTTGGTCAGCAACTGCAGTGAAAAGTTGTCTTCGTTGCGAACCGCACCTTCAATCTTAGTGCCATCGTGCATCGTAACCTCGGCGGCTTTATATCCGGGAGGTACGATCCGGTGGGGATCGACGACTGCTTTCCGAATTTCTGCGGGCGACAGCCCCGATCCGTACGACGTAAGGTCAGGCGCGAGGAAACCACCGGCTCCGGAGATCGAATGACAGGCAGAACATTCTGCCTTGCCAAAGAAAAGCTCCTTACCGCGGGACGAGTCGCCAGGCAGCGAACGCACGCCCCGCTTGCCCTGCAGATACCGGACATAGCTGACCAACGATCGAACCTGCGCCGGAGTCAGAGTGTGAAACGCGGGCATCCCGGTTCCCGAAACGCCGTTGGAAATGATTTTTGCAACGTCCGAGTCCGATGCGTGCAGTACCTTGCTGCTGGTAGCGACACTGGGCGCGCGCTCGCTGCCGCGTCCGTCGAGACCGTGGCAGCCAGCGCATGCGGAGGCAAAAGCACGCTGGCCCGGAGGAGGTGCGGATTTGAAATCTTCCTCCCATTCGTCTTGCGCGTGTGCGACTCCGAACGGCCGCAACATCAGCAGAAGCACCAGGGCAGCAACTCCCGATTCGATGACTCCGATGCTGCTTTTCATCGCGCGCATGGAAAGCTCCTTACCAGCCACGCTCGACGGCAGTAGTTCTGCATTTTCACCTTGTGAAAGCCGATGCGAGATCTTGAAAAACACATCCCGATGGAACGAGGATTTATCGCAAAGGCGAGGCCGATGTCAACCTTTAGCCGACCGAAATGAGACTGGAGACTGCTTCGTTATCGCGTGCGATGCACTCGGGCAACGCAATCGCGATCCGCGCAACAACGAAACCTATTTTTGTTTCACTGCGATCGCCGAAATCTCAATCCGGGCGTCGTTCACCAACCCCGCAGCTTGAATCGTGGCGCGAGCAGGTTTCGGGTCGGGCAGGTAGGTCTTGTAAATCTTGTTCATTTCGGGGAAATCATGGATGTCGGCGAGATAGACAGTGACGGAGACGACATCCTTCATTTCAAATCCGGCGGCTTTCAACACGTTCTGAATGTTTTCGAGAGCAGCCTTCGTCTCCGGGCCAATCCCGCCCGCGGCCAACTTGCCGGCCTCGTCCGTGCCTTCCTGGCCTGCAACATACGCGGTGTTTCCCGCAACAATCGCATCGCTGAAGGGAAGGCCTCTGGCGGGCGCCAAATTGATGGCCTTGTGTTCCTGCGCGAGGCTCACATTCCAGCCGGGAAGCGTAGTAAGTGCAAATCCAAGGATGAGGGCGAAACGTCGTAGGTTCTTGTGGTTCATGTCCCAATTCTCCTTCGCAGGTTTGTCATCGGCTTCCAAAACACCGACAAACGGTGTTAAAGTCCGCGCGGACATATATACATCGGGGAGGACGCAATGCACAAATTTCGTAGGGCGATTGCGCGTGTCGTCGCGGTGGCGATTGTCGCTGTTGGGGCGCTGATTTTGATGAACGGGCGCGGAGTGCTTCGTGCCCAATCGTCCCGCGGTGCGGCCGCTTCCGATTCTGACCTGATCGCGCAATTTCGCAGGGTGGAAGTAGCTTCTGTGTCGGACGCGCTGGAGCAGATTACGGGCAAGAAGATGTATATGACACATCGCATGCAGCCGATCTTTACCGCGAAGTTTGCAGGGCTTGCGCGAACCGTGCAGCTCAAGAAAGACGAGGGGAACAAAGATCCCGAGGCACTGACCGGGATGCTTGAGGCCATCGATCAAGGATCGACTGATTCTGTGTATGTAATGACGGTGGAAGACGGCGACGACATTGCCGGTATGGGCGGCCTGATGGGCACAGCGATGTCGGCGCGCGGCTACGCAGGCGCCGTGATCGACGGAGGTGTGCGGGATGTCGCCTACCTGCGGAAAATCGGTTTTCCCGTGTTCGCGACGGGAATCGTGCCCTCCACTTCCGTGCATCACTACCGCTTCGGCGGCGCGCAGATTCCTCTGGTCTGCAACGGTATTCCCGTAAATCCTGGCGATATCGTGGTTGCGGATAGCGACGGGGTCGCGGTTGTGCCCAAGGCAGAGGCGCAAGCCGTGCTTACTTTAGCGCAGCAGATGGATTACAAAGAGCACTCGATGTATGCCGTCATCGAGCAGATGAAATCCATTGTGGGCGCAGTCAAGAAGTTCGGCCGCTTGTAGCGGAAAAGAACGCTTGCAATCGTCACGTTTTCATCAGATAATTCGCACTTTCATTTTTGAGAAGTGGGAATCCCATGCCCGGACCAAAACGTACCTACGACATTACGGCCCTTCAGCGCGGTCTTCGGTTGTTGCACCTCTTCAGTGAGTCTCCTCGCGGGCTGACCGCAAAACAGGTTGCTGTTCTCTCTCGCCTTCCTGTCAGCACCGTTCACCGTTTTCTGGCGAACCTGGTCACTGCAGGATTCTTGAGCTGTGACATCGACGGGAACTATCACCTCGGCATCGCCTGTTTCGCGATCGGACAGGCCGCAGTGGGTCAACTCGACATTCGCCGCCTCAGCTTGCCCTATCTGCGGGAACTGAATCAACAGACCCGCGAAACCATTCACCTGACCGTGCAGCACGGGCTTACCGCGGTCTATGTCGAAAAACTGGATTCTCCGGAACCTTTGCGAATTCATTCGCGCATCGGCGCCGCTGTTCCACTCTACTGCACGGCCGTCGGCAAGGTGATGCTCGCTCATATGCCGCAAGACGAACGCGACCGCATTCTTCCCGAACTGAATATTCGGAGACTCACGCCGAACACCGTCGGGAACCTGCAGGAACTGGAGACGGAGTTGTACCGGGTTCGCAAAAATGGGTACGCATGCGACATGGAAGAGCACGAGATGCATATTCGTTGTATCGCGGCTCCAATCTGGGACCATACCGGGAGCGTGCACTCGAGTTTGAGCATCACGGCTCCAGTCGTCCGCATGCCTGTCACGCGTCTGCGCCAACTTGCGCCGCTAATTCAAGCGGCTGGACTGCAAATTTCACGGGAGCTTGGGTATCGACCGCCTGCAGTCGTTGGGACACGTCCGCCGTTGGACAAGGCGCGCAACGTCGAGGCCAGGCTCGCGAAAGCGCTTTGAGTTCCGCAGTTTCGCTGCTGAAGATTGCGGGAAAGAAGTCGTGAGTTCACAAACCATATTCCGGGTCATCGCATTTTTCTGGTGCACGGTCGCGATGGCGGCTGCCTCGGAGCCTCTCAAGCTGGAGGTCAGCAATGAGGATTTGTTGGTGCACGCGCCCGCCGCAAACTGGATCTCTTACAACGGAGATTATTCCGGCCGGCGGTATAGCAGCTTGACGGCGATCAACACGAAGAACGTGGCGCAGCTGCGGGCCGAATGGGTATTTCATGCCAGCAACACGAACTGGCTCGAGAACACACCCGTTGTAGTGAATGGGATCATGTTCGTCACAGCGGCGAACGACGCCTTTGCCCTGGATGCCCGCACTGGTCGCATTGTGTGGCACCATGCGCGCCCGACCTCGGAAGGCCTGATTGATGACGCGGCGCGCCATGTTAGCCGCGGCGTGGCGGTATGGCGCGATCGCGTTTTCATAGAAACCGACAATGCGCACCTGCTCTGCCTCGATGCGCGCTCCGGCAATCAGATTTGGGATGTCGCGTACGCAGACTGGAACAAGAACTACGGCGCGACCAGTGCGCCGCTCATCGTGAAAGATAAAGTGCTGGTGGGTACGTCAGGGGGCGATGACGGCGTGCGCGGATTTGTTGCCGCCTACGACGCGGCCACCGGGAAGCTGGTGTGGAGATTCTGGACCATCCCCGGTCCAGGTGAACGTGGTTCGAACAGCTGGCCGGGAAACGCGTATCTGCGAGGAGGCGGCACGACATGGATGCCCGGAACGTATGATCCGGCGCTCAATTTGATCTACTGGGGCACCAGCAATCCGGCTCCCGATTTTAATGACGACGTGCGTCCTGGCGACGATCTCTACACCGATTGTGTCGTCGCGCTCGATCCGGATACAGGTGTGTTGAAGTGGTATTTCCAATTCACTCCTCACGACTTGTTTGACTATGACGCGGTCGAGACGCCGATGCTTGTCGATATCAATTACAAAGGCGAACCGCGCAGGCTGCTCATCCAAGCCAATCGAAATGGGTATCTCTACGTGCTCGACCGAACCAACGGAAGATTTCTGTATGCCACTCCGTTCGTGGAGAAGCTGAACTGGGCAAAAGGGATTGATGAGCAGGGACGGCCCATCCGCACCGACGTGAGGCCCTCTCCCGGCGGGACCCGGGTTTGTCCTGGATATTCCGGAGCCACGAACTGGTACTCGCCCTCTTACAACGAGTCAACCGGCATGGTGTATCTTCTGGCGCTCGAAGAGTGCGAAACCTTTTTCTCGCAGCCAACTCAAGCCTTCCACGAGGGAAAGGAATACTACTCAACTGGCGTGAAGCGAATTCCGGATGAAGCCGCGCAGAAGATTCTGCTCGCGTACGACCTGAATTCCTCCGCCATCGCGTGGAAATATCCGCAAACGGGCCGTGGTCACTCTTCGGGCGGAACAATGACCAACGCCGGGAATGTGGTCTTTTTCGGGGACGATTCCGGATCCTTTGAGGCTGTCGATGCGCAAAGCGGCAAACCACTTTGGCATTTCAACACTGGCCAGGTCATCAGTGCGTCTCCGATGACGTATGCGGTGGAAGGAAAGCAGTTCGTTGCGATTGCGGCAGGAAGCGACGTCTTCAGCTTCGCGCTGCCGTGATTTTGCGCTGGGAAATCTTTTTTGAAGGAGCAGAGAGATGAACTTGTCTGTGACGCGTAGAGCATTCGGGCTGCGGTTTGCATCAGTAATGTCGGCATTGGGCTTTGCATCCGCCGCATTGCCATCGCAAGCTGTCGCGCAGAGTTCCAGCGACATTCGCAAGTTGAATGCAGAAGGCAAGCCCGGAGGCGACAAAGACGTGATCATGCCGATCGTCATTCATAACGGCCTGCTTTACATCTCGGGTGTCGGCGCCCATGATTCGCGGGATCAGAAGGAATGGACGATTGAATCGCACACCAGCATGGTGATGGACAAAATCAGGAAGCTGGTGGAAACCGGCGGCGGGACCATGGACACCGTGCTTCAGGCCAATGTGTTTCTCGTCCATATCGAACATTGGGATGGAATGCACAAAGTATTCGCGACCTACTTCCCGCATGGCGGTCCAGCTCGCACGACGGTTGCAGTTGCCGCGCTGCCGGGAGACTCGCTTGTAGAAATCAACTGCATTGCCGCGATGAAGAAATAGACGGCTAGGAGCCTGCTCATGAGACTCAATTCGAATTCGAATCGCCGCGGTTTTCTCGGAACGCTGAGTGCTTTGGCAGCCTCGGTGCTTGCTCCTGCAAAGCTGTTCTCATCCACTGCTGAGGCCGCGAAGCCGGCCGTGGCCGTGAAGGGTTTTGGGCAGACGGGAAATCCCTACGATGAACTCGGCGTTACTACGGTGATCAATTGTGAAGGAACCATGACCATGCTCGGCGGATCGGTGCTGCGTCCCGAACTCGAAGCCGTGATGGCGATGGCTGGGCGGCACTTTGTGAGCATTCCTGAACTGGAAGTTGCGGCGGGGAAGCGTATTGCAGAAATGCTCAAACTCCCAGAAGGCTATACTGCGCTCGTTACCTCCGGTGCAGCTGCGGCAATCGAGTCCGGGCTTGCGGGCATTCTTACCGGTAACAACGAGGCGTTCATTAAGCAGCTTCCTGACCTGACCGGGATGAAGTCTGAGGTGATCATTCAGAAATCGCACCGCAATCCATTTGATCATCAACTGCGGTCCACAGGCGTGAAGCTCATCGAGATCGAGACGCGTGACCAATTGCGGCAGGCTGTGAACGACCGCACGGCGATGATGCACTTCACGAATTTTGCGAACTCCGAGGGCCAGATCAAGGTCGACGAATGGCCAAAACTCGCAAAACAATACAACGTTCCTTGCATGAACGACGCCGCGGCAGACACGCCTCCCGTTTCCCATCTCTGGGATTACACGAATATGGGATACGACCTTGTGACTTTCAGCGGGGGCAAGGCGATTCGAGGACCGCAATGTGCCGGCCTGCTGATTGGGCGCAAAGAATTGGTTGCAAACGCTCTGCTGAACAACAGTCCGCACGAAGACACGATTGGCCGGAGCCAGAAAGTCGGCAAAGAAGAAATCATCGGGATGGTGAAGGCGTTGGAACTGTATCTTGCGGAAGATCACGATGCGCTGGCACGCGAGTGGCAAGGCCGCCTCGAAGGAATCGCGCGCGAGCTGGCGAAGATTCCCGGCGTGAGCACGTCTTTCTTCATCCCCGAGATCGCCAACCACGTGCCGCACATGCAGATCACATGGGATTCGAGAATTGCAGCGACCCCACAAGAAATCTCGAAGGCGTTGCGAAGCTCAAAGCCCTCCATCGTGATGGGCACCGGCGAAGGGAAGCCGGTGCTGAGCATGAACTCATTCATGCTGCAGCCGGGCGAGGACAAGACCGTGGTGGAGCAGTTGTCACGAGTCTTGCGGGAGCATGCCGCTTAGCAGAAATCCATATCCGAGAACGCCAGCCACATGGGGTGCACGACTCAAACTATCGCTTCCGGAGCGCCATCTGCGCTAGGGCACCGGCATGCGCAGTCTCGATCCTTTCTGCTCAAGCCACAGGTTGAATTCCTCGACCATCTTCCGCGTCCACTTGGCATCAATCTGCCCTGGCGTGTAACGGCCCTCGCGCAGCATCATGTGTCCCCACTCATCGACGAGATGATCCATTTCGGTATCGTCTGCGAGCTTTTCAGCAAGATGCGGAGGCACGAACGTGATTCCTTCCGGATCGCCGATCGCGATGTCTCCGGGCATAACGGTGACATCGCCAATCCGAATAGGCACGTTAATTCCAGTCAGCATCACGTTCTCGAGGGCGGAGGGATCGACCCCTCGGGTGTAGACCTGGAATCCGTTCATTTCCTGAATGCCCGTCACATCGCGGACTGCACCGTTCACAATCAGTCCGTTGTGGCTTTTGGAGTAGATGGCGGTGGCGAGATTGTCGCCGATGATCGTGCCGTAACGAATCTTTCCGAAGAGATCGACCACGAGAACGTCGCCAGGTTGAAGGATGTCAATGATCCAGGAGTTCTCGTCGCCAATCCGGTTTTCTTTTTGGCCATTCGCCTGAATCACGCCATCAACGTCCGGGCGGCGCGGCATGAACACGGCAGTCACAACCCGACCGACAAGACGCTGTCCGGGATTGATCACCCTCCAACCACCTTCAAACTGATTGCGGTAGCCCGCATCCTGAAGAACGTCCCAGGCCTCGTCAGCGGTCACATCCTTCAAACGAGCCAGAACGGAGTCAGGAACATTAGGACGACCGTCAGCGAATCTTTCGCCGTGCCACTGAGGGGTGAACTCGATCCGCTGCTCTCGAGAGAACAAGTCGAGTTGCGCCAGAGCAGAAGGGCAAATCATCATTGCGGCTGCCGCAGCCAGCAACCAGAACGAAATGTTCTTTGGAAGTTTCAAAGCGAGCTCCCGGAAAAGAAAATGGTGTTTGAATTTGCCGCGAAGGTACCACAGAGCGGCAAATGGAACAACGGCCGACATGTGGGAGGTACGCAGTTGTGAACGGCGGGTCTACAACGCGCGTGCGATGGTTTCTCGTGTTCTGGCTGTTCGTATTAAGCGCGGTGTCGTATCTCGATCGCGTTAACATTTCGGTCGCCAGTGGCTCGATTGAGAATGCCTATCACCTGACTGATGTGCAGCTGGGGAGGGTCTTTACTGCCCTTCTAGCGGGATATGCCCTCTTCCAAACATTAGGCGGGCGCCTGGCAGATCGCCTTGGGCCGCGCCGAGTCCTGACTGCGGGGGTTGTCTGGTGGGGCTTGTTTACGGCTCTCACTGCACTTGTTCCTGAAGATACTCGTCACGCATTGCTGCTGCTGATTGCCGTGCGCTTTCTGTTGGGAGCAGGCGAAGCTGTCATTTACCCCGCTGCGAATCAGTTTGTGGTTCGTTGGTTTCCTGTGAGTGAACGCGGCATCGCGAACGGCTGGATCTTTGCTGGAGTCGGGGCAGGTGCGGGGCTTACCCCCCCGCTGATCACATACCTGATGATTCACTACGGCTGGCGCTTTTCCTTTTGGGTTTGCGCAGCCGTAGGACTTGCTGCCGGAGCCGTTTGGTTCCTGGCAGCGCGCGATACTCCAGCCCAGCACACCCGCGTGTCGCCGGCAGAACTCGCAACGATCGAATCCGGGCTGAGTGTTTCGGGGAAGAGGGCATTGGTTTCCTGGAGACGAGTCCTTCGGAGCCGCGAGGTCTGGGCCGTTACGTGCAGCTATTTCTGCTATGGATACGTGGCCTGGATCTTCTTCGCCTGGTTCTTTCGCTATCTCGCGAGTGCACGTGGGCTCGATTTGAAATCAAGCGCTTTCTATTCCGCGTTGCCGCCTCTCGCAATGCTCGTGTTTTGCCTTGTTGGGGGGACGGCGAATGACCGACTGACGCGCTGGCGCGGTCCTCGGCTTGGGCGATGCGTGCTCGCGGCGTTCGCCATGTTTGTCGCGGCTTGCTTCCTCGCATTTGGATCGCAAGTCCAAAGCGCGCGGGTCGCGAGTATAGTGTTGGCGGGCGGCGCGGGTGCACTGTATCTTTCCCAGAGTTCGTTCTGGTCGATCACCGCAGATATTGCTGGAGGATCAGCGGGATCCGTTTCAGGTTTTATGAACATGGGCGGCCAGATCGGCGGAGCCGTCACGGGGTCGTTGACACCCTGGATCGCCTCACGATACGGCTGGACCGCTTCCTTCATGGTTGCCGCCGGACTGTGCCTGCTGGGGGCGATGAGTTGGTTGCTGGTGAACCCACTTAACACGCTGAACGAGGACGGCATCGATTCGCAGCAAACTAACCATGAACCCAATGCACACGCAGCACCGGCAGCTTCTTGAACGACTATGCCAAAGCTGAACGTCAAATCGAAACATGAATGTGCCTGGGACCTGCTGAGCCTGGGGGAAGTCATGTTGCGGCTCGATCCAGGGGACGAGCGCATTTCCACCACGCGTCACTTCCGGGCATGGGAGGGCGGCGGCGAATACAACGTCGCTCGCGGCCTGAGACGATGCTTCGGAATGGAGACGGCGATCGTCACTGCCCTCGCCGACAATGCTGTCGGTCGTCTCGTGGAAGATCTGATGCTCCAGGGAGGTGTCGGCCAGAAGTATGTTCGGTGGGTGCCATTTGATGGGGTCGGCCGTACGGTGCGCAACGGCCTGAATTTCACCGAGCGGGGTTTCGGTATCCGCGGGGCTGTGGGATGTTCCGACCGGGGACACACCGCCGTATCACAACTCAAACCTGGTGAAATCGACTGGGAGCTGATTTTCGCGAAGGATGGCGTGCGCTGGTTCCACACCGGCGGTATTTTCTGTGCGCTTTCCGAAACGACTCCACTCGTGGCCGAACAGGCAATTGCAGCGGCGAAGCGAGCAGGAACGGTTGTTTCCTACGACCTGAACTACAGGCCTTCGCTATGGAAGGCGATTGGCGGCAAGGCGAAAGCACAGGAGGTCAACCGGCGCCTGGCTGCGCTGGTGGACGTGATCATCGGCAATGAAGAGGATTTCACCGCCGCACTCGGATTTGAGGTGCGTGGACTTGACGAGCATCACTCGAAACTGGATGCAGCAGCCTTCAAGCAAATGATCGAGATGGTCGTGAAGGAATTCCCCAATTTGGCAGTAGTCGCGACGACGTTGCGCCATGCCAAAACCGCTACGGTCAACGACTGGGGAGCGATTTGCTACTGCTGCCGGCAATTTTACGAGGCGTCGGCGCGCGAAAATTTACAGATCTATGACCGCGTCGGGGGCGGCGATTCGTTCGCGTCCGGATTCATCTACGGGATGCTCTCGGGTAAAGATCCGCAATGGTCGGTAGAATGCGGTGCGGCCCATGGAGCGCTGGCCATGACCACTCCGGGCGATACCACGATGGCAACGATGGCCGAGGTGTTGCAGGCCATGACAGCGCGAACGGCGCGCATCGATCGGTGATTCGCACGCGGCAGACGATATGAACATCGACGACGTAATCGGCACAATCGGCGAGGTTGGCATCATCCCTGTTGTTCGTGCCAGCAGTGTGGACGAAGCCAGCCGCGCGGTGGAGGCGATCTGCACGGGAGGAATTCCCATCGTTGAAGTGACCATGACCGTGCCGAAAGCGGTGTCGGTGATTCGCGACGTCGCGCAGCAGTACCGCGGCAAGGTTCTCGTGGGCGCTGGAACGGTTACCTCAGCGGAGCAAGCGGAGGAGTGCATTCATGCGGGAGCGGAATTCCTTGTGAGTCCGGGTTTGTCGACTTCGGTGCTCTCCATCGCGAGAACGCGCGGAATCCTTGCGATTCCCGGGGCCCTCACTCCGACCGAACTCATGAACGCTCAAGAGCAAGGCGCTCGCCTGATCAAAATTTTCCCGTGCGGGAATGTGGGTGGCCCGAAGTATCTCCGCTCTCTGCGAGCGCCATTTCCGAACGCATCACTGATTCCGACCGGAGGAGTGAATGCTGCGAATGCGGCAGAGTTCATTGCTGCCGGAGCTTTCGCGCTCGGAGTGGGAGCAGACTTGGTGGACGCGAAAGCGTTGCGCGAAGGAAATCTCGAGAAGATCATTTCCGGCGCCCAGGAACTAGTCCGCGCCGTTGCCTCCGCTCGAACCGACGGACAACCCGCGTCCCGCTCCGCTCACTGATTTACCCCACTGGCGAGGACGCCTCCATCGACGGCTAAGATCGTGCCTGTGACGAAGCTGGCCGCGTCAGAAGCGAGGAAGATCGCTGCTCCCACAAGTTCTTCGAGTTCTCCAAAGCGTTTCATGGGCGTGCGAATAATCACTTCCTCCCCGCGCCCGGTTCCGACGAGAAACTTCTCGCTGAGCGGCGTTCGGAAATACCCCGGTGCGATCGCGTTAACGCAAACGCCATGTTTGGCCCATTCAATGGCCAAGGACTTTGTCAGCGATGCCAGCCCGGCCTTGCTCGCGGAATACGCAGCGACCTCGTAAAGCGCGAGGAACGATCCCATCGAAGCGATATTGATGATGCGCCCATAGCGCCGCTCGATCATGTGTCGTCCGAAAATCTGGCTGGCCCGGAGCGCACCCGTCAGGTTCGTCTCCATGATCCGATTCCAGTCGGATTCGGCGAAATCGAGGGTGGGAGCCTTTTGGTTAATCCCGGCCGCATTGACCAGAATGTCCACCTTCCCGAAGGTCTCCAGACATCCCTTGAGTAATGTTTGCAAGGAGTTTCTGTCGGCGACATCGCAAGTCATTCGCAGGGATCGGCGCCCCAGGGATTCGATTTCGTTCGCCAGCGCATTGACCAACTCCTGGCGCCGTGCGCTCGAAACAACGTCTGCGCCCGCCTGCGCGAGCCCAAGTGCAATGGTTTTACCGATGCCAGAACTGCCTCCGACCACGACCGCTACCTTGCCATTCAGATCCAACTGTCTATATCCCATTCTTTCCCCTACCAATTGAACATCGTGCCATCCAGTTTGCGGTTCACCGGCAGATAGGCACGCTCGTACGGAAACTTTTCTGCCAGCTTCTCGTTGTAGTCCACGCCGAGACCTGGACCGTCGCCGGGATGCAGGTTGCCGTTTTTGAAAGAGTACGTGTGAGGGAACACCTCGTCGGTCTCCGGCGTGTGAAGCATGTACTCCTGAATCCCGAAATTATTCACCGCAATGTCGAAGTGCAGGGCGGCGGCCATTGCGACTGGTGACAGATCGGTTGCGCCGTGACAGCCGGTGCGCACGTGATAGACCTCCGCCATGGACGCGATCTTCCGAAGGTGCGTCAAACCACCTCCGTGAACCACGGTCATGCGGAGATAGTCGATCAGTTGCTCTGTGGTCAGGAGGTGCGCGTCCCAAATCGAGTTGAAGACCTCTCCAACGGCAATGGGCGTGGTCGTATGCTGGCGAATCGTGCGGAAGCCTTCCTGCAGTTCCGCGGGAACTGGGTCTTCCAGCCAGAACAAGTGATATGGCTCGAGGCTCTTTCCCAATCGTGCTGCTTCGATTGGCGTCAACCGGTGGTGAACGTCGTGAAGCAGGTGCAGGTCGTCGCCAAACTTCAGCCGCAAGGCTTCAAACAGTTTGGGAACGTGCAGCAGATATCTTTCCGTCGACCACAAATTTTCCGGAGGTAGACCTTTTTCGGCAGGTTCGTAGTACATCTTGTCGCGCGCGACTCCATACGTCGACGGAATGCCCGGGATTCCACTCTGCGCCCGCACAGCCAGGTAGCCCATCTCTTTGTACTTCGCAACTTCGTCAGTAGTCTCTTCAATGTCGCGGCCGTTGGCGTGACCGTAGACCATTACTCCGCTTCTGCTTCGGCCTCCGAGCAGGTTGTACACGGGAGTGTTGAGGATCTTGCCCTTGATGTCCCAGAGAGCTGTGTCGACGGCCGCGATGGCCGTCATAGTCACCGGACCGCGCCGCCAGTACGCTCCGCGATACAGATACTGCCATACATCTTCTGTCTGGAACGGATCGCGACCAATGATGCACGGAATCACATGGTCTGTCAGATACGACGCCACCGCCAGTTCGCGGCCGTTGAGCGTGGCATCGCCGAGCCCGTACACACCCTCATCCGTGGAAATTTTGAGAGTGACAAAATTTCTTCCGGGACAGGTGACGAATACTTTGGCATCCGTGATCTTCAAGCGAGTCTCCAGAGTGGAAGCATGTCTCAGATGCGCCGCACCAATCCTCGATCGGTGGCGTCGTTGTTTCGCACCAGCAGCAGAACAAGAATCATACCCACAAACGGGACCAGTCCGGCCAAAATCATGATGGGATCGAACGAATGAGTGCCTGTAGCCTGACGGGCGTCGGAAAAATAGCCAATCAATTTAAAGGCGACAATCGTTCCCAGTCCCGCGCCAGTGCCGGTGAGCCCACTGACCGATGCAACGGACTCGCTCGCGAACAAATCTGCCGGCAGAACATTCGCCATGGTCGTGAAGCCCGCGTAGGTGAAAGTCACGATGGCAAACAGCACGGTAATCAGGTAAAGGTTCGTCGTGAAAATCGTCAGAATCAGCAGTGTCATGCCGATCCCTCCATAGACGATCGGCATTTTCCGAGCTGCCCCCAGCGACCAGCCATGGGTCACCGCATACCCCGAGAGCCACCCTGCAAAGAAACTGCCTACGTCGGCGGCGATGAAGGGAATCCACACCGCGATCAAGCCGCTTTTGAGTTCAATGCCCTTCGCGACCAGGTAGATTGGGAACCATTCTGTGATGAAGAAAAAAACGGGATCGGTGAATGCTTTCGCAATGATTGCTCCCCATGTCTGTGGAAGCTTTAGCAGATCGCGCCATTGCGGCTTGGTTTCTTGCTGTGCTGTCTGGTCCGCGCGTTTGTCGGCGACGATCATGGCCAACTCGCTGGGGCTTATCCGATCGTGCTCCTGGGGCGAGTAGTACAACCATCGCCAGGCAAGCAGCCAAAGAAATCCTAGCGTGCCCGGAATCATGAATGCGGGACGCCATCCCCAGCGGTAATAGATGGCGAGAACGATAAACGGGGCGATGGCGCCGCCGATCGAGGATCCACTGTCGAAAAGTGCAGTGGCTAGCGCCCGTTCGCGTTTTGGGAACCATTCGGAGACAGCTTTGGTCGCAGCCGGCCAATTCGCGGATTCGCCAGCTCCAAGCAGAAAACGAAAGGTCGCGAAGCTGTAAAAGCCACGGGCCGTTGACGTCAGCATCGAGATGATGGAGTAGCAAATTACCGTGACCGTGAGTCCCCGACGCGTGCCGGCGCGGTCCATGAACTTGCCAAAGACACTTTGCCCAATCGAATAGGCCACACGGAAAGCAATCGCGATATTGGCATAGTCGGAATTGGTCCAGTGATATTCGAGCTTAAGATAGGGCGCGAGAAGCGAGAGCGTTTGCCGGTCGATGTAGTTGATGACGGTCGAGGCAAACAGGAGACCACCAATCCACCAACGCAACGACGGAATGGGGCTCCGGGAAGTCGCCATTGGCAGATCGATCCGTTCTAAACGCCCACCACTACCTGCGAGTCTCGATGTAGCGGTTCCAGCAATTGCGGGCTGAGGAGTGAAGCGGATGCTTCGTCCAGATAGATCGTAGCATTCGGGTGCTTACGCAAGATCGAAGCTGGCGCCATCGGACTGATCTCGCCCTCAAAACAGGCTTTGATGGCCTGTGCTTTGCGTCGGTCGGGTACAACGGCGAGAATTTCTTTCGCCTTTAGAATTTGGCGGGCCGACATTGAGATGGCACGTGTGGGCACCTGGCTGATGTCGGCAAACCAAGCCTCGCCCACTTGTTGCCGGCGGCAAGCTTCGTCAAGGTTCACGATGATGTAAGGCTCTTCGGTGTTGAAGTCGGCAGGCGGGTCGTTGAATGCAATGTGTCCGTTCTCACCGATGCCAAGGAACGCGATGTCGATGGGCGCTGCCGCCAATTGTTGGCTCGCTTCCCGCACGGCAGCGGTAGGATCCGAGGCATCGCCTGGGAGCAAATGGTAATTTTGAATTCCGGTCTTGCTGACGAGTTGCTCCATCAGCATCTTGCGAAAACTGCCGGGATGCGTGATGGGCAGCCCAATGTATTCATCCAGGTGAAACGCCTCGACCTTCTTCCAGTCGATGCCGGGCATCTTGGTCAGCGCATCGAGAAATTCGAGTTGCGATGCTGCAGTCGCCGCAACGATGCGTGCGTGGCCGTGGGCGGCAATGGCCCGCTTGATCGCCGCTGCGGCCTGCTCGGCGGCTGCACGGCCCAATGAGACTTTATCGCTAAAAATCTTAATCACCACGTCGAAGACCTCTGTGACACACGGCATCTTACAGCGTGAGTCGAGGAATTATACAAATGGGGGGAATGCGGCAAGCCTCGATGTGAACTCCCATTTCATCTCGTGAAAACATTTGTCGCGGGGGTGGCGGCCCTGCAGCGAATTGATGTATGACACTGGTTAAGACTCAGCCCAAAGATGAAAACAGCGACTGCGTTATGTTCTGTGTTGGCGATGCTCTTTCTCGTCTGGAGAACTGCCGGCGCGCAGACGGTCACCGTCGATGCGACTCCCACTCATGTGGCGAACAAGTTCAGTCCACTCCGCGCGCTGGGATCGACGGTCGATCGTATTCCCAGCAACGCCACAGATATCTTCTTTCGTCCCGATCAGATCAAGAAAGTGCTCTCCGGTGGTTGGGGCGTCATCAGCTATCGGCAGAACACGGACCTGTTTGTGCAGGCGTGGCACTGGAATCCGAAGGGCAAGTGGAGCGATCCGAGCGGTAAAGGATATTTCGTCGGTGACTCGAACCCGACGACCGAGATGATTCGTCATTCCTATGGCTACTCGCTGCCTCATCGCGGCTTCACACGGAACGGCGGCTCGGAGTTCGATGGATATTCGCGTCTTGATGATGGCGACCCGCAGTCATACTGGAAGAGCAATCCCTACCTCACGAAAGATTTCACGGGAGAGGACGAGTCGCTCCATCCGCAGTGGGTCGTCATTGCGCTCGACAAGAAAGAAGACGTGAGTGCGATTCGCATCGACTGGGCTGAACCTTACGCGCGCGATTTCGAAGTGCAGTACTGGGTGGGTGAAGGCGATGCGATGGACGAACAGAACAAAGGAGAATGGAAGACTTTTCCTCAAGGCGCAGTAACAAACGCAAAGGGCGGTCTGGCAACGATTGAGCTCAGTCCAGCTCCTGTAAGCACAAAATACGTGCGAATCGTAATGACTCGATCGTCGAATACTTGCGACACCCACGGCTCCAGTGATCGTCGTAACTGTGTGGGATATGCGATTGGCGAGCTGTATCTCGGAGCGGTGAACGGGGGCGAGTTCAAGGATCTTTTGCATCACTCTCCGGATCAAAAGCAGACGCTCACATTGTGTTCGTCGGTTGATCCCTGGCACGAGCCGTCGGATCTCTATGTGGCGCCCGATCGCATGGAGTCCGGCGACCAGCCCGGATTCGATCTTTTCTTTACCAGCGGCATTACGCGGGGACTTCCCGCCATTATTCCTGTTGCGATGCTTTACAGCACTCCGGAAGACGCAGCGGCGCAGATGACGTACATCAAGAAGCGCGGCTATCCCGTTTCCTATATCGAAATGGGAGAAGAGCCCGACGGCCAGTACATGTTGCCCGAGGACTACGCGACCCTTTACCTTCAGTTCGCCGCTGCGCTGCATAGGGTCGATCCTGCTTTCAAACTCGGCGGACCGGTGTTTCAGGGGGTAACCGAGGACGTCAAAGTCTGGCCCGATGTGCAAGGACGCACATCCTGGCTCGGCCGCTTCGTTGACTATTTGAAATCGCACCAGCGCCTGGAAGATCTGGCTTTCATGTCGTTCGAGCATTATCCGTACGACGGATGCGATACGCCCTGGGAGAATCTCTATCAGGAACCGGAATTGATCACGCACATCATGAAAGTCTGGCGTGACGATGGGTTGCCGGCTGGCACTCCGCTGCTCGACACAGAAACCAATGCCCATGGTGGGGAGGCATCGGTCGACATTTTCGGTGCACTGTGGCTCGCCGACTCTTTCGGTGGTTTTCTCAGCGCCGGCGGTCAGTCGACGCATTATTATCACGATCTTTCGTATTCTCCGCCGCATCCGGCGTGCCCTAACAGCTGGGGCACCTATCATTTGTTCATGACGGATGATCATTACGAAATCCAGCAGCCGACTTCCCAGTTTTTCGCTGCCCAGTTGATGACGCACGAATGGGCCGAGCCGAAAGACGCAGAGCATCAGATGTATCTGGCATCGAGCGATGTGAAAGATTCACAGGGGCACGTACTCGTGACCGCCTATGCTCTCCACCGCCCAGACGATCAATGGGCGCTTCTTGTGGTGAATCGCGATCACGATCATCCGCATCAGGTGCGAATCGTTTTCCGTGACGACAGTGCAGGGCAGAGTTCCGCGTTTGCTGGACCGTTGACGATGATCACCTTTGGGAAGGCGCAGTATCAGTGGCATCCTGCGCGCAGGAAAGGGTATGCCGATCCCGACGGTCCACCGGTGAAGTCGCAGCTTACAGGGAAGGCCAAAACCCTATATACGCTGCCGGCTGCTTCGATCACGGTTCTGCGCGGGAATTTAAGCAACAAGAAATAAAGTGAAATCTGAGGCGGGCTGCCAATCACTTAGTCAACTCTGGGAGGCGCGGTCATCTTGTTGCGCGCTTCCTCCAGAGCTTGGGCAGGATCCTTCCCTGTGACTTCCTTGTACCACGCCGGATGATGCGTCCAAGCCCAGGCTTCGCTCACCGTGCCGCGGGTCATGGCCTGCATCGTTCCTGGTTCGCCGATGGTACTCAGATAGATATGAACGAAAATTCCTGCGAGCATGATCAACGCAGAGATGTCATGAATGACATAACTGACCGCCACAGGCCAACGTCCGAAGATTTCTGGAAACCACATGATGAGGCCAGTGATGACGTAGGCGATGCAACCGCCGACAATTTCCCAGAACATCAGTTTTTGCCCGGCGTTGAAGAAACCTACGTCGGGCGGTTCGATGGAGTCACGATGCGTGACATAGCCTTTGAGCCGCTTGATCCAGCGCGAGTCGCCGGGTCCCCAGCTCATCTCCGTAAGCCAGTTGATCGCCTGCAGTCCGAAGAAGAGGACGAACCCGAGGCCGAACCAAGGATGCAGAAACCGAGTCATCGCTCCGCCGCCAAACAGCGGCGTGAACCAGCGAAAGATCCAGGGCATGTAAATTCCGAAACCAGAGAGCAGCGCGAGAAAGAAGAAAATGCCATACATCCAGTGCAGGAAACGCGTGTAGGCGCGGTGCCGCAATAATTCGCCGACGTAGACAACCGTGAGACCAATCCGGTTGATGAAGTGATCGGGGTCGCGACCGAGCCTTTGCGCTGAGGTAGACACCTAGTTCTCCTTTCTCCCGTCACCGCCGTCGATCTCTTTCACCGGAGGCTGCGGTTGCACGCGACGCGGGCCTTCGGTTACGTAGTGCAGAATCACGCCGGCGAAGGCCATCATGGAAGCGATAAGTCCCAGCGGCTTGAACCAGGTCTTCCATAATGTGAAAGCGAGCGGGATGCGCGGATTCCTCGGCAAGCCGCCATATTTCTCTGGGTTACTGGCATCGTGCAGCACATACACGACAGACGTTCCGCCAATACTCTGTGGATCGTAGACCCCCGCATCCTTGAACCCGGAGTGTTCCTGAAGCTGTTTGGATCGTGCATTTGCGAGCACCAACATGTCAGTCTTGGTGCCAAAGTGAAGGCAGCCGGTGGGGCAAGCTTTGATGCAGGCGGGCTCCAGTCCCGCTCCTACGCGATCCGAGCACAGAGTGCACTTGTAGACTTTCTTTGTGGACGGACTGTACTTGGGCACGTTGAACGGGCAGCCGGAAACGCAGAACTGGCACCCGATGCAATTCTCCTGCTGGAAATCGACGATGCCATTCTGATATTGAACGATGGCCCCGTCGGAAGGGCACGCTGCGAGACAGCCGGGATCCGCGCAGTGCATGCATTGGTGCTTGCGCATGAGCCACTGGAACGATCCATCTTCATTGGAGACTTCGTTGAACTTGATCAGGTTCCAGAAGTTCCAATTCGTGTCGGGCATGGTCTGGTAGGTGTTGTCGAACATGGTGGGCTGGAACGGCATGTCGTTCCATTCCACGCAGGCAACCTCGCAGGCTTTGCACCCGATACAGGTTGTGGTGTCGATGAGTTTGCAGAGTTGTTCTTCCCGTTGCGTACCCGCACCTGGAACGGGTCCGGGATGGCCTGAGATTTTCTGGATTTGCAGCGTCTTGCGGTCGCTCATCTCAGGTTCCTTATGCTCTCTCCAGCTTCACGAGGAAGCCTTTGAATTCGGGGGTGTATGCGTTCGGATCAATCACGGCTGGGGAAAGGAAATTGGCCGGGGTCTTCGCGGTTCTGCCAGCATCTTCCGCGATGCCACGATATCCCCAGTGAATCGGGATGCCGATCTGATAGGTCTTCTTGCCGTCGACCATCATGGGCTTGATGCGCTTCGTCACCATCGCCTTGGCGATGTACTCGGCGCGGGCACTCGTCACCTTCACTTTCTCACCGCCGCGAAGGCCCATCTGGTCCGCAAGTTCGGCGGGAATTTCCACGAACGGCTCAGGGACAAGTTGCACGTTCATCGGGTTGTTCTTCGTCCAGTAGTGATAGTGTTCCGTCAGCCGGTATGTGGTGCAAACAATATTGAAGCCCTGCTCGACTGTGCCGAACTTATCGAGATCACTTTTGAATCGCTTGGCAATCGGATTATTGGATTGCGCCGGATGGAGCGGATTTGCGATCGGGCTTTCGGTAGGCTCGTAATGCTCCGGGAAGGGACCGTCGGCTACGGCGCCGATCGGCACAAACAATCGTCCCACACCCTCGGGATTCATGATGAACGGTCCCATATGGGCCTTCGGGTCAGAATCCGGCTTGAAATCGGGAATGTCGTTGCCGACCCACTTCTGCTTGGCCTCGCTCCACCAGACCTGTTTGCGATCGGGATCCCAAGGCTTGCCGTTGAGGTCGCAGGAAGCGCGGTTGTAGAGTACGCGCCGGTTGGCCGGCCACGACCACGCCCAATTCGGATGGATGCCGAGACCAGAGGGATCTTCCGGGCTGCGGCGTTGAATCATCGCGCCAGCCTCGGTCCAAGAGCCGCAATACAGCCAGTTTCCGGACATGGTCGAACCGTCGTCGCGCAAGAATGCAAAGCCGGGAAGCTGCTGGTCGGCTTTGATCGTCGTGTTCGTTTTCTGGTCCGTAACGTCAGCGAGCGCCTTGCCGTTGATTTCCTTGGCCACTTCGGAAAGCGAAGGATTGTACGGATTTGTGTAGCTCCACGAAGCCTTCAATATCGGATCGGCAAAGGTCCCGCCTTCCTTCTGATATTTCTCGCGAATTTTGAGGAAGATTCGCGCCAGAATTTCCTGATCGAGCTTGCAGTCCGCCGGAGGCGGAACTGCCGCCCACTTCCATTGCAGCCACCGGGCAGAATTCACGAAGGTGCCGTCTTTTTCTGCGAAACCGGCGCCCGGCAGGCGATACACCGTAGTATTGATCTTCTGCATTTCCTCGGCAGTCGTGCCCGGCGCGCGCCAGAACTCGCTGGTCTCATCCGGATAAATCTCGCAAACGACGAGGAAGTCAGCTTTCTTCAGGGCTGCGATGTTCTTCTTGGCGTTCGGTCCAATCATGACGCCGTTCATTCCGAACGCCATCATGCCTTTGACCTTACCGTTGTACATGTCGTCCCAAATCTCGACCCAGGAATACTTGCGGTCGATCTTCGGGAGCCAGTTGAAGGCAAAATCGTTCTCCTTGGTCGCCGCATCGCCATAAAGCGCTTTCAGTAGAGAAACGGTGAACGCTGGCGTGTTCGACCAGTAGTTGAAGGAGTCCCATTCTTTCGGTTTCGCGGCTTTGGGCGTGGTCCGCGTCAAATAGGTTTTCAGATCTACGTCGGCGGGTACGGGCATCTTGAGATAGCCCGGCAGGATGTCGAAGATTCCCGCCATGTCGGTTGCACCCTGGATGTTCGAGTGGCCACGCAGTGCATTGACGCCGCCGCCGGCGCGTCCGACGTTGCCCAGCAGCAGCTGAATCATCGCCGCCGTGCGGATTGTTTGCGTGCCCGAGGAGTGCTGCGTCCATCCCACCGCATAGATGATCGTGCCGACTTTCTTCATGTCGCCGTTGTGGCGAATGGAAGTAAACGTCTCCCACGCTTTGAGAGCTTGCTCTCTCGGAATGCCGGTAATGCGCTCGACCATTTCGGGCGTGTAGCGCGAATACTGCTGCTTCAGCAGTTGGAAGACGCAGCGCGGGTGCTGCAGAGAGAAATCGTATGCCACGTTTGGCGGCAACGTGGGTGGAGGCCCCGGGCCTCCCATTCCTTTCGCCCCCGCAGGGCCTTGCGCCTGGTATCCCTGCCCTTCTGCTTGATGACTTGCGCCTCCGGACTGTTTTGGTTGTTGCGCGCCGGTGGATGTTGTCCCCGCTGCTGCGCTGACGGCACTACCTTCCTCGTAGTTCCACGTGGATTTGTCGTAAGTCCTGGCGTTCGCGTCGTATCCCGAGTACAGGCCATCCTCGGGAAGCTTGAATCCTTCCTTGACGATGAACGCAGCGTTCGTGTAGTTGAGGAGATATTCCCGGTTGAAGCGCTCGTTCTGCAAGGCGTAGTTGATCAGTCCGCCAAGAAACGCGATATCCGATCCCGCCCGGATTTGAAGGAATTGATCCGCCTGCGACGCTGTTCTCGTGAAGCGCGGGTCGACGACAATAATCTTTGCGTTGCGATTCCGCTTCGCCTCAACGACCCATTTGAATCCGCACGGGTGGTTCTCGGCTGGGTTCCCGCCCATGATGAGCATCATGTCGGTGTTCTTGATATCGACCCAACCGTTGGTCATCGCCCCGCGTCCGAATGTTGGCCCCAAACTGGAGACCGTG
>Ga0209698_10002079_pt1 | contig 22929 bp, 17 predicted proteins | sample LitLauG_LLR_2012_FD_187203 | JGI IMG/M metagenome (GOLD analysis project Ga0209698, IMG submission 187203) | Freshwater sediment microbial communities from Pennsylvania, USA - Little Laurel Run_MetaG_LLR_2012 (SPAdes) (version 2) | ecosystem: Environmental > Aquatic > Freshwater > Creek >... | reverse complement strand
GCACAGACGGCCAGCCGCTACCACGGCGAGCCCGCGGGCGAGGAGCGCGACGAACTGCGTGCCCTCGCGAGTTCCTACGATGCGATGACCCGCGCCTTGTACGAGCACGCGACCAGCGTCCGGCAGATGCACCGGGCGGAGGTCCAGAACGGGCTGGAGTTGCAACGCCAGTACGCGCTTATGCAGATGCTGCGCAATCTGGCCTGCGCCGCCAATGATGGCGAACCGCTGGAGCGGGCAATGCAAAATTGCCTGCGCGAGATTGGCGGTTACCTAGATTGGCCGGTGGGTCGTCTGGTGCAGTTGCGGCCCGCGCAGGACGGCCGGCTTGAGTCGGCAAGTTCGCACTGGTACGCGCCGGACGCGGGGCGCTATGCCGCCTTCCTGGAGGCTTCGGAATTGCCCGATGGCGTGGCGGCAGCGGGCGAACTGATCGAGCGCGCGCGCCAAAGCAATCTGTCGCACTGGTTCTCCGATCTCACGCGCCTGGACGATTGGCCGCGGCGCGACGCCGCGATTGCGTGCGGCTTGCGTACCGGTTTTGTCATCCCGATTGCCGTGGGCGAGCAGACGAGCGCCTTCGTCGAGTTCTTTTCCGATCATCGCATCGAAGCGGGCGCGGAAATGCTCGAGTTGGTCGAGGCGATCAGCGTCGAGCTCTGGCGCACCGCCAATCGCAGCCAGGAGCAGGCCAACGCGCACCGCCTGAACAGCCTGCACGCGCGCCAGCTCCTGGCCATCGTCGAGGGCATGGACGGCGCCATTGCAGTGACCGGCGCCGGCGGCCGCGTGGAGTGGGTCAACGCCGGACTTGCGCGCATGGCAGGCTGCACCGTCGAGCAGGCCATCGGCCGGGATGTTCCCAGCCTGGTATTTGGTGCCGATCCGGTTGCCGCCGGCGAGTGCCGGCGCCACCTCGAAGCGGGGGAACGCCTGACTGCGTGCGTGCTTACCACGCGCCCGGGGGAGGCCGACCCGCAATGGTACGAACTGGAGATCCAGCCCATGCCCGGTGCCAATGATGGGGCACCGGCAGGCTGCTTCGTCATCGTTCGCGACATCACCCGCGAACGCGCCACGCACAGGGCACTATCCAAGGCGTTGGAAGAAGCCAAGCAGGCCAGCCAGGCCAAATCGCAATTCCTGGCCAACATGAGTCATGAAATCCGCACGCCGATGAACGGCATTCTGGGCATGGCGGAACTGCTCCTGGGAACCCAGCTTGACGAGCGCCAGCGGCGCTTTGTCGATTCCTTGTACCGCTCGGGCGAAGGCTTGCTCGACATCATCAATGACATCCTGGACTTTTCCAAGATCGAGGCCGGCAAGCTCGAGCTCGAGGCCATCGATTTTGATTTGCGCTCCCTGGTGGAAGACCTGATCGAGCTGCTGGCGCCGCGTGCCCATCAAAAGCGTATCGAGCTGGCTTTCACGATGCCGGCCGACGTGCCGGCAACGGTGCGCGGCGACCCGACCCGCCTGCGGCAGATCCTGATCAACATCATTGGCAATGCGATCAAGTTTACCGAGCGCGGCGAAGTCGTGCTCAGCGTCACGCGGGTCAATGGGGACAACGCGGGGTCGCCCGGAATGACGCAGGTGCGTTTTGTGGTGCGCGACACCGGCATCGGCATGCGCCCCGAGGCCGTAGAGCGCCTGTTCTCGGTGTTCATGCAGGCCGACCAGACCTCGTCGCGGCGTTACGGCGGCACCGGCCTGGGCTTGGCCATCTGCCACCAGCTCGTGGGATTGATGAGGGGGACGATTCGCGCCAGCAGCCGGGTGGGCGAGGGTTCCGTCTTCGAGATCGAGCTGCCGCTGGCGCAAAGCCAGAGCACGGCGGCGCAACCGGTGCCGATCGACCTCGCGGCCCTGGCGGGCAAGCGCGCACTGATCGCCGAGGACAACCCCACCAACCGCAGCATCCTGCTGGAGCAGATGCGCTCCTTTGCCATGGATTGCGGTGTGGCCGAGAACGGTCGCCAGGCGTTGCAGATGCTGCGCATCGCCGCGCATTCGGCAAGCCCCTTCGATGTGGCCGTGGTCGACATGAAGATGCCCATCATGGATGGCCTGACCCTGGCCGAGAATATTCGTGCGGACGCGGCCTTGCATGCTCTGCCCGTGCTCATGTTGACTTCCATCTCCGGACGCGACGATGCGCGCCGCGCCCAGGCGATCGGCGTAGACGCCTATCTATCCAAGCCCGTGCGCCAGCAGGATTTGATCCATGGCCTGGCCACCGTGCTCCGGCCGCAGCCGGCCGATCCGTCCCCGGCGAGCACGGCCGATCGTTGGGCAGCGCTGGCCGGGTGCCGCGTCCTGGTGGTGGAAGACAACCCGGTGAACCAGGAAGTGGTGGGCGCCATGCTCGGCGGCTTCGGCTGCGAGGTGCGCCTGGCCGAGCACGGCCTTGCCGCCCTGCAGGAACTGGAAAACGGGGCCTTCGACGTCGTTCTCATGGACTGCCAGATGCCGACCATGGATGGCTTCGAGGCCACGCGTCGACTGCGCGATCCGCAATACCGGCAGCACGACCTGGATCGCGCGAGATCGATCCCGGTTATCGCCCTCACGGCCAACGCCCTGACCGGGGATGCCGAGCGCTGCCGTGCCGCAGGATTCTCCGACTACCTTGCCAAACCCTTTCGCCAGGCCGACCTGGGACAAATGTTGCTGCGCTGGGCCGGGAATCGGCAAGGCGCCGCGACCACCGCCCCGCAGGCTGACGCGGCCCAAGCGCTGCCGGACGCGCCCCCGATCCTCGAGGCGGCGGTCCTTGCCGAGATCGATGCCATGGAGAGCCATGGTGCGCGCGACCTGCTGGCGCGGCTCATCGCCACCTACGAGACCTCGACGAGCTCCCTGGCCCAAAAGGCCGAGGCCGGATTCGCGGCAGCCGACACCGTCGCGATCAACCACGCATTGCACACCTTGAAGTCATCCAGCGCCAACGTTGGCGCACTGGGGTTTTCGCGTGGCTGCGCGCAGGTCCAGGAACTGGTGCGCGAGAACCGCTTGCCCGAAGCGCGCGCGCGCTGGGCCGGGCTGCAGGAAGAGCTGCACGGTGTCATCGAAGCCTTGCGCGCACTGCGACCGCGCAGTGCCCGGGACAGCGCGCTCCTGGTGGAAGCACAGGCATGAGCGCCGGGTTGCCGCCCGAGGCGCAGCGCGGCCGCGCGCCCCAACACCTGGTACGCGCCGGCGATCGTGTGCTGTTGATCGACGACGATCCCGTCGTGCGCCTGCTCACCGCCACGGCCTTGACCGAGCGCGGCTGGCACGTCATCGAGGCCAGCGGGGGAACCGAGGCCATCCAAGAGTTTTCCCGGGAACGGCCACAGGTCATCGTGCTCGACGCCATCATGCCGGCACCCGATGGGTTCGAGACCTGCGAGCGCCTGCGGCGACTACCCGGCGGACAGCACGTTCCCATCCTGATGCTGACCGGCCTGGAGGACGAACGGTCGATCGCCCGTGCGTACGAGGTGGGTGCGACCGATTTCTTTGTCAAATCAACGGCCCAGTGGACCTTGCTTTCGGAGCGCCTGCGTTACATGCTGCGCGCTGCCTACACGCGCGAGGAATTGCTCAGCAGCCAGGAAAAGCTCAACAAGGCGCAGCGCATCGCGCGCCTGGGCAGCTGGGAGTGGGACTTTGCCGCTGGGCGCATCCGCATTTCCGAGGAATGCCGTTCGGTCGTTGGGCTGGCGACGAGCCGCGGCGACATCACCCCGTCCGAAGCCTGGGCGCGCACGGCCGTCGAAGACCGATCCCGCGTGGAGCGCCTGTTTCGTGATGCGCAGCGCGAATCGGCGACCTTGACTTTCGAGATTGGCATCCATCATCCCGACGGTCGCCCGCGGATCGTGCGGATCGAGGCCGAGTTCGAGCGCGACGAAACCGGTGGCGCCGTCGCAATGCACGGCGTGATCCAGGACGTAACCGAACGGCGCCAGGCCGAGGACCAGATCCGCCGCCTGGCCAATTACGACAGCCTTACCGGCCTGCCCAATCGGCGGTACCTGCGCGAGGAGTTTGGCGTTACCATCGAACGGGCGCGCGGCGCCAATTCCGTGCTCGCGCTGCTATTTCTGGACATCGATCGCTTCAAGCACATCAACGATACCCTGGGACATGAAATCGGGGATCAGGTTCTGCGCGAGGTTTCCTGGCGGCTGCATTCGACCGTGCGCGAATCCGATACGGTCGCGCGCCTGGGCGAGGCCGGAGCAGCGGCTCCGGCGCGCCGGAGCGCCGGCAGCGAAGGCGGGGCCCGCGGCGACAGTCGCGTCGCGCGCCTGGGCGGTGACGAATTCACCGTACTGCTGACCAATGTAGCGGGCACCGAAGATGTCGACCGCATCCTGCAGCGGTTATTCGACGCGATGCACGTTCCCATAGACTGTTTTGGCCACGAGGTGCATGTCACCGCATCGGTGGGCGTCGCCTTGTTCCCGCGCGATGGCGATGATGTCGACAGCCTGCTGCGCAAGGCCGACCTGGCCATGTACGCGGCCAAGGGCAAGGGCGGCGGTGCCTGGCGCTGGTATGACGAGTCGATGAACCTGGCCGTCGCCGCCCGCTGGCGTCTGGAAGCCGGCCTGCACCACGTGCTGGAGCGCAATGAGCTGGTATTGCACTACCAGCCCAAGATCGACCTGGCGAGCGGTCGCGTGGTCGGGGCCGAGGCGCTCATGCGCTGGCTGCGCAACGGGGAACTGATTGCCCCGGGCGACTTCATTGGCGCTGCGGAGGAAACCGGGTTGATCGTGCCCATCACCGAATGGGCCATCTCCCATGCCTGCTGGCAGATCAATGCCTGGCGCCAGTCCGGCAGGCCGGTCGTGCCGATCGCGTTGAACATTTCCAGCGGGCATTTTCAGCGCGGCAACCTGGCGGCCCCCGTACGCGCAGCGCTGGCGCGCAATGGTATAGCCCCGGAACTACTGGAACTCGAACTTACCGAGACGGTGCTGATGCGCGACCTGGACGTGGCGTTGCCGCTGCTCGAAGAACTCAAGCAGCTGGGCATCTCGCTGTCCATCGACGACTTTGGCACCGGCTATTCCTCCCTGGCCTATCTGCGCAAGCTTCCGATCGACGCGATCAAGATCGACCGCTCCTTCGTTCTGGAGCTGGAGGCCAGCGCCGACAGCGCAACGATCGTGGCCGCGATCATCGCCATGGCCAAGGCGCTCAAGCTGCGCACTGTCGCCGAGGGCGTCGAGACGCGGGCGCAGATGCACACGCTGCGCGAGCACGGTTGCTCGCTCATGCAGGGTTTCCTGTTTTCGCGTGCGCTGCCGGCCGACGAGTTCTCCGATTTGCTCGTCGCCTGCGAGGCCAATCGCAGGCAATGGGATCTCGAGGGGGCGAGCGCGTGAACTCGGAAGTGCTCCCACCCGGGCCGGGCGCCGATGCGCCCGAGCTGCTCGCCGCCGATGGCGCCGGTGTCGGGCCGGCGGCCATCGTGCGGGAACTGGCGCGCGACCTGCTCTTCCAGGGTCGTCTGACGCGGGCCGATGCCGTGCGTCTGCAATCGGCGCTGCGCGACCATGACTGGCCCAACGTGCGCATCACTGTCCATCGCGCCCTGGCGCGCCACCCGCAGATCCTGCCGCCACACGCGGTCGATCCGGCGGCGGCCCCCGAGCGGGAGGTCGCCGTTGTCCTGGTGCGCCTGGTGCTGCGCCTGTGCGAAGCCCTGCCCAAGATCGCGGCCAGCGATCCGGCGCTGGAGGCCAAAGTGGACTCGATCCGCAGCCTGCTTACGGAAGGGCTGACCCCCGAGCGCCTCCACGGGGTGGACGCCCGCGTCACGGAGCTGATCGACCAGCAGGTGCGCATGCAGCGCAACCTGCAGGAGGCGCGCTCCTCGCTCAAGGACATGTTGACTCTGGTCGTCGGGCGCCTGGGCATCGTCGATTCGAGCACGACCCGCTTTCAGGAGCGCGTCGATGTCTACCGCGGCGAACTCGACGGGCAGACCGACGCGGCGGCGGTTCGCGCCATCGTCGGCAGGCTGCTCGCCGATACGCAGGAAGTATCGGAGGCGATCCGCCAGTCCCAGGAAGAGCTTGCGCAGGCACGCCACCGCGTCGAATCCTACGAGATGCGCGTGCGCAACCTGGAGCAGGAACTGGCGCAGACGGCGCGCATGATCCAGAACGATCCGCTGACCCATGCGCTCAACCGCCGCGGCCTGGACGCGGTATTTCGCGTCGAGGCTGCGCGTGCGGCGCGCTACCGGGTGCCGCTCACCGTCGTCATGATTGACCTGGACGACTTCAAGGGACTCAACGACAGCCTGGGACATGCCGCCGGTGACCAGGCGCTGGTGCATTTCGTGACAACGACCCAGGCCTGCCTGCGAACCACCGAGTTCATCGCGCGCACCGGTGGGGAGGAATTTGCGATCCTCTTCCCCGCCACCGGCATTACGGCCGCCGTTGATGCGATCCGCCGGCTGCAGCGCGAACTGGCGCGCAGCCAGTTCCCCAACGACGGGCAGGGGCGCGTGATGACGTTCTCGGGCGGCGCGGCCGCTTGGCATCCGGGCGAGTCACTGGCGCAGGTGCTGCAGCGCGCCGATGCGGCCATGTACCAGGCCAAGAGAAGTGGCAAAAATCTCGTGGTGATTGCGCCAGACGCCCCGGAGACGGCCGCAGCGGCCGCGGGGGCCGCTGCCATCGACTCCGTCCCCGCGGCGCCAGGACCGGATGAATGCGCACCGCCGGGCGCTAGTCCACCAGATTGTGCTTGATGGCGTAGTGCGTCAGTTCGGCGTTGTTGCCCATGCTCATCTTTTCCAGTATGCGCGCACGGTAGACGCTGACCGTCTTGGGGCTCAGCGCCAATGCCTCGGCGATATCCGACAGCCGGTGCCCCGTGGCAATGAGCTTGAGGGTTTGGAATTCCCGATCCGAAAGGCGTTCGTGGGGTAAAACCTGCTCGGGCGCGTGCAGGTTCTCGATGAGCGCCTGGGCGATCTCGGGCGTGACGTACTTGCGGCCGGCGATGATCTGCTCGACAGCCTCCAGCAGCTTTTCCGGTGCACCGGCCTTGTTGAGATATCCCGCGGCCCCGGCGCGAAATGCGCGCACGGCATACTGCTCTTCCGGGTACATGCTCACCACCAGCACCTTGAGCCGGGGCATTTCCGCCAGCAGCGTCTTGAGAATATCGATGCCGTCCTTGCCCGGCAGGTTGACATCGATGACCAGCAAATCAATTTCCCCCACGCGTCGCAGCAGCGTGCGCAGCTGGCCGTAATCGCCGGCCTCCCCCGCGAGGTGGATATTCGGGTGTTCTGAAAGGATTTGCACAATGCCCCGGCGCACGATCGCGTGGTCATCGACAACGACGGTCTTAAGCGTCATGCGTGCGGCTTTCGTCTACGGGCGCGGCTGCCTCGAAGGATTCGGGCCGGCGCGGCAGCTGCGCAATTTGCGCCATGTCGGTCGGCACCGAGAACATCACGGTGGTGCCGCGTCCCGGCGCGGAGCTGATCTCCGCCCAGCCGCCGAATCCGCGCGCGCGCTCGATCAGGCCGCGCAGGCCAAAGCCCGGGGTGGCCTGGAGCATGCCCGGGTCAAACCCAACGCCATCGTCGCTGATCTCCAGCGTGACCTCACCCGTAGCGGCGAAGAGTTGCACACTGACCCGCTGCGCCTGGGCGTACTTGGAAATGTTCGAAAGCGATTCCTGCGCCACCCGGTACATCGCGGCCGCGCACTCGGCCGGCAGGGGCAGGTCCTCGCGATTGGTCTCGAAACTGGCGGCGATGGCCGAGCGCGTCGCAAAGCTACGTACCAACCATTGCAAGGCCGCAACCAGTCCCGCATCGAGCACCGGCGGGCGCAGATTGTGCTGGATGCGGTGGCTTGCGGCGACCGCCTGCTCCAGCAAGCTGAGCATTGCGCTCAGGCGCGCGGCTTGCTCGGGGTTGGCACTGCCCTGACGCGCCCAGCCCACCAGTTCGAAGCGCAATGCCGTCAAGGTGGCGCCGATGTCGTCATGGATCTCGCGGGCGATGCGATGGCGCTCCTCCTCCTTCACGGTCTCCAGGTGCCGGGTGAGGGCGCGCAAGCGCGTTTCGCTTTCCTCCAGCGCCGCCGCGGCCGCACGCCCGGCGCGCCGCTCGTTGGCCGAGCGCAAGCTGCGGGTGATCGCCGGGCCGACGCGAAACAGCCGCGATTTGAGGATGAAATCATCGGCGCCGGCCTGGAGCACGTCCACCGCCAGCTCCTCGGCCATCTCCCCGGAAACGATGATCACCGGCAGGTCCGGATCGTGCGCACGGGCAACCGCCAGGGCCGCCATCGAATCGAAGCGCGGCAGATTGTGGTCGGTTATGACCACGTCGACCGGGCCATCGCGCAGAACGCCTCTCATTCCGGCCTCGTCCTCGACGCGCCGCGCCCGCACCGGTCGGCCGCTGCGCGCGAGCAGGGCGAGCAGCAGCTCGTAATCGAGCTCCGAGTCTTCTACGACCAGGAGCTGAATCGGCGGGTTGTCGAGGATGGGAGGCATTCGGGATTGCATTTTGGCCCATTTTTGCCGATCCCGGGCCCATCGCGAAGTGCGCTCCAAATAGTCGCTTATTTCCACAATCGGAGGATGGGCCTGTCATTGACACTCGCTGATGCAGATTCCCCAATTCCCGGGACGCTGCGGTGCCCATGACACAGACAAATAGCGACAGCAAGGAAATTGATGCCGGCCGAGCCGCGGCGCAAGAGTGCGCGGCAATCGAGGCGGATCTGGAACGGCTCAAGGCGCTCTTCAACGATGCGGCCGGGCGCTTGCTGGGAAGCTTCAACGAATTCGCAGCGCTCGAGCGACACGCCCAGCGCAGCAGCGAAGAGCGCCAGCGGATCGAAGCGGCGATCGGCAATGCGGTGACGGCCTTGCAGTTTCAGGACATGGCGACGCAGCTAACGGGGCACGCGCAGCGGCGTCTGGTGGCGCTGGAAACGTGCCTGCGGTCCCTGAGCAGGGCATCCTCGGGTGGTGAACTCTTGAGCCATCCGCAACCGGTTCGGCAGGCGGAGATGAGCCCCGGATCGATCGACTTATTTTAGGTGGCAGCCGGTTCTGCCAAAGCGGCAAGGGAGTTGGCAATGCGTTCGATTCTTGCGGTGGATGATTCTGCATCGATGCGGCAGATGGTTGCCTTCACGCTCAAGGCAGCGGGCTACAAGGTGATTGAGGCGGCCGATGGCCAGGAGGCTCTGGACAAGGCACGCGCCGAGACCGTTGACCTGGTTTTGACCGACCAGAATATGCCGCGCATGGACGGGATCACGCTGGTGCAGAACCTGCGCGGCCTGGCGGCCTACGCGGCCACGCCCATTCTGATACTGACCACGGAATCGAGCACGGAGATGAAATCCAAGGGTAAGGCCGCCGGCGCTACCGGGTGGCTGGTCAAACCCTTCGATCCGGGCAAGCTCCTGGACGTGGTGCGCAAGGTCATCCGTTGACCTGGCACGCGCGCGGCAAACCTGGCGGACATGGACAGACTCGGCGGGCGACTCCATCTGCGCTCTAACGGCGATAACCAAGGCGGACGGCAATCATGGGCGAAGTAACGAATCAGGGACTGCAGCAGGACGGCTTCGATCTGACGCAGTTTTACGCGGTGTTCTTCGAGGAGGCCGGCGAGAACCTGGCCAACATGGAAGCGCTGCTGCTGGAGATCGACGTTGGGCAGGCAAGCGATGAGGAACTCAACGCGGTATTTCGCGTTGCCCACTCGATCAAGGGGGGCGCGGCCACGTTCGGATTTTCCGACGTCACAACGCTGACCCACGAACTCGAAACACTGTTGGATCGCGTGCGGCGCCACGAACTCTCGCTCACCAGTGAAATGGTCGACGTGCTGTTGGAAGCCGGCGACGTGGTGCGCGCGCAGCTCGCCCGCCACCAGGGCAGCACCGACCAGGTACCCGAGACGGGCGATCTCATCCGGCGCATCAAGCTGCTGGCCAGCGGCGCCACGCTGGGCGCCACGGCAGCGCCGTCCGCGACCGCGCGGGGCAGTGCGGCCGCAGGCACGCCGGCGCCGGCCTTGCCCGAGGGGACCCGGCGCTTGGCGGTGCGCATCGGACCGCTGCAAGATGGTGCGGTCGCCGACAGCCTGGCGGAACTCTTTCGGGACATTCCTTCCCTGGGCGCGATCGAACCCACCGATGGGGGCAAGCTTGATGCGCAGGGGTTTCGCAGCTTTGCCGTCACCACCCAATCGCCGGACGCAGAGTTGATCGAGCTGTTTTCCTTTCACGTGGCACGCGAGCAGATCCGCATTGAGGCGCCCGCGCCGGCGACGCCGGCTGCACCCCAGTCCGCCGAGGACGCCGCAGGCTTTGGCTTCTTCGTTGACCCGGCCACCCTGCCCGCGGCCCGACCCGCGGTAGCCGCCGCGCCCGTCGCTGAAGTTGCGCCGCCCACGCCCGCCGGTCCCAAGACCGCCGAGCGCCGTGGCGGGGGCGATGACCGGCGCGTGGCCAACCTGGACTCGAACACCCTGCGGGTCTCGGTGGAACGCGTCGATCAGCTTATCAACATGGTCGGCGAACTTGTGATCACGCAGGCCATGCTGACCCAGCAGGTCAAGGATCTGGATCCGGCACAGTTTCGTTCGCTGCTTTCGGGAGTGACGGATCTGGAGCGCAATACGCGCCATCTGCAGGAAGCGGTGATGTCGATCCGCATGATCCCGATGTCCTTCGTGTTCAACCGCTTCCCGCGACTGATCCGTGACCTTGCGGCCAAGCTTGACAAGAAGATCGAATTGAAGATGGTCGGCGAGGCCACCGAACTGGACAAAGGGCTGATCGAAAAGATCATCGATCCGCTCACCCACCTTGTGCGCAACAGCGCCGACCACGGACTGGAGACCTCGGAAAAGCGCCTCGCTGCCGGCAAGCCGGAGACCGGAACGATCACGCTTTCGGCGGCTCATCAGGGCGGCTCCATCCTGATCGAGGTGCGCGATGACGGCCAGGGTCTGCGCCGCGATCGGATCCTGGACAAGGCGCGCGAACGCGGCCTGGCCGTGCGCGACGACATGACAGACCCCGAGGTTTGGGCCTTGATCTGGGAAGCCGGATTTTCCACGGCTGACACCGTCAGCGATGTCTCCGGCCGCGGCGTGGGCATGGACGTGGTGCGCAGGAACATCGCGGCGCTCGGCGGAACGGTTGATCTGGAATCGACCGAAGGCAAGGGCACCCGGGTGTGCGTGCGCCTGCCGCTCACCCTGGCGATCATGGATGGGATGTCCATCGGTGTCGGCGAGGAAACCTACATCCTGCCCCTGGCATCGGTGATCGAGTCCTTCCAGGTGGAGCCTGGGATGATCCAGACCGTGGGATCCAATGGCCGCGTTGTGCAGGTGCGCGACGAGTACATGCCGGTGCTGTCGCTGGCGGACGAATTCGGCGTGCCGCGCCTAGCCGCGGAGGATGCAAGCAAGGCGGGCCCCCAGATCCTCGTAATCATCGAGGCCGACGGCAAGCGCCTGGCGGCCATCGTGGACGAGTTGCTGGGCCAACACCAGGTGGTGGTCAAGAACCTCGAGTCCAACTACCGCCGGGTGCGCGATATTTCCGGCGCCACGATTCTCGGCGATGGGCGCGTGGCGCTGATCATCGATGTTTCGAGCCTGGTAAAGCGCTCGCGTCACTGACACGGGCAATCGAAAGCGGGAGCCGTTATGGGAATGATGGAACAGATGACGCAGGAAATTGCCAAGCCCAGCGAATGCCTCACCTTTCGTCTGGGTAACGAGGAATACGGCATCGATATCCTCAAAGTGCAGGAGATTCGCGGCTACGACGCGGTCACGCGCATATCCGGCGCGCCGGAGTTCCTCAAGGGCGTGATCAACCTGCGCGGGGTCATCGTGCCGATCGTCGATCTGCGCCTGAAATTTCAGCTGGGCGAAATCAAGTACGACGAATTCACGGTGGTGATCATCCTGAACATACGCGGACGGATCGCCGGGGCGGTCGTGGACTCGGTCAGCGACGTGCTCGAGCTCTCCCCAGAGCAGGTTCGGCCCGCGCCGGAATTCCACTGCCTGCTCGATGCCGCGTACATCACGGGCCTGGGCACGGTGGGCACCGAGGAGCGGCCCCGGATGCTGATTCTCCTGGACATCGAAAAGTTGATGGCCAGCCCCGAAATGGGGATCGCGCACGAGGACGAGGCCCTGTCGATGGCCTGAGGCCGGTTCCTCCAGGATCGGCCGCGCCGGCCGGGTACCTCGGGACCATAACGAGAAGAAGACCACATGGGCGCACGTGATTCCCTGACCCTGGCAACGAGTACGGCGCGGGCGACCGACGATCGCGAATACGATTTCCGGCCCAAGGATTTCGAGCGCGTCCGCCGGCTCATCTACCAGCGTGCCGGGATCAACCTGAGCGAGCACAAGCAGAACATGGTCTACAGCCGCCTGTCGCGGCGGCTGCGCGTCCATGGCATGCGTTCCTTCGAGACCTACCTGGACCGCTTCGAGGCCGACGCCGCGTTTGGCGCCGAGGAGGCCCAGGAGTTCGTCAACGCGTTGACCACGAATCTGACCTCCTTTTTTCGCGAGGGACATCACTTTCCCGTCCTGGAGCGCTTTTGCAAGGAGCTCCCCGCGGGCTCACCGCCCAAGATCTGGTGTGCGGCCGCATCCACCGGCGAGGAGCCCTATTCGATCGCAATCACCATGGCCGAGGCCGCGGGCGGCCGCCCACCCGGGACCCTGCTGGCCACGGACATCGATACCAATGTGCTGGCCAGCGCCGCGCGCGGCGTTTACCGCTTGGAGTCGGCCCAGGCTTGCGGCGATGCGCGCCTGAAGCGCTATTTTCTGCGCGGCAAGGGCAACAACGACGGCATGGTGCGCGTGCGCCCGGAACTTGCGCAAATGATCAAGTTCGCTCAACTCAATTTGCTCGACAAGGACTGGCCCCTGGTGCGCAATTTCTCCGCGCAGCTCGATGCGGTCTTTTGCCGCAACGTCATGATCTATTTCGACCGCAAGACTCAGCGCGAGATTCTGGCGCGCATCGTCGAACTGTTGCGACCAGGCGGGCTGCTATTTGTCGGTCACTCGGAAAACTTCACCGATTGCCACAATTCGGTGACTTTGCAAGGCAAGACCGTGTACCAGAGGAGATGAGGTGACCGCCGTCCCGCACGCCCAGCGCGCGGCAGCCGCGCCGGGTGCAACGCTGCCCAAGCCGGTCTCCTCCGCGACGGCCGGCGAGGGGCGCACGTTTTATTACGACCGGGACTTCGAGCGCAACGCGGTAAAGATCATGCCCGGTGAATTCTTCGTGGCGCGCGAGGATATCGTCATCTCCACCGTTCTGGGTTCTTGCATCTCGGCGTGCATCTGGGACCGCAGCGTTGCGGTGGGCGGGATGAACCATTTCATGCTGCCGGGGGATGCGTCGGCGGGCAGCGACCTTACGGCTGCATCGGGGCGCTACGGCGTGTTTGCCATGGAGCAGCTCATCAACGAGCTCATCAAGCGCGGCGCGCGCAAGGCTGGGCTGGAGGCCAAGGTTTTTGGCGGCGGTGCGGTCTTGCGCAAACTCACCACGCTCAATGTGGGCGAACGCAACGCCGCCTTTGCCCTGGATTTTCTCAAGACCGAAGGGATCCGGGTCGTATCGCAGGACCTGCTGGACGTTTATCCGCGGCGGGTGGTGTTCTTTCCGGTGACCGGGCGCGCCCTGAGCAAGAAGCTAATGAATACCGACAAATCGGTGGTCGCTGCCGAGCAGCAGTACACGGCCAAGATCAACACGGTCGAGGTCGCCGGCGATATCGAGCTGTTCTGAATTTCCCGGCGCCCGGGCCGGAACGGCCGCGGGTGTCATTGAAAGGTACACACATGGCCAAAATTCGCGTTCTCATCGTCGATGACTCGGCCTTGATCCGCAGCCTGCTCACCGAGATCATCGGCCGGCAGCCCGACCTGGAGGTCATCGGTGCCGCACCGGATCCGCTGGTGGCCCGCGAGATGATCCGCGCCCTCAATCCCGACGTATTGACCCTCGATGTCGAGATGCCGCGCATGGACGGGCTCGATTTCCTGGAAAAGCTGATGCGCCTGCGGCCCATGCCGGTGGTCATGGTGTCCACCCTGACCGAACGGGGTGCGGAGGTGACCATCCGCGCGCTCGAACTGGGCGCCGTCGACTTTGTTGCCAAGCCCAAGCTGGGGATAGCCACGGGCATGCAGGAATTGGGCGCGCAGATCTGCGACAAGATCCGCGTTGCCGCCAAGGCCCGCTTGCATCGGCACGTGGCGCAGCGCGCTGCGCAATCAGCCGCGCCGGCCGAGGGCAAGGATCGCCCGGCCGGAGGCTATTCGCGCATATCCACGGAAAAGCTGATCGCCATTGGCGCCTCCACGGGCGGAACCGAGGCGATTCGCGAAGTGCTCATCCGGCTGCCGCCGGATAGCCCCGCGGTTCTCATCACCCAGCACATGCCCCCGGGCTTCACGCGCAGCTTCGCGGCGCGCATGGATAGCCTGAGCCGCATTTCTGTTAGCGAAGCCACCGATGGCGAACGCGTGCTGCCGGGCCACGCCTACATCGCGCCGGGCGACCGGCACATGCGCCTGGCCAAGAGTGGATCCAACTACATCATCGCGCTCGATGACACGGAACCGGTAAACCGGCACCGGCCCTCGGTCGAGGTGCTGTTTCGCTCCGTGGCAACCATTGCCGGGCGCAACGCCCTGGGTGTGATGCTCACGGGCATGGGGCGCGATGGTGCCAATGCCATGCGCGAGATGCACGATGCCGGCAGCTTCAACATTGCCCAGGACGAAGCCAGCTGCGTGGTCTTTGGCATGCCGCGCGAGGCCATCGCGGTGGGCGCCGTAGATGAGATCCTGCCCGTCACCGAGATTGCCGGGCGCCTGCTCCAGGAGCTTGCCGCAGTGGGCGTGGCCCACCGCGTCTGAGCGGCCTTGGTGCCGGAAAGAAATCCTTTCCGGCACCGCCTTTCCCTTACTGTGAGAGCACGCGCCAGCCCACCCGGCGCACGGTGCTGTTGGCCGCCGAGGTGACGAGTCCGGTCGTCTGCTGCGTGCCGTTGGACAGGGTAGAAATGATCTTCACGGCCCCACCTGGCAGTTGCACAATGACGTTACCCACGGTCATTGCCGTGGTCAGTTCGACCGCCGGCGTGACCAGGGCGCCCGAGGCGTAATTGAACTGATACATGTAGCTGCTGCCGCCGGCGAGACACGGGTCCAGGGTAATCGGAATATTGGAAGTGACCACCAGCGTTCCCAGCGCCAGTTGCGGGTCAACATTCACGCGCTCGCCCGAGGTCAGAAAGTCGACGTACCAGCCGAGGTTGGTCGGAATGTTCACCGCGTTCGTGGATACGTTGGTGAGCACGGTGGTGCCACTCAGCACCTGCTTGACGATGCTCGCCTGTGCACGCGGATTGCCCAGATTCGTGCCATTGTCCACCAGCCCATAGACCGAACCGTTGTAGGACCAGTTACCCGGCGGCGGCGTTTGCAAATCGGTCTTGCCCAACAGGCGTCCGGTGCCCACGTATACCACCGTCGCGTTGTTCACCAGGCCCACTTCCGGGCGCGTCGTGACGGATTGGGGAATGCCGCTCGCATCCTTGAGGGTTGCCATCAGCGATACGACCGGCGGGGACTGCGTCACGTCAAAGCGCCACAGGTTGCCCTGCAGGTCGCCGCCGTAGACCTTGGAGGCGGTGTTGTCCGTAAGGGGATTGTTGACCATCGCCGTGATCCGGGACAGGCCCGAGGGCGGGCTGGTCACGGTCACCGGTGTTACCACCGACGCAAGTTCGGCTCCGGTGAACGGATCGAGCTCGAACAGGTAGCCCTTGCCGGTTCCGGTTGCACCGGCGCTGTTGGTTACATTGTTGTTGTAGCCCGATGTCACAAGAACCGCATACCGGGTGACAGCGCCAACTTTGACTTTCGTGATGACCGGGTTGCCAAAGGACAGACCAAGATTGGCGTCGTAGTTCGTGCAGTACTTCGGGTCGGAGCAAAACTCCCAGAGCAGGGTCGGGCTGACGGGGTTGGTGACATCCAGCGCGAAATACCCCGAACCGCCGGCGTTGTAGCCGGCAACCAGGATGGTGTGCCAGTAGCCGCTCGAATCCATGACGTCGGCCACTTCGGGGGAGCCGTCGACGTAGAACTGGTGCTGGGACGGATAGGAAAGATCCGCCAGTTTGGGCAGGTTGGACAGCAAGGCGCGCGGAACGTAGGCCCAGACTTCATTGCCCGTTGTCGCATCAAAGGCGTGCAGCATGCCATCGTTGCCGCCAATCATGACCGTGGACGGACGATTCGCAATCGCGGCGGACGCGGCCCAGGTGGCGTAGGTTTGGTTGGCCGGTGCCACGGGTGCGTCAATGTAGGCATGCAGGGGCGTGGCCACCACGACCGGCCGCGAATCGACCAGATCGCCGAGAATATGGTCGCGGCTGCGAAAGTGCGCGGCATCGGCGTACTGCGACTGGCCGCGCAGGTAGGCCACGACGTTGGCCCCGGTGTTGACGATGGTCAGGTCGCTGCCCGCGAGCCCGGTGCATTGCGTCCACTCGTTGAGGTTGCACAGGTTGTTGAACCAGGCTTGCGCCGTGGCATCCAGGCTGGCGTACTGGAAAGGCACCAGCGCGCCACCCGACGACGTATAGATCGTGCGCGTATCGGCCGTGGAGCTGGCCTTGGCATCGAGCAGGCTCTGCGCCCCGCCGGTGCCCCAGGTGTTCACGGTCTGCACCACGCCGCTGGAAACGTTGATGGTTTGCGCCACCAGCTGTCCGTCCCAGAATTTGGTTTCGAAGGTCGTGTTGTAGATGGCGTTGTTCGTCGCGGTGATGTTCGGCGTGCTGGTTGCCGCAGCGGCGGCGGCGCCCGTGGCGGCGCTGATCAGCGCCAGGTCGGTCGACAGCCCCGTGTAGAAGGCGCGTGGATTCTTGGCGCTCAGGTAGTTGCCATGGCCGTTGACGGCCGCATGCCACAGGTCATCGTCCTTGGCCGGGTCGTCACCAAACCCCGTGCCCGCGGGTACCTGGGGCCAGTTGCACACGCCGCTGGGCGCCCAGACGCAGCCCGTCTGGCTGGTCATGATGCTTTGCACGTCCGCGCTGTTGTACGTACCGCCCGAGTCGTAGGTTAGGTAGCCATCCACGCCCAGGCCGATCGTGTAGGTGACCATGTGCTGCTTGGGATTTTCATCGATGCCGGCAGCGGTCCCCACCTGGGCATTGGGCAGGCCCGTGACCGGGTTGTTGTCGTCCGTGCTCACGCTCACGCCGGTGTTGTAGTTCTTGCTGCCCGACGGACGCAGGTCGGTCTGGTAGTAGTACATCGCCACATCCGCCAGGGTGGCGCTGGAGGTGTACGTTGTGGAGCCCACCTTGGTGTCGGCCAGATTGCCGTCGTAATAGCCCCCCGGCCCGTACGGCGCGTTGCTGCTGGGCGACTGACCCCAGCGATAGACATAGGTGCCGATCACGTTGTCGACGTTGCCGATCGCCGCACCGTTCAGATCCTGCCCGCCGTTGCCGTTCCAGTAGCCGTCCGTGGTCATGATCGTGTAGTTATGCTGGCAGGAATACTGCACCGGGTCCTGGTAGGTCGTGCTCGTGCCCGACAGGATCATCCCCGCGGACAGGCCCGTGGTCTTGCCCGCGTAGTACCAGCCCACCCGCGACAGGGCTTCGCGCAAGGGGGTCGAGTTCCCCGCCTGCAAGGCATAGAAGGTGTTGTAGAACGTCGTCTTTTGCGCCGCGTTGAACGCGCCAATGGGCACGAACTTGCCGCTGCTCAGGCTGCCGTTTCCGTTCCCGCCGCCGCCGTAGGCATTGATGGTAATCATGCCAACGCGGTAGCTGCTGGTGAGCGAATTGAACGCCAGGCCCACGGCGGTCTTGGCCATCTGGATACGCGTGTGGTAGTAGGCGAACCAGTTGGCAAAATTGGTCATTTCCTGGGCGTAGCTGCAGCTCGCGGACAGCACAGTCACGCCGTTGACGACCGCCGAGACCGGTGTGCAATCGATGCGCGTCGATGAGCGCACATAGCTTGCGGTGCCGGGCGTGATGTCGTTGCGATTGAACTTGCCGTAGCGCGGCAAGGTATAGCCCAGCGCGAGGTTGTATTTCTTCTGGCACTTGGGCGAAGTCAGCCCATTGATCGTGAAGGACAGGTTTCCGCTCACCGCCAGCGGGCTGTACTGGTCCGATTGCAGGACGCAATAGCGCACCGGGGCGGCGTTGGTATAACTGCCGCCGGCGCCAATCTGACAAGTGGTCAGCGCCGCATCCGAGCAGTATTCGACCGCTTGAATGTCAAAGTAGAAGGGATTGCTGCCCAGCGTCGTCGCATTGTCGTAGGTCTGCGCGGAAACGGTGATCTTGGTGCTGGCGCCGCTGCCCGACACCGTGGCAGTCCCATCCGGGTAGCCGTTGCCCGGATAGGTCGTCCCACCCACCGTCTCGGTGTAGGTATAGGCAAAGGGATTGCCAGTGTCGGTGGTGCCGTTGCGCTTGCATCCCGTGGCCGGGTAGGTGCTGCTCGTGTAATTGGGCGAGGGATAGGCGCCGTTGTTGCTGTTGCCGCCGTTATTGCCCCCGCCGCTTTGGCTGGTATTGCAAAACACCGCCTCGATGAACTGCGTTGTGAGGTTGACCGTCTTGTTCGTGGCGGTGAAGGCGTCGATGGGCACCTTGGTCCAGTTCGCGCTGTTTGCGGCCGTGTAGCTTGTATAGATCGCGCCAGTCGTGGGGTATTGCAGGCCCGCCGAGTCGATCGGTGTTTGATAGTAGATGTTGGGGTTGTAGAAGATGCCGTTCAGCTGGTAGGCGTAATAGGGCGGTGAGCCCTGCAAGCCGATCGTGGAGCCGCCGCCACCGCCGCCGTTTACGTACTGCTTGTTGTAGCCATTCGTGGCGAACATGCCCGACATCGAGTCCGGCATGTAATCCCAGGCCATACTTCCCGAATCGTCGAAGAGGAGCATCACGTTGGGCGGGATCACGCCCAGGGTGCCGACCTCGAGCGGGCTGGTGGAGATGTCGGTGGTCGTCTGCGCATGACCTGGCGCCGCCAGTAACAAGGCGGTGCAAAGGGTGAGAATGCGGGGCAGAGTTTTCATGGGGTCACCTCGTTTACATCGTGACAAAAGCTTGGGTCAGGGTCGCGTTGTTGCGGCCGTCGACCACCTGGACTGTGATCCGGTAGTAGTACACGGCCGTGCCGGTAAAGGTGGCGGCGTCGCTGGACATGCTGTTATTGGTGGCGTTGCTGCCGTTCACCGTGAGGCAGTAATTGCCCACGCCATTGGGATTGCCCGCCAGGGTGCACATGCGGTGAATCACGTAGCTGATCGTGTTGCCCGCGGCGTCCGGAGATGGCAATACGGTGCAGGTCGTGCAGGTGCTCCAGTAGGCCGACGACGTCCAGGCGCCCTCGACTTCCTCCGCGTAATAGCCGTTGGCGGGCTGGTCGTTGTTGACGTTCAGGTAATTGGCCTGCAACCAGAGCGCGGCGGCCTGCATACCCGAGTCGGCGCTGTGCAGCGTGGCGTTGCGCGAGGCAAGATTGCCCGCCACGAGTTGACTCGTGTCCATGGAACGGAACAGGGCAATGCCCGAGAGCATCATCGCCACCAGCGCCACCAGCACCAGGAGCAGGATGTAGCCGCGCTGGCCGGCGCGCGGGCGGGGAAGGGGGGCGCGGATCATGCGGGTTTCCAGATCAGGTTGCGCAGGCTCGTGGTCACGTGGAATGTCTTGTAGTGAAAGCAGGTCCAGTTCACGCCGCTCGCGCTACCCGTGACCGATACATCCAGCGTGGTGGTTGAGGTGCTGCCCGTCGTCGGGTCGGGCACCATCAGGCTGTCGTCCCACGCTACCGTGGGCAGTTGCGTGGTCGTGCTGCACAGGCCGGTCGTGGGATTGGGCTTTTCCGCCGAGGCGCTTTGCGCGGCGAGCGCCACCCGCACGGCCAGCACACACGACCACTGGTTGAACAAACCGCCGTTGCCGCAAACGCCAGCGGCCGTGGGCGTAACCGTGTCCCAGACATGGACGGCGCCGTCACCGACCGTGTCCCGGCCATAAAGCGCCTTGAGCTGCACGATATTGGCGGCCACCGGTTGACCGAGCAGCCCCGTGACGAGCTGATCGACCACCAGGGTGTTCATCGGCACGCCGGCGTTGGGATTGTTGTTGGCCGTCTGGACGTAGTAGCGGCTGACGATCGGCGCAGCGCCCATCTCGAAGATGACCGAGTTGGCCGGATAGGCAAGCCCGAATCCGCCGACCGGATTGAATCGGCCCGCAACGCCACTGGCATGCTGAATGACGTTCTGGTTGCTGGTGGCAAAGGCCGGGGTGTTGGTTGCCTCGACCAGGGTGCAGGCGCCGTTACCGGCTTGCGCCAGGATGAGCACATCGCCTTTGGTAACACCGAAGGCGCTGGTGACCGTGTAATTGTCCGTGGGGGCCGCCATGGGCGTGCTCAGGGTGATCAAGCCGGGCACGGTATTGGTCGCGCTGGCCAGGGCCCAGACCGTATCGGGCGCCTGGGCATTGGCGCCGGGAATGATCTGCACGGGCGCCAGCGGAAATGTGAAGCTGCGCGGCTTGGGGCCGGAGGGCGGGTATTGATCGGACCCGCTTACCGTGCAGCCGTAATAGGCGGCGACGTTGACACCATATCCGGCGACGGCCAGATCGCGCGACATGAGATAGGCGCCGACGGCACCGCTAAAGGACGCATCGCCGCCGCTAGTGCCGCTGCGCCGATAGGTTTCCGATAGCGCAAAGGTCTGCGTGATGACCAGCGTCGCAAAGAGCGCAACGACGGTCGCGACCAGCATCTCGATGAGAGTCAGGCCCGCCTGCCGGCGCTTGGGAATGGGTGGGCGTTTCATGGGTTCTGGATGTTGGCGAATTCGATGTGCTGGTGAGCGGTCGTCGTGTCGGGCGGAGTCCAGCCCAGCGCCACCTTGACCGTCACGCCGGTCGTGCCGGCGATCGGCGTCACGGTGACCGTGGCAGTGCCCTTGGGCAAGGCGGCATTTACCGCCGCGAGCCAGCGCGCCAGTGTCGTATTGCCGGTGCCGGACGAGGTGTTGTCGTATGCCGTGGCATTGGCGCGGTTGACCCAGATGTCGCTGATCAGCGCGTCGGCCAGCATGGCTGCGTCGGTGCGGTATTTGGCATCCGAATAATTGGTCACCGTGCGCCCGTACATTCCCAGCAGACCCAGGACGCCGACGCTGAAGATGGTCAAGGAGACCAGCACTTCGATGAGGGAAAAGCCTTTCGTCGCTTTCATTGCCAACCTCTACGTGCAGCCCCGGGGGTCGTTGGCCAGGGCTAGATTCGGATCGCACAACCGGATGGATCCCCCATTGATGGTCACGCGCAGCGGCCGCGGGGTCGCAGCAGTGGCATTCGTAATATCAATTTGGGTCATGGGCGGACTGCCGTCGTCGTTGATGCTCACCATGCCCAGGGAATTGAAGGTCACAACGTAGCTAGCACCGGGCGTCGTGGTCACCTGCGCCTGCGTGGTCTGCTGCCCAGCCGAACTCTGGTACTGGATCCAGTTGATCGGTGGCGTGGCGCTAGGCGCCGGGGCCGCCGTGGCAGTGCTCGCCGGGCCCGGACAGTCCCCAGGATTTTCCGGAATTGCCCCCGTTCCCGCGACCCATTTGGGCGAGCAGGCAACCATCCAGTCCGGGCCTGCGGTGCCTTGCGCGGTGAGCCAGAAGATCACGCTGCGATTGCGCCGGATGGCCTCGGCGCGCGCCAGTTGCAATCCGTTCTGGATGGACTCGGCCGCGGTGCGCGTCTGGGTGTTGCTGATCCAGCCACCAAAGGAGGGCGCGGCAATGCGGTACAGGATGGCAACGACGGCCAGCACGACCGCAAGCTCGATCAGGCTGAAGCCTCGTTGGGTCGTTCGTTTCATGGCGTGACGCATGGATACCTGCGGGTTCAGCGCGTGACCCAACTCGTGGCGCTGGTGGAAAATCCGGCCGGCATGGCGACCGTTACCTGGTTATTCGATTGGTCGATCGTGTAGGTGGCTCCGTTGACCGGGCTCGTCGCCTTGGCCGTGGCGGTGGCGGTGTACGCATTGGCGTTGGCGGCAACGCAAGTGACCGTGAAGTTGGTCAAGTTGGCCGGGGGCGTTATTCCGCACGCACCACCCAGCAGGTAGCTATGGTTGTCCTGGTAATACTGTTCCATCTGCACGCGGTACTGTGCCAGCGCATTCGTGCCTTCGACCAGGGCGCCGCGCTGCACATACTTGGTGTAGTTCGGTATCGCGATCGCCGCCAAAATGCCGATGATGGCCACCGCGGACAGGACCTCAATCAAAGTAAAACCGGAAGCGGCTTTGCGCATTTCCCTACCTTCTTGTGTCATGTTGCGAATTACCGATTGCCAGCGACCGGAATCGGCGGACGCCCCCGGCCCGCTGCCGGACGCCAATCGGGCCTTCTGGAGTGCAGTATCGGACGCTTTGTGCCTAAAACTGAGCCGCAGCCGCAGGAGCGGCGGCTTTTGGGCGACGAGCGGTCAGGAATACAGCCGATTCTGGTCGCTGCTGATACATTCCAATCCGCAAAGTCCGCTGGGCAATCGCCGGCAATTTCGGTTGCGGGAGGAACGTCCGGACTCCGCAGAGCGGCGTAGCAGGTAACACCTGTCCACCGAAAGGTGAGGATCAGAGCAACAGAGACGAGTCTTTCTCCTGTGCCCGCAAGGGTGCTCGAGGAAGGGTGAAACGGGCAATCTCTACGCGGAGCAACACCAAATAGGCAGCCGTTGACCCGGCTCGGCGAGGCTGCGGGTAGGTGGCTTGAGCCGGCGCGCGAG
>Ga0209698_10002078_pt1 | contig 22930 bp, 22 predicted proteins | sample LitLauG_LLR_2012_FD_187203 | JGI IMG/M metagenome (GOLD analysis project Ga0209698, IMG submission 187203) | Freshwater sediment microbial communities from Pennsylvania, USA - Little Laurel Run_MetaG_LLR_2012 (SPAdes) (version 2) | ecosystem: Environmental > Aquatic > Freshwater > Creek >... | reverse complement strand
CCCGACAGCTGCTCTGGGACGATCTGCACCTGGCGGCCGAGCCCGGCGGCGCCACCGCGCTCGCCGCCCTGCTCGACGGCACCTACCGACCCGCGGACGACGAGCGGGTCGGAATCGTCGTGTGCGGCGCCAACGCCGACCCACGCGACCTGGTCGCCGAGATCGGGTAGACAGGCTGACTGATGGTCACTCTTACCAACGCGCAGGCGAGGCGGATCGCCCTCGCATCCCAGGGATTCGCCGACCAACGCCCGCGCGGGCGCGTGGACCGGCGACACCTCCGCCGGGTGCTCGACCGGGTCGGGGTGATCCAGATCGACTCGGTCAACGTGCTCGTGCGCAGCCAGGAGCTCGCGCTCTTCGCCCGGCTCGGACCGCACCCGCGCACGTTGATCGAGGATGCCACCCGGGACGGCGAGCTCTTCGAGTACTGGGTGCACGAGGCCAGCCACGTGCCGACGGAGCACTACCACCTCCATCGCTGGCGGATGTCCGAGCCGTTCCCCTGGCCGGGATTCCGGAGGCGGATGGAGCAACAGGCCGACTACATCGAGCGGGTCTACCAGCGCATCGTCGACGAGGGTCCGCTGGTCTCCGGCGACCTCGAGGCGCGGGTCGGCAAGAAGGGCTCCTGGTGGGACTACGACGACGGCAAGGTCGCGCTCGAGGCGCTCTTCTACCTGGGTCGCATCACCGCCCGGCGCCGGCCCAACGACTTCGCCCGGGTCTACGACCTGCCGGAGCGGGTCATCCCCGCCGAGGCCATCGCGCGGCCCGCGCCCGGCGCTCACGAGGCCCGCAAAGAGCTGCTCGTGCTGGCCGCCAAGCACCACGGGGTCGGGACGCTGCAGGATCTGGCCGACTACCATCGCCTCACCCCGACGCGCTGCAAGCCGCTCCTCACGGAGCTGGTCGAGGAGGGACGCCTGATCCCGGTCACCGTGCGGGAGTGGGACCGCCCCGCCTACCTGCACCCTGACGCGCGGCCGCGGCGCCAGATCCGAGCCCGGTCGCTGCTGAGCCCGTTCGACCCCGTCGTGTGGAACCGTGAGCGGACCCTCCGGATGTTCGGCTTCCACTACCGGATCGAGATCTACACGCCGGCACCGAAGCGCCGGTACGGCTACTACGTGCTGCCGTTCCTGCTCGGCGAGGACCTGGTCGGGCGCGTCGACCTCAAAGCCGATCGCGCCAACGGAGCGCTCCTCGTGCAGAGCGCGTGGATCGAGCCAGGTCGCGACGGGGGTGAGGTCGCCGCCGAGCTGATGGAGGAGCTGCGCCTGATGGCCTCGTGGCTGGAGCTCGACCGCATCCAGGTCACCGGTCGCGGCGACCTCGGCCCCAGCCTGCAGCGCCACTCCGCCGCCTCCGGCCGGAAGCGGTGATGGTCGCGGCGAGGGGTGCCTCCATGGTCCGAGGGGCGATGGTGCTGAGCGCGGCGCGGGCGACAGGTGCACGGAGCCGTCGTCGGGCTGCACCGCGGAGCAGCGGTCCCATCCGGGCCCGAGCCGTAGCAACACGACCGGGATCTCGAGCGGGCCAGGGGCGAGCCGTCAGACACGGGGCCGAGGCGGGCGGCTACCGTTCGCACCGCACCACACCCGCCCCGGGGGAGGAGACCGAGCAATGCGCGATCTGGACGGCAAGACGATACTGGTGTCGGGGGTCGGCCCGGGTCTCGGTCACGACACGGCGAAGATCGCCCTGCGGGAGGGGGCCTCGGTGGTCGCAGCCGCCCGGCAGCTCGAGCGGCTCCGCGGCATCTGCGCCGAGCTGGATCCGTCGGGGGATCGCATCGAGCCCGTGTCGTGCGACCTCGCGGACCCGGCCTCGTGCGGGCGCTTGATCGACGCGGCCGTCGCCCGCTTCGGCCGGCTCGACGGGATCGTGCACGTCGCCGCCTACGACACCCTCTTCGGTTGGCTCGAAGGCGCCGACCTGACCGAGTGGCGCAACGTCTACGAGATGAACGTCTTCGCCCCGCTTCAGCTGATCCAGGCCGCCCTCGGGCCGCTCAAGGCGCGCGGTGGCTCGATCGCCCTGATCGGCTCGCAGTCCACCGACCTGCCCCAGGTGCCCCAGCTGGCCTACGCCTCGTCCAAGGCGGCGCTGCGCAACCTGGGCAAGCAGCTCGCCGTTGAGCTCGGGCCGCACAAGATCCGGGTCAACACCGTGGTCGCCACCTGGATGTGGGGCCCCGCGGTGCAGGGCTACGTCGCCGGAGTCGCGAGCGAGCGCGGCGTCGACCAGCAGGTGGTCATCGACGAGATCGCCTCCAAGATGCCGCTGCGCCAGATCCCCGAGGACGACGACGTCGCCGAGATGGCCTGCTTCCTCATGAGCGACCGGGCCCGCATGGTCACCGGTCAGGCGATCTTCGTGAACGCCGGCGAGTTCATCAGCTGACGCGGCCGCTCCAGCTCCGCATCGAAGTGGTCGAACCGGCGATGCGCCGTTCAGGCGCCGCCAGCCCGGCCCGGGTCGGTCACGATGGTGATGTCGCGCAGCCAGGCCGGCGAGGTGAGCACCGCCAGGATCGCCTCAATGGCCTCGTCGAGCTCCATCGGGCGGCCGGGCCCGTTGTCGTGGACGTAGCCGAGGGGGTGCCAGGCCGCCGACAGCTCGATCAGGAGTTGCCGGTCCCAGGCATCGGTGACGCCGGTACCCAGGGTGGATCCGACGCGGACGTTGGCAAAGGCGACGTCGGGATGCTCGGCCTGCCACCCCCGCACCATGGTCTCGAGCGCCGCCTTGCTCGACGCGTACACGCCCATCCCGGGCAGCGGGCGGTCGACCGACGAGGCCGAGATGTACGCGAAGCGGCCTTTCGACCGGCGGACGTGCGGCAGCGCCGCGGCAGTGACCGCCGCCGCTCCGAACACGTTGGTGGCGAAGGTGTCGGACCACATGGTCCCGGTGGCGTCGCACAGACGGACGAGCACGTCGATCGCCGCGGCGTAGACCACCACGTCGAGCCCGCCGAGGGCGGCCGCCGCGCCGGCGACCGCGGCCGAGCACGACGCCTCGTCCCGCGTGTCGCAGTGCAGACCCACCGAGGCGTTGCCGGCGCCGGTGGCTGCCTCCTGTACCAGTTCCAGGCGGCGGGCGGCGAACGCGACCCGCGCGCCCTCCGCCGCGGCGCGCTCCCCGAGGGCCCGGCCGATCCCCGACGACGCACCGACGATCAGCACCCGCGCCCCGTCGAGTGATCCCACCCCGTCCTCCCTCCCTCGCACCCCGTGGATCATGGCACCGGGCCGAGGGGCGCGCGGACGGCCGGCCGAGGCGGCGTCGGTCAGTGCTGGCAGCCGGTGGCGATCTCCAGCGCGGCACAGATCTGCTCCATGCGCACGTCGCTCAGCCTTCCCAGGCGTGAGACGAGGTTGACGGCGCTCCGGCGGCTGATGGGGTCGTCACCGGGCTCCAGGACCACCTCGCTGGGCAGCCCCCGGATCGTGGTGGTGCACGGCGCGACCACCGCCCGCCGCAACCGCGGGATCGCCGCGTCGCGCGACAGCACCACGACCGGGCGCCGACCGATCTCGGACGGCTCGCACCACCACAGCTCGCCGCGCAGCGGGACAGCCGTCACGTCGCGTCAGGAGAAAGCTCTGGCGGACTGCTCGGTGTCCTCCGAGCCGCGGAAGAAGATGATCTTGCCGTCGGCGAACCTCCACCAGTGCTGCATGTACATGGTGGCACCCTTGCCCGTGGCCTTGACGGTGTAGCTCCAGTGGATGGTGGCGATGACGTTGTGGTCGTCGGCGAGGAAGGACACGACGTCGAACTTGGTGACGTCGACGTTCGAGCCGATCTCGTGGAAGAACCGGGGCACCTCGCTCTTGCCGAGGTGGGGGCCCCACCAGGGCACGGCGTCGCCTGCGGCCTCGGCGGCCCAGTCGATGTCGTCGGCCAGTTCGGCCTGGACGGCCTCGATGTCGCCCCGCCCGTAGGCGGCGTAGAGGCGCTGGACCGCCTCGATCTTGGGGTCTGTGGTGGTCTGGGTGGTAGTGGTCATGCCGACACGATGCCTCGACGGGCCGGTCGGTGGCATCGGGAGAACTCCCCATCTTCTGCCACGATCTAGTGTCTCTGGGGTGGGCGAGGGGTCGACGTTGCCGGAGGTGGCGGCCCTGCTGGCAGTGGCCCAGGACCACGCGTTCGGGCAGCCGCCCGGCGCCCAGCTGCGAGCCACTGTGTTGGCCCAGGACCTCGCCCGGGCCGCAGGCGTGGAGATCCCCGAGCGGGGGACGATCTGGCTGACGTCGGCGTTGCGCTTCCTCGGCTGCACCGGTCACGCCTTCGACACGGCCGTGCTCCTCGGCGACGAGATCGACTTTCGCGCGGACACGCTGCGCGCCGACCTCGCCAACCCCCTCGACGTGGTGCGGCTGATGGTGGACCACGCCGGAGCGGGGCTCTCGGGGTTCGCTCGCCTGCGTGCGGTGGCCGCAGTCTTGGCCGCCGGGAGAAAGCCGGCCGAGGTCAACTTCCGGATGGCCTGCGAGGTGGCCGACGCCCTCGCCGTCCGGTTGAGCCTCGGAGCGGCCGTGCGGGCGGCGTTGGCGGCCACCTTCGAGCGATGGAACGGACGCGGCTTGCCGCGCGGCCTGAAGGGCACGGCCATCCCCCGGCCCATGCGGATCGCCCACCTGAGCCAGGAGTTCGAGGTCCTCGCCCGCGTCGAGGGCTTGGAGGGCGCCCTCGCCACGGTGAAGGCCCGCCGGGGCAAGGCATACGACCCCGAGCTCGCCGACCTCCTCCTCGCCGCCGGCGCGACGTGGTGGGCGACCATCGAGGACCAGGACCCGTGGGACTCGGCCCTGGCTGTTGCCCCTCCCGCACCCGCGCTCGCGCCGGTCGAGGTCCGCAACGCCCTCCTCGTACTGGCCGACTTCGCTGACCTGAAGTCACCCTGGACCGCCGGCCACTCCCGCGCCGTGGCCGCGCTGGCCCTCGACGCAGGCGGTCCCGTCGCCGAGGCCGCCGCCCTCGTCCACGACCTCGGACGAGTGGCGGTGCCCAACACGGTGTGGGACAAGCCCGGCCCGCTCACCCGCGACGAGCGCGACCGGGCCGAGTCCCATGCGCTGGTGACCGACCAGCTCCTGCGGCGCGTGGCCCTCACCGCCGCCGTGGCCGACGTCGCCGCTGCGGCGCACGAGCGTCTCGACGGGTCGGGCTACCACCGGCGCTTGTCCGCCGCCCACCTCGACCAGCCCCAGCGTGTCGTCGCGGCCGCCGACTGCTACCAGGCCCTGGTCTCAGATCGCCCGCACCGCCCGGCGCGCTCGGCCCGCGACGCGGCGGCCGAGCTTCGGGCCATGGCCTCCTCCGCCCGCCTCGACGGCGAGGCCGTCGAGCGCGTCCTCGCCGCCGCCGGGCACCGCCGCGCCGCGCGGTCGCCGCGGCCGGCGGGGTTGACAGCCAGGGAGGTCGAAGTCCTCCGCCTCCTCGCCCTGGGTCTCACCACCAGCGCCGTGGCCGAGCGGCTGGTGATCTCGCCCAAGACCGCCGACCACCACGTCCAACACATCTATACCAAGATCGGGGTCTCGACCCGGGGGGCCGCCACGCTGTTCGCCATCGAACACGGCATCCTCCCCGCACAGGTGTGATCGAGGCTGGAGTGTCGTGGCCACGCGGTGCCGGAAGCACGCGGTGGGCCCAGGCCGGGCGAGCGCCGTCAGTCCTCGTACTTGAAGCTCGACCCGGCCGGCCCGGACATCGGATCGCCGTGCAGGGTCACCCGGTTGAGCTCGCGCGTCGCGGAGCCGTGGTCGGCGATGACACGGTGCTGCACGATCCGGTTGTCCCACATCAGGAAATCGCCGGGCTCCCACCGGTGCCGGTAGATCAGTTCGTGGCGGGTGGCCTGCGCGTAGAGGAAACCGAGCAGGTCGCGGCTCTCGTCCTCGGTCCATCCGAGGAAGTGCCTGGTGTAGTCGGCGTTGACGTACAGCGACCGCAGACCTGACTCGTCGTGCATCACGACGACGGGGTGGGCATGGCGCAGCGCCTTGGCGTCCACCCCCTGCTCGTAGGCCAGATCGGTGCCATAGTGCACCGCGTAGAGCTGATCGAGCGTCGTGCGCATCGCCGGGCTCAGCGACTCGTAGGCCAGGTGCTGGTTGGCGAACGCCGTGTCACCTCCGAGCGGCGGGATGTTGCGCGCCACCAGAGTGGTGATCTTCGGCGGTGCCAGCACATGGGTGGTGTCCGAGTGCCACGTCTCGGTGATGGCGTGGACCTGGAAGATCATCATCATCCCGGGGAAGCCCTCGATCGACGGCACGTACGGGTGCTGGTGGACCTTGCCCCACCGCGCCGCGAAATCGAGGTGCTGCTGCTGGCTGATCTCGCTCCCCCGGATGCACAGCACATGATGGGTGAGAAACGCCTTGTGCAACTGGGCGAACACGTCGTCGCCGATGTCGGCGAAGTCGACACCGTGGACGATTACCCCGGCCGGGATGCCGGCCTGCTCGAACGACACGGACATGTCACTCATCCTCCCTCCGACCCCTCGGGCACCTTCACGATGCCGCGCTCGAGGAGCTCTGCGATGGCGGCATCATCGAGTCCGGCCTCGCGCAGGATCTCGACCGAGTGCTCGCCGAGGCGGGGCGCAGGGCGGAGATCTGCGGTCGCCATCCCTCCGAGGTGCGGCGCGGGGAGGGGCTGACGGATGGGGCCGAGCACCGGATGGTCGAACACGGCGAGCGAGCCGTTCGCGACCACCTGCGGGTGCTCGGGCACTGCTTCGAGCGCCACCACCGGCGCGCACGGGATGTCGTGCGCGGTCAGCGCCCGGATCGCGTCCGATGTCGACATCGAGGCCAGGCACTCGCGCGCCTCGCGCAGGATCTCCGGGTGGGTGCGGCGGCCGGGTGGCGCCAACCCCAGTGCCGGGTGGAGCGCGGCCCACTGGGCGTCTGTCAGCACCATCATCGACAGATGGCCGTCGGCGGTGGGCGTCAGGCGGTAGGTGTTGGCGGCCGGCGGTCGCACGTACTCCACCTCGGCGGCCGTGTGGTTCATCATGCCGTCGGGCCACAGCACGTTGAGCGCGACGTCGAGCATCGTGACCTGGAATGATTCGCCGAGGCCGGTGCGCGACCGGCGCAGCAGCGCGGCGGTGATGGCCTGCGCGGCGACCAGCCCTGTCGACTTGTCGATCATCCCCTGGCGCAGGAGGCTCGGTACACCCGTCACCGGGTCGGACTGCAGGGCGGCGAACCCCGACAGCGCCTGCACCACGTGGTCGTACACCGCCCGCCCGGCGAGCGGTCCCGTCGGGCCGAAACCCACGATCTCGCAGTACACGAGGCGGGGACGCCCAGGCGTGCGGATGGAGGGTTCGTCGATGCGGAGCTTCTTCGCGGCCTGGGGCCGGTACGCGTGCACCACCACGTCCGCGCCGTCGACGAGGCGGTCGAGGACCTCCCGGCCTCGCGGCGCGAGCAGGTCGAGGGCGAGCGAGCGCTTGCTCCGGTTGAGGTTGGCGAAGTAGGCCGCCATGCCCCCGGTCCCCGAACCGGTGCGCCGGATCTGATCCCCGCGCAGCGACTCGACCTTGACCACGTCGGCACCCTGGTCGCCCAGGACCATCGTGGCGAACGGGCCCGCCATGTTCTCGCTCAGGTCGACGATGCGAACGCCCGACAGCGGGCCGCGGTCATCGCTCATCGCATCGTCCTTCTCCGGTCTGCCGCCAGCGCCCCCTCGTATCACGTATCAGACCGAGCCTAGCCGACGGCCCGCCTGCCGAGGCCACCCGACCGAAGCGGCGCGCTCACTGGGAAAAGGAGAACCCACCGTTCACCGGATAGGTCTGACCCGTGATCCACGAGGCCATCGGGCTGGCGAGGTAGAGCGCCAGCCCGGCGACGTCCTCCGGCTCGCCCGGGCGACGCACGACGTAGTGCTGCATGATGGCCCTGGCCTGCGGGTTGTCCGGGTCGTCCCACAAGGCGGCGGAGACAGGTGTCCGCATGGTGCCGAGCGCGATGTTGTTGACGGTGATGCCGTGGCGTCCGACCTCGAGGGCCACCCCGCGGCTGAAGCCCGCCGCCCCCGCCTTGGCCGCGCAGTAGGCGGCCATGTGCGACTCGCCCACCCGGGCGGCATCCGACACGATCGTGATCACCCGCCCCCATCCCCGCTCGATCATGGCCGGCAACGCGGCCCGCACGCAGTACATCACGCCGTAGAGGTTGACCCGCAGGTACGCGTCCCAGTCGGATGGCTCGGTGTCGACCAACCGGGCCAGACCGGCCCACCCAGCCGTACCGGCATTGCCCGCGTTGTTGACCAGGATGTCCACACCACCGATCCGGGCCAGGGCGGAGACGACCGCGTCGTAGTCGGTGACGTCGAAGGGCGCCGGGTGCGCGCTCCCACCCGCGGCGACGATCTCTGCGGCCACCGCCGCGGCGCGGTCGGCGACCACGTCGTTGATGAAGACCTCGGCGCCGGCCGCCGCCAGGGTCGTGGCCACCCCGAGGCCGACGCCTTGTCCGGCGCCGGTGACCAGCGCCTGTCTGCCTTCGAGTCCGATCTCGACCGACACGCCCACCCGCTCCTGTGCTCGACCGTGGCGTCTCTCGGCCCGCGCGCCGGACGTCGCCACCGGAGCGCCGCACTGTAGGGCAGCACGGGCATCGGCGCACACCGCCGGCGCGGTGCGATGATCGGCGGCGATGACCGACGATCATGGATCCCCCGCCCTCGCACCACTCGACGGGCTACGGGTCCTCGACATCTCCCGCCTCCAGCCCGGCGCGTTCGCCGGCCGGATGCTCGCCGACCTCGGCGCCGACGTGCTGCGGGTCGAGCCGCCCTCCGGCTCGGACCCGCTGCGCACCATCCCCGGCGAGCACGACGCCTACAATCGGGGCAAACGCTCGATCACCCTCGACATGAAGCACTCGCGGGCGCCCGAGGTCATCCGCCGCCTGGTGTCGAGGACCGACGTCGTCCTCGAGTCCGGCCGGCCCGGATCCCTCGAACCGCAGGGGATCGGCTACCGCCAGCTGGCCGAGGAGCACCCCGCTCTCATCTGGTGCGCCATCACCGCCTTCGGCCAGGACAGCCCCAACATCGACCGGTCCGGCCACGACATCACCTTCCTCGGCTACTCCGGGCTGCTCTCGTTGATGGCGGGCCACGCCATCCCCCCGACGCCGGACTTCGTGCTCGGCGTCCCGCTCGGTGGCCTCATGGCGGTCATCGGTGTGCTGGCCGCCGTCGCCGAGCGCGGGCGCACGGGCCGCGGCCGCCTCGTCGATGCCAGCATCGTCGACGCTGCCACGTGGATCCTCTCCGAGCACGTGGCCCGCGTGGCGCAGGGCGGCGCACCGGGGTGGGGTGCCGCGGCCAACCGCAGGGCGTACCGCTGCGGCGACGGCCGGTTGATCACCGTGGCGGCCGCGGAGGCACGCACCTGGCAGGCCTTGTGCACCGGGCTCGGCCGGCCGGACCTGGACGAGCGCCTGTGGGCGCCCCCCGCCGAGCAGGACGAGATCGCCGACGCGCTGGCAACGATCTTCGCCACCCGACCGGCGGCTGAGTGGGTGGACCGCCTGGCCGATGCGGGGGCGGCGGTCGGGCCGGTGCACGAGGTGCAGGATCTCTTCGAGGATCGCCACGTCGTCGCCCGGGGTTCGATCGTCGAGCTGGGCACGGCCCGGGTGGTGCGCAACCCCATCCGCCTGCTCGACGCCGACGGCCGGGAGGATCCCGTCGTCATGACCGGCCCGCCCGCGCTCGGCGCCCACACCGACCACGCGCTCGGCGAGGCCGGCTACCAGGCGCACGAGATCGCCGCCCTGCGGGCCGACGGCGTGCTCTGAGCGGCGCCCGCCAGCGGCGCGCCCGCCCCGAGCCCGGCGTCAACGTCAGCGGGTGAGGATCATCACGCCTCCCGGGTGGCCGCCACCGGCGCTGAAGATCGCCACCTCCGGTCGTTCCGGTACCTGACGCGGCCCCCCTTCGCCCCGGAGCTGCACACAAGCCTCGTGCAGAAAGCCCCACCCGTGCAGACGACCCGCCGACAGCTGGCCGCCATGGGTGTTGAGCGGGAGCTCGCCGTCGAGCGCGATCCGGTGCCCACCTTCGACGAAGGGGCCCCCTTCGCCGATCTCGCAGAACCCGAGCATCTCGAGCCACGACAGGCAGTTGAACGTGAAGCCGTCGTAGAGCTCGGCCACGTCGATGTCGGCCGGCGAGAGATCCGTGCGGCTCCAGACATGGTTGGCGGCGCCGCGCAGGACCGGTTCGTGCAAGAGGGTGCCCTGGTCCCACGAGATCCGCTCGCCGATCGCGGTCCCGACCGCCTCCACCCGGACCACGGGGGCCCGCAGGTCGGCGATGGTGTCGGCCCGGGACACGATCACCGCCACCGCGCCATCACAGGGGACATCGCAGTCGAGCAACCCGAACGGCGTCGTGACGGGGCGGGCCGAGAGGTAGTCGTCCATCGTCAACGGGTCGCGGTACACCGCAGCCGGGTTGCGGGCCGCGTTGGCCCGCGCGTTGAGAGCGATGGCGCCGAGCTGCTCACGGGTGGTCCCAAAGGTCTGCATGTGCCGGTTGGCCATCATCCCGATCCAGTTGGCCGCGCTGAAGGCGCCGTACGGCAGCCGCCACTCCATCTCGCCCGCCACCCGGCCTCCCCCGCCGCCTCGGAGCTGACCCGACCGTTCGAGCGACTGGAACGTCGACTCCCACACGCCGCGCACGCACAGCACGTGCCGGCAGAGGCCGGCGTTGACGGCGAGCATGGCGTTGACGACCGCGCCCGTCTGCCCGGACGTCTCCAGCCCGCTGCCGAACCACACGGGCCGCACCCGCAGCGTCTCCTCGATCCCGAAGATGCCCCCGCCGCTGCTGCCCGTCACGGTCCCGATCGACGTCCCCGGATACGACGACAGCCCGTCGATGTCCCCGGGGCGCAGGCCGGCGTCATCGATCGCCTGGAGGCAGGCGTCCACCATGAGCCCGAGCGGGTCCCGCACCAGGCGCCGGCCGACGTCACTCATGCCGATCCCGCTGATGACCACGTTGCGCTCGAACTTGTCGGCCGGGCGAGGCGCCACGAAGGCGCGCTCGGGGCGCTCCAGATCGTGCGACGGCACGTCACGCCCGCCGAGCGCCGGCGTGCGCGTCGGGCGCGACGGGTCGGGCTCGAACATCGGCAGCCACACGTCGTCGTGCTGCTCGAAGCACACCCGCACAGGCATGCCGACGTGCACCGTCGACGGAGCGGCTCCGACGATGTTGGTGGTGATGCGGACCGCCCGATCCTCCTCCACCGAGACGATGGCGATCGTGTAGGGGCTGGTGAAGGCGGGGTGCCAGGCCTGGCTGTTGAGCGTGAACGCCTCAACGGTGCCGCGCCCGCTCAGGTCGACGATCTCCAGCTCGGCGGTGTGGCACAGCGCGCAGCGCGGAGGCGTCGGGTGCTGGAGGCGCCCGCACGCGGTGCAGCGCGTCATCCGCAGCACGCCGTCCTTGCCACCCCGCCAGTAGTGCTCGTTCCACGGCAGCACCGCCGGCAGCGGTCGGGCGGGACTCATGGTGCGGGGACCTCCAGGACGAGGGCCGAACCCATCCCACCGCCGGCGCACATCGCCACGCAGCCGAGGCCGCCGCCACGGCGGCGCAGCTCGTGGATCATCGTGACCACCATGCGCGCACCGGTCGCCGCGATCGGATGGCCGAGGCCGCATCCCGAGCCATTGACGTTGAGGATCGACGGGTCGATGCCGAGCCGGCGGCTGGCCGCCACCGCCACGGGTGTGAACGCCTCATTGATCTCGAACACGTCGATGTCCCCGATGGCGAGCGATGCCCGAGCGAGGGCCCGGGGGATGGCGTACACCGGGCCCATGCCGGTGCGGGCCGGCTCCACACCCACGTTCGCCCATGACACGATCCGGGCGAGCACCGCCAACCCGTGGGCGCCGGCGTAGTCGTCGCCGGTCATCACCACAGCTGCGGCCGCGTCGTTGAGCCCCGCCGCGTTTCCCGCGGTGATGATCGCGCCGGGGAGCTCGGGATGGAGCGGGCGGAGCTCGCCGAGGCGGTGGACGGTCGTGTCTCGGCGCGGGTGCTCGTCGCGCGCGAAGGAGCCGATCGAGCCGTCGGGCGCGGTCACCTCCACCGCGACGACCTCCGCGTCGAACCAGCCGAGGTCAACCGACGCCGCCGCCCGCTGGTGCGACAGCGCAGCCCACTCGTCCGCGTCGCGCCGCGAGATCCCCACCTCCCGGGCCGTGTTTTCCCCGACGGTGATCGCCATGTCCCACGGCGGCGCGTCGGGTGTGGCCGGATGGCTCGGCGACATCCAGGGTTGGTGGTCCCGTGCGCTGGCCGGGATGGACTTCCTGGTCTGGGGCATCGACGACAGGCTCTCGGTCCCGCCCGCGATGACCACCCGGTCCATCCCGGCCCGGATGCTCCCGGCCGCGATCTGCACCGCGCTCAGGCCGGCCGCACAGTGGCGGTTGTCGGCCAACCCGGGGACATGGACGAGCCCGAGGCGCACGGCGGTGTACCGGCCGATGACACCGCCCCCCTGGAGCGACTCGGCCAGGACGAGGTCGTCGATGTCCGAGCGGTCCACGCCGGAGCGGTCCAGCGCGCCCTGGACGGCGGTCTCGGCGAGGGCGAAGGCGTCGACATCGACGAGCGACCCCTTGTTGGCACGACCGATCGGGGTGCGCGCCGCGGCGACGACGACCGCTTCAGGCATGACATCCTCCTTCGGGGCCGATCAGGGCCCGCGTCAGTGTTGGAGCGTGATGGGGACGCGGGACCAGCCGCGCACGGTGCTCGTGTGCAGCCGGGTCCCCCTGGCCTCGTCGAAGCCCCAGGCCGGAAAGCGCTTGAAGGTCTCCTCGAGGGCCACCCGGGATTCGAGCCGGGCCAGCGAGGCCCCGATGCAGAAGTGGATGCCCTGCCCGAACGAAAGATGGGTGTCGATCCGACGGCGCACGTCGAAGCGGTCGGGGTCGGGGTACCGGCGCTCGTCGCGGCCGGCCGACGCGGTGAGGATCAGGACCTTCGAACCGGCGGGGATCGTCGTCCCGTGGAACTCGGCGTCCGCCGTGCTCCACCTGCCCTGCACCGGCGACGGTGCTTCGAAGCGGAGGAGCTCTTCGACCGCGTTGGGGATGCTGTCGGGGTGCTCGACCAGGTAGCTGCGCTGCGCAGGATCCGCCGCCAGCAGCACAGCCGCCCAGCCGAGCACGCGCGAGGTCGTCTCGGTGCCCGCGCTGATGAGCAGGTTGGCGAACTCGGCCGCCTCCTGCTCGGTCAGGCGGCGGATCTCACCGTCCTCGTCGATCTCGGCCCGGACCAGGGCCGTGAGCATGTCGTCGCGGGGATGGGTCCGGCGCTCGGCCAGCTGCGCGCTGAGGTACTCGTGCAGCCAGATCTGGGCCCCGAACGACACCTCGTTGATCATGCCGACCCCGGGCTCGATGTGAAACACGAGGTCGATGTGATGGCGCACCTCCTCCCGTTCGCTCTCCGGCACGCCGAGCAGCGCCGAGATCACCTTCGACGGCACGAGGCTGCCGAAGTCGGCGAGGTAGTCGAAGCCGTCCCCGCCGAGCTGAGCGTCGAGCAGCTCCGCGCAGATGCGGCGGACCTCCGGCTCCAGCTCGGCGACCCGGCGCGGCGTGAAGGCGCGGGACACGAGCGACCGGAGGCGATCGTGTTCGGGCGGGTCGAGGAAGATCATCTGGCCGCTGCCGATGCGCTCGGGGCCGAGCAGCTCGAGCACCGTGCCGTGCGACGAGCAGAACGTCCGAGGGTCGCGGTGCACGGCTTCGACGTCGGCATGGCGGGAGAGCGCGAAGAAGTCGAACCGGTCGTTGTAGTAGACGGGCTGCTCGTCGCGCATCCGCTTCCAGATCGGGTAGGGATCCGCGTCGATCTCGACGTCGAAGGGGTCCCAGTAGATGGCGGTCATCGGCCATCGCCCCGGGTCACTGCACCGCTCCGGCGACCTTGAGCTCGACGATCCGGTCCCAGTCGAGACCCATCTCGGCCAGGATCTCGTCGGTGTGCTCGCCCGGCTCGGGCGCCCGCACGAGCGGCTCCGGAGCGCCGTCGAACTGCACGGGGTTGACCACGAGCGGAAACGATGGCCCGCTCTGGCCGTCGACCTCATCGATGTAGCCGTTGGCGTGGGCCTGCACGTCGTCGTGCAGCTCGACGGCGCGCTGGGCGGGCGCCCACACCCCCGAGATGTCCGCGAGCGCCACCCGCCACTCCGCCAGGGTGCGCTGGGCGAACACCTCGTCGAGCACGGCAACGGCCTCGGCACGGTGCTCGAACATCGACGCCGGGTCGGTGAAGCGCGGGTCGGTGGCCAGGTCCGGCCGGCCCACCGCGGTGATGAGCTCCGGCCAGTACCGGGTGGCCTGGAGCATCACCAGGTGGACGACCCGGTCGTCCTTGGTCCGGTACCTGTTGGCGATCGGGTTGGGCGCGTCGGCGCGACCGAACCTCGGCGACGGCAGGTCGGCGAAGACCTTGTGGGCGATGATGTTGGGCGACATCATCCACATCCCCAAGCCGAGCAAGGAGACGTCGACGACCGACGGCTCGCCGCTGCGCTCGCGCCGGAACAGCGCCGCCGCGATCCCCCCGGCCACCGTCTGGGCGCCGGCCAGGTCCCCGAACGCAGGCGTCTGGGTCGGTCCGAACACATCGCCCGGAAACTGGGTGAAGGCCTCGGCCACCCCACTGCGGGCCCAGAACGCAGAGCCGTCATAGCCGCCGCGATCGGCATCGGGGCCGTGGGCACCTTGGCCCGACCCCCGGGCGTAGATGATGCGGGGGTTGACGGCCCGCACATCGTCGACGTCGAGGCGGGCGCGCCCGCGCGGCCCGGGCAACCAGTTCGTCAGGAACACGTCTGCGGTGCGGCACAGCTCCAGCAGCACCGCCCGTCCCTCCGGATGCTTGACGTCGATGCCGATGGACCGCTTGTTGTGGTTGGGCTGCTCGATCAGGTAGTTGCACCGTCCGGGACCGCCCGGGATCATGCCGCTCGAGATCAGACCGCGCTGCGGGTCGCCTCCCTCCGGGTGCTCCACCTTGATCACGTCGGCGCCCCACTCCGCCAAGACCGCACCGGCCGCCGGCACGAAGGTCCACGCCGCCAGCTCCACCACCCGCACGCCTTCGAGAGGTTTCGTCATCGTCGCGTCACGCCGTCGCCTTGGAGGCGAGCTGTCCGAGATCGATCCCCTTGCCGCTGCGCTGGAAGCGACCCTTGTCGTACGACCGCACGCTGACGTCGCGACCCGCGACCTCGGCCCGCAGCACCCCGACCGTCGATCGCTCCGCGCTCCGGTGACGGAAGGGGTCGAAGGAGTACCAGCGCATGGCGTTGCGGTGGGTCATGGCGTGCAGCTCTTCGTCGGGCACGTCCGCGGCAACGGCCATGAGCTGCTCGGCGGGGGTGGGCCACGACGAGTCGGAGTGGGGGTAGTCGAGCTCCCAGCAGATCGAGTCGATGCCGATCTTGTGCCGCATCTCGAGCCCGGTGGGATCGACGATGAAGCACGTGAGGAAGTGCTCCCGGAACACCTCGCTCGGCAGCCGGTCGCCAAAGTCCTGCCCCGTCCAGGCGCGGTGCATGTCGTAGGTGCGGTCCAGGCGCTCCATGAAGTAGGGGATCCACCCCGTCCCGCCTTCGGTCAGCGCGAAGCGGATGGCGGGGAAATTCTTGATCACCCGGGACCACAGGATGTCGGCGGCCGCAGCGCAGATGTTCATGGGCTGCAGCGTGATCATGACATCGACCGGCGCGTTGGGCGCCGTCACCGTGAGCTGCCCTGACGAGCCCAGGTGCACCGAGATGACCACGTCTTCGTCGACGCACGCCGTCCAGAAGGGGTCCCATTGCGGATCGTGGTAGCTCGGATACCCGAGCGTGGCCGGGTTTTCGGTGAACGTCACGGAGTGGACGCCCTTGGCGGCCAAGCGGCGCACCTCGGCGGCGGCGAGGGCCGGGTCCCACAGCACCGGCAGCGGGTTGGGGATGAACCGGTCCGGATACGCCCCGCACCACTCGTCGACGTGCCAGTCGTTGTACGCCTGGATCACAGCCAGCGCCAGCTCCTTGTCGGAGATGGCGGAAAAGAGGCGCCCGGAGAACCCGGGGAAGCTCGGGAAGTTCATCGAACCGAGCACGCCGGCGGCACTCATGTCCTTGACCCGCTCGTGGACGTCGTAGCACCCCGGCCGCATCTCGTCGAAGGCGGTGGGCTCCACCCCGTACTCCTCCTTGGGGCGACCGGCGACGGCGTTGAGGCCGACGTTGGGGATCACGCTGCCCTCGAAGGTCCAGACGTCGTCGCCCGCTTCGGTGCGGACCACCTTGGGCGCCCGGTCGGCAAAGCGCGCCGGGAGGTGGCTGGCGAACATCTCAGGCGGCTCGACGAGGTGATCGTCGACGCTGATCAGGATGAGATCGTCAACGTGCATGTGGTCCACCTTCGTTCACGTGTGCAGGGACTGACCAGGGGTCGGATCGATCGGTTCGGATGGACGCCGGCCCGCCGGGGGCGCCGAACGCCCGCACGACCAGCACGGCGAGCTGGTCGGCGCCGAAGCCATCCAGCGCGCCGGGCCCGCCGCCCGACGCGACCGTCTGGTACGCGGTGACCATACCGCTGAGCACCCGGGCCAGCACCAGCGGTGGGCCGGCGGCGATCTCACCGCATCGTTGTCCGCGGGCCATGAGCCCGGCGGTAAGCGACATGGCCCGCTCCACGTCGCCCCGGGTGGCGCGCATGCTGTCGGGCACCAGCGGCCCCACCGCCGCCGTTCGCAGGTACAGGCGGGCGAAGGCGGGGCGGGAGGCGAAGAAGCCGACCTCGAAGCAGGCCAGCTCGACGAGGCGCTGCAGGGGCGAGCCGTCGCCGGCGGTGATCTGCTCGATGCCGGCCATCATCTCCACGCCCCGGCGGGCCATGACCGCAGCGATCAGGTCGTCCTTGCCGCTGAAGTAGGAGTACACGGAGCCGACCGAGTACTCGGCGAGCTCGGCGATCTCCTTGATGGTCGCGTCGTGCACGCCCTTGTCGCCGAACACCACCTCAGCCGCGTCCAGCAACTGGGTCCGGCTCAGGTCGTGGCGCTTGGCCTGGAGCGCGATGCGGCGGGGAGCCGCGCCCGACGATGTCGGCGCGGCGCGATCGGCCGGCAGCTTCGCATCCCGGGTCCGGCGTCCGCCCGGCATCAGGCCGGCTCCGCCAGGCTCTTGGCGTTGAGGTACTCCTCGAAGCCGAGCTCACCCATCTCCCGCCTACCCCTCGACGCGCTCGCGCTGGGCGGCGGACACGAGCGGGCCCATGATGACCGTGGGATCGGTGGGATCACCGTAGGGCATCGATGCCAGGGCCGCCCGGGCGATCTCGACGCCTTCTTCGTAGCGGGCGCGGGGCAGAAGCAGCCTGCTGGTGATGGCGCACCCCTGCCCGCCGTGCACGCAGGCGGCGTCCACGGCCTCGGCGAGGAGCGTCTCACGGCGGGCGCTGAAGGCCACGTTGGCCCCGTGCCGGGCGGCGTGCACGCCAACCGCTCGACCGATGCCGGACGAGGCGCCGACGACAAGGATCCGCTTGCCTGCGATCTCCTGCACCGATCCCTCCCCCGCACCTGTCCTGCGCCGGGCTGAACGCCCTCGTGCTGAAGGCGCTCGTGCTGAACGCGAGTTCAATCTCCTGGACGATACCTCAGTCAGGGCCGCCCGTCCATCGCGGGCGCGGGATGTCCACGCTCATTTCGGGTCGAACCTGATGGCGCCGTCGAGGCGGATCACCTGCGCGTTGAGGTACCGGTTGGTGATCATGTGCTCCGCCAGATCCGCGAACTCCTCCGGGTGTCCGAAGCGGCGGGGAAAGGGGACCTTCGCCTCGAGCTTCTCGCGGAGGCTGGCCGGCGCCTTGTCCCAGGCCCTGGTGCCCATCGTCCCCGGCGCGATCGTGTTGACGCGGATGCCGGTGGCGGCCAGGTCGCGCGCCGCGATCAGGGTCATCCCGATGAGGGCGGCCTTGGCCGAGCCGTAGGCGATCTGCCCGATCTGGCCTTCGAAGCCGGCGATCGACGCGGTCGCGACCACCACGCCGCGCTCGCCGTCCTCGTTGTCCGGGTCGAGCGCGCTCATCGCCGACGCCGACAGCCGCAGCGAGTTGAACGTGCCCACCACGTTGAGGTTGAGCGTGTCGCTGAAGACCGCCAGCGGGTGGGGCGTCCCGTCACGGTCGATCGTCCGGCCGCCGCCGGTCGCTCCCCCGGCACACGCCACCAGGATGCGATACGCGCCGAGCCCAGTGGCCACTTCGATCGCGTGACCCGTGTCCTCCTCTGACAGCACGGAGCCGCTGACGAATGCCGCCCGCTCCCCGAGCTCGGCCGCGATCGACGAGCCCCGCTGCGCGTCGCGATCGAAGATGACCACGGTGGCCCCCCGGCCGTGGAGGTGCCGCACGGTGGCCTCGCCCAGGCCGGATGCACCACCGGTCACCATCGCGACGTTGCCTTCGATCTTCATCCTCGCCTCCGCAGGTCGTCCCGACGTCCTAGCACAGCGGTTGCCACCGCGGCGCGCCGAACCCAGCCTCCCGTAGATTGCATCCGCCGACGCCAGGAGGTCAGGTCGTGGTCGCCTACAACCCGTTTCCCGCGACGATGTCGACGACGCGTACGCCATCTACCGCCAGCTGCGCGACGAGATGCCGGCGTACCACAACGCCGAGCTCGGCTTCTGGGCGCTGTCCCGCCACGCCGATGTCGTCGCCGCCCACCTCGATCCCGAGACCTACTCCTCGGCCCACGGCGTCACCATCGAGAGCACGGACACCGGCCAGCCCTTCCTGATCACCAAGGACGCGCCGGAGCACACCTGGCACCGCCGGACCGTGAGCCGCGTGTTCACCCCCCGCCGCGTCGGCGACCTCGAGCCGTTCATCCGCCACACGGCGACCGAGCTCCTCGATCGTCACCTCGGGGCCAGCGGGTTCGACGTCATCACCGACTTCTCGTTCCGCCTCCCGGTCGCGGTGATCGGCGCCCTCCTCGACATCCCGCCCGACCTGCGGGAGGAGGTGCACGAAGAGAGCGACCTGATCGCGGCACGCGACGGCAAGGACATCGCGCCGGAGGCTGCCGCACAGGCGGCCAGCGCGCTCATCGACATCTTCACCCGCCTCATCGCCACGCGGCGGACGCACCCGGGCGACGACGTCATCAGCATGCTCATGCAGACCGAGGTCGAGACCGAGGGCGGCGGAGTGCGCCGGATGGATGACGCCGAGCTGGCGTTCCGGTTCCTCGAGCTGGCCTTCGCCGGCCACGAGACCGTCGCGAAGCTCGTTGCCAACGGCGCGGTCGCGCTGGCCTGGTATCCCGACGCCCGCCGCCGCCTCGCCCAAGACCCCGGCTGATCTCGTGTTCGGGTGGCCGCGCACACCGTCCAGCCGTAACCGACCCACCGATCCTCCACCGACACCGCACGAGGCCACGGGATCGCCGAGCGAGGCCCGCCCGGCGTGCCTGCGTCGCGCGCCGGCTACGCCGGGGACGGCTCGTACAGGATGATGTCGCTGGCGTCGAGCTTGCGGTCCGCGATGCCGGCGAAGCCGTTGTGGCTGGTGTAGGAGTCCTCCCCGATGAAGAGCCCGTCCTCGCCGATCGGCCAGATGATGGCCATGTGGGCCTCGAACAGGTAGTACGCCTCGGGATCGTCCACCTCGATGCCCATCGTCTGCAGCGTGCGGCCGGGGTAGGCCATGCGCATCACGCCTTCGGTGAGGATGCAGTGCCGGTCCACCACCAGCCGGTCGAGATCGAGGTTGAGCTTGTGCGCGCCGGACGCGGCGAAGTCCTCGTAGAACTTCTGCACCGCCGCCTTGCCGTCGATCACCGACCCCGTCTCCGAGAAGGATTCGTAGCGGGCCTGCTCCGAGACCGTCGCCATGAGCCGGTCCATGTCGAGGGTGGCTTCGGCCTTCATGTGCTGGAGCAGGAGCTCGAGGTTGCGGCGCAGCACGGGATCCTGCTCGACCGCGAGTCGCTCCTCCACCTTGGTCCAGGTGCGGTTCTGGTCGATCAGCGCCATCGGGCATCTCCTTGTCCGGGCGCGGTGGCGGGGCCACGGCGCCTCCCCGGGTGGAGTGTATGCCCCGGCGCTCCGCGCCAGAGGCTCAGATCCGCCCTGCGCCGAGGTGGCCGGCCGCGAAGCCCTCGACGAAGGCGAGCGTGTCGCGCTCCGTCGAGAAGTCCCACGCGAAGGACACCCACGTGGCACCGGCCTCGGCGATGCGCCCGAGGGAGTCGCGGTGCCGCTCGACGTCCACGCCGGTGTCGAGTATGGAGTCGTCCGTGTACAGGACCATCACGTCGATCTGCTCGGCCCGGTCCCCCGCCATGTCCTTGAGCTCGCGGATCGCCACTGCGATCTCGTCGATCCCCGACAGGTGGGCCGTGCGAGTCGTGGCGGCCATCTCGGGCGGTCCGCTCATCGGCATCCACCCCTGCGCGCGCGTCGCCACCCGACGCCGGGTGATCCTGGCGTTGCCGCCGATCCAGATCGGGATCGACCCACTCGCCGGCGACGGCCGGGCGATGACGTCGCGGGCGTTGAAGTGCGTGCCCTCGAAGCTGAACCGCTCGCCGCTCCAGTGCTTGGGGAGCACGTCGAGCGCCTCGTCGAAGAGCACGTTGCGCTCCTCGAAGTCGACGCCGAGGGCGAAGAACTCGGTCTTGAGGTACCCGGTGCCGATCCCCAGGATGAACCGTCCGTTGGAGATCAGGTCCACGGTGGCCGCCGCCTTGGCCAGGATCAAGGGGTTTCGGTACGGCACGACCGCCAGATAGGTCAGCAGGCTGATGCGCTCCGTCACCGCTGCCGCCGCACCCAGGGCCACAAAGGGGTCCAGGGTCTGGTGCCCGCCACCCTCGGCCAGCCACCGGAACCCCGGCGCCGGATGCTCCGTGAAGGCCAGTCCGTCCCACCCCGCCGCCTCCACCGCCCGGGCGATGGTCACCACGTCGCCGGCCGTCATCAGGTCGTGCTCGATGCCGATCGGCTCCGGGTGCTGGATCAGGTACTTCACGGGCGAGCTCCTCGGGTCGTGGACGCACCGCGATGGCGGCCGGTCAGCGCAGCTGCATCTGCCCACCATCGAGCATGATGATCGTACCGGTGATGAAGCGGGCCTCATCGGTGGCGAGCCACGCGATCGGACGACCGATGTCCTCCTCGGCATCACCGAAGCGGCCGAGGGGCACGCGCCCCATCATCTCGTCGTACTTTCCCGGGTCCCGGGCACGAAACGCGGCGAGCTGGTCGGACTCCGCGGCGGGCAGCACGAGCACGGCCCGGATGCCGTCCGGACCCCATTCGACGGCAGCGCTCCGGGTGAGGTTGGCGATGGCGCCCTTGGCCGCGTTGTACGTGGCGTGGAAGCGCTCGCCCGGGTCCAACTGCGTGCCAGAGCCGAGGTTGACGATCAACCCCCGGGTCGCCTTGAGATGGGGGTGCGCGGCCTTCATCGAGCGAAACGTGGCGAGCGGTCCGGTCCCCCACGCCAACGCCATGTCCTCGTCGGTGGCATCGAGGAGGAACGCGTGGCGGTAGCCCTGGGCGTTGTTGACGAGGACGTCGAGGCGGCCGAAGTGCCCGACCGTCGTGGACACGTAGCGCTCCACGTCGTCGGCCACGCTCACGTCGGCGGGTACGGCGAGCGCCGTGCCACCGGCTTGGACGATCTCCGCGCAGACCTCGTGGAGGGGCTCGATGCGCCGACCGACGACCGCGACCGCCGCACCCCGCCGGGCCAGGGCCTTGGCCACCCCCCGACCGATGCCCGCTCCCCCGCCGGTGACGACGGCCACCTTGCCGGCGAGGGCAGGCGGGGCCGTCACCGCCACATCGCCGATGTCATCCGACCCATCTCGCCGACGGATCGGCGTTCATCGTCCCCGCGTTGTGGAGGAAGTTCGGTGTCGCCGTCACCCCGCCCCCGCTCGACCATCGGCGGCCCGAACCGCTTGAGCAGCACGGTGGGGCGTCGTGCAGTTGACGGCGATGTTGGCCTGCAGGCGGCGGCGACCAACTCCCCCACATCAGCCCGTCCGAGGTCCAGGACGAGCGCGCGCACCTCCACGCCGTGCCCGGATCGCAACGTGGCGGCGGCACCCAGCTCCGTGGACGCCCCGGCGATGACCGCCCACCTCCCGTGTCGCTCGACGAACCCCACGCTTCCCCCTCCGCCTCAGCACTCCGATACGCTCGGACACGCAACGATCTTGTATTTCAGATTACGCTCTAGATTACCAGGGAGGAGGTCGCCGTGCCGGTCCGACCGTCGGCGTCGGCATGTCGCGTCACCGCCGTGCTCACCTGCCTGGCCGGGACCGACCATGACCCCACCCTCACCGAGATCGCGACCGCGACCCGCACCAACGCCACCACGTGCCAGTCCGTGCTCCTCGCGCTGACCGACACGGGATACGTCCAGCGCGACGAGCGGCGCAAGACGTACCGGCTCGGCCCTGCCGTCCTCGCGCTCGCCACGTCCACGGGGATCCACCAGGAGGCCCTCGCCCGGGCCCGCATCGCGATGGAGGCGATCTCCGCCGACCTCGACGTGGAGACGACGGCCACCGTGTCGACCGATCGCGACATCCTCAAGGTGGCGCAGGTCCCCCGCCCGCAGCTGCGCGGCGTCGCCCTCCGGCCCGGCCAAGCGGTTCCGCTCGCCTGCCCGCTCGGCGCTGCGCACGTCGCGTGGAGCGCTGACAGGGTCATCGCCGAGTGGCTCGAGCGGGCCGGGAGCACGCCCCGATCCCCCGGCGGGCGGAGATCGCTCGCCGACCTCGCCACGGTGCGGGCCCGGGG
>Ga0209698_10002077_pt1 | contig 22931 bp, 14 predicted proteins | sample LitLauG_LLR_2012_FD_187203 | JGI IMG/M metagenome (GOLD analysis project Ga0209698, IMG submission 187203) | Freshwater sediment microbial communities from Pennsylvania, USA - Little Laurel Run_MetaG_LLR_2012 (SPAdes) (version 2) | ecosystem: Environmental > Aquatic > Freshwater > Creek >... | reverse complement strand
CTATACATTCCAGAAAAGCCTCGACAGCCACTCGGCGTCGTTTCTCGCCAATGCCGGTGTCGGTGGAACGACCACGATTATGGATCCGCAGAACCCGAAGCTCGACTGGGGACCATCGAACTTCAACGTCGCACGCCGCCTCGCCGGGAACCTGAGCTATGAACTGCCGTTCGGCGCAGGTAAAAAACATCTTTCGGGTTCCGGCGGCCTAGTGAACGCTCTGTTGGGCGGTTGGCAGGTCAATACGATCCTTTCGGCGCAGAGTGGCTTCCCTTTTACTCCGCTGATTGGCTTCAACCAGTCAGGCAACGGCGACACACGCAACCCGGACCGGCCGAACCTGAACCCTTCATTCTCAGGTTCGATCGTCACCGGCAACCCGCAGCAATGGTACAACCCGGCTGCCTTCCTGCTGCCTTTGGCTGGCACCTACGGCAACGCGGGGCGCGGAATCATCGAGGGACCTGGTATCCTGAATCTTGACGGGTCCGTGTTCAAGAGCTTCCGGGTTCGCGAAAAAGTGGGCCTGCAGTTCCGTGCCGAAACGTTCAATCTGCTGAATCACAGCAACTTCGGCCTGCCCAACATCACGACGTTCACGTCGAGCGGAGCCATTTCTCCCAGTGCCGGGCTCATCAGCTACACCTCTACGAGTTCGCGCCAGATCCAGTTTGGTCTGAAGATCAGCTACTAGCGTCGCTTACCGAAGACAGGATTACGCATAACCGACGAGTTATAGCGCCAGATTGGGGCGCTATGCACCTGCTTTTCCGTAATGCAAGCGAGTTTCGGTAAGAGACGGAAGAAGGAACGGGAAGTCTTGCACGCCGAACAGCCCTTCCGTCCAGATGCACCGCCCTCCGTCAACGGCTGAGCACGCGGAACCGGACGTTTTATCCATGAACATTCGCGAGCTGTTTGAATCGCCCGATCCGTTTACTTGCCGATCATTTTCTCGAGTTTTCCCAGCTTCTTTTGAACGATACCAGCTACTTTTTCAATTCGGCCTTCCGCTTCAAGATCAGGATCGTTAGTCAGTTTGCCCTCCGCCTCTTTAGCTGTTCCTTTTGCATCGTGAAGATCGCCTTCAATCTGTTGCCGTGTGCTGTTTGTCATTTTCTTCCTCCACACATATGTGCGTTGTTACTGCTTCTCGTAGACCGAGACGTTCTTTACCGGCGGGTCCGCCTCTGATTTCTCATATGTTGGGGTCATCGTTTTGCCGTCACCGGATACAACGCCCTCCGCCTTTGCGATGACCTTATCGGCATGTTGCAACGTGATCTCTGCAAGTCGCACTTCGCTCCCGGGCCGGCACCGCAGAGCCAGACGCGCGTCTATGCGACCTCCGCCGATGGCATCATAGTCACTACAACCACGGTGGACGATATCGAGTTTCCAGATTCCCAGTATCGGGTCGGGATCGCCTACTGCGGCTGCCATGCCGAATGCCGTCGTGAGGACCAACGTCGTTAAAAAGCGCATAAGTTAAGACTCCTCTTCGACGCGGAATGGCTTGGGCTGTTTCTCACGGGAGGGGGTAAGGCAGTTAAGGGACCAGACTGTATCGAACAATTGCGGCGTCGCCAGTCGCGTGAGCGCAACGGCGCCGCAAAGTACAGAGCACAACTGGCTTTCTGTCTTTCCGGGGGGACTGAGCGGAATTCGCACGGGCAAATGTTCCATGCCATCCGGGTTCCCGGAATTGGCCACATTCCGTCACATGACCCCCCACTGTCGGTTCAATACAGCATCTGCATGTATGCTCGCTGGCCTAATAACATCACTCGACGATATCGGCGGCTTTTCACCAGCCTTAGCCTGGAAAACCCGGTCGTTTCATCCTCCTGCCTCCTAGCCATTCTGCCGAAGCCGCCCGTGGCGAAGATGTTCTCTGCGCTGCGACGCCGAACTGGCAAGGGCGCAAGGAGGGCACTGCTGGCGATCCAAAGCGGGAAGGGAGTGAACTTCTGTATGATGGAGCTTCGGTCCGGAGGAATCTATTCGTGTTGACAGGCTCTTTAATCGGGCGGCGAAGGTGGTTAGCTTGTGCGGCAAGCCTGGCCACGGGTTCCGTCGTCCTGAACCGTTTATCGGCCAACCCGGGGCTGCTCCCGCTCAATACCACTGGTCTCGATCATCTCTCGATCACAGTTCCGGATTCGCAGAAAGCAGCGGAGTTCTACGGACCTATTTTCGATCCCCAGGTCTTTCACGAACGCACGGGCGTGCAGCGTTTCTACGTTCGACTGGGCGCCGCGTACATTGCATTGGGTCCACGGGCGAATGTGACAGCCTACATCGACCACATCGCGGCCACGGTGGTGGATTTCGTGGAAGACGATTTCGGAAAGGCAGAAACCAAAGCGCAGATCACGGCCGCCGGACTGGCGGCGCCTCCGGGCGTACTGCCGATGTTATCCGACCCCGACAACCTGAGGCTGCAGCTGGTGAATGCGAAGCACGGGTTGTTCGACACGCTCATGCCGGGCGGACGCGTGACGACCGAGCCTGCCGCGTTCACCCCGCTCGGACTCGACCACATTATGGTTTCGGTGACCGACGTGGAGAAGTCCGCCGCCCATTACCGAAAAGTGTTCGGTCCGGAGATGGCGCGCGAGGACCACGGGAAGCGCGTGTGGTTCCGGGTGGCCGATACAAAGCTTGGACTGGAGCCGGTCGGAAGCGGGCAGAAGCCCGGGTTTTCACACTATTGCGTCAAAGTGGTCGGCTACAATCGCGCCGCTGCCATCGCGAAGCTGCAAAAGCTCGGCATCAAAGCCGAAGCCGGTGCTGAAAAAGGCACCCTGCGCTTCAGCGATCTGAACAACCTTCCGGTCGAAGTGGTCGCTGGCTAAACCAAGCCGGGTAATCAGACTTTCGAATAATCGAGCAGCAACTGACCGGTGCTGTCGCCGATCTTTTCGATCGGTACGCCGATGTGGTCGAGAATGGTGACCAGCAGATTCGCCATGTGCGTGTCAGGCTTGTAATCGAAATGGTAGCCGGTTTTGAACTTGCCGTTCAGGCCGCCGGCGGTCAGGACCGGAAGATCTGAGTGGCGGTGGAGATTGCCGTTGCCCATGCCGCTTCCGTAGAGGATCAGGCTGTGGTCGAGCAGAGAGCCATCGCCGTCGGGGGTCGACTGCATCTTTTCCAGAAACTTCGCGAACAGCTGAACGTGATACGTGTCAATGCGCGCTTTCTGCGAAACCAGCACGGGGTCCTCGCGATGGTGTGAGATCAGATGGTGGCTGCCGGGCACGCCGATATTCGCATACGAACGGCCGCTGAGTTCGCGAGCCATGATGAGCGAGAAGACCCGGGTGACGTCGGCGCGGAATGCGGCGAGTTGCAGATCGAACATGATGCCGCAATGCTCCTCGAAGCTGGCCGGAATGCCGACGGGCCGGTCGGGCAGCTCCAACGATTCCTCAAGGTGGGATTCGGCCGCGTGGATCCGCTGTTCGACGTCGCGAATGGAACCGAGATATTCGTCGAGCTTCGAGGTGTCGGCGGAGCCCAGCCGGGCGTTGAGCTGGCTCGTCTCTTCCAGCACGGAATCGAGAATGCTGCCGGAAGTGCGCATGCGCGCCCGGCGCTGGGCGGCGCTGCCGCCATCGCCGAAGAGGCGTTCGAAGACGACGCGCGGATAAAGCTCCGGAGTGTTCGGAGCGGTTTCATTTCGCCAGGAAACGGTATTGACGTAAAAGCAGTCGCCTGAATCGCAGGCGCCCTGCGAAGGTGCATCGGTGGTGACCTCGACGGAGGGCACCTGCGTATCGCGCCCAAGGTGTCTGGCTGCAATCTGGTCAACCGATGTGGCCAGCCGAATTTCGGCGCCGGGGCGCGTGCGGTCGTAAGCGTGAACGCCTGTCAGCCAGGCGGCGGCGGCCCGATTGTGGTCACCTGACCCATCGCCCTTCGTATCGGCTTCGAGGTGCGAGAGGTTGGTGAAAACGTTTACGTGGTCGCGCACCTGCGCGAGCGGCCGGAGGTTTGGCGACAGTTCGAAGTTTCGGCCCGTCTGTTGCGGCTTCCACTGTGAAAAGATGATGCCGTGCGAGGCGTAGACGAAGCCGAGCCGCGGCGGGGCGCTCTTCTTCGTCTGAGCGGAAAGCGCGGGAATCATGGCGTCCAGCAGAGGCAGCGCCACGCCCGCTCCGAGGCCTTTCAAAATTGTCCGCCGGGGCAGGGATTTTCTGGTAACGAAGTTCATCGCTTATCTCATCCGATTCTACTTGTTTTCGCGGGCTCGTTTGACGCGCATCCGGAACTGATCGCTTGCAACCACGCCCTCCACCAGCGACGCGAAAGTGTAATTACGTTTTTGTGAGTCACCCGCGATCGCGCGGATCCCAGGTTGGTCGTAGAACTGCACGTTGCGCCCCACGGCATACATCAGCAGTTTGCTGGTCATGGCTTCCACGAACAGAGCGGGGTCGCGGAGCACCAGCTGGCGCACGCCGTCGACGCCATCAAGACGAGTGCCATCCGGCAGCGTGCTGACCACATCGATAGGCCGCCCGCCATCCTGATCGCGCCAGCGACCCACGGCGTCGAAATTTTCCAGCGCGAAACCGATCGGGTCCATCTTTGCGTGGCAACCGGCGCAGGCCGGGTTCGCGCGGTGCTGCAGCATGGCCTCCCGCATGGAGAGCGATTGACCGGAGCCGCTCTCGGTTTTCAGCGCCGGAACATTCGGCGGCGGGGCGGGTGGGGGCGAGTTCAGCAGATTCTGCAGGACGTACTTGCCCCGAAGCACAACGGAGGTGCGCGTCGAATAGGAAGTAGGGGCGAGGATACTTCCCTGCCCCAGAAGACCGGCTCGCGGACTTCCGGGCGGCAGCATCACCTTCCGGAAATGGTTTCCCGTGACATTCGGAATGCCGTAGTGCTTCGCCAGCTTTTCGTTCAGGAAAGTGTAGTTTGCCGTCAGCAGATCAAGCACGCTGCGGTCCGAGCGCAGAATGCTGTCGAGGAAAAGCTCGGTTTCGCGCTCAAAAGCAGGCTTCAGTGCGTCGTCGAACTCGCGGAAGAGATACAGGTCGGGATCTTTACTCTCCACATCGTGCAGGAACAGCCACTGCGTGGCAAAATTGGTGACCAGCGTTTCGGCGCGGGGGTCGGCCAGCATGCGCGCGACCTGCGCACGAAGAACATCGGGCTGGTGGAGCTTGCCGCTGGTCGCCGCAGATAGCAACTCGTCGTCGGGAATGCTGCTCCACAGGAAAAAGGAAAGGCGGGAAGCGAGTTCGGTGTCGCTGACTGGGTAAGGCTCCCCGGCCCTTCGGTCCGCGGGTTCCGCTTCGATGCGAAACAGGAACTGCGGACTGACGAGCATGCGTTCGAGGGCGCGTTCGATTCCGCTGTCGAAATCCCGATCCGCTCGTCCCGCCGCGTAGAACTTCATGGCCGGCGCCAGGTCGGCCTCCGTAACCACGCGGCGATAGGCGCGGCGCATGAGGGCGGAAACAATCTCCTTCGCGCACGCAGGTTCTTCGGCGGCGTCGCGGGGACGGCAGGTAAAAATACGGTGGCGCGACGGCGTATCGCCCGGGCCGGTCGCATTATAGGGGCCAGTGATTGTGACACTCACGACCGACGGCAATGCTCCGCGCGTTCGTCCCGGCGGGCGCAGAAAGGATTCCGAAAGAGCCGCGCTGCGTTCAATGAAGGCGACATCGATGGTTCGCGGTCCCGCCTTTACTGTTGCCCGAAAGTTCTGCCTGCCGGGGGATGAAGGATCGTCGTCGTCGGCTCTCCGGCCCGTCAGGCGCACCAGGTTCTGTCGGGCGCCGTCAATGCTCAGTTCGAGTTCGTGCGCGTCGCGCTGCAGGCCGGCGACGGCAACCTGAAATTCGTATTCGCCGTCCAGCGGGAAATAGCTGTGGAGCGCCATGCCGCCGCGCGTGCCGAACGGGAGTTGCTCGTCGCGCGCTTCCTGCGTCTGGCGGACAGGGGTCTGGTGAATGTTGACCAGCAGGCCCATAGCGGGGTCGCCCGTGGCAAGCTGGCTGATCTTGCGCGCTGCATCGAGATATCGCTCCATCGTGACGGGCGAAACGAAGAGCGTATCGGCCAGGTTATCGAAGCCGCTCGAAACGTTGTCCGCCGGCAGCAGAGTCGTATAGTCCAGCTCCTTCGGCAAATCGCTGAGCGCAAGCAGATCGCGGATAGAGTTCTTGTATTCGGTGCGCGTCAGCCGGTGCACCGAAAGAACCCCGCCCGGGTTGGGATGGGCCGCCGCGTTCGCCGCGAGCTGCCCTGTGAGATATTCGGAAACCCGTTTGTACACGGCCGTCTCTGGGCGCGGCGCACCCGGAGGCGGCATTGCGCCTGAGCGGAGCTTACCGAGGACGTTCTCCCAGATTTCGGCGCTGGTATCGATATGATCGAGCTGCGCCGGTTCAATCACCAACCCCGCGGTCTTGAGTTGCGGGTTATGGCAGGTCACGCAGTAACGGTTCAGCGCGGCACCCGTTTCGGCACGACCGCCGGCGGCCTGCGAGAGGACCGTCGACGGGGCAGAGAAAAGAAAAACACCGGCAGTAGCGGTCGCAAAGGCGGCACGGCGTGATCGGGCCATTGCAAACATAATATATTAGTCGAGTCGGGAGACTTATGCCTAAACGATACACAGTCCGGACAATCGGGCTGAGCTTACTGTTTTTCGCGGGAGCGTGGGGACTTTACCCGGCGGGACTTTACCCGGAAGATATGCTTGGCGAAGCCGTGAAGTCAGGTCATGCCGAGGCCGTACGCTCTCTGTTGAAATCGGGCGTCGACCCCAACCAGCCTGACGCCAGCGGCGCCACGCCGCTTGCGTGGGCCGCGCATAGGGAGAATCCGGAGATAACGGAGCTTCTGCTCGCAGCCGGGGCAAAGCCCGATGCCGCGTCGCGTTACCGAGTGACGCCGCTGAACATTGCCGCCGAGACCGGGAACGCCGGGATTCTGGAACGGCTTCTTGCCGCGGGCGCGGATGCGAACGGAGTGTCGGAAGAAGGCCAGGCCGCGCTAATGACCGCCGCCAGGAATGGAAAAACCGACGCCGTTCGGATGCTGATTCGACACGGGGCAAACGTGAATGCGGCAGAGTCGTTTAAGGGGCAGACGCCCCTGATGTTCGCCGCAGGCGAGGGCAATACCGCCGCCGCCGAAATGCTGATTGAATTTGGTGCCAACATTCGGGCGCGTTCAAAATCCGGCTTCACGCCGCTGCTGCTGGCGGTGCGCAACAACCGCTATGAGACGGCGAAGTTCCTGCTGGAGCACGGGGCAAACGCGGACGATTCGGTTCCGGGCGCCAATGGCGCGCCGGCGACCGCCGCCATCAACATCGCCGTCCTCAATGCCGACTTCGATCTGGCGTCGCTACTCCTCGATTCCGGCGCCAACCCGAACGTGCGCGATGCCCGCGGCTATCCGATTCACGTAGTGGTATGGCTCCATAAACCGGGCGCACCGCCCGATTTCGCGATGTCCGGCGTTGACCCCCAACCCGTGGCCCGGCCGTCGGGCAGGATGTCGCACGTGGACATGCTGAATAAGCTGCTCGCCAAGGGTGCCGACCCGGATGTGACGGTAGTTTCCGAAGAGGGCCGTTTCACACCGGGCGGAGGACTCTCTCGTAACCCTCCGGACCTGGCAATCGGCCGCCATTACCTCACTTACATGGGCGCCACGCCCTTCTATCTCGCCGCACGCAACGGCGACGCGGAGATGATGCGAATTCTGGTCGCCGGGGGCGCGAACCCGTCGAAACCGACGAAATACGGCGTCACGCCGCTGATGGGCGCTGCATGCCTGGACTACTATGAGGGCGAGACGGCGGGACCGTTCTCGGGCGTCTCTGAAGCGGAGCGGCTGGATGCAGTGAAGCTTGCGCTCGAACTTGGCAACGACATTAACGAGCGCACCCACTTTGGCAACTACCCGATGACCGGCAGTCCCGAAGACACACTGCTGCGCTATCCTGACAATATCAAGGACTTGCTCGATCTCGGCGTGGGCGACATGCGCTTCGACGGGATGACCGCGCTGCATGGCGCGGTCATCTGCAATCAGCCATCCATCGTCGAATACCTCATTCAGAGAGGCGCTCAAGTGGACGCGAAGAACAGGCTGGGCTGGACGCCGCTTATGGTCGCGAACGGGATATATATTGCGAACAACAGGAAGGATTTTCCGGCTGCGGCCGAAATCCTGCGCAAGGCCATGAGTGCTAATCGTGCTGCCGCGAGATAAGGGCAGCATATTTCGCTGCCGGCCAGTCGCTGTTTTTAGGCACTGTGTCTCGAAAACCCGTCCGGGGGCAAACGATAAAATGTGATCGCCTTAGATAGCAGGGAGATCGATGGTTCGGAGTTGACGGGAAGCACAGAAACGATAGGGGAAGCCAGCGAAATCCGGGAGTGTGATTGAAAACGGCCCGGTCAGCAGGGCGGGGCGGGGGAGGTGTCCCGCAGCGGTTTCCTTGCGCCAAATTCCCGTTTTTGGCGTCTTACGGATGCCCTGTGTTGCAGGCGGTTGTGCAGGTCTAGTTGCCCGCGGCTTTCCGTGCCGCGGCCAGACGAGTCTGCGCATCTTCGAGGCGCTCCTGCAGGAAGGCTTTGAATTCCTGCGGCGCCACATAAGGATTCAGATCGCCGACCTTGCGCGCGGCCAGTTTCTGCGAACGTTCCAGAATATTAGCCGCCCAGGGATGGCTCGTCAGACTGACGTCCACATCTTTAAGCGTCGCCTGCAGCCGCTTTACGCTCTCTATGAACATCTCGAAGGCTTCGGGCTGATTCGACGTGACATTGTGGCCACCGAACAGGAACGCCTTGTACTTCTTCCCCTCGTCGAACACCGGGAACTCCATGGATGCCACCCCCGGCGTATGACCCGGCGTGACATAGAACTTCAGCGCCGTATCGCCGATCGTCAGCGAATCACCGTCGCGGATCACCATGTCGCGGTCTCCCTGGTGCACGATCCCGTCCGCCCCGCCCCTGTTCGATTGCTCCATCAGCGCCCAGTCCGCTTCCGTCATCGCGATCCGGGCGTCCGAGAGTCCCTGAAACAGCTTCGCCCCGCCGAAATGATCGATATGGCCGTGCGTGATGATCAGGTACTTTACGTCCTTCGCATCCAGCCCGACGGCCTTCATCGCTTCCACGGTCTTGCCTGGGAAGTCACGGTAATTGGAGTCGATCATCACCAGCCCCGCGCTGGTCTTCAGAACGTAGGAAGAAACATAATCGCTGCCGACGTACCAAAGGTTGTCGAACATGTGGATCGGCGGGATCGCTTTCGCGCTTTCCCCGCTCGCCTCGGCCGGTCGCTTTCCCAGAGCCAGAATCACCTGCGAAGAGACAGCCAGCAGTAAGCCTGCGGCGCATACCGTCCATCTCCGAATCTGCTTCATAGTGGATGTCTTCTCACCTGCCGGCATCGCCGATGGTCGGCACCAGATTCTTAATATCCTTCTCGTTCTCAAGACACGACTGATCCAGAATCCGGTCGCCAATCTGCCGCCGCAACACACGCCGCGTCGTAAACGGTTTCACGAAAAACACGGGGTCATCGTAAGTCGTCAGCAGTTCCAGATGATTTGGATCCGTCAGGCGGAACCTCTCGGTGAGATGCAGCTTGTCGCTGTGCTCATGGCCCGATGTATCGATCCATGTCCGGTCATTGATAGCCACCGTATCAACCACAAGCGTGTCCTTTTCCCACCGGCCGATCGAACTGCCCATCCACTCCGGATAGTCGTTCACGTCGTCCGGATGGCCGCGCCCGTCCAGATACACCAGCCGGAAAATACGCTGCGATTCGGAAAGGATGGTCATGAGATCCGGTCGCTGCACCATCATCGTGGGGTGCGCCATCGTGATCATTCTCGATGGGCCCGGCGGCAGACAGAACGTATTCGGATCCTTCGAATGATCCACGCTGGCGTAGCGCATCTTCCCATAGGGAGTCAGAACCATCGGCTCGCCGAGGATCGTGTATTTCGATAAGTCGCCGCTGGGACCGTCGTACCAGACACCGGTCAGGTCCACCGGTCCTGCCGGTTGCGGATCGCCCGTGAACCACCACGCGCCGTGCGGTTTCGGCTTCGGCGGAGCTTTGCGGGACGTCCTGGACTGCGCAAAAGTCTGCCCGGAGGCGAGTGCCACGCAAAGGGCAAGGTAGATCGAAATACGCTTCAGCATGGGCTCTTTCTTTGCTTTCCTGCGCTACTTCTTGTTGTTGCGGTATTCCGCGTCCGGACCACCGTCATCAGACGAAGCACCGAAAAGGCGAGTGCCGTCCGCCAAAACAACCCGGCGGCCATTGAGGTGATTGCCACCATCCTTAGCCCGGAATCCGTCCACCGTTTATGACGTCACCCACCCGGAGGGAATCCTTGCGCCAGCTCTGCCGGTATAGACTGCCGGGGGTGCCGCCTTCGATGGAGTAGTTGGTCACCTTGCCATCTTCACTCTTGACGTTGAGGTAGTAATAAATGTGTGGATTCATCCACTCCACCTTGCTCACGTTGCCGGTGATCCTGACCAGCTTCGTGCCGTCGTACTCGGCGGCAAACGAATGGTGCGCGGTCAACGGCAAAGCAGAAGCCGCCAGTGCTCCTGCGGCGATCAAAAGAGTGAGGTTTAAACGCATTTTAAGTGCTCAGGCGGGGAGTATATCGAGTTGAAAAAACGGGGTCAAGGCTCCCGCTGCCCCGTCTCCCGCTGCCTCGTCTGGAACACGAAGCGAAGACCGAACTGGATGTACCTCGACTTAGTTTTGGTTGAAAGCCGCGCCGCGCTCGCTGGCACAATTGCGCCGCCCGCCGTGTAAACCGTAACCTGCTTCGGTGCAAAGTTGGCGTGGTTGAGGATATTGAATGCCTCGGCGCGAAACTGAATCTTCAGCCCGGCCCACGAGGCCTGTTACGCCCCATGTTGCCCATCGTCCGGCATTCGGGAACGAGACAAGTCACGGCACAGCCGCGGGAGCGGGGCGGACATCAGCGTGCTGAGTGACCGGCTTCTCGTCCACGCACAAGACAGGCTCCGTCGGATCTTAGGGCAGTTCAGACGTCTCAGGAACGTCCTCCATCCGGGCGATGCAGTCATCAGCGAGTTCAGCCACGCACAACATTTTTCCCCCGCCACGGCTTGAAGCCGTGGTGGAACAACCGCGATTGCCATAGAAACGGCAAATACGGTTGATCGCGAAAGCATCACGATTACTATCGCGCTTGTTCGATATCACGACAGGCGCGGTCCCGCGCGCACCGGCTGTGTGGTCGGAATTACTGAATCGCCACGGTCAGATTCGCCTGGCTCTGCCGGCCGTCTGATGTGATTACTACGCTGGAGGGACCGGAAGGAAGTCCTGCCGGCACCGTGCAGTTGATCTCGTAAAGACCCGCCACCGAAAGCGGACCGGGCCCTGCGTAAGCGATCTGCGCCGTCTTTCCGCCGATCGTCACCGTCGGAGCGAACCGTAATGTCGGCGTATTCGTCGCCGGTATGATCGACCCGTTGGCGGCCGCCGGATTCAATGCCCCAAGTCCGGATACCCAAAGGACAATGATCGATCCCGCAGCCGCCGGATGTGTCGAACTGTTCAGACTGAAGTCTGCGTTCTGGATCGCACCTTGTCCCTGGCCGGAAGCGTTGGCGGAGAACAGGCCCGGCAGGGTATTGGTAACTGAGACCGTCACCGGCGCCGAAGCCACGCCGTTGTATTGAACCACCACCTGAGCAGTTGACTGGCCTGCCAGTTCAAACGGCGCAATGACCGACGTCTGCCCCGAGCTTGCGTAAATAATCGGTGCGGCAACTCCGTTAAACGTAACCTGCACGCCGCTCAGCGACGCGGGAATCCGCCCGCTCGCATCCAGAGCAAACGTGGCCAGAGTACTCGGCCCTAAACCCGAACCAAACAACGCCACGATTTCGCCCGGTGCGACCGAGCCCGATGCATAACTGGAACTGTTGTTCACCGATCCGATCACCGGTCCGGCGCCCGGGACCGGAGTCGCAACATAAATCGCAAAATTGGAAGACTGGCCAAATTCAACGACAAACGCGAAGCTTACTCCGAAGAGTGCCGCCGGCCCGGGATCGTGCACCACCTGCACCGTGTTCCCGTCCAGTTTGTCGCCGGTGCCGACTATCCGCGCGCTATTCGCGCCGTCCCATAAGTACAGGCCGTTGTTGCCCGGATACCCGGTCGTAATATCAGCGGCCCGGAACAGAACGTGGCCTTTGCTGACCGCTACGCCCTGATCGGCAATCGCTTTCAGCTTCCCCAAACCGGTCAGCGTGGAATTCACATCCGCAATCGTACTGAGGGCGTGGCTGGCCAGGTCAGTCCAGTAGAGGCCATAAAGAGTCGCCGGGGCAGGAGCCGTGCTGGAATCTTCGGCGCGGAAGGCGACCACGTTCCCATCGAATCCCGAATACGGGGCGTCGAAGCGCGTATGTGAAACCGCTCCTGCGCCTGGTAGCTTCTGCGTCGAATTCAACAACTCCGTGAGCGCTCCGCCACTCCCGCTCTGTCCGAGGTACAACCCGTTGTAGCCCGCGGTGGGGTCACTCGAATCCGCACCTGCAAAAACCACGTTGCCCCCGCTTACTAAGGGTGCGCTGAAGTTCAGTACTTTACTACTTCCTGCCACAAACGGGTGCGCGCTGTCTGCAATCAGCGCAACCGGCGAACCGTCAGCCTTCCCGGAATAGATGCCGGTGTTCGAAGGACCCTGGCCATGGAACGCCGCAGTAGTTCCGTCAAAGAAGAATCCACCCGTCTGCAAGCCGCCGGAGTCGAACAGTTCAAATGTTCCCCCGCCAGGATCAGCCGTCTTGTAATCGGCGATCTTGGTAATCGCTCCACCTGCGGCCGGAACTGCGTACAAGCCTTCCTGAATGGGGCTGTTGGCTGTGTTTCTGCCAAGGAACACCACCACACCGTTCCGCACTGTCGGCGCCGTGTCCAGTAAATGAAGATCGGTAAACGTCCCGCCTCCGGGTATTGCTGTCCCCAGATTCACGAGGTTGTGAAATGTCTTGTCAGCGGCATTAAACGAAAAAATGGCCTGCAGGCTTCCATCGTCCCAGGTGCCGTAGTCCCGGAACACTACCCACTGGCCATCGAATGCAGTTACGGCATTCGCGCCGATCTTAAACTGATTCCTGTCCGGACGCAATGTTGCGTTGTCAAGAACCTTCGTGAACGAATAGCTCTGCTGGCACCATGCCAGTGCCGGAACAAGAGCTGCGCCCAGCGCTACTACGAAACAACAGCGCATATATCCCACTTTGCTTCCTTTCGTTCCCGTCCGTCCGCCCCGGATCTCCATTGCAATCCGGGGATGTCATACACTCAGGGTTATCAATAGTTCGACCGCGCAACCCTTTTGCGACGGCCCATTTCCATCAGTGCCAGACCGGAAATTCCCAGCATCCAGGTTCCCGGTTCGGGCATGTCGGTAATGTCCGTGCCGTACTGGATATTGCTGATGTTGAACCGGAGCGGGCTGTAAGTGTCGTCTCCAACCGGTGGATCTGCAAAAGGGCTGAAGAACAGTTCGACGCTATCTGCCGGACCCATCCCGCTCAACGTATATGCAAACTCGCCGACCGAATCTCCTAATCCTGAATCGCCGGAGTACGGAACGAATGTGCCGTCCATCGTTGCTGAGGCACCCGCTGTGCCTCCCAAAGAAAACTGGGCCGATACGGCAGAGGAAACCTGATCCGCTGTAACACTGTTGATCGTGAAATCGAAGAGCAGCCCGTAGAACGGGGTGCTGAACGTCATGATCAGCCCGCCCCACGTTGAACCATAAATCCCCTGGTTATCGAAATGAGCCGTATCCAGCGGATTCGTACTTCCAAGAGGGTCGTATTGAACACTCAGGGGGCTGCCATCATAGAGCAACGTAGCCTCCGTGGATGAGATTTCAGTGCCGGGAATGGCCGGACCGAAGTCAACGGAGTAAACGGTTGCGGATGCCGGCAGCGCCATCAGAGCTATTGCCAGGGCCGATGTAACAAGTCGTTTATACATTTTTTTCTCCTTATATGATTTGTTTGTCTAAGCTCGGCCGGCAGGATACAGCTCCTGCCGGCCGAAGCACATGTTACTTCGTAGTCACGGAAAGTGCTGACGTAAACGCCGAAGTAGCGCCTCCGTTTCCAGTGGCCTGGACGCGGTAGTAGTAAGTAGTCTTCGTCGTCAGGCCTGTACTACGGAAGGACGTCGAAATACTGGTACCAACCGTCGTCCATCCGGTGGTGCCGTCGGCGCTGCGCTGGATTGCGTAGCCGGTCACTCCGGTGTTCGGACTTGGCGCCGTCCAGTTCAGAATCAAGCTGGTGGCTGCCACCGAGGCCGGGGGAGCCGTCAGATTGGTCGGCGCCGCCAGTCGCAGCAGTGTCACTGTGTTAGACGGTCCGGAAAGGCCGGTGCTGTTATAAGACACTACGCGATAGCTAAAGGTTCCTGTAGCTGTAGTGTCCGTGTAGGTTGTGGTGCTGGTTGAGAGCGCGGTGGCGCCCGTCAGATCAGTAAACGCTCCGTTCAGGGGCGCGCGCTGTACTTTCAGGTTAGTCGCCGCGTTTGCGCCTGAAACGTTGGTAAACTGCCAGTTCAGCTGGTTACCGCCGCTCACTATGGCTCCGGTCAGGTTGGAAGGCGTCGGCGGTGAGTTCACATCGAATACGAGTGGACGCATCATATCGCTCTCTTCGTGACCCAGCAGGTGACAGTGCCACACATACTCCCAACCGAAGTTATAAGAAGTGTTATACGTCGTGGTGGGGTTGTTGGTCAGGGGGTCGATGTTGGTGAAGCCCGGCATGCCCGCGGCGTTGGTTGCGTTTTCCGCACGTGTCGGATCAAGCAGCCGCACGCTGTCGCCGATCGGGAAGCTTGACGGCAGCGTCATCTTCACCGGCTTCATGGCGACGACGGCGTCTTCCAGCGGATTCATCCGGACTGTTTCTTTCCAGCCCAGTTCGTTTGGATCCGGCGGGCGGATCGCGCCGTCCCAGCCTATCCGGTTGATCAGCTGTACGTTTACCAGATGGAAGTGAATGGCGTGGCTATCCACACCGTTGTGCGTGACCTTCCAGAGCTGTACTTCGCCGTCCTTCAGAACTTCCGTCGGAGGATCTACATAAGCCAGCGGGATTGTCGTCTGCGTCGAATAGGACGTCAGGGGCAGTTCCACGCCGAGGATGGAGTTCATCCGGCCATAGTCCGCTTCGAACAGTTCGTGAATTGCGTTCGAACCCAGCGGCTTTGTAGTTGAACTGCCGCCGATGGGCGTAAAGGTGATCGAAGTATCGCCAATCCGCGAATAAGTGTTCTTGTCCGGAGTGCCGCCGATGGCTGCCGCACTGTACGTTTTTTCCGGAACGATGATCGCCGGCTGGGTGGCCGCAAAGAGCACCGGCAACGCAGTCTGAAGATCGCTCAGGTTATAGGCAGTTGTGGAACCGCTGGTAATGTGGATCTGCATCACGGTTCGGATGTTGGGGCCGTATCCGGGCAGAGTGGTCGGTGCGCCGCCGATATCCGTTTGATCCGGATCGCCCGTATAAGTATCTAGGCGTGAATCGAATCCGGGAACCGGCGCGGGTGAATCGTTATAGAGCATCAGCGTGGAGCCTGCGGGCACCTGCGAGAGGTCGACAATGACGTCCGCGCGTTCAGCCGGGCCCACGAAGAGGGCCTTATTCGCCACGTTGAGGACGACGACGTCGCGGCGGTTGTAGTTGTAGCCAATGGGAGTCGGATCGATCACCACCGGAGCGGGAAGGACGCCGGCTTCAGTTCCGATCTGAATGAACGCCGGTCCGGCCGTGGAGGGATCAGGCACTCCGCCATCACGGCCGTCTGTCGGCCAGGAGGCAGGGTAGCAGCCGTTGGTTCCGCCGGATCCGCCCGCGGCGCCGTTGGTGAGGGTGTCTGACGAGCATTGGGCGAGGTGATCGTTGGCGTTGGTTGTCGCGCGGTGAGGAATGGCGTCAACCATCTTGACTTCAGTGCACGAACTAAAGCTCGATGGCACCACGTTTGTTGTGCCAAGGCTGTTCGGGTTCGGATAGCCGCTCTTGCAGACGTTGCCGTCTTTATCGGCGGCGTAGAACAAAGAGAAGTTAAAGAACCGGTCGTTTGCCGCATTCAGCATGCGGAAGCGGTACACGCCCTGCGGAAGCGTCAGGGTCGGATAGGCGATGCCGTTCACGACCGGAGTATCCATAAACGCTTCGGGGACAAGGCTGGGATTCGGATTGGGCGGGCACAGTGAGCCGCTCGGGTAGCCGGTGGTCAGTATGCTTGCGCCGGTGCCGCAGGGGATGGGCGCATGCGCTACCGTCGATGCGGTCATTGGCGGCCAGAACCACGCTCCCAGATCCCACCGGCCCATCGCATTCACGCCGGAATTGTCGGGATTGCTCGGAGACTGGTTCGTCATGTAAACGTGGGGGAACCAGAGGTTGCCCTCCGCGCCCCAGTTCCACGTCGGATCCTGTGCGGTTAACTGCGTTGGTGGCGGGACAAAGGTCTTGTCCTGGAAGATCAGCGGAATGCCCCACTTATAGAGGCCGCCGCCGGTCGCTCCGGTCGTCTGGTCGACGCCGGCATTATTCGGTATGACCGTCTTGAGGGCGGAATTGACACCGGTTGTGTTGGTGCCGTCGATCAGGTCCTGCTCCGATGCGTCGTGAATAAGATAGCCGGCAGCTTCGCCGGCGTACACGTTCAACCGTGTGATGCCGTAGGAGTGGTCGTGATACCACAAAAGGCGGCCGCTCTGCTGGTTGGTGTAGAAGAAGGTCATTTGCCCGTCGCCGGAAGCCGGCATATCGGGCACGTCAACCGCGCTCACGCCTTTCTTGATGGACGACGTTGTATCGCCGATCGGGACGGTCCACTGGTGCGGGGTTCCGTCGCTGATCCAGGGCGTATTGCCGCCATGGAGGTGCATATTCGCGCGATTGGTCGAATAGTTTTGCCCGTCGGGGCCCAGACCAGCGCCCATAATCGTGCGATCCACAGGCATGAACAACTTGCTCGTCGGGCTTAGCTGGTTCTTAAAACGAACGCGCACCGGCCGGTTGCTCTGAGCAATGATCATAGGCCCGAGGTAGTGCGCGTTATTATCGGCCGCGCTGGGATTCAAGTCGGCATAACCGCGCACCTGCGTCGTGTTCGGCAGATCCGAATTGAATTGCGTCGTGTAATCGAGCAGGCCGATCTCGTAATAGTCGCCGTCATCCGGCACGCCCGTGGGCTTTGTGGCGAATGGCACGGCTACCGGGATGAAATTGTTGTTCAGGGTGCTGTGGTTAGCCGGACCAAGGCCCGCCAGCGTGTCAACGAACTTCCTGATTCCGACTCCGGCCTGAACCGAGGTCGTACCGCTTGCGGGAAATTTCGACATTGCATAGTTCGGAATTGTCCCGAAGAAGTCCATCGAGCCGCACGGCACGCCATATGTCGCGCTGCATCCGTTCGAGCCTGTCTGTGTGCCGAATGACAGTGGAGAACTGCCGCGGCGCAAAGGCTGGGTTGTAACGGGTGCCCGCAGGGTAACGATACCGAGTTTCTTCCGTCTTTCCGCTGCTCGCTGGGCAGCTGCCTTCCGCTCCGCGTTGGTCAGGCTCCTCATTTTGCTGACCGTTCGGTTTGCGGTAAAAGCCGCATCCTTATCTTCAATGGCTACCTGAACCTGGGGTGATGCCTTGGCCTGCACTTCAGCCACCGCAGTTTCCTGCGCGAGGCTGACCTGTGTAAACCCTCCGGAAAGTAACCACGCCAATCCTACTCCCAATGAAGAGAGTGCGTGGATTTTGATCGTCATCTTTCTTCTCCTTTTGCCGTCTTGTTTGTTCGCGCCTGGGGCCGTCTTTCCGGACGGTCCCGTCAATAAGCTCAGCGGTATCGGTGCAGGGTCATGCGCAGATACCCTCCTCGCTGTCATACACTCGTTGCTCACGGTGTTACCCCCGTGTTTCGGTCCGGCCAGTGCAATATCATGAGCCGGCTGGATCATCGGATCCTCCCTTCAAGCAGATGTTCTGCCTCGGACCTCATCGGATCTGAAGGATTTTGCTTCAGCGCCGCGCGGTACTGCGTGGTGGCGCACGCATCGTCGCCTGCCATTTTGCAGGCGGCCGCCAAACGGTAACGGGTGGTCGGGTTATCCGTCGCCTTCAGCGAAGCAGTCAGATGCTGTACGGCGTCCGGATAGCGCTTCGTTTTGTAATAGACCCAGCCCGCGGCGCTTTCCAGTGCCGGAATCCCGGGTGCCGCGGCCAGTGCCCGCTCGGCGTAGAGCGTCGCTTCCTGGGACCTGGCTGGGCTGTTCGAAATCACAGCTGCCAGCCTGATCATGTCCTTCGCGTCGCGCGGCGCCATCCGGATCGCGGCCCGGAGTTGCTCTTCAGCGCCTGCCCAGTCCGACTGGCGCAGATAGACGTCCGCCAGAAGCGAACGGTTGTACGCGCTGTCCCGCTGGCGGATCGCTTCCTCCAGCGTGGCGATGGCTGCGGCGAGCTTGCCTTCCCGGATCTCCAGCATCGCCATTTGTGGCCGGACTTCCTCCCCGGCTCCCGCCTTTGCGGCCAGTTCAAGCGCATGCCGGGCGGCAGGAAGGTGGCCGGCGTCGCGGAGCAGTTCGCCCGTAAACAACTGCAGGTTCAGGTTTCCCGGATTCCGGCCTGCGAACTCCTCGATCCACGTGAGGAACTCAGCCGTCTTCTTTTGCGACTGCCAGATGGCCGCCTTCTGGGCCAATGCCGGACGTGTACCCGGGTCTTTGGCAAGCACCTCCTGTATGGTTTTTTCCGCGCCCTGCAAATCCCTGGAGTGCATCCGGATCGCAGCGTCCTGGACCAGCGCCGGAATGGTTCGGTTTTGACGCAGACTCTCGTCTACCGCCTTGCGTGCCCCTTCCCAGTCACCGGAAGCCATCAGGGCAATACTTCGGGAAAGCGTGACCTGCGGAGTGGTGCGTTCTCTATCCGTGGCGCCGTCCAGCACCTGAATGGCGAGACTCGCCTTGCCAATTTCCGTCAGCAGCGCAGCCAACCGGAGTCGTGCGCCTGTCAGCCGTGGATTCAGCCGCAGCGCCGCGCTCAAGGCTTCGCCCTGCTTTTCCCGCTCGCCCCGGTCAGCGTAATACCGCGCCTCCTGAAGAAAAAGGCCGGGCTCCTGAACCTTTAATTCGTGGAGTGTGGCGATGTCCTTGCCCGCCGCTTCAAGTGCGCCTTCGTCCAGGCTCAGTCCGGTCCTCAGGATCAGCAGGTCAGAGCGTTTCGGATTCTTGCCGAGCAGTTTATCGAGCAGTGTCCTCGCCTCTGCCGGTTTCCCTTTCCGGATCAGCAGTCCGATCTCGTGGGTCTGGATCGTCGCATCGTCCGGAAACTTCGTGCGAAGGGACTCATATTCCTGCAATGCCTCATCGGCTTTGCCCCGGCTGGCCAGCAGATCCGCGTGGGCGGTCCGTCGGCTGGAATCCGGAATGGCTGCGAGTTGCCGGGCGGTGGCTTCGGCCTTTTCCGGCTCGTTGTCGGCAATCTCCTCCTCGATGGAAAGCTCAAGCGCCTGTTGCATCGCAGGATTCAGGGACAGGGCTCTCTCCGTTTCAGCCTTTGCAAGGTCATGCTGTCCCGCGAACTTCGCAACTACCGCTGAGACAATCGCCAGTTCTGCCGACCTTGGCAGTTTCGCCACCGCATGAGCCACCAGTGTCCTGGCGAGGTCGAAATCCCTCCGTCTGGTCGCTGCTCCGATCGGCAGGCGGATGTCGTCGATCGAGTCGATCGACAACTCCAGCGCTGAGTCAAAGTTTGCCAGCGCTTCCTCCGGCCTGCCGAGTTTGACTTCGACCGTCGCCAGTGCGTACCGTACGGACTTGTTTGCCGGGTGTTTTTGTAACAGTCTACCGAGCAAATCAGCCGCGGTCGCTAAAATCACGGGTTGATTGGCCGTTGCATCCATACGGCCCATCTGGATCAGAGCGCCTTCGTGGTCCTGATTGAGGCGCAGAGTCTTGTCGAATGCATCCATCGCGCACTTGCCGTCCCGGGCCGCCAGACACGCCATGCCCAGTTGATAGAGCGGCTCAGGTTCGGCCGGCAGGTTTTGCGAAGCGATCTTGAATTCGATAATGGCCGCGCGCAGTTTGTTGGCCTTCACATCTGCCAGGCCCCGCTCCAGATGACGTTTACCCAGCGTCTCCCTGGATTGCGCGCAACTCGAAATCAGAACCGTCACCAGGCATACGATCAGGTGTTTCGTGGATAGCTTCATTGGCGTCTCCTGTTTTCTTTAAGGAACGGGGTTGGCGGACTGCCGCCGGTTTTGCTGCAGCATCGCGGTGATCAGCGATTCGTCGACGCCGTCTTTCTTCAGCTTCACGATCGCCACCGGGGTCAGATCGAACGCCGCATCGGAATCGTGCAGCAGCGACAAAACGAGCGCGTCGCTGATCCCCGCTTTAACCAGACTGACTATGTCATCGTTTTGAAGAACCAGCCGCTTTCGGGAAATCACCATTTTTTCGAATGAAGTCATTGCGGTTCCCCCGGTTGTGTAGTTCGCGGAAGCCGCCTCATAGAGGTTCCGCGTCGGGATCTGGAGTTTGTTCCATGCCAGATAGCCGGTCCAGCCGAGCAGCAGGGAGATCCAGAGCGTGTGAAGCAGGTACCACGAAAAAACAAAACAATATTTCCCTTTCATGCATGCGTGACACTTGAAAGGGAAGATCGAAAAGAACGACAGAAAGACCTGCCACCCGGTCTTGCGGCTGTGGCGCACCAGGCGGGGAGCATTGCACCTTGGACAAACACGCAGCCCGCGGGCTTTAGCGTCTCGGGATCTATTGCCCGGAACGTCCACGAGAAATGGACTTGCTGCCGTTTGTTCGGAGGCTAAGACTGCCTGGCTCATAGTTTCTCCTCTCCTCCTGCCGAGGAATTTGATTACTGCCAATGCAGCGCAAAGAACGTACCAAACCTCCGGTCCCTGGGCTTTCTCATACAATTCCCGGGTTCGGGACCGGTCAGCCCGTCTGTATCCTATTGCAGATAAATCACTTGTTGCCTGTAGTGGCACTCCGTATCCCGCTCTTGCAGGCTTTCGGGTAATTGCGGCAGACGATCGAGCGCCATTCTCAATTTCTGACGGCGAAATCCAATCCCGGCGGAGGGATCAGCCTGTTACCCGACCGTTTAGCGCGCCCATGTGCCATTTCCAGACGCCTGAGCGCGGGACTCCAGCTTCTGGAAACTGCGGTCTCCGGCGGCCTTGCTTTTGAGACGGAGTCTCATTTTCCGGCAGGGTTTTTCACTGGGCGCAGGCTGATTTGGGGAAATCCGGGGCGGGAATTCCGCTGGAAGTGGATCTTCCGGTTGGCGTCCATTCGCTCTCTGTCGCCTGCCGATCGGAGGTCGCGGTTCGTTTTTCGCCAGCCGAAGCGGCCTGCTCAGCCGACAGAGGCGCGAATCCCCATAGGGGCTAGGGGACCGCTGTTGCCCCGGCGGCCTCGGCCTGAGGCTCGCGCGGGGTCCACGGCACTTCCGGCCCCGGCGCGCTCTTTCGGATTGACGGGGTGACGCCTTTTCCGCACTCCCTCTATAATCGGTTTATCTCCGCATTTAAAGGACTCCCGTGACCGGCAACGACATCCGCCAGCGCTTTCTCGACTTCTTCCACGCCCGCGGCCACCGCGTCGTCCGCTCCAGCTCACTGCTCCCCGGCAACGACCCCACGCTGCTCTTCACCAATGCGGGCATGAACCAGTTCAAAGAGGTCTTCCAGGGGCTCGAAACCCGCGATTACACGCGCGCCGCGACGTCCCAGAAGTGTGTCCGGGCGGGCGGGAAGCACAACGACCTCGAAAATGTCGGGTACACGCGCCGCCACCACACGTTTTTCGAAATGCTCGGCAATTTTTCCTTCGGCGACTACTTCAAAGCTGAAGCCATCGAGTTCGCGTGGGACCTGATCACGAAGGATTACGGGATCCCGAAAGATAAGCTTTACATCACGGTTTTCCGCGAGGACGACGAGGCCGAGCAGCTGTGGCAGAAGGTGGCGGGCGTTTCCAAAGACCGCATCTTCCGGCTGGATGAAAGAGACAACTTCTGGCAGATGGGCGACACAGGGCCGTGCGGCCCGTGTTCGGAGATCCATTACGACCTCGGCGTTGAAGCCGCCGAACCCGGCCGCGAGCACGAGCAGTTCCCGTCGGACGCGGGAGGGCGGTTCGTGGAAATCTGGAACCTGGTTTTCATGCAGTTCAACCGGGATTCCAGCGGCGCAATGACACCTCTGCCGCGCCCGTCGATCGATACCGGCATGGGCCTCGAACGGATCGCCGCCATTTTGCAGGGCAAGATTACGAACTACGAGACCGACCTCATCCGGCCGATCATCCTGAAGGCTGGTGAACTCTGCGGTGCGGAGTATGGCGCCGATGCGAAGGTCGACACGGCGCTGCGGATTAATGCGGATCACGCGCGGGCGACTGCGTTCCTGATTAACGACGGCATTCTGCCTTCTAATGAAGGCCGGGGCTATGTGCTGCGGAAGATCATGCGGCGGGCGATGCGAAATGCGCGGTTGATCGGTCAGCAGGATCCTTATCTGTTCAAGCTCGCGGGCTTCGTGGCCGAGCACATGCAGCAGGCTTACCCGGAGATGCTGGAATCGATCCAGCGGGTGGCCCGGGTAGTAAAGGATGAGGAGCACCGGTACGCGACCACGTTCCTGGTGGCGGAGAAGGTCTTCAGCGACGAGATTGCCAAGCTCACGCCAATGTGCGCCGGTGTGTCTTACGATCGGCTCGACCGGCATGCCGGATTACAGTGGCCGGTGCCGACAGCCAGGCAACCCTGGTCGCCCAGATCCGCATGGCTCACCAC
>Ga0209698_10002076_pt1 | contig 22933 bp, 20 predicted proteins | sample LitLauG_LLR_2012_FD_187203 | JGI IMG/M metagenome (GOLD analysis project Ga0209698, IMG submission 187203) | Freshwater sediment microbial communities from Pennsylvania, USA - Little Laurel Run_MetaG_LLR_2012 (SPAdes) (version 2) | ecosystem: Environmental > Aquatic > Freshwater > Creek >... | reverse complement strand
GCGTACTTCATCCTGGCCGCCAACGCCTGGATGCAGCACCCGGTCGGCTACAAGATCGAGGGCAACCGGGCGATCATGACCAACTTCTGGGCGGTCATGTCCAACAGCACGCTGATCAGCTCGTTCCTCCACGTCGTGACGGCGGCGGTGGTGACGGCCACCATGCTCCTGCTCGGTGTGAGCGCCTGGCACATGCGCCGGTCCCAGAAGGCCGGCACGGCGGCCCATCCGGTGTTCTCCACCACGGCCAAGCTGGCCCTGGTCCTCGGTGCCTTCGCCGTGGTCGCCACCATGTTCTTCGGCGACAACCAGGCCCGACTGATGACCACCCAGCAGCCGATGAAGATGGCGGCGGCCGAAGCGCTATACAACACGTCCAACGGTGCCAGCTTCTCCCTCCTGACCATCGGCAACCTCTCCGGCGACCCCATCTTCCAGATCCGGGTCCCCCACGCACTGTCGGTGCTGTCCACCAACAGCTGGGACGGTCCGGTCCAGGGGATCAACCAGGTCCAGGCGGCCGAGTCGGCCAAGTACGGCCCCGGCAGCTACGTGCCCGTGCTGTGGGTCACCTACTGGACATTCCGGATCATGGTGGGCGCCGGCATGGTGATGTTCCTCCTCCTGGCCTGGGGGGTCTGGCTCCTGTACCGGCGCAAGGTCGACTCCTCGAAGTGGTTCCTCCGACTGGCGGTCCCCGCGCTCCTGCTCCCCTTCGTCGCGAACGCCACCGGCTGGATCTTCACCGAGGTGGGCCGCCAGCCCTGGGTTGTCTACGGCCTGCTGAAGACGGCGAAGGGCGTGTCGCCGATCGGCACCGGCTACGTCGTCACCACCCTGATCGGGTTCACCGCCATCTACACCATCCTCGCCGTCATCGACTTCGGCCTGATGGCCAGGTACGCGAAGTTGGATCCCGACGCCGTGGACGAGCACGGACATCCGAAGCCGACCGACGGGAGCGGAGCCGACGACGACGCGGACCGGGCGGACGACGACCGCGTCCCGGCCCTCATCTACTGATCCACAGGGAGACTGCACGATGATCACGATCGCGACCGCCCCACCCGCCTACACCGGCCTGGAGATCTTCTGGTTCCTGGTGATCGGCGTCCTGTGGGTCGGCTACTTCGTCCTCGAGGGCTTCGACTTCGGTGTGGGGATGCTCCTCCCCGTCGTCGGCAGGACCGACCTCGACCGCCGGGTGATGGTCAACACCATCGGACCGGTGTGGGACGGCAACGAGGTGTGGCTCCTGGTGGCCGGTGGCGCCACCTTCGCCGCCTTCCCCAACTGGTACGCCACGTTGTTCAGCGGCTTCTACCTCCCGCTCTTCCTGATCCTGGCCGCACTGATCTTCCGTGGCGTGGCCTTCGAGTACCGGGCCAAGCGGGACATGCCGAAGTGGCACCTCCTCTGGGACCACTGCATCTTCTGGGGGAGCCTCCTCCCGTCACTCCTGTGGGGTGTCGCCTTCGCCAACATCCTGCGGGGCACGCCCATCGGGCCCGACCAGAACTACCTCGGGTCCTTCTTCAACCTGCTGAACCCCTACAGCCTCCTCGGTGGGATCACCACGCTCCTGCTCTTCGCCCTGCACGGCAGCATCTTCCTCAGCCTGAAGACGACCGAGGACATCAAGGAGCGTGCCGAGGGAGCGGCCAAGTGGCTGGCACCGTCCGCCACGTTGGCGCTTGTCGGCTTCCTGGCCTGGACCTACGCCAACGCCCGCAGCGCCCACGACGTGGGCATCGTGCCCCCGTTCGTCCCGATCGCAGCCATCATCGCCGTCGCCGTGGTCGGATGGCTCATGCGGGAGAGGCTCGCCGGCTGGGCCTTCATCGCCAACGCCGTGGCCATGGTCGGACTGATCGCCACGATCTTCCTCAACCTGTACCCGCGGGTCATGGTGTCGAGCATCTCCAACGCCTACAGCCTCACCATCGGAAACACGTCGTCCGCGCCGTACACGCTGAAGGTCATGACCATCGTGGCCCTGATCTTCACGCCGCTGGTGCTCGTCTACCAGAGCTGGTCCTACTGGGTGTTCCGGGCGCGGGTGCGTCGTCCTGCCGTCGGGGCCGTGCTGCCGGTCGTCGACCCGCCGGCCACCGACGACACCTCGGACGGAGCGACCGCGGCCGCACCCGCGGTCACCGCCGACCCGGCCGGCGCGCCGACCGGCGACGGCGGGACCCCCTGACACCGACCGACCCCCCGGGCCGGGGTCCGGTCGACCCCCGGCTGATCCGTCGGGCCACCGCCACCCGCCACTACCTGATCGGCGCCGTCGCCGTGGGCCTCGTCGGGACCGCAGCCCTGGTGGTCCAGGCGGTGCTGCTGGGAGCCGTGGTCGAGGAGGTCCTCATCCACCATGCCGACGTCGCCCGCACCACACCCCTGCTGATCGGGTTGGCCGCGGCGTTCGCCGTCCGGGCCCTGAGCTCCTGGGCCGGCGAGGTGGCCGCCCACCGCACCTCGTCGCGGGTGACGTCGACGCTCCGCAGGCAGCTGCTGGCCCGGGCCGTCGAGCTCGGCCCCGCCTGGCTCTCCGGCGAGCGGACAGGGGAGCTGGCCACCTCGGCCACCCAGGGCATCGACGCGCTCGACTCCTACTTCGCCCGCTACCTGCCCACCGCGGTGCTGGCCGCACTCACCCCGTTCGTCCTCCTGGCCTGGATCGTCGCCGAGGACTGGTTCTCGGCGCTCATCCTGGTGGTGACCGCCGGGGTCATCCCCCTCTTCATGATCCTCCTGGGCCTCGAGGCCACCCGGAGCGCGTCGCGCCAGTGGGATCGGCTCTCGGGCCTGGCCGCCACCTTCTACGACCTGCTGCAGGGCCTCCCCACCCTGCGGGCCTTCGGCCGGGCGGACGACGGCCGCGCGACGCTCGAGCGGGCGAACGCGGAGCTCCACGACGAAACGATGTCCACCCTCAAGGTCGCGTTCCTCTCCTCGTTGGCCCTGGAGACCCTGGCCTCGGTGGGCACGGCGCTGGTCGCCCTCTTCCTCGGCCTGCGCCTGCTGCAAGGCTCCATGGTGATCGGAACCGCGCTGGCGGTCCTCGTGCTCGCCCCCGAGGTCTACCTCCCCTTGCGCAGGGCCGGTGCCGAGTTCCACTCCAGCGCCGAGGGCCGTGCCGCGGCCGAGCGGATCCTCGACATCCTGGACGACGCCGAAGCCGAGACCCCCACCCGCACCCGACGGGGGAACGGCCCGCCGGTGCGCCGGCTCCCCGATCCGGCAACTCACCCCGTGCGCCTCGACCGGGTCACCGTGCGCTACCCGGGCCGTGCGGTCCCCGTGCTCGACGGGGTCGACCTGGCGCTCGAGCCGGGCGTCCACGTGGCGGTGGTGGGCGAGTCGGGATCCGGCAAGTCGACGCTGCTCACCGTGCTCCTCGGGTTCACCGCTCCGGACCACGGCCACGTCCGCATCGGCGACGAACGCCTGACGGACTGCTCGTTGCGCGACTGGCGGTCCCGGGTGGCGTGGGTCCCCCAGCGGCCCACCCTGGTGCGCGGCACCCTCGAGGACAACCTCCGGCTCGGCAATCCGGGAGCGAGCGACGCCGAAGTGGCCCGGGCCGTCGGACGCTCGGGACTGGACGGTCTGGTGGCGCGCCTGGCCGACGGGCTGGCGACCCCGGTGGGCGAGGGCGGCCTGACCCTCAGCGCCGGCGAGCGCCAGCGCATCGCCCTAGGCCGGGCGGTCCTGCGCGACGTCCCCGTGGTCCTGCTCGACGAGCCGACGGCCCACCTCGACGCCGGACGAGAGGGCTCGCTGCGCGCCCTGCTGGCTCCCTGGCTCGAAGGACGGACCGTGGTGATGGCCGCCCACCGCGGCGGCCTGGTGGGACGGGTCGACCGGACCTTCAGCCTCGTGGGTGGCGGGCTGGTGGAGACGTCCGGCCCGGAGCCGGACACCGCGACGGCGGCCACCGGCAACCCGCCTCGCGCCGGTCGGAAGACCGCACGATGACCGGTGCGCACCGCCAGGCGCGCCCCCGGGGCCCGCTCTCCCAAGTGCTGCGGATCGGCGCCCCGGACCTCCGGCGGTTCCTCCTCGGGACCGCACTGGGCACCGTCGCGGCGCTGTGCACGGTCGGGCTGCTCGCCTGTTCGGGTGCCCTGATCGACAAGGCGGCCCTGCGCCCCCCGCTCTACACGCTGACCCTGCTCATGGCCACGGTGCAGCTGCTGGCCCTCGGGAGGGGGCCGCTCCGCTACGCCGAACGGCTGGTCTCCCATGACGCCGCGCTGGGCGCACTGGGACGGGTGCGGCTGTGGCTCTACGACCAGGTGGCGCCCCGGTCGCCGGCCGGAATCGTCGGATGGCGCAACGGCGACCTGCTGGCCCGCGCCACGGCGGACGTCGACCTGCTCCAGGACATCTACCTGCGGGGTGTGGCCCCGCTGGTCACCGCCGCCGTCACCAGCACCCTCACCGTGGTGGCCGTCACCCTGGTGCTGCCGGCCGGCGGCCTGGTGCTCGGGGCCTGCCTCGTCGTCGGAGCAGGCGCCGCTTCTGGTCTTGCCTGGGTCCGACGGCGCCGACTGGGCGCCGGCGAGGGTGCCCTGCGTGGGGCGCTCGCCGCCGACGTGGTCGAGCTGCTCACGGCGGCGCCCGACCTCGTGGCCATGGGACGGGACGAGGAGTACCTCGACCGGGTCCTGGCGTCGGACGCCGAGCTCGAGCGCAGGGCCCGTCGGCGGTCGTGGTCCGACGGAGCGGTTGCAGCCGTCGTGGTGGCGGCCTCCGGCGCCGCCGTCATCGGGACCCTCGCCACCGCCACCGCGGCCATCGCCGCCCACCGCCTCCCGGCGTACATGATCGCCGTCCTGCCCCTGGCCGCGCTCGGCGCGTTCGAGGTCGTGCTTCCCGCGGCGGACGCCGTCTCGCGCCTGGCCGACCATGCCGAGGCGGCACAGCGCCTCCTGTCGGTGGCCGACCTCGAAGTCCCTGTCGTCGATCCTCCCCAACCGGCGCCGTTGCCGGACGGCACCGGCATCGGCCTCGAGCACGCCGTGCTCCGCTACCGGGCCGACGGGCCCCGCGCGCTGGACGGGCTCGACCTCCAGGTGCCGGCGGGACGGAGGGTGGCCGTCGTCGGTCCGAGCGGGGCGGGCAAGAGCAGCATCGTCAACGTCCTGCTGCGCTTCTGGGGCCTCGAGTCGGGGGTCGCCCGGCTCGGCGGCGTCGCCATCGACCATCTCGGCCAGGACGACGTCCGGTCACGCATCGGCTGGGTCGGACAGGAGGCGCACCTGTTCCCCACCACCATCGGCGGCAACATCGCAGTGGCCCGGCCGGGTGCATCGGCCGACGACATCGCCGCCGCGGCATGCAGCGCCCAGCTGGGCCCCTGGATCGACGCACTTCCCCTCGGGCTCGACACCCCGGTGGGCGAACGCGGCGCCCAGCTGTCGGGAGGGCAGCGTCAGCGGGTCGCCCTGGCCCGTGCGCTGCTGGCCGGTGCCCCGGTGCTGGTGCTCGACGAACCGACCTCGGGGCTCGACCGTCCGACGGCCCGTCGTCTGGTCCACGACGTGCTGGCGGCCACCGAGGGGACCACGATGGTGCTGATCACCCACCGGGACGAGGACCTCGCCACCATGGACGAAGTGGCCGTCGTCGAGGACGGAACGGTCGTCGACCGCTATGTGCCCGGCCCCGTTCCCGGGGTGGGCGACCCGCCGGGGGCCGGACGCCGGGACCCACGGGCCTCGAGGTAGGCCTCGTCGGCCCGGATCGGGAAGCGGAGGGTCACCGTCCCGGCCGACGTGCTGGTGGTGACCGGGAAGCCCGAGGCCAGGAACACGCCGAGCATGTCCCGGTTGTCCGACAGGGTCTGGGCCACGAAGACCTCGACACCGTGGCTGCGGGCCACGTCGGCGAGGTGGTCCAGGAGGAGCGTGCCGATGCCGAGGTGCTGGTGGTCGTCGGTGACCACGAAGGCGACCTCCGCCTCGACGGTGCCGGGGATCCGCTCGTAGCGGCCCACGGCCACCATCGAGTCGCCGTCGAACACGCTGAAGGCCATCCGGTCGACGTAGTCGACCCGGGTGAACCGCTCCACTTCGGCGTCGGTCAGGTGCGGGTGCACGAAGAAGAACCGCCGATAGATCGACTGGGACGAAAGCCCGTCATGGAAGTCGACCAGGGCGTCGCCGTCGGTCGGCCGGATGGGTCGGAACCGGACCCGCGACCCGTCCCGCAGGTGCTCGTCGACCTCGAGTTCGGCCGGATAGCCCTCCGGCAGCTCAGGAGGTCCGGGGTCGGGCACGCCTTGGATCGTAGGTGGCATCCGGGCGCGACCGCACCCGACCGGCGCGCCGTCAGGCTCGGGTGACGGGCGGGGCCGATGCCCGGCGCGACCGGCCGAACGGTCCCCCGGACGGTCCGACACGGACCAGGGACCCGCCGCCCTCCCGTACCTGGCGCTCGATGTCGGCCAGGGCGCCGAGAGCGGAGGAGTCGACCGCCCGCAACCCTTCCGTGTAGAGCTCGATCTCGGGTGAACCGTCGGCGAGCAGCTCATGGATGACCTGGGCCACATTGGCCGCCGTCGACGCATCCAACCGGCCGGCCAGGCGGACCCGCGGCGGTTCCGCATCGGTCTCCACCCACAGCTCGAGGGCCACGTCGCCGCGCCAGTCGGCCAGTCCCGTCGGGACGGCCAACTCGATCCGTGAGGGAGCCCCGGGACCTCCCGCCACGTGGGACCCCGCCTCCAGCACCGGCTCCACACCCATGTCCTCCACCTCCGCTCGCAGGGACCAGTTCCATTCGTAGCACGCCCCGGTGGCCGATCCCCCTCCGACCGGGGTGACGTCGCGAGGCACCTCCATCATGGCGGCGGGACGGGTCGGCCACCTAGGGCCGAACGGCCCCATCACCAGGAGGTTCGCGTCGCGACACCGGGCCGATCCGTGCCTGGCGTCGGGACGTTCGGCCCTACCGGGTGGCCCGGGAGGCGACCATCCTGGGCGTAGCGACAAGGGACGGAGTCCCTGATGAGGAGGAGTCATGGCCACAACCACCGACAAGGCGTCGGACGCCCCCGAGGGCACCGACGGCCCGACCACGGTCGAACGGCTGGAACAGGTGCTCGAGCAGTGGCGGGCCCGGATCGACGAACTGCTCGTCCAGGCCGACCTGGCGTCGAAGGACGTCTCGGAGTCCGTGCGGGCCAAGGCCGCCGTCGCCGAGAACGCCTACCTGGCCGCCAAGAACCGGCTCGCCGAGATGCCCCGTGACGCCGGTGCCAACCTGGGCTCGATGCGCGACGGGTTCGACAAGCTCGTCGACGACATGCGCCAGGCCTACCAGTCGGCAGAGTCCGTGATCCACCGCGGGCCGGTCGAGTAGCTGCGGGTCGGAGGAGCGGTGCACATGGCGGCCGACCACCGGGCGACCGGAGGGACGGTCGCCGATGGGACCGGGCGCATGATCCCCATGTACGTCGAGTTGTTGGAGGCGGTACTGCACGACGAGGGTGACCCGTCCGCCCCCCCGCCGCCCCGTTCGTCGGGTCCGTTGGCCGAGTTGATCCGGCTCCGGCGGGTACTGGAGAAGCAGGCCGAGCGCAACGATCCGGGGTGGGCGCTCCAGACCGTGGCCGACCAGCTGGCCTACGACGCCGCGCTGGTGCGGATGGCCGCCAAGCGGGGGGTCGCGTTCGATCTCGAGCACTTCGCCGTGCCCGAGCAGGGGCGCGGCGAACTCGAGCGGGCCCTGGTCGAGCGCGGGGTCAACCTGCAGATCCGGGACGGAACCGGATCCGACATCGCCGGGGACAGCGCCTGAACGTCACCGGGCTCGGGGTCCACAGGGCTCCGGCGCCCGGCCCGACCGGTCCCCGGCCCGTCGCTCAGGTGCCGGACGAGTCGGCCCTGCGGTCACGCTCGGACCGCTCGTAGACACGGGTGGCGTAGGCGGCCGCCTGGGTCCGGCGTTCCATCCCGAGCTTGGTCAGGAGGTTGGAGACGTAGTTCTTGACCGTCTTTTCGGCCAGGTACATGGCCTCCGCGATCTGGCGGTTCGTCTTGCCCTCGGCGATGAGGTCGAGGATCCGCCGCTCCTGGTGGGTGAGGGAGGCGAGCAGCGGCTCCTCCTCGGGTCCCTCGCGCAGGCGCTTCAGGACCCGCTCGGTCAGCGCCGGGTCGAGGAGTGACTCGCCGGCGGCCACCCGTCGGACGTCGTCGATCAGGCTGTTGCCGCCCACCTGCTTGAGCACGTACCCCGACGACCCGGCCATGATCGACGCGAACAGCGCCTCGTCGTCCGCGTACGAGGTCAACATGATGCACGCCGTCGACGGCAGCTGGGCGCGAATGTCCCGGCACACCTCGACTCCGCTGCCGTCGGGCAGGCGGACGTCGAGGACGGCCACGTCCGGACGGAGCGCCGGGATGCGACTCAGCGCCTCGGCCACCGTTCCGGCCTCGCCGACGACCACGAGGTCATCCGTCGACTCGAGCAGGGCTCGGAGGCCGGTCCGCACGATCTCGTGGTCGTCGAGCAGGAACACGCGTATGGTCATCGGCCCCATTTGACCACGTCATGGGCCCCGTCACACGACGGAGCGTGGACGGACGGACCCCGGTCCGGTCGTATGGTTGGGTCCGTGTCCGACGCCGGAGCCAGATCGCGGTCCCCCTACGACGCCATCGACGACCCCACGACTCTTCGACGGCTGCTCGAGGCGACCCTCCTGCTGGAGTCGAACCTCCACCTTGCCGACCTGCTCGAGCACATCGTCGAGGAGGCGCTGTCGCTGGTCGGTGCCCGGTACGGGGCCCTCGGGGTGCTCGACGCCGAGGGCACGAGGGTCGTCGAGTTCCATGTGTCCGGCCTCGACCCGGCGGACGAGGACCGGCTGCGGGCCGGACGCCTTCCGACGGGCCAGGGAGTCCTCGGCGTGCTCATCCACGACCCCCGTCCCATGCGGATCCGGGTCATCGGCGACCATCCGGACAGCGTCGGGTTTCCCGAGGGGCACCCGCCCATGACCTCGTTCCTCGGTGCGCCGATCAAGGTGCGCGACCAGGTCTACGGGAACCTCTACCTGACCGACAAGATCGGCGCGGACGAGTTCAGCGAGGACGACCGGACGGTGATCGCCGCCCTCGCCGTGGCCGCCGGCATCGCCGTGGAGAACGCCCGTCTCCACGAGCGGGCCGGCGAGGTGGCCGTCTACGAGGAGCGGGAGCGGATGGCCCGTGACCTCCACGACGGGGTGATCCAACGCCTCTTCGCCATCGGCCTGTCCCTCCAGGGCCTGACGGCCGGCCAGGCCGGGCGGGCGGTCGCCGCCAGCATCGGCGCCGTCGTCGACGACATCGACGAGACCATCCGCGAGGTGCGGAGCACCATCTTCGAACTCGGCTCGAAGGGCACCGGTCGCGGGATCCGGACCGGCGTGCTCGACCTGGTCGACGAGCTCCGACCGGTCCTCGACTTCCGGGTGACCGTCGAGTTCATCGGCCCGGTCGACGCCGCGGTGTCCGACGAGGTGGCCAGCCAGCTGCTCGCCACACTGCGCGAGGCGCTGTCCAACGTGGCCCGCCACGCCCAGGCCTCGGCGACGTCGGTGTCGCTGGCAGTTGTCGGGGGCACCTGCCGGCTCGAGGTCCGCGACGACGGCCGGGGCATGGTCGGCGGCACGTCCCCCGGGGGCGGCAACGGGCTGCCCAACCTGGCCAGCCGGGCCGACCACCTGGGCGGGACACTCCAGGTGCTCCAACCCGACACCGGAGGCACGACCCTGGTCTGGGAGGTCCCGGCCTACCGCGGTTCCGACGGCCAGCGCTGACGGAGACGTGCGACGCGGCACGGGGCGGCAGCTGGGACCAAATGCCCTGGTCGCAACCGTTGTTGCCCCGTAACGTGACCGCGGGAGCCGGGTCGGCCCGCCCGTCGGCACCCGGACCCCGGTCCCCAGGCGAGGAGCGTGCCATGGCGACAGATTCCATCGACCGGAGGACGAGGACCGACGTCCCCGGCCCCGACCAGCGACGCGAGCGCACGGACGCGCACGTCCGGGACCTTCGATAGTGCCCTCGCAAGCCCACCGGGCGCCGGTCCTCGTGACGCGGGGACTCACCAAGCGGTACCGGGGAGCCGACGCTCTGGTCGACCTCGACCTCGAGATCGGCGCCGGTGAGGTCGTGGGGTACCTCGGGCCGAACGGGGCCGGGAAGACCACCACCATCCGGCTCCTCCTCGGGCTCATCCGCCCCACCTCGGGCACCGCACGGCTCTTCGGCCTGGACAGCCGACGCGATGCCGTCGCCATCCACCGCCGGCTGGCCTTCGTCGGCGGCGAGGCGTCCCTGTGGCCGGGGCTGACCGGCGCCGAGACGCTCCACCTGCTCGGCAGGGTCCAGGGTCGGGTGGACGTCGCCTACCGCGACGAGCTGGTGGCGCGGTTCGCCCTCGACCCGGGCAAGAAGGTGCGTGCCTACTCGAAGGGCAACCGCCAGAAGCTGATCCTGATCGGCGCACTCATGACCCGGGCCGACCTGCTGGTGCTCGACGAGCCGACCGCCGGCCTCGACCCCCTGATGGAGCAGGCTTTCCGGCTCAGCATCCACGAGGCCCGCGACCGGGGGCAGACCGTGTTCCTCTCCTCGCACATCCTGAGCGAGGTCGAGGCGCTGTGCGACCGCGTCGGCATCCTCCGCGCCGGTCGACTGGTCGAGATGGGCACGATGGCGGAACTGCGCCACCTGAGCGCGCGCACCGTCGAGGCGACGTTCGCCGGGGCGGTTCCCGACGTGGCCCTCGTGCCCGGGGTCACAGCGGTGTCGGTCGACGGCGGCACCGTGCGCTGCCAGGTGCGGGGCCCGGTGGAACCGCTGCTGCGCGTGCTGGTCGACAGCGGGGTCACCGGCCTGCTCAGCCGGGAGCCGTCCCTCGAGGAGCTGTTCCTCGCCCGCTATGGCGGAGATGCCCACGCCGAAGCCCACGCCGACGCCCACGCCGACGCGCCCGCGCCCCGATGACCGCGTCCGTCGCGCCCACCGTGGCCACCGATGCCCCCGGGACCCGACCCGTCCGCAGTCCGGGCACCGTCGTCGCCGGGCGGACGGCCGGGGCGGCGGTCCGGTCGGGCGCGGTCTGGGGCGCCGTGTTCGGCGTCGCCGTGGCCTCGTCGGCCATCAGCTACAGCACCCTGTACACCTCCGCCGCCCAGCGTCACGCCCTGGCCACCGCCTACGGGGCCAACCTCGCCACCAGTGCGCTGTTCGGCCCCGCTCCCGGCCTCGACACGGTGGCCGGGTTCACCTCGTTCAAGGTGTCGATGTCCCTCATGGTCCTCGGTGGCGTGTGGGGACTCCTGACCGCGACCCGCCTGCTGCGCGGCGAGGAGGACGCCGGGCGGTGGGAGCTCCTGCTGGCGGGCAGGACCACACCACGTCGGGCGGTGGCCCAGGCCCTGGCCGGCATGGGCGCCGGCGTCGTGGTCCTGTGGGTGCTGACCGCGGCCGCCACCGCACTGGTCGGTAGGGACGCCAAGGTCGCCATCGCGCCGGGTCCGGCGTCATTCTTCGCCCTGGCCATGGTGGCCACGGCCGCCATGTTCGTCGGCGTCGGCGGGGTCACGAGCCAACTGGCCGGCACCCGCCGTCAGGCCGCGGCGTGGGCGGCCACCGTCCTCGGGGTCGCCTACGCCATCCGACTGGTGGCCGACGCCGGCGTGGGCCTGCACGGGCTCATCTGGGCGTCCCCGCTGGGCTGGGTGGAGGAGCTCGGCGCGCTCACCGCGCCGCGGCCGGTCGCGCTCCTGCCCATCGCCGCACTGACCGCCGCCCTCGTGGTCGTCGCCGTCGCCCTGGCCGGCCGCCGGGACATCGGGGCCGGGCTGGTGGCCGACGTCGACCACGCCCGCCCACGCCTGAGTCACCTGTCTGGGCCGACCGGCCTGGCCCTCCGCCTGACACGACCCACCGTGCTCGCCTGGTGGATCGCCATCACGTTGTCGGGCCTGCTCTACGGGCTGATCGCCCGGTCCGCGGGGTCGACCATCTCCGGGTCCTCCGTCCACCAGGTATTCGCCCGGCTCGGGGCGACGGGGACCGGCGCCCAGGCCGTGCTCGGCGTCTGCTTCCTCGTCCTGGCCGTGCTGGTCGCCTTCGTCGCCGCAGGCCAGCTGACGGCGGCCCGGGGCGAGGAGGCCACCGGCCGACTGGACAACCTCCTCGTCCGACCGGTGTCACCGACAGCATGGTTGACCGGCCGCATCGCGGTGGCGATCGGCGCGTTGGTCGGGGCTGGGGTGCTGGGTGGCCTGGCCGCGTGGGCCGGGGCCGCCACCCAGCACGCCGGCGTGCGGATCGGGGTGGTCGTGCTGGCCGGAGTGAACCTGGTGCCACCGGCCGTGGTGGTCCTCGGGCTGGGGGTGCTCGTCCTCGGGATCGCCCCCCGGGCGACCTCGGCCGTGGTCTACGGGTACCTGTCGTGGTCGCTGCTGGTGCTCGTCGTGGGCGGCATCGGGGCCACGAGCCACTGGGTGCTCGACACGTCGGTCTTCCACCAGATGGCGGCGGCCCCCGCCGTTCCGGTGGACTGGACGGCCAACGCCGTCATGGTCGGCGTGGCCGCCGTGCTCGGTGCCGTCGGGGTGCTGGCCTTCCGGCATCGCGACCTGGCCGGAGCCTGAGCGCCCACCCTTCCCGGACAACACAGCGGAGACCGGTAGCCTCCGGACATGGCGCGAGTGGTGGCCTCCGGCGACACGGTGACCCTGGCCCTGACCAGGGTCGAGCGACTCGAGGGGTTCCGGGGCGACATCGTCGCAGCGCGCGATTCGGTCCGGGCGGTCCGGGCGTCCGACGACCTGTGGTCCGAACTCCGGGGTATCCGGGCGCCGGGGACCGGGATCCCCGGGGTGATCGCCGTGTGCACCTGCCGGGGCTCGTTCGGCAAGGACTTCGCCGCCATCCACGGCCGTGGACCCGGCGTGGTGGTGGAGTTCGACGGGGAACCGTTCCAGCGATGGTTGGTCAGCGTCGACGATCCCGGGCGCGTGGTCGCCGGGCTGTCAACTCCCGGCGGCGGACCCGCCGGCGGCACCTGACGCCCGGCGCCCTCCGGAAGCACCGCCGCGATACCGCCTGGATCGAGCCGCACGGCACACGGGCGCCAGGTCGTGCCTCGCACCTCCGTCCGGCGCTCGTCGTCCGTCGAGGTCCCTGTGCAGACGATCCCCGTCGGCGGCCATCGTCCGTGGCCTCCCCGGCGCCAGGGGGACTCCTGCCCCTAGGATCTGGCCAGGGGCTCGCGTACGCAACGCTCCATTCCGGGCGGCAGCAGGGGGAGTCGGGGGATGTCACTGTGGAACCGGATGGCAGGCGCCGTCGTGGCGATGCTCGCGTCGGTGGGCACTTGTGCCGCCGTTGTCCCGTCGGGAAGCGCCTTCGCCAGCGGCCCGGCCGAGGTGAGCGTCTACTCGGCGCCGCTGATACAGGGCACGTTCGCGACCCGGGAGTCGAGCCTGCTCTTCGAGAATTTCGGCGGAGCGACACTGCTCGACCAACTCAACCTGCAGAACGGAGTCGACGGCGACACCACCGTCTACTCCCAGCCCATCGAGGTCGCCCAGGATTCGACGGTCGACACGGTCACCTGGTGGGGCACACAGTCCGGAATCACCCAGGGCTTCGTCGTGTCGCTCCAGGCCGGTCTGAGTACCGTCTCCTCCCCCGCCCAGTACCTGCCTGACGGGCCAGTCGTCTACGGGTCGCTGGCGCAGTTCGTCCTCGCCCCGATGGCTTCGGTCACCGTCACGCCGGGACCGTTCGGCCAGAGCCAATTCCAGTTGACGATCCCTTCGACGGTCCTGGCCGCCAACCAGCCCTACCGACTCACCGTGGCTGCCTTCGGGGGCACGTTCGAGTGGGGACACTCATCGGACCCGGGCTGCTGCGGCACCGGCCCGATCTGGTGGATGCGTACACGCGGTCCGGACTACGTGACCATCCCGGACAGTGTGGCATTCGCCCTGTCGGGTCCGGCACCCGTGGCCCCGGCGATCACCACCCAGCCCTCCGGCACCACGGTCGTCGGGGGCCAGGGCTTCAGCCTGACCGCTGCGGCCTCGGGGACACCGCTCCCCACGGTTCAGTGGCAGACGTCGGTCGATGCCGGCCTGACCTGGGCGGATGTACCTGGGGCGACGTCGGTCACCTACACCGGCACGACCACCGCCGCCATGGACGGCACGACCGTGGAGTACCGGGCGACCTTCACCAATACCGCGGGATCGACGACGTCCGACCCTGCCTCGATCGTCATCGCGCCATCGGCCTCGACCACGTCGGTCAGCCTGACACCGTCGGTGACGACACCGGTCGGCGGACAGAAGGTGACGCTGACTGCCCACGTGACGTCGACGTCACCTGGTTCACCGAAGGTGTCCTCGGGCACGGTCACGTTCGCGGACAGCGGCACGCCGGTGGCGACCGCGCCGGTCAGGTCCGGCACCGCCCGTGCCGTCGTGACGTTGGCCGCGGGAGCGCACCGGCTCACTGCGGGATTCGGCGGTTCAGGGGTCATCCAACCAGGCCAGAGCGGTCCGCTGGCCCTGCAGGTGACTCCAGCCACGACCGCAGTGCTCGCGGGGGGCGCCACGTCGCGCCGAGCCGGCGCGACGGGCTCGATCGCCGTGTCCGTCAGGGTGACTGCGCCCGGTGGCCCGGTGCTGGCGGGCACGGTGGGAGTGTCCGACGGGGGTTCCCCCCTGGGATCGGTTGTGCTCAACACCAAGGGGAAGGGGTCCTTCGCCACGGCCGCGCTGGTGCGCGGTGTCCACACGCTCGTCTTCGCCTTCTCGGGTGATGCAAGTCATGCCGCCTCCACCACCACCTTCGTGGTCACCATCACCTGACGCCATGACGCGGGCCCCGGCCGTCCTCGCACCGGTTTCTGCTCGCGGGGGACCCGCACCACTGACCGCAGGTCGTGCGCAGGGCTTGCACGGCGCGACCCGTGCTCGCCCCTGCCCGTCACTTCGCCGCACGAACGGTGTGCCCCCGCCCCCGGCCGCCGCACGGGTTCGAGCCGGCTGACCGTCACCGCGACGAGGGCGACGCTCAGCCGTAGAAGATCGGGACGTACAAGCGGAAGAAGTTGGCGAAGAGTGCCGTCGACGTCAGGTAGATCATCCCCAGCAGTTCAGCGGTCGGAAGCAGGTCCGGAGCGACGACGACCTCGAGTCCGGTGACTCCACCCCAGAATGAGCCCCGCACCCATCGCAGGTGGAACAGGGCCACATCGTCGTCTCGAACAGCTCGGAGCACCGCGCGACGGCGATTCGGGCCGCTCACCGGAAATGTGACCGTAGCGCCGCCCGGCAGGGTCACCTCCGTACCCGCGCTGTTTGCGGTGTGCCTCCCGCGCACGCTGAAGATGGTCATCCCGGTGTCCTCGTTGATCAGCCGGTAGCCGTCGTCGGTCGATCTCACGCCGTAATTCTCCGGTCCGACACCGAATCCCGTGAGCACGGAGCGTCTGGTGCGCAGGGAGACGACGGCCTTGCCCGTCTGATGGTCCATGAGGCTGATCGAGCGGATCCGGGGGCCGTACCGATGCCAACGGAGGCGCCTGCCGGGCAGGCGCGGGAACGATTCCCACTCGACGGGCTCCTCCCCAGGGGCCTCCTCCACGGCTCCCGCCCCGAGGGAGTCGCCACCAGGTCCGGATCCGCCGACGGTCCCGTCGCCACGTGGTGCAGTTACGTGGCTCGGGGGAGCTCGACCTTCGTCACCCGATGGCGGACGGTCCTGCACGGACCGGATCCTAGGAGGTGCGGCGCCCGGGCGTCCGGAACGCGTGGTGCCACCTCCTGGCGGCCGCACTCCGCGCACGGGCCTCAGGTGGAGGCCAGTTCGGGCCACAGCCCGCGTCGGGCCGGTCCCAGCAGTCGCTGCGTGTAGGGACCCCCCAGGTGCGTCGAGCGCCAGGTCAGCATGGACTGGGCCAGAGGCAGTACGACCGCCGGGTCGGTGGTGGTGGTGGCCCACGTCGGGTCCGCGTCCAGGTCGAAGCAGAGCCAGGTCCCGTCGGCGAACTGCACGTAGGCGTGCGTGGCGTCACGTTCCACGGCCAGGTTGTAGCGATCGAGGCCGGGGTCCCGGCCGCCCGAGGTCCTGGTCGGCCCCATCACCAGGTCCCGCCAGTCCCACTCGTAGTGGGCCGCCGTGCGCCACCCTTCCGGCACGTCCCCGGCCAGGAAGGGGACCAGGGACGCTCCGTCGCACTGGAGCGGCACCTCCTGTCCGAGGAGCTCGGCCAGCGTCGCCAGTACGTCGACCCCCTCGGTGAACTCGGTCACCACCCGGCCGGGGGCGGCCACGGCACCGGGGTGGCGGACGATGCACGGGATCCGGTAGCTCTCCTCGAAGAACCCGAGCTTCCAGATCAGCCCGTGGTCACCGAGCTGCTCGCCGTGGTCCGACGTGACCACCACCACGGTGTCGTCGAGCTGTCCGGTGGCACGCAGGTGGTCGACGACCCGGCCCAACTGGTGGTCCACTTCGGAGACCATGCCGAAGTACTGGGCCCGCAACTGGGCCAACGCCTCCGGTTCGGTCGGGGCCCGCACCACGTCGATGCCGAGTGCCATGTCGTAGAGGGGGTGCAGTCCCGGCAGTGCAGGCAGGGCCTCCCCCACCTCCTCGGGCGCGTACCGGGTGGCGTATCCGCCGGCGGCGGCGTAGGGGAAGTGGGGCCGGAAGTAGCTGGCGTGGGCGAACCACGGGCCGTCCTGCCGGTCGATCCACCCGATCAGCGAGTCGCTCAGGAATGCGGACACGCTGTGCTCGGGCGGACGGTCCGGCTCCGAGCGGAGTGCGTCGGGCGCCGACAGCGTGCCGTGACCGAGCTCCTCCAACCACGCCAGCCATCCGAGGAAGCGGCCGTCCAGCGGCAGCACCGGGTCGAACCCGGGGAGCACCCCCTCGTAGGTGTCGAGGCTCGGATCGGAGGGGTCGGCCACCGTCGACGGGTCCACCCCCTGGTCCGTGTAGCCGAAGAGCGCCGGTGCGTACCCGGCCCGACGGGCCATCCGGGCCACGTTGTCGAACCGGTCCTCGAGCGGTGCCCCGTTCGCAACCACCCGGTGGTTCATCTGGTACATCCCGGTGTAGAGCGACGCCCGGCCGGGGGCACAGGGTGCGGCCTGGCTGAAGTGGGAGGCGAAGCGCACCCCTTCTCCGGCCAACCGATCGAGGGTCGGCGTCTCCACGACCGGATGCCCGGCCGCCGACAGACAGTCGGCCCGGAACTCGTCGAGGGTCACGAAGAGCACGTTCACGTCCCCCACTCTTGCAGTCCGCGTGCGACCCCACCGCCAACGCCGCTCCGGGTGGTCGCCAGGCGCGGGCCGGGTCGCGGACCCGAGCGGCGCGTGCGTGGGCGGCGCGGTGTGGGGCGCCGGTGTCAGGCCTGGTGACCGGGCGCCGGCCGGAGCGCCGACTCGAGGATCGGCAGCAGCTCGCCGGCGTCGCGCAGCTTACGGATGAAGAGGTGCCCACCGGGATGTTCGACGACCTGGACGCCGGGCAGCCGGCCGAGCCGCCGGGCCGATCGGGTGTCCCGGGAGTCCTGCGCCCCGTAGTGGACGGTGACCGTGCCGACCCGGTGGGTCGAGCGCAGCAGGCGCACGAGGTCCAGGTGGGTCGGGTCGGTGGCCGTGCGGCGGGCCCTGCGGATCTGCGCCGGCCACCGGCGGTCCCGGGACACGAAACGGCTCCAGCGGCTCACCGAGGCGAGCGGACCGAACGCAACCATGTCGTCAGCCCCGCCGAGGACGCCGTAGAGCACGGCCGCGAAGGCGCCCGACGAATTGCCCACGAAGACCCGACGCGAGGCGCCGAGGGCTGCGAGCACGCCGTCCAGTGCGGCCACGGATGCCTCCACCCCGTCCGCCGTGGCCGACAGGCCGGCCTGGTACCAGCACTGTCCCAGGTCGCGGACGAACACCCGGTGGACCCCCAGCGCACCGGTCTGGCGCACGAACTCGTAGGGCGCCTGATCGGTGCCGTTGGAGAGTCCGCCGAAGGCGACCAGCACCGGGAGCGGACCCTCCCCCTCCACCCGGTCGACCACCACGTCGAGCGCGGGATCGGCCAGCGCGACGTCGAGCGCCGAACTGTCCGGAGGGATGCCGGAGGCGGGAGTCATCGGACCTGGCTCATGGTGTGAGGAGTGCGACGCGGGACGGCGGCGGGGCCGCGGCGACGAAGCAGGCTACCCCGGTCCGGACGGAAGGGGCGTGCGTAGACTCGCCGGATGGACCCTGTCGACGTGTTGATCCTGGGTGCGGGCCTGTCCGGGATCGGCGCCGCGTGCCATCTGGAGACGGACCGGCCCGGGACCAGCTACGCCATCGTGGAGGCGCGAGCGCAGATGGGCGGGACGTGGGACCTGTTCCGCTACCCCGGCGTGCGCTCCGACTCGGACATGTTCACCCTGGGCTACTCGTTCGAACCGTGGCTCGAGGCCGAGGCGATCGCCGACGGTCCGTCGATCCTGTCCTACATCCGCTCGACCGCGCGCACCCGCGGCGTCGAGGACAAGATCGCCTACCGGCGCCGTGCGGTCGCCGCGTCGTGGTCGACCGCCGACGCCCGGTGGACCGTGGAGATCGAGCACACCGATACCGGCGAGCGCGAGCAGGTCACCTGCGGGTTCCTGTGGGCCAACACCGGCTACTACCGCTACGACGAGGGCCACCGACCCACGTGGACCGGCGAGGAGCGGTTCGAGGGCCGGATCGTCCATCCCCAGCACTGGCCCGAGGACCTCGACTACGCCGGCAAGCGCGTGGTGGTCATCGGCAGCGGGGCGACGGCCGTGACCATCGTGCCGGCCATGGCGGAGCAGGCGGCCCACGTCACGATGCTGCAACGCTCCCCCACCTACGTGGTGTCCCGACCCGGGACCGACGTCGTGGCCGACACCGTCCGCAGGTACCTGCCGGCCAGGGCCGCCCACGGTGCCATCCGCTGGAAGAACGTGCTGCTGACCCACCTCAGCTTCCAGCTCAGCCGGCGCCACCCCGAGTTCGTGAAGAAGGGGATCCGTCGGGGCGTGGTCGAGGCCCTGCCCGAGGGGTACGACGTCGACACCCACTTCCGGCCCCGCTACAACCCGTGGGAGCAACGCCTGTGCCTGGTGCCCGACGGCGACCTGTTCGGGGCGATCTCCGCCGGGCGGGCGGACGTGGTGACCGACTCCATCGACACGTTCACCGAGACCGGGATCCGCCTGGCGTCCGGGGCCGAGCTCGAGGCGGACGTCATCGTGACGGCCACCGGCCTCAACCTCCAATTCCTGGGAGGCATCACCCTCGCCGTCGACGGGGCGCCGGTGGTACCCGGGGACGCGGTCGTCTACAAGGGGATGATGCTGTGCGGAGTCCCGAACATGGCCCAGACGTTCGGCTACACCAACGCATCGTGGACCCTCAAGGCGGACCTGACCGCCGAGTACGTCTGCCGCCTGCTCGACACGATGGACGCCTGCGGCATGCGCCAGTGCACGCCGGGCGCGCCCGACCCGTCCCTGCCCACCGAGCCGTTCCTCGACTTCTCGTCGGGGTACGTGCTGCGCGCTTCGGGCGATCTGCCCAGGCAGGGGACGACGGCACCCTGGCGCCTCCATCAGAACTACCTGCGCGACACGTGGCTCCTTCGCCACGGACCGGTCACGGACGGCATGGTCCTGTCCAACCCGGTACCCGCGGGAGCCACCTCACCGGCCTGAACGGGGCCCGGGTCCGGGCCGGTCCGGCCCCGCCTTGACCCCGCGGCCCACCGGTGACCGGGGAGCGGCCCCTCCGGCTCGCCCCCGCCGTGCCCCACGATCCGGGGACACGAGCAGGCTCGCTAACATGTCATCATCTGATGACTTCCGAACGGCGCACCGCCCTCCTCGTCCCCACCCTGGTCTTCGTGGGCCTGCTGGTCGCCATCGTGAGCAGCTTGGGCGCGCCCCTGATCCCGACGATCGCCCAGAACTACCACGTGCCCCTCAGCACGGCGCAGTGGGTCCTGACCGCGGCACTGCTGACCGGCGCGCTCGCCACCCCGATCATGGGCCGGATGGCCGACGGGTCCCGCCAGCGCACCGTCATCACGGTGACGCTGTCCGTCGTGCTCGCCGGGTGTGTGCTGTCGGCCGTTGCGCCGTCGTTCATCGTGCTGGTGATCGGCCGCGGGCTCCAGGGGGTCGGACTCGGACTGCTCCCGGTCAACATGGCCATCGCCCGGCGCAACCTCGACCGCGAGCGGGCGGGCCGGGCGATCGCCACGCTCTCGGTGTCGACGGCCATCGGTGCCGGGCTGGGGTACCCGTTGACCGCACTGGTTGCCCAGCTGTTCGACGTGCACGCCGCCTACTGGTTCGGTGCCATCGTCGTGTCGTGCGCACTGGCGTGCTCGCTCGCCGTGCTCCCGCGCCGGACACCGGCCGCTCCGATCTCCTTCGACGTCCTGGGTGCGGTGCTGCTCAGCCTGGCGGTCACCGGGGTGTCCGTCGCCCTCAGCGAGGGCGGCAACTGGGGGTGGACCTCGGTCCGCACCCTCGCCACGGTGGTCGCCTGCCTGGTCATCCTGGCCGTCTGGGTTCCCCACGAGCTCCGTGCCGACCACCCGCTGGTCAACCTCCACCACCTGGCCAACCGGTCCGTGCTGATGGCGGACATCGCCGGCTTCCTGATGAGCGTGTCGATGTACCTGGTGGTGCCGATCGTGGTCGAGTTCATCCAGATCCCCCCGTCCACCGGGTTCGGGTTCGGGGCGTCGGTGCTCGCCTCGGGCTTCGTGCTGACCCCGCTCTCCCTCGGCACGTTCCTGGCCAGCCGACTGCTCGTGCCCTACGAGCGGCGCTTCGGCGTCCGCAGCATGATCCCGGTCGGGGCCCTCGTCTTCGGGACGGCCTCCACCTACTTCGCACTCGACCACGGATCACTGTGGCAGGCCTTCGTGACCATGGGGATCGTCGGCCTCGGCATCGGGTTCACGTTCGCCGCCATGCCGGGGTTCATCATCCGGGCCGTGCCGACCGCCGAGACCGGGAGCGCCACCGGCTTCTACCAGGTCCTGCGCAACATCGGCCTGTCCGTCGGCAGTGCCTTCGGGGCCGCCGTGCTGCTCGGCTACACGCCGCACGGGTCCACGTATCCAGACCTCGGCGGGTTCCGGGTGGCGCTCCTGCTCTCCACGGGACTGGCCGTGCTGACCGCCGTCCTCGCCTATGTCCTGCCCGGGCACGCCGCCGAGCGCCCGCCTCCGGGTCCGGCCGACGTGCTCGACCCGCTCGAGATCAGGATGCAGGAGGAGGCGCTGCTCGAGGGCGGCGGTGCCCTCCTGGCCGACGAGCTCGACCTCGACGCCGGGGACCGACGGCCGTGACCGGGGACGCCGTGCCCGCCGGGTCGGGCGTCAGCGGCCGACGGGCCCGCGACTCCACGGCCACCCGACGGTCCCTGCTGACGGCGGCCCAGCGCCTGTTCGGCCAGAAGGGCTACGAGCGGACCACCACCCGGGAGATCGGGACCGTGGCCGGGGTGGACCCCGCGCTGATCGCCCGCTACTTCGGGTCCAAGGCCGATCTCTACCTGGCCGCCGTGGCCGCCGACCGCCTGGACGGCTCTGCGGGCACCGACGACCCGGACCGGGTCGATGCACCCTTCGCGGACCTGGCCGAGGTGGCCGATGTCGTCCTGCGCCGCTCGGCGGAGCACGGTCCCGGGCCGACGTTCCAGGCCCTGGTGCGCGACGACGCCTCCCCCGAGATCCGGGCCGCGGCCACGGCGCGGCTGGTCCGTCGCATGGTCGACCCGCTGACCACCGAGTACGCCGCGTCCGGCGCCGACCGTCCCGGCCTGCGGGCCCAGGTGGCGGTGGCCGCAGTCCTCGGCACGGCGCTCGGGCACTCGCTGGGCTGGTTCGACGAGTTGGCCGCCGTCGACCCCGGCGAGCTCGCCGCACTCCTCGTCGAGGCGCTGCGGGCCTCGCCCCGAGCGTGACCGCCCGCCGGCCGCCCGGAACCTCGACGGACACGGGGTTGGTGAGGACCCTGAGGAAGATTCGCGGCAGCGCTGTCGATTCGCGGCAATCCTGTTCGTCGGAGTGACAGGAGGACCCGAGGGTCGGGTCCGCTGAAGGGAGCCGAGATGGCCGAGTACCTGGTACTGATCTACGAGGACGAGCATGCGATCGAGCAGGCCGACCCGTCTGCATGGAAGACGATGATGGACGGACACAACGCGTTCGGCGCCGCCCACGGCGCGTCCATCCGGGGCGGGAACGCGCTCCAGCCGGCCGGCACCGCCACCTCGATCCGGTCCGACGGGGCCGGCGGGTTCACCATCACCGACGGTGCCTTCGCCGAGACCAAGGAGGCCCTGGGCGGGTACTACCTGGTCGAGGCCGCCGACCTCGACGAGGCCATCGCCCTGGCCAAGGCCGTTCCGGCGGCGTTCGGTGGCGTCGAGGTCCGGCCCGTCCGGGTGCTCGACTGAGGGTCGGTACACCCGTGGACGCCTCGGTCGAGGCCGCCGTCGCCGATGCGCACCGTCGCGAGTGGGCCTTCGTGCTCGCCGCGACGGTGCGCGTCACCGGCGACATCGACCTGGCGGAGGAGTGCGTGCAGGAGGCCTACGCCCGGGCCCTCACCACCTGGCCCGACCAGGGCGTCCCCACCCGCCCCGGCGCCTGGCTCACCACGGTGTCCCGTCGGCGGGCACTCGACCTCCTGCGACGCAACGCCACCCACGACCGGTTCCTCCCCAAGCTGGTGGGAACCGGGACGTTCGACGGACCGGACCTGACCGCGACGGCGGACACCGGTCCCATCGACGACGACCGGCTGCGCCTGATCTTCACCTGCTGTCATCCCGCACTCGCCCCCGAGACCCAGG
>Ga0209698_10002075_pt1 | contig 22935 bp, 22 predicted proteins | sample LitLauG_LLR_2012_FD_187203 | JGI IMG/M metagenome (GOLD analysis project Ga0209698, IMG submission 187203) | Freshwater sediment microbial communities from Pennsylvania, USA - Little Laurel Run_MetaG_LLR_2012 (SPAdes) (version 2) | ecosystem: Environmental > Aquatic > Freshwater > Creek >... | reverse complement strand
GCCAGAAGCGCGACTTCGTGGTGGCAGGCGAGGTGCGCGGCTCGGCGGGCCCGGACGCCGCGCATCGGCACCGCTTGTCCTCGGGGACGCCAGCCATGACCTGGTCGACGTGCGCGCCGCACCCCTTCCAGGTCGCGCCGCCGCACTTCTTGCACGTAGCTGCTCTGCACATACCCCATAGGGTATCAGTAGGGGCAGAATGTGTCACGACAGGAGGCACGATGATCGAGGTCTTCGCAGACGTCTGGTGCCCGTTCGCCCACGTGGGTATCGCCGCCGCCGTCGCCGCGCGCGACACCGCCGGCCGTCGTGACCTGGCCGTCCATGTTCGCGCCTGGCCGCTCGAGCTCGTCAACGAAGGACCCCTGGAGGTTTCGACGACCGCGGCGCACGTCGCCGCGCTTCGCGACCAGGTCGCGCCCGGGCTGTTCGTCGGCTTCGACCCGGCGAGCTTCCCCGCGACGTCGATGCCGGCGCTCGCCTTGGAGGCGGCGGCGCACGCGCACGACGCGGCCACCGGCCTGGCGGTCAGCCTCGCGTTGCGCAACGCGCTGTTCGAGCGAGGCGAGGACATCGCCGATGCCGGTGTGCTCGGTGCGATCGCGTCGCTCTTCGGTCTCGGGGACGTCGACCTGGCCGTGCACACCTCGGTGCTCGCCGACTACGAAGAGGGGCAACGACGCGGGGTGAAGGGCTCGCCCCACTTCTTCAGCGAGGACGCCGAGTCGTTCTGTCCCACGCTCGACATCACGCGCGATCCCGACGGGCACCTGCTGCTCGAGCGCAACGCCCGGCGGCTCGACGCCTTCCTCGCGGACTGGCTTGCGCGCTGAGCGGCGGCGTCCAGCAATACCCCACTGGGCATGCTGGCGGGTCCCGAGGGGGACGCGATGGAACTGAGCGACGAGGTGGTGGCCGACCTGGGCCGCCGGCTGCGGCGCGTCGAGGGCCAGGTTCGCGGGATCGCCGCGAGGCTCGAGGACCGGCGCGAGTGCCGTGACGTCGTGACCCAGCTCGCGCCGGCGTCGAGGGCGCTCGACAAGGTGGGCGTCGCGATGCTGGCGAACGGCCTCGCGTGGTGCCTCGAGCACCCCGAGCAAGCCGAGGCGGCGGGGTGTGGCCCCGCCGAGTTCGAGCGGCTGTTCGGGAGGATTCGCTAGCGGTGCTGCGAAGGGCCGTCGGACCCTAGGTCCTTATACCCCCGTGGGTATATGCTCTCCTTGAACCGCACGGGCCGCCAGCGGGCGGCGCGATCGGGACCGAGGAGCTGACATGGGATTCGCAAAGGTCATGGCATCACCACTGGGCAGGGGGCTGCGGGTGCTCGCGGGCCTCGCGCTGATCGTCGCGGGGATCGCGATCGGCGGCGCCGGATGGGTCCTGGCGGTCGTGGGCCTCGTGCCGCTGATCGCCGGCATCGCCGACGTGTGCCTGTTCGACCCGCTGTTCGGCAAGCCGTTGCGTGGGCGCGACGTCCGCGCGGCCTAACTACTCGAATCCGAAGTCCCCGCGACGCTCGGGAGGCACCAAGTCGAGGTAGCCGTCGCGGCGCTCGTCGATGAACCTGTGCACGTACGGGCAGCTCGGCAGCACGAAGAGCCGTCGGTCGCGCGCGTCGTCGAGGGCGTGGGCGACCAGCAGTGCCGCGAGTCCGCGGCCGCCGCGGTCCGCGTCGACCTCGACGTGGACCATGTCCTCCACGCCGTCGACCAGGCGGTAGACGAGCACCGCGGCGAGCTCGTTGTCCTCGAAGAGCTCCCAGCGCTGGCGGGCTGCGTGGTTGACGATCTCGATGGCCATCGCCGCGAGGCTAGGCCGCCGGCATCGACCTAGTCGGCGGCCCCGTCGGCGTCGGCGTCCAAGCCGCCCAGCACCGCGCGCGCCGCGTCGCCGAGCGCCGACAGCTGGGCCGTGGTCAGCCGGTCGATGAACAGTCGCCGCACCGCGGCAACGTGGCCCGGCGCCGCACGGCGAAGCTCGCGGATGCCCTCGGGCGTGGCGACCACGATCGCACCGCGTCGGTCCTCGACGCACGGGACCTTGTCGACGTGCCCCCTCGTGCGCATCCGCGACACGTGGTGCGACAGCCGGCTGCGCTCCCAGCCGAGGGTCTCGGCGAGTGCGGAGAGCCGCAGCCGGTGGTCCGGCTGGTCCGTCAGTGCAACGAGCACCACGTAGTCGGGGTACGACAGCACCGAGGATTCGGAGAGCTCCCGCGCGAGCGCCCCGTCGAGACGCAGGTGCATGAACTGCAGCGCCCGCCAGTCCGCCTCCTCGCGGGGGCTGAGCCAGTGCGTCAGGGCCATCGCCAGATCTTAGCCGCCGGCGAGGAATAGATGACATGTCAACTACGTTGAACGAGGTGCAGACCTCTCAAAGGAGCAGCCATGACCACCACGACGACGACACCCACGGCGACCCCGAGCATCACGGGCGACTACGCCATCGACGCGACCCACAGCCGGATCGGCTTCGTCGCACGTCACGCGATGGTGACGAAGGTCCGCGGCTCGTTCAACGAGTTCGAGGGCAGCGGGCACTTCGACCCCGACGACGCGTCCAAGATCAGCCTCTCGCTGACGATCTCCTCTGCGAGCATCGACACGCGCAACGCGGACCGCGACGCGCACCTCAAGTCGAACGACTTCTTGGACATGGACCGATTCCCGACGATCTCGTTCCGCTCGACGAGCGTCGAGCTGGCCACGACGGGCGACTACCGCGTCACCGGGGAGCTGACGATCAAGGGCGTCACGAGGACCGTGACGATCGACTTCAGCTACGAGGGCGCTGCGACGGACCCGTACGGGAACTTCCGCATCGGCCTCGAGGGGTCGACGACCATCAACCGCAGGGACTGGGGCGTGAGCTGGAACGCGGCCCTCGAGGCCGGCGGCGTGCTGGTCAGCGAGAAGGTCACCTTGGAGTTCGAGGTCTCCGCGGTCCGACAGGGCCCGCCCGAGGCCTGAGCCCGCAGCGACGGTCCCACCCCGGGGCGGCCCAGGAGGCCGCTCCGGGGGAAGACGCGCACCGTCCACCGGTGTCAATACCCCCGGTGGTACGTTCCGCGAATCGGCGCACGTCGTCCGAGGTACGGCGCGATGGTGCAGCCTGCGGGGGAGACAATCGTGGCCGACATCGATGTCTCGAAGCTGGACGACCAGGAACGGCTGGGTCAGCTCGGCTACCGCCAGGAGCTGCGACGCGTCCTCGGACTGTTCGACAACTTCTCGGTCGCCTTCGCGTACCTCTCGCCGGTGGTCGGGATCTACTCGCTGTTCGTCTTCGGCGCGGGCACCGGCGGCCCGGCGTACATCTGGACGATCCCGTTCGTCGTCGCGTTCATGCTGCTCGTGGCACTCGTCTTCGGCGAGCTCGGCAGCCACTACCCGGTCTCCGGGGCCTTGTACCAGTACGGCAAGTACTCGGTGGGCCCCGCGTACGGATGGTGGATCGGCTGGATCTACGGCGTCGCGCTGCTCGCGACCGTCGCCTCCGTGGACACAGGGGTCGTGAGCTACCTGACCCAGCTGCTGCACAACTGGTTCGGGTGGAACATCAACCCGCTGTCGCACTCGACGATCCTGATCGTCACGGTGATCTTCATCTTGCTCCAGCTGCTGTTGAACTCGGTCGGCGCGTCGGTGCTCGGCCACGTGGCGCGTCTCGGGGTCTACGTCGAGACGATCGGGACCTTCGGGGTCGCCCTCGCACTCGGGATCCACGGCTACAACCACGGCTTCGGCTTCCTCTTCAAGACCCAGGGCGAGCAGTATGTCAAGACCAACTCGCTGAGCGCCTCGCTCGGGGTGCCGATCGACTTCGGCGGTCACTGGCTGACGGGCGCGGCGCTCGTCGCGGTGCTCGCGAGCGTCTACATCTTCTACGGCTTCGAGTCCGCCGGCGACATCGCCGAGGAGACCAAGCAGGCCTCCCGCCAGATTCCCCGCGCGATGCGGCTCTCGCTCATCTACGGCGGCATCGCGAGCTTCGTGCTCGTCATGGGCCTCCTGCTCGCCACGCCGGCCTCGGCAAGCGGATGGGCCTCGACGATCAGCCTGACCGGCGGCATCCCCGCCATCCTCTCGGTGCTGCCGAGCTGGCTCCAGGACGTCTTCTTGCTCCTGGTCGTGATCGCCTTCTTCAGCTGCGGCACCGCAGTCCAGGCGGCGGGGTCACGTGTCGCCTACGCCTACGGACGAGACGGCGCCCTGCCGGGTGGCAACGTGCTGCGCAAGATCTCGCCGCGCTTCAAGACGCCGATCAACGCGCTGCTCATCGGGACCGTGGTCCCGATCCTGTTCACCCTGCTCGTCAACGTGAACCCCAGCCACAACGTCAAGATCCTGTGGTTCACCTATCCCGCCAACGTCAACGCGCTCACCGCGCTCGTGTCCTTCGCGACCTCGGGGATCTACCTGGCCTTCCTGCTCACCGTCATCGGCTCGGGCATCGCTCGCGCGCGCGGGTGGAAGCCAGAGGGATCGTTCCGGCTCGGCAAGTGGGGATGGCCCGTGACGATCGTCGCCGGTGCCTACCTGCTGTTCATGTTCCTGAACATCATCTGGCCGTCGGGCCTCGCGTCGCCGCGGGGGATCTTGTACAACCTCGACTGGATCACCCTCGTCGTGATGGCGGTGATCCTGCTCGTGGGCCTGGTGGTGTACCTGATCGCACAGCCCGGAAGGCGGCTCGCCGAGCACGTCCACGACGCGACCGAGCCCACCGGCGCCGAGCTCGGCGAGCACGAGCCGGCGTCCTAGCCGCCCGGGCGGACGGACCGAGGAGGTCCCGACCTGCGCCCCGCCTGCGCGGCGAGGTGGCGCACGCAGGAGCCGGACTCCCCGTGCGGCCGTGCGCCGTGGAGGCAGTGACGGCGGCCCACGCACCGCCGCGGGTCACCGAGCGGGATACGCCGTGGGGATCGAGGTGATCCCCGCGGCGCGCGCCGACCCGACGTAGAGATCGCCGCCGCCGAGCCGCGCACTGCCCAGCGAGGTGCCGGCGCGGTTGAACTGCGTGATCGTCGCCGTCGAGCAGCCCCCGGTGGTCATCTGCACGGTCGCGTACGGATGGGCCCAGCCCGAGCGCTCGAAGGCCAGCGAGAGGTCCATGATGCCGCCGGCAGGGCACATCCTGACGCCCGGGGGGATGACCGCGAGCGCGTTGACCTGCGCGGTGATCGACGCGATCGCCGACGCCGAGGTGACCCGCGCGGTCCGCGTGAGCGAGTTCCAGTACGCCTGCGACCGTACGACGCCCGAGCCGTTGCCTGTGAGGCGCACCACGATCGCCGAGGCGCCGGGTGCGACGTGGGCGAGGTGCGGCTTGGCGGGAAGCCAGGTCACCTGGGCATCGACGCGCACGTCGTAGCCGTCCTTGGCGATCTCGAAGGTGTAGAGCAGGCCACGACTGTCGAGCACCGGCGTGGCCGCGAGCGAGTAGCCCACCGAGCTCAGGCCCACGTTCGAGGTGCTCGTCGACAGCCCCGTGCCGCCGTTCGGGCGAAGCACGGCATCGAGGTTCGCCGGCAGCACGCGCACGAAGTAGCAGCGGTGCAGGTCGACCAGGTTCGGGCTCCCCGGGAACGAGGTCCGCTTGGGGCACGTCGAGTTCGGCACTGCCTTCGACAGCACGGGGGCCGCGTCGAGGATCCGCAGCGCGTCGGCGGAGGCGAGCTGGGCGCGCGTCGGGGGCGCCGTTGACGCGCTCGTCATCCCCGCGCAGCCCGAGAGGGCGGCCGCGACCACGACGGCCAGCCCCGCGAGCGCAGGGCGCCGTTTGCTCGAGAGGCCCATGTCCACCTCCTGTCGCGACGGGTCCCTATCTGTCTAGACCCCCGAGCGTCCCTGAAGGTTCGGGATCCGAGTCGGGGCCTCGCGTCTCTCAGGTGGACGTCGAGATCTTGGTCAGCAGCTGGGAGGTCGGGCTGAGCACCCAGACGTAGCCCCCGTCGGCGACCAGCTCGGTGGGTGCGGGGATCGCCGCGAAGGTCCGCGATGCCGCGCCGTTCGCCGCGACGACGACAGTTACCCGCGCGGACCTCGTGTCGGTGACGAACAGGTAGGGACCCACGACGATCGCCTTGAACGCGCCGGTGCCCGCCCCGTGGATCGTGCGGACGTGCCCGTTGGAGGGCGTAACGACGCTGATCGTCGCGGCGGTCGGACTCGCCACGTAGACGGCAGCGGCGGTCGCGGTCATCCGCGTCGCGCCCGCGCCCACGATGACGGTGCGCACGAGCCTGCCGGCGGCCGAGTAGTCGTAGAGCCGGTTCCCGGCGACCAGGACGAAGATCGCGGCCCCGGCGGCCCCCACGTCGAGCGGTCGCGCGGCCACCCGGAACGAGGTGACGGCGCCGTTGGAGGCCGTGACGATCGAGACCTCGTTGGCCGTCGCGTCGGCGACGTAGACCCTGTTCGGCCCGACCGAGAGCGTGGAGGGGCCGGCCGGCAGGCGGACGCGGCGCAGGATGCCCCCGCTCGCGGTCACCTCCACGACGTTGGACGCCGCCTTCGAGGTCACCCACAGGTGGGCCCCGTCGCTCGCGACCTCGGTCGCACCGGGGATCGCCACGGTGCGCAGCACCACCCCGTCGCTCTCGCGCAGCTCGATGAGGCGCTGGTGGGTCGCGTCGACGGTCCAGATGCCGCCGGCGAGCGCGGCCAGCGACGTGCGGGCGGTCGGCGTGGGGAACGACACCGGGGGAGGGATGAAGTCGTCCAGCATGGCCTGGGAGGTGGCCGCACCCGAGGAGTAGAACCCGCCGGCAGTGCAGGTTCCCTGCGGGGCGCAGGCGACGGCGGGCAATGACGCGTCGCCCGCGATGTTCAGGCCGATCGAGCCGGGCGCGGCCTGCGCGGAGGTCCACGCGCTCCCGGCCTGGATCGCGACCAGCGCCTGGGAGTGCCCGATCGTGTCGGTGTAGAAGCCCGACGCGACGCACTCGGTCGACGTCGCGCAGGACACCGCGCTGAGCGTGGCGGTGCCCCCGGCGTTGAGCGCGTCCGCGCCGCTCGGGGTCTGTGCGGCGCCCCAGACGTCGTTGAGCTCGGCGTCGACCATGGCCTGCTGGGACCCGGTGGCGTCCGTGGAGTAGCCCACGACTGTGCAGGCCTCCACGGCCGTGCAGTCGAGCGCGCTCACCTGCGCGGCGCCCCCGGCGTTGAGGGTGTCGGAGCCGTTGAGCTCCTCGGCGGCGCTCCACGTCGACAGCAGCTCCTCGGCGATGAACGCTTGGGTCGCCTTCGAGCCGTCGGTGTAGAAGCCGCCGGTCACGCAGTCCCCGGGTGCGGCGCACGAGATCGTCAGGGCCCTCGCCCCGCTGCCCGCGTTGAGCGCGACGAGCCCGGGGATGTCGGTCGCGGTGCCCCAGATCCCGCTCACCATCGAGATGACCCAGCCCTGCACCGCGTTGGAGGCGTCGTCGTAGTAGCCGACCGCCGTGCACGAGCTCGAGGTGGGGCACGACACCGAGGTCAGCGACGCGAACGCGTCGACGTTGAGCGCGGCGGTGCCGGGGACCTCGAGGGCGCCGGACCACGTCCCGCTCGCCTCGGTGGCCACCCACGCCTGGAACCCGCTGCTCGCGGAGTCCGCGTAGTAGCCGCCGGCAGTGCACGAACCACTCGAGGCGCACGAGATCGAGTAGATCCTCGCGGAGCCGTTGGTGTTCAAGTTGTCGAGGCCCGGGATCGATCCGGCCGGTTGCCACGTGCCGTTGACCTCGGCGACAACGAAGACCTGGAAGTTCCCCGAGACGTCGCGGTACTGGCCGCCGAGCACGCAGTTGCCCACGCTCGAGCACGAGATCGTCTCGATCTCCGCGTCGCCGCCCGCGTTGAGCCCTGCGAGCCCCGGGATCGCCCGGGCGGTCTGCCAGGTGCCGTTGACCTCGTTGACCACCATGCCCTGCTGGAGGCTGGTCGCGTCGTTGTAGTAGCCCGCGGCGCTGCAGTCACCGGGGCCGGGGCACGCGATGGTGGTGATCGACGCGGTTCCCCCCACGTTGAGCGCGACGGTGCCCGGCGCCGTGAACGCACTGCTCCACGTGCCCGAGGGTGCCGCGCCGTGCGGGTGCGCCGAGGCGGGACGCGGCGGCGCCGAGGGGTGCGACGTCGCTCCCGCAGGTGCGGCGAGGGCGAGCGAGGCCAGCGCGGACACCGTGACGGCCACGCGCGCACCTCGTGCGACGCGCGGTCGCGCAGGGCTGCTCGTGGTTGACCTGTTGCGCATGCGGACTCCGACAGTGGGGACCCGCCAATTGTTACAGCCCCGTGGTGATCGCTTTGTGCAGCAGCGCCGTTCGCCCGCGTCGGTGTGTCAGGTCGCTCGCGCGAGCAGCGCGGCTTCGTCCGCTGCGTCGAGCCAGTGCTCGGGCCAGTCCCGGTCGGCCCACCACGCGGCGGTGTCCGTGACGCTCTGGTCCAGCGGGCGAAGCGTGAGGCCCGCGGCGATCGCTGCCGACGGGTCCATCGTCATGGCGGGCTCGGGCTCGGGGCCCGCCCAGAGCGGGAAGCTCCCCGAGAGGCCCAGCTCTTCGACCAGCTCGGGAGCGACCTCGACGACGTCGGTGCCCGCCGGCGCGACGAGTCGGGCGACCTGCTCGACGACGTCGACATAGGAGGCGTGCGGCCAGGGGCCCGCCGTCGTGAAGCCGCCTGTGGTTCCGTTCTCGAGCAGGGTCACGCAGAACGCGCCGACGTCGCGGGCGTCGACGTACTGCAGGGCGGAGGTGCGCGGGCCGGGCACGGCGATGCGGCCACCCCGGCGCGCGCGCTCGACCCAGTAGGGGAAGCGAAGTGTCATGTCGTGGCCGCCGATCACGTAGGTCGGTCGGACGAAGGTGAGCAGCCCGTCGCCGAAGCGGTCGGTCGCGGCATGCTCGGCCGCGGCCTTGAGCGGGCCGTAGGTCTCGCCGGTGATCGGCGCGGCGGGGTCCGCGGTCCCGTCGGGCCAGATCTCGGCGTCGTCCTCGGTCGCGCCCATGGGCATCGGCTGGGCGTACGAGGAGACCGACGAGATCTGCAGGTGGTGCCCGCCGCGTCCGCCGAGGGCGTCGGCGAGCGCGTGCACGTCGCCGGGGCGGTACGCGATGACGTCGACGGTGGCGTCGAAGGTCCTGCCCTCGAGGGCCCCAAGCGACCCCGGTCGCTCGCCGATCAAACGCTCGACCCCGTCGGGCAGGTCGCTCTCGGTCTTGCCGCGGTTGAGCACGGTGACCTCGTGACCCGCGCCATGGGCCGCGAGCGAGATGGCGCGGCCCACGAACGCGGTGCCGCCCAGGATGAGTATGCGCATGTGCCCTCCGGTTCGTCACGGCGCCCGTTCGGCGCGCCGCGTGCAGTCGCGTGTGGCGCCGGGCTCAGCCGGCGCGGTGCAGCGTGTTCGCGTCGGTGTGGTGGAACGGCTCGTCGAATTCGTTCATCCGCAGGATCGTGTCCTCGCGGTACGACCAGGTGCCGTCGTCGTTGACGGTGATCGTGAGCTCGAAGCTGAGCGTGCTCGCGTTCTTCGCCAGGTACTTGTTCTCCCCGATGCCGTACTGGGGGTCACCGTGCGCCGCCTTGAGCGTGAACTCCTTGGCGTCGCTCGCCGCGGTGCCGCCGGCGAGCGTCGTGATCCCGCGCGGCACCACGAAGCCCTTCATGACCTCGCCCGTCGCGGCGTCCCACAGCCAGTAGCCGACCTCGGTGTGGAACGGGTTGTCCTCGTCGTTGCGCCACATCGCGCTCTTGTAGTCCAGCCCGTAGAGGTGCTGGCTGCCGTTGTCGACGGGTCCGAACGGCTTCATCGAGCAGCGCTCGAGGTACGAGGTGCCGAGCACCTTTTCCTCCGCGTGCGAGAAGGCGGTGTCGAGCCCACCCTTGTCGCTCTCCCACTCGCCCGCCAGCGCTGCCAGGGGTCCCCATTCCTCGTTCATGCGACGTCCCTTCTCGAAGATCTGCTCCCACAGAAGGTAGCGACCCGGACGGGGCGATGTGCCAGGTGCTCTACGGGCCGAAGTCGTAGACGACGTCGCCGAGCGAGTCTGCCGCGAAGACGTAGACGAGCCGGAGGGCCTCGGTGCCGGTCGCCTCCGCAGCGTGCCGCGTGCCGCCCGCGATGAACACCGAGGTCCCCGGGGCGACAGCCACGGTCTCGTCGTCGAGGTGGACGATGCCGGTCCCCGAGACCACGTAGTACGCCTCGTGGTGCGAGTGGCGGTGCAGCGCGTCAGCGACTGCGGTGTGCGGGGGGATCTCCGCGACGCCCATCGCCAGGCCGACCGACGGTCCGAGCTGGGCGTCGATCAGCGTTCGCCACTCGACGAGCCCAGGGAAACCCTCGCTCGGACGACCGGTCTCCTCGACGCGGTAGCTCGCGACCTCGCCCACGGCGCCTCCCTCGGGCTCGCGACGCGTGCCCGGGGTCCTGTCTAGACCCGATGGCGACCGGTCTCGAGCACCACGACCGCGCGGGGCGTGGGTCCTAGTCTTTGCCATCGGGGCCACGCGACCAGGAGGCCGGATGCATCGCGCAGCGCTCGGTCCGGCACCGAGGGCCCTTGTGCTCGGCGCGGTGCTGTGCGCCGCGCTCGTCGCGCAGGCCGGCGCGGCTCGCGCGGGTCCCCCCTCGTTCGGCGCGGCGACGCCCATCGCCGTGTCGCTGAACGCGTCGGGCTTCGCCGCGACGCTGGCCGTGTCGTGCATCGGTCCGGGCACTTGCACCGACGTCGGCCGGTACCAAAGCGCGAACGGCAACCACGCCTTCGCCGTCTCGCAGCTCGCGGGCCGGTTCGCACGACCCGAGGAGCTCGGTCGGAACCTCAATTCCAGGGGTGACGTCCAGCTGAACGCGGTGTCGTGCACTGGGCCGGGCGCGTGCTCCGCGGTCGGCCTGTACACCGACAGGGCCGCGAACCTGCAGCCCTTCGCGGTCACCGAGACCCGTGGGCACTGGGGCGCCGCCGTGACACTCCTCGGCGTGACCAGAGGCGGCACGCACGGCAACGCATCGGCGGTGAGCTGCGCTTCGCCGGGGAACTGCCTCGCGGTGGGTGAGAACGGCCGAGTCCAGCACACCGCCGCGTTCGCGGCGCGACAAGTTGGCGGCATCTGGTCACGCGCGGTCGAGCTGGCCGCGACGCTCAACCGCACCGGTGGTGCCGCGACCGCCGACGCGATGTCGTGTCCGACGATCACGACGTGCGTGGTCGCGGGCACGTACCACCTCGGAACGAAGCTCGAGGACTACGTCCAGAGCGAGGTCGACGGGCGCTGGGGCGCCGCGCGCGAGGTCGCGGGCGCGTTGAACGCCGGCGACGCCGCATTCGTCGGGGGCGTCAGCTGCGCGACTGCGGGGTACTGCACGATGGCGGGGACCTACACGGACGCCACGGCGAGCACGCATCCGTTCATCGACGTCGAGTCGGCGGGGCGATGGGGGCCCGCGGTCCAGGTGGCCGGCAATCTGCAGGGCTCGGCCATCAAGGGAACCGCGGACGCGGTTGCATGTCCCGCGAGGGGAACCTGCGCGATCGTCGGCTGGTACCGCGGGGCGAGCGAGCACGCCTTCGGGCTCACCGAGGAGGGAGGGCACCCGGGCGCGGCCGTCGAACTCGCAGCCGGGCTCGACGTGCTCGGCGCCTATGCGGGGGTCGTCACCTGCGCCTCCCCGGGTCGATGCGTCGCGGGCGGCACCTACTCGGACACCCGTGGGGCGCTGCACGCGTTCTCCGACGACCTCGAAGGTGCGACGTGGGCTGCAGCGATTCCGCTGCCGTCCGCCTCCGCGGCCAACAACCCGATCGAGGTCGATGGCGTCGCGTGCACGTCAGGGCACGCGTGCACCGCGGTCGGCACCGAGGGGACGGGGAGCCCGCTGCAGGCGTTCGCGGCGTGGCGCGGCGGCGTGCTCGTCACCCGTGTCGCGGGCTTGCACGCCGTCGTGCGCGGCCACGCGCTGTCAGCCGTGGTCGGTGGCCTCGCCTACGGCGCCGTCGTGCGGATCGCCGAGCGCCTCGCCGGCAGGTTGTACCGGACGGTCGCGGTTCGAGCCGCCGGCCCCTCGGTCAGCGTCCGGCTGAGCTTCGCGCTGCCGGGGACCTGGCGGCTGACGGTCACCGACTCGGTGGCCGAGTGCACCGCCGCGCCGGTGCACGCCACCGTGCGGGTCACGTGACGGCGACGGCCCCGATCCCGGCGATCGAGGGAAGCTCTTGACATTCGATACATAGCGATATATCGTTATCTATCGAAACAGAGCGATCACAGACAGGAGGCGCCGTGCACGGCCATGGCCACACGAAGCACTGGAACGAAGAGGACGACTCGCGCGGTCCGCGCGGCGACCGCCGAGGAGGGGGCCGGCGATTCCGACACGGACCGCCGTGGGCGCGCGGCGCGATGGGAATGTCGGGGCCCCGGCGCGGCCGGCGCTCCAAGCGCGGCGACGTCCGCGCCGCCGTCCTGCTGCTGCTCGAGGAGCAGCCGCGCAACGGGTACCAGCTGATCCAGGAGCTGACCGAGCGATCCGCGGGGGCCTGGCGCCCGAGCCCGGGCTCGGTGTACCCGGTGCTGTCCCAGCTCCAAGACGAGGGGCTGGTCGCGCCCGACGAGACCAACGACGGTCGCGGCTTCGCGCTCACCGACGCGGGGCGCGCGGAGGTCGAGGCCAACCGCGCCCAGATGGGCAAGCCGTGGGAGGCGGCGGCAGCCGAGATGAGCGAGCCCCGGTTCGTGCTGCTGAGCACGGGCCGCCAGGTGGGCGCCGCGGTTCGACAGGTGATGGAGGCGGGCTCGGAGGCGCAGGTCACCCAGGCCGCAGAGGTGCTCGCCGACGCGCGTCGACGGATCTACCGCATCCTCGCCGAGGACGACGCCGAGGATGCCCGCGGCACCTGAGCGACGCGACGGCGCACGGCGCTCAGTCGAGGACGAGCTCGAAGCCCATCAAGGTCAGCGGGCCCTGCTCGGTCTCAATGTCGACGTCGCGCGCGAGGTCGCGGCGGAAGCCGAGCGTGTCGTAGAGGTGGTGGGCGATCACCATCTCCGCCGTCGAGTGCAGCAGCACCCGACGGCGTCCGTCCGTCCGCCCCCTCTGCACGCACGCCTCGACGAGCGCACGACCTGCGCCGTGGCCCTGGCGGGCGGGATCGACCGCGAGCATCCGCAGCCCGCACGCGTCGAGGTCGCTGAACTCGCTCATCTCGGTGTGCGGGCCGGGCACGTAGGCGACCGCGCCGCACAGCTCGTCACCGACGACCGCGACGAGCACGGTGCCCGCCGCCGCGCGCGTGGCGACGTCGCGGAGCGCGCGCTCGTAGCCGCCGAGAGGACCCCCGCGAAGCGCGCGGTACGCATCGACAGTGACGCGCGCCACATCGTCATAGTCAGCGAGGCGTGCCTCTCGAACGAGCAGCTGGCTCACCGGCTTCGGCGCTGCTCTCGCCACTCCGATTCGAGGATGGCGTAGACGTAGGAGTCCGATGCGACGTCGTCTTCCAGGTAGGTGCCGACGAGATGGCCCTCGAGGCGCATCCCGAGCCGCTCGCACACGCGCGCGGACGGCGCGTTCCGCGGATCGAGCTCGGCGAAGACCCGGAAGCTGCCCAGGTCCTCGAACGCCGCGTCGAGCAGCGCGGCGGCTGCCTCGGTAGCGAACCCCTGCCCGCCGTGCGAGGGCAGCAGTATGTAGCCGAGCTCCGCCTGGCGGTGCTCGATGCTGCGCATGAAGATGCCCGCGGTCCCGGCGATCTGAGCGGTGTCGCGCCGGATGATCGCGGTCATGATCCCGTCACTGGGCTCGCTGCCGCGCTCGAGCGTCCTGTCGAACCACTCGTTGGCCATCTCGGAGGTCATGGGATGGCCGGGGATGTACACACCGACGTGGGGATCCGTGCGGATCGACACGTAGGCATCACGGTCGCCCTCATGCCACTGCCGCAGCATCAGGCGATCCGTCTCGATCGGATACGAAGGCGACCGCACGTCGTGCAGCGTACGAGTCAGAGGTGCGGCGAGGGCGCGTAGACCACTAGAAGATCTGCAAGCTTGTCCAGGACCGGAAGAGCGTCGCGCAGCGCGCGGCGCTCGGAACCCGAGAGACGTTCGACCATCTCGGCGACGGCATCGGAGGCGCGGGCGCGGCGCTCGCCGAGCACACGCGAGCCCCGGTCGCTCACGCTGAGCACGCTCGCGCGCCCGTCGGACGCATCGGCGACGCGCTCGAGGAACCCGAGCGACTCGAGCGAGCTGACGATGCGCGACGCGGTCGAGGCGGACATCCCCTCAGCGAGCGCGAGCGCGCCGAGCCGCATCGGACCGTCGCGCTCCAGGCGAACGAGCGTGGCTGCCTGCGAGGGAGTCAGCTCGCCGCCGGCGTGCACGCGGATCTGGCGGTAGAGCCGACCGACCGAGGCGCGGAGCGCGTCGGCCTCGTGGGCCGCCGCCGACCGGCGGCGCGCGACGGTGTCGCTCGACGTCATCCGGCCACTATAGTTGCGTGTCGCAATCAACTAAGGAGCGCTCCATGCCCGCCTCGGCGCGCGCGCACCCCGATCGCTACAAGTGGATCGCCCTGTCGAACACGACGATGGGGATCCTGATGGCGACGATCAACGCGTCGATCCTGCTGATCTCGCTGCCCGACATCTTCCGCGGCATCCACCTCGACCCGCTCGCCCCGTCCAACACGCCCTACTTCCTGTGGATCCTGATGGGATTCCTCCTCGTGACGTCCGTGCTGGTCGTCTCGCTCGGACGCGTCGGCGACATGTTCGGTCGAGTGCGGATGTACACGCTGGGATTCGCGGTGTTCACGGTCTTTTCGATCGCGCTCGCGGGCACGTGGATGACGGGGACCTCGGGGGCGTTGTGGATCATCGTGATGCGCATCGGCCAAGGGGTCGGCGGCGCGTTCCTCTTCGCGAACTCGAACGCGATCATCACCGACGCCTTCCCCGCGGACGAGCGGGGCTTCGCGCTCGGCATCAACAGCGTCGCCGCGATCGGCGGGGCCTTCCTGGGCCTGCTGCTGGGCGGCCTGCTCGCGCCCGTCAACTGGCACCTCGTGTTCTTGATCTCCGTCCCGGTGAGCGCGTTCGGGACGATCTGGTCGTATCTCAAGCTCCGCGACAGCGGAGAACGTGTGCGGTCGTCGATCGACTGGGCCGGGAACCTCGCGTTCGCCGTGGGGCTGATCGCGGTGCTCACCGGCATCGTCTACGGCCTGCGGCCGTACGGGAGCCACGCGATGGGATGGACGAGCCCGCTCGTGCTCGCGAGCCTCCTCGGGGGCGTCGCGATCCTGATCGGCTTCGTGGCGATCGAGTGGCACGTCGACGACCCGATGTTCCAGCTTCGGCTGTTCCGCTCGCGCGCGTTCGCGATGGGGAACCTGGCGGCCCTGCTGCTGTCGCTGGCACGCGGCGGCCTCCAGTTCATCCTGATCATCTGGCTCCAGGGGATCTGGCTCCCGCTGCACGGCTACGACTTCACGCAGACGCCGTTGTGGGCGGGCATCTACATGCTGCCGCTGACGGTCGGCTTCTTCATCGCGGGCCCGCTGTCGGGACGCCTGGCGGACCGCCACGGCGCGCGTCCGTTCGCCACCGCGGGCCTCGTGCTCACGGGGCTGTGCTTCCTCGGCTTCACGCTGCTGCCGATGGACTTCCCGTACCCCGCGTTCGCCGGGCTGCTGCTGCTCGTCGGCCTGTCGATGGGGCTCTTCCAGGCGCCCAACACCTCCGCGGTGATGAACTCGCTGCCCGCGGGCCAACGCGGTGCCGGCGGCGCGATGCTGATGACGTTCCAGAACTCCGCGTCGGTGCTGTCGATCGGCTTCTTCTTCACCGTGATCACCCTGGGGCTGACCGCGAGGCTGCCGCACGCGCTGTTCAGCGGCCTGCGCTCCCAGGGCGTGCCCGCCGCGTCGTCGGTCGCGGTGAGCCACATCCCGCCCATCGGCAGCCTGTTCGCCGCGTTCCTTGGCATCAACCCGATCCAGCAGCTGCTCGGCCCGACCCACGTGCTCGGGCAGGCGGGTGTCAACACGGCGCACCTCATGAGCCGGGGGTTCTTCCCCGGCATCATCTCGGGACCCTTTGGCCACGGGCTGCGCCTCGCGTTCCTGCTCGCCGCACTCGCGTGCTTCCTCGCCGCAGTGTTCTCGTGGCTGCGCGGACCGACGCCGACGACGCGGCACCACTCCTTGGCGAGCGAGGTCGAGTCGGGGCTCGGCGGCGTCGCCGAGGTCGCGATGGCCGAGGCCGGTGCCGGGTCGCCGAGCGGGGTCCTCGAACCCGACTTCGCCGACTGACACTTCCGGAGCTGCGCGGGAGCGCGGCTAACTTGCGCCGATGGATCTCGAGCTTGAGGGCAAGGTCGCGCTCGTCACGGGGGCGAGCACCGGCATCGGCTGGGCCGCGGCGAGGCTGCTCGCCGCAGAGGGCGCCCAGGTCGTCGGCGTGTCGCGCTCAGCGCCGGGCGAGCTGCCCGGGGGCGTGACGCACTTCGCGTGCGACCTGCGCGATCCCGACGCGCCCGCGCGCGCGGTCGGCCACGCCGTCAGCACCCACGGCCAACTCGACGTCGTGGTGAACAACGCCGCGGCCGCCGTCGTCCACTCGGGGTTCGTCGACGAGGGCGAGGAGGCCTGGGCGGCGACGATCAACCTCAACTTGATGGCGGCCGTGCGCCTCATGCGCTCCTCGATACCGCACCTCGTCGAGTCGCGCGGCGCGATCGTCAACGTCACGTCGGTCAACTCGCGACTGCCGTCGTCTGACGGCGTGTCCTACAGTGCCGCGAAGGCAGCGCTGCTGAACCTCGGTAAGGCCGTCGCGACCGAGTACGCGGGCCAGGGCGTTCGCGTCGTCACGGTGTCCCCGGGCCTGACCGCGACGCCGATGTGGCTCGGCGACGAGGGCATCGCGAGCCAGATCGCTGGCAGCGCCGGCGGTGATCCCGACGTGATCGCCGAGGCGACCGCGAACTCGACGCCGCTCGCGAGGTTCCTCACGCCCGAGGAGGTCGCGGTGTGGATCTGCTTCGCCGCGTCGCCCAGGGCCTCGGCGCTCACCGGTGCCGAGATCGTCGTCGACGGCGGCCTGACCCCGACGATCTGACTCCCCGCGGGGCCTGCCCCGCGTCGCGGGACGGTGCCGCGGGAATCGGCTGCGTCGCTGGTAGGGTGGTGACTTCGACGCGGAGGGCCTTCGCCCCCGTGAGTTGCTGGTGGCCAGAGGGTTTCTCTTGGGTTGCGAGTAGCTACCCAAGCTAAAGGAGCCCCTCGATGGCAGTCACACCCGCCCCTGCGCCCGCGCGCGCCAACGACTTCACCTCCCTCGGCCTGCCCGAGGCGTTCCTCGGAGCGCTCAGAAAGCAGGGCATCACCGAGCCGCTGCCGATCCAGGCGATGTCGATCCCCGACGCGCTCGCGGGCCGCGACGTCGCCGGACGGGCGCCAACGGGCTCGGGCAAGACCCTCGCCTTCGGGCTGCCGATGGTCGCGAGGCTCACGAAGGGCCGCTCGCACCGACCCTCGGGCCTCGTGCTCGCACCCACCCGCGAACTCGCGGCCCAGATCGCCACGGCCATGGCGCCACTCGCCAAGCTCCGCGGCCTGCACGTGGCGGCCTTCTACGGCGGCGTGGGCTACCACCCGCAGATCAAGGCGCTCCAGCGCGGCTGCGACATCGTCGTCGCCTGCCCCGGGCGCCTCGAGGACCTCGCCGCATCGGGCCACGTGAACCTCTCCGACGTCAGCTTCGTCGTCGTCGACGAGGCCGACCGCATGGCCGACATGGGCTTCCTGCCCGCGGTGCGCCGGATCCTCGACGCCACGCGACGGGACCGCCAGACCCTCTTGTTCAGCGCGACGCTCGACGGCGACGTCGACGTGCTGATCCGCCACTACCAGAACGACCCGGTCCGCCACGAGGTCACGTCCAACGACGACGACCTCAGTCGCATGGAGCACCGCTTCATGGACGTCGCGCACGACCAGCGCGTCGCGACCAGCGCGTCGATCATCACCGAGACGGGATCGACCGTCATCTTCGTGCGCACGAAGCACGGCGCGGACCGCCTCGCCAAGCAGCTCGGCAAGTCGGGTGTCTCGGCCGTGGCCATCCACGGGGACCGCTCCCAGGCCCAGCGCGAGCGGGCGCTGCGCCAGTTCCAGGCGGGCTCGGCCCAGGCGATGGTCGCGACCGACGTCGCCGCCCGGGGCATCCACGTCGACGACGTTGCCTGCGTGATCCACTTCGACCTTCCCGCGGACCCCAAGGACTACGTGCACCGCTCCGGGCGCACCGCGCGCGCCGGTGCCGACGGACTGGTCGTCGCACTCGTCACGCCCGAGACCCGAAAGGCCGCCGCCGCGCTGCGCCACTCGCTCGGTCTCACCAGCTCGACGGGGAACCTGTCCGCAGAGGTCGCGGCCGGCCGGACCATCGCGGCCGCACCCGCGCCGCGACCCCCGGCACGCCGTGGCTCGACGAGCAACGGCCCCGGCGGGCGGCGACGCCGCTCGCACGCGCCGCGCGGTCGGGACCGGGCCTAGCCAGGCGGCAGCGCGGCGCGATCCTTCGCGTCGCGCGCCCGCGGGCGGCGCCCACTGTGGCCGGGTGGACCTCGGTGCGCCAGACTCCCTTGATGCCCCAGCCGTCCGGCACCGTCACGCTCCTGTTCAGCGACGTCGAGGGCTCGACGCGGCTGTGGGAGGCATGGCCCGAGTCGATGGCCGCGGCGATCGAGCGCCACGACCACATCATCCGCGACGCCGTGGCGTCCGAGGGCGGTTACGTCTTTAAGACTATGGGCGACGAGTTCTGCGTCGCGTTTTCGACCGGGCGCGCCGCCGTCGCGGCGGCGCTCGGCGCGCAGCGGGCGCTGGCGTCGGAGCCGTGGCCCGAGGGGGCCGGGCTGCACGTGCGCATGGCCCTGCACTCGGGGACCTGCCAGGAGCGCGACGGCGACTACTTCGGGCCTGCGGTGAATCGAGCCGCGCGGCTCATGGCGATCGGCCACGGTGGTCAGGTGCTGGTCTCGGGATCCACGGCCGAGCTGCTCGGCGACGCCGGTGTCGCGGGGCTGTCGCTCCGCGACCTCGGACTGCACCGGCTCCGCGACCTGGGGCGTCCCGAGCACGTCTTCCAGCTCGTCGCACCGGGGATCGCCGCTGACTTCGCGCCCCTGCGCTCCCTTGACAACCCTGAGCTGCCGAACAACCTCCCCGCCCTTCTGAGCGGCTTCGTCGGTCGCGAGCGCGAGCTCGCCGACGTGCACGCGCTCGTGCGGGAGGGCCGGCTCGTCACGCTCACCGGGGCGGGCGGCTCGGGCAAGACGCGCCTGGCGATGCAGGCCGCGGCGGAGCTGCTGGACGGCTCGGGCGACGGCGTGTGGCTCGTCGAGCTCGCCCCGGTCGCCGAGGAGGACAAGGTCGCCGCCGCGGTCGCGACGGCGATCGGCATCACCGAGGGCATGGACGCCGCGCCGGTGGAGACCCTCGTGCGTGCACTGTCGCCGCAGTCGGCGCTCGTCATACTCGACAACTGCGAGCACCTCGTCGACCGCGTCGCCAAGCTCGTCGACGCGATTCTGCGCGGGTGCCCGAAGGTCCACGTCGTGGCGACCTCGCGCGAGCCGCTCGGCGTGGACGGCGAGCGCGTGTACCGCGTGCCGTCGATGTCGCTGCCCGACGACGACGTCGAGACGCTCGAGGAGGCCGAGGGATCCGACGCCGTCGCGCTGTTCGCGAGCCGGGCCGCCGACGCGGGCGCGACGGTTCCCGAGCACGAGGCGGCGCTCGTCGCGACGGTGTGCCGGCGACTCGACGGGATCCCGCTCGCCCTCGAGCTGGCCGCCGCCCGGCTGTCCTCGATGTCCCTCCAGCAGCTGAGCGACCGCCTCGACCAGCGGTTCCGGCTCCTCACCGGGGGCAGCCGCAACGCGATGGCCCGCCAGCAGACCCTCCAGGCGCTGGTCGACTGGTCCTACGGGCTGCTCAACCCGTCGGAGCAGTCCGTTCTGCGCCGCCTGTCGGTGTTCGTCGGGGGATTCGAGCTCGACGCCGCCGAGTCGATCTGCCAGGGGCCCGAGGTCGACGAGTTCGACGTGTTGAACCTGCTGCACTCGCTCGTCGAGAAGTCCCTCGTCGTCGCCGACCAGGACGCGGGCTCCGTGCGCTACCGCCTCCTCGAGACGATCCGCCAGTACGGGTCCCAGGAGCTGCTGAAGTCGACGGGCGAAGAGGGCGTCCTCGAGGCGAGGGACCGCCACGCCGCGTACTTCCTCGCGCTCGCCGATGAGGCCACGGAGGCGTTGCGGGACCGTCGCCAGTTCGAGTGGTACGCCCGGCTCGACCTCGAGGCCGACAACGTCCGCGCCGCGATGTCGCACCTGTCCGGTGATCCGTCGCGTGCACGCGACGTGCTCGCGCTGGCGGTCTCGCTCCAGCAGTACTTCCGCAGCCGCGGTCAGGTCGAGGTCATCCCCCAGCTGCTCGGAGCCCTCTCGGCGACCGACGACGAGCCCGACGAGCTGGTCGCGAGGGGCTGGCTGACGGCCGGCACCCTGCTCGGGTGGCTGTACACGCCGGACCGCGAGAAGGTCGCGCTCGCTGCGCGGTGCGCCGAGCGCGCCTCGGCCCTGGGTGCGCAGCTCGGTCTCGTCGACGTCGAGGCGCTTGCCCTGGGAATGCTCGCGCTCACCTCGATCTACAACCGCGACCGCGAGGGCGCCGTCGCGCTCGCCGATCGGGCGCTGGCCGTGGTGGCGGCATCCGACGACGAACGCGTGCGCTGCGAGGTCGAGCTGCGCGCGCTCGGCAACTGGCTCCCCGAGGCGCGCGGGCTCAGCTTCGAGGAGCGGCGCGAGAAGGTCAACCGGGTCAAGGCGGTCGCAGAGCGCCACGGTGACGCCTTCGGTGTGGCGGTGGCCGAGTTCCACCTTGCCGGCTACGACCTGCACGAGGGCAATCTGCGCAGCGCCAAGGACCACTACCAACGCGGCATTCCTGACCTCGAGGCGTCCGGCGCGCTCGAGGGGCTCACCTCGCCGCGGCAGAACCTCATGCTCACGATGTTCGAGCTGGGTGAGGACGAAGAGGCGGTGCCACTGCTTCGTACCTGCCTGCGCGCCGCGCGCCGCGCGGGGTTCCGCCACGAGATCGGCGACCTCGTCTTCGCCGCCGGCTGCGTCGCGGCGCGGCGGGGCGACGCTGTCTCGGCGGTCCGGCTCATCTCGTCCTCCCAGGTGCTCAACGCCGACGGCTATGAGAAGGGGACCCTGTATCGCACCGATTCGGAGGTGCGCATGGAAGAGGAGTGCCTCGCGATGGCCCGCGCGGCGCTCGGCGACGACGCCTTCGAGCGCGAGGCCGGCGTGGGCCGCCTCCTCGGCGTGCCCGAGTCGTGCGAGCTCGCGCTGTCGGCCGCGACGGTCGTCGTGGGCACCGCGGTGCAGTGACGCGGCGCGCGCCGCGGAGTGCATGACATGTCATCTATCCCCCTAGGCTGGCAGCGCCGCCGGGGCCGAGGACGGGAGATGAGATGACCACGATGCCCGCGGCGTTCTTCGGTCACGGAAGCCCGATGAACGCCCTCGAGACGAACCGCTGGACCACCGCGTGGGCCGAGTTCGGCGCGTCGGTCCCGGCGCCACGCGCGGTGCTCGCGATCTCGGCGCACTGGTACATCAACGCGACGGCCGTGACCTCGATGGCGCACCCGCGGGTGATCCATGACTTCTACGGCTTCCCGAAGGAGCTCTTCGACGTCGAGTACCCGGCTCTCGGTGACCCCGCGCTCGCCCGCCACGTCGCCGACATCGTCGACCCCGTGTGGGTGGGCCTCGACGACGAGACCTGGGGGATCGACCACGGCACCTGGTCGGTGCTCACCTGGATGTTCCCGGCGGCCGACGTGCCGGTCGTCCAGCTGTCGATCGACGCGTCCAAGCCGATCGAGTACCACCTCGATTTGGGCGCTCGGCTCGCGCCGCTGCGCGACGAGGGCGTGCTGGTGCTCGGCTCTGGCAACGTCGTGCACAACCTGCGAGCGATCCAGTGGGAGGCGGGGGACGTGGGCGCGCCATGGGCCCAGCGCTTCGACGATGACACGCGGGCGCTGCTCGCGTCGGACCCCGCGAGGCTCCCCGAGCTGCTCGGGCACGACGACTACCGAGCGGCCGCCCCCACGCCCGATCACTTCGTGCCGCTCGCCTACCTGGCCGGCCTCGCCGCGGCGCAGGGCGAGCCGCCCGAGGTGGTCGTCGAGGGCTGCACCCTCGGCTCGCTGTCGATGACCAGCTACGCCGTGGGACGCCCCGGCGCCGCGGCGTGACCCGGCCCGCGGCCGCCGGGGTCGTCGAGCTCGGCCTCGACACCTTCGGCGACGTGACCGTCGACGCCGAGGGCCGCGCGCTGCACCCCGCGCAGGTGCTCCGCGACGTCGTCGACCAGGCCGTGCTCGCCGACGAGCTCGGCGTCGAGTTCTTCGGCGTCGGCGAGCACCATCGCGAGGACTTCTCGGTCTCGGCGCCCGAGGTGGTACTCGCGGCGATCGCGAGCCGGACCTCGCGGATCCGACTGGGCTCGGCGGTCACCGTGCTGAGCTCCGACGACCCCGTCCGGGTCTTCGAGCGCTTCGCCACGCTCGACGCCGTCAGCGCAGGTCGCGCCGAGGTGATCCTGGGCCGCGGCAGCTTCACCGAGTCCTTCCCGCTGTTCGGCTTCGACCTCGCGGACTACGAGCGGCTGTTCGAGGAGCGCCTGGAGCTGTTCGTCGCGCTCCTCGAGGAGGGCCCCGTCACCTGGTCGGGCGCCACGCGGGCCGCCCTCGAGGCACAGCGCGTCTGGCCCACGACCCAGTCGGGGCACCTCGCCACGTGGGTGGGGGTGGGCGGGAACCCGCACTCGGTGCTCCGCGCGGCGCGCCACGGCCTGCCGCTC
>Ga0209698_10002074_pt1 | contig 22938 bp, 17 predicted proteins | sample LitLauG_LLR_2012_FD_187203 | JGI IMG/M metagenome (GOLD analysis project Ga0209698, IMG submission 187203) | Freshwater sediment microbial communities from Pennsylvania, USA - Little Laurel Run_MetaG_LLR_2012 (SPAdes) (version 2) | ecosystem: Environmental > Aquatic > Freshwater > Creek >... | reverse complement strand
CTCCTTGTCGAAGGTCATGTCGGTGATCTGGATGTCGCGCACGACGTAGCCCCAGGCGAACACCACCTCGTCGAGGTTCTTCTTCGTGTGGTCGACGATCTCGGCGCGCATGCCCAGGATGTCCGACTGCCGCGTCGTGGCGACGAACTGGCGGATCGAACCGTCGATCGTGCGCTGTAGCGCGAGCTGGAATTCCTGGAACGTGGCGAAGCTGAAGACGGCCTTCTTGATGCTGTCCTCGTCGGCGCCGGACACCGCATACAGCACCATGGTGGCGAACTTGACGTTGGCCTGGTCCAGCGTGATGGCCTGGAACTCGAGCTGCAGGGCGCGGTTCTGCAGCGACAGGTTGTAGGCCATGCGTTCCCAGGGCAGCTTGAAGTTGAGCCCCTCGCGCATCACCCGGTGGTACTTGCCGAAGACCGTCACCACGCCGACCGTGGCCTGGGCGACGCTGCGGAACATATTCAGCGCCAGGACGAGCAGCAGGACCAGCGGAACGATGAGGAAGGGCGAAGGCAGGAAGTCGTGCATGGGGTGGACCTCTGGAAGGGGCCGACCGGACGGTCGCGGCCGGTCGATCCTACGCCATCCGGGAGGCGCGGGACTCTGCCGCACCGACCCCGGCGCGCCAGCCACCGGCCGCGTCCGACTCAGCGCGGTAAGCTTTGCCGCCGGTCCTGCGTCGTAGCCGTCCGTCGCATGCCGCCCCGGTGGTGAAACTGGTAGACACAGCGGACTTAAAATCCGCCGCGATCCCGCAAGGGAGCGTGCCGGTTCGAATCCGGCCCGGGGCACCAGGCAAGACGTCGGCCGCGGCGCACTGAAGGGCACGCGCGACGCGTGCGGCGACCCTAGCCCGCCGCGCGCACCATGTCGTGCATGGCCGCGGCAAAGGACGCGGCAAAGCGCTTCGCATCGCAGACCGCGGATGCACGAGCCTGCTCGCGCAAGCCGCCGCGCAGCGCCGCCAGGGCCGGCAGATCCTCGCCCAGCCGAACGGCCTTGGCAACAAAGTCGTCCGCATCGGCCGCGACCCATTGCGCCAGTCCGGCCGCGCGCAGCAAGGCGCCGGCCTGGCGTTCGACCAGTCGCTGGCCTTCGAGCGCCAGGACCGGCACGCCCATCCACAGCGCCTCGGCAGTGGTGGTACCGCCGGAAAACGGGAACGTGTCGAGCACGACGTCGATCAGCCCATAGGCCGCGAGATAGTCGGCGCGCGGGCGTGGCGCATCGAGCACCACGCGCCGCGCATCGAGCCCCGCGGCGGTCAGGCGTCGCTGCAGCAGGGTGCGCGCGCCGGGGTCGGAGAGCTCGCGCGTCATGATGCGCAGGCGGCTGTCGGGCAGCGCCCGCAGGACGCGCGCCCACAGCGCCAGCACTGGCTCCTGGATCTTGCACAGGCGGTTGTAGCAGCCGAAAGTCAGGAAACCGCTGCCCGATGCGGGCAGCGGCGCGACCGGCGGACACTCCGGCGGCGGCGTGAAGCAAAAGCGGGTCTCGGGCAGGCGCCAGATCCGCTCCACGAACGGCCCCTCGGCGCCCGGCGGAACGGTCAGCGGGTCGGCCAAGAGGTAGTCGACTTCGCTCAGCCCGGTGGTCGACACGTAGCCCAGCCAGCTCACCTGGACCGGCGCCGGCCGCCAGGCGAAGATCGGCAGCCGGTTGAGCGCGGTATGTCCGGAGAGGTCGATCAGCACCTGCGGCGCATGGTCGTGGATCCGCGCCGCGGCCGCGGCGTCGGCCAGGCCTTGAAGCGGGACCCAGGCGGCGCAGTGGCTGCGCAGCCGCTGGCTCAGCGCGTCGGCCGCGCGCTGCGTCGGGAAGGCCAGCAGGGACAGCCCGTGGCGTTCCAGGTGGGCGCACACGCCATCGAGGAAATAGCCCACCGGATGTTCGCGCAGATCGCCCGACACGAGGCCGATACGCAGTGGGTCACCGGGCGCCTTGGCCTGCCACGCCGTGTAGGGCGTGACGCCGGCGCGGGCCTGGGCGGCAAAGGCCAGCGCGTCGGAGCGTTCGCCGTCGGGCTCGACCCGGCCATCGGCCTGCCGGGCGAAAAGCAGGTTGCTCCAGCACTCCGGATACGCCGGCCGCAGGCTGAGCGCCGCGCGAAAGCGTGCAAGAGCCTCGGATATCGACCCCAGCGTGGCCAGGATATTGCCCAGGTTGTTGTGCACCGACGGATTGGACGGATCGAGCGCCGCGGCCCGCTCGAGTGCGGTGACGGCCTTGGTGTACTGGCGCAATTGGCCCAGCATGCCGCCCCAGGCATTCCAGGCGACCGCCGAGCCGGGATGGCGGCGCGTCAGCTTGCGCGCAAGCATTTCTGCGCCGGCCTCGTCGCCGGCGCCGACCAGCATGCGTAGCCGATCCAATTCGGCCGCGCTTGGCGCGCTCATGCCCGCGCCAGCCCCTTGCCAGGCAATGGCCGGCGCCCTTCAGCCCCGGGCGAGGTCCGATTCATCGGTCGGCTGCTCGGCCGCCCATAGTGCGACCTTCGCCGGGTCGGCGTAGATCCGTTTCAGCAGCGTATTGACTTCGTAGTTTCCAGAATGCCGGTACAGGCGCGCCACCTCGCGCACCGCCACATCGACCACGACCGCCGGCCGGAACACCGGCGGCGGTTGTCCGCGGTGGTCACGGTAGCTTCGGCAGGCCGGTTCGGAAAGCGCAAGATAGCTGCGGCAGGCAAGCGGGCGGTTGAGGTACGCCGAGCACGTCTTGTCGCTTGCGAGCATCGCGCAGGGCGTGCTTGCCGTGGCCCCGCTCACGCCGGATGCCTCGATCCGGTGGATCGCCGCCGCGCGCTGCGCGCCGTCCATCTGGTGTTCGATGAACTGGACGAGCAGGACCGCCTCGCTGATCGAAACCAGCACTTCCTGCACGCAGCAATGGTGGCATCCGGCCTTGCACGGCAGCACCGCGCGCGATTCGCGCTTCCGGGCGGCGATCTCCTGGTCGGCCACCTGCATCACCGAATGGAACCGCACCGCCGGCGACCCGCCCTGGGTCGCGTTCCATGCCGCCCCGATGCGCGCCACGGCCACGTCGCACTGCGCCAGGAGTTCCGGCCGGTCCTTGAAGTACACCGTTATTGCCTGGCGAGCCGTGGTGATCTTCGCACCCATGGATTCCCGATCCGGTTTGCTCGGACCATGCCCGCAGGGGCATGGCCATGCGGCGGCGCCGATGCACGATCGCTGGTTCGCCGCACGCTCGTTCTCGAAGCTTGCCGCCGCGCGGCGGACGGGACGCATCCGCGCAGGCGCGACCGCGTTGCGCAGATTCTAGTGCAGCGACCTGTCCATGGGCTTGAGTCGCTGCAGGAACTTGCGCGACTTGGGAATCGAATTCTTGCCCACCACGGTCGGGATGTACCGCTCGTGGTTGTCGGCGATATTGTTCTCGATGCCGCGCCCGGCAACCTCCAGCGTATGGGTCTTGGGGCAGATGAAGAACCGCCCGGCGCCGCGGAAGATGTCCTCGATCGCGATCCAGGCCGCGGCCATCTCGCCGACCTTCTCCGAATCGAGGTAGTAGCTGTCCTGGTGCTCCCAGGTTGCCGAGTTGCCCTCGAAATACATCGACTGCACAATCTTCGGCGCATCGCCCAGCAGCGCCTCGAACACCTCGCGCAAGCCGTCTGCGGCGAGGATTCGCTTCGTGGCGAATTCGCGACAGCCCGGGAACGCGCGCGGATCGACACTTTGCAAGTTGAGGATCGGGTTCATCACCCAGCCGTTGCGGTTGAAGACGTGCTTCTCCGACTTGGCGGTCGCCTGCCGATACATGAAGCCGGGATAAGGCTTGACCTCGCGCTCCCAGAGACTGCGGATTTCGGTGCAACACGCAGCGTCGAACAGGCCCTGCACGATCGCATAACCGCATTCCGCGTAGTACTCGCGGATCGCCGGCAGAGCGTCCGGCGCGAAGCGCGGCGATTTGTCCTCCCACCGGTGTTCGGGCACGTCGACCGGCAGGCCGCGCGGTGTCTTCAGCTTGATCATTCCTGGGATGCTCCGATTTCGTGCGCGACCGGACGGGCGAAACCGCTATCCTATCGGCGGCCCTTTTCAGGTTTGCTACGGCGCCGATGCGGGCCATCCCGCTGATCGTCGGCGGTCCGGGCCCTGCCATCCCGGTACCGGGTTGGCCACGCAAGAATTTGATTTTTTAGGACAAACCGGAACAGCGGAGCGCCGATGCCGGGCAGGCAAAACCATCCGCCGCAGGCCCACGACCTGCAGCCGCTGCAGGCCGCCGTGGCGCAAGGGCGCTTCGACGACGCCATCGAGCTGGCACGAGCGCTCACGGGGCGTTTCCCGGAACATTTTGCCGGCTGGAACGCGCTGGGCGCGCTCCTGGGCCGCGCTGGCCGCACGACCGAGGCGCTGCCCGTGCTGCAGCAGGCGGCGTCGCTCGCGCCCGACCGCGCTGAAGTGCACAACAATCTGGGCAGCGCGCTCGCCAAGCTCGGCCGGTTGGCCCAGGCCGAACCGTATTACCGCAAGGCCCTTTCGTTGCGGCCGCAGTATCCCGAGGCGCTGAACAGCCTGGGCACGGCGCTCGCCATGCTGGGGCGGATCGACGAAGCCGCGGGCTGCTTCCAGGAGGCCGTTCGCCTCCAGCCCGAACACGCAGTGGCCCACAACAACCTGGGCTGCGCCTGGCAGAGGCTCGATCGCCTCGAAGACGCCGAAGCCTGCCACCGTCGCGCCCTGCAGCTCGCGCCGCAGTACCCCGAGGCCTGGCAGCAACTCGGCAATACGCTGCTGCTGCAGGGCCGCCTCGCCGAAGCGGTGCAATGCCTGCGCGGCGCGCTACAGGCCCGGCCGAATTTTACCGAGGCGCACAGCGACCTGCTGCTGTGCCTGAACTACGCCGCCGCCGACGCGGCCGCGGCCGACGAATGCCTTGAAGAGGCCAGGCGCTACGGCCACATCACCTCGGCCGCCGTGACCCGGCGCTACGCATCCTGGACGGCAGCGCCGGCCGATTTGCCGCTGCGCGTCGGCATCGTCTCGGGCGATCTGCGGCGCCACCCGGTGGGTTACTTCCTCGAGGGGGTCATCCGCGAGATCGATCCGCTTCGCATCGAGCTCTACGCTTATCCGAGCGGTCACGAATTCGACGGCCTGACCCGCCGCATCCGGCCGGCGTTCGCCGCCTGGAAGCCACTCACCGGTCTCGACGACGATGCGGCGGCCCAGTGCATCCACGATGACGGGGTGCACGTGCTGCTCGATCTTTCCGGTCACACGGCACACAACCGGCTGCCGGTATTCGCGCGCCGACCGGCTCCGGTCCAGATCAGCTGGCTGGGCTATTTCGCCACGACCGGACTGCCCGAAATGGACTATTTCATTGCCGACCCGACCACGCTGCCGCCGCCTGAGCAGGCCCGCTTTACCGAGCGCATCCTGTACCTGCCGCAGACGCGCCTTTGCTTCGCCCAACCGGATGTCGACATCGGCGTGGCCGAACTTCCCGCGCTGAGCGCGGGTCATGTCACGTTCTGCTGCTTCAACACCCTGAGCAAGCTCAACGACGCCGTGCTGGACCTCTGGGCCCGCGTCCTGCATGCGGTCGAGCGCAGCGTCCTGTTCCTGAAGGCCCGCCAGTTCCATTCGACCGCGCTTCGCGAGCGCATCGCCACACGATTCAGCGCGCTGGGCATCGACCGCGCGCGCCTGCAGTTCGAACCGGGGTCGCCGCGCGCCGAATACCTCGCGGCGTACCACCGCGCCGATATCGCGCTCGATCCCTTTCCCTTTGCGGGCGGCACGACGACGGCCGAAGCGCTCTGGATGGGGGTGCCGGTGCTGACCCTGGCCGGCGAGCGCCTGGTCGCCCGCCAAGGCGCGGGCCTGCTGGCGCCTGCCGGGCTGCACGACTGGATTGCGCGCGATGCCGACGACTTCGTGGCACGCGCGGCCCGGCACGCCGCCGACCCCCTGCGGCTGCAGGCGCTGCGCCAGCGGCTGCGCGCCCAGGTGCTGGCCTCGCCGATCTTCGACGCGCAGCGCTTCGCGCGCGATTTCGAAGTCGCGCTGCAGCGCGCCTGGGACGAGCGGCGGCCGCAAGGCCTGCCCGCCGGACCGACGACCTGAAACGCCGGCCCCGCCTGCCCGCCTGCGCCGCTCCGGCGCGCCCGCCTGGAACCCGGACCGACCCGCCGCGCGCCACGGACACAGGGCGCGCCGGGCAGGCGGCCCGTCAGCCGACGATGTGCCGGCCGGCGATGCCGGCAACGCCCTTGCCGACCGACGCGGGCAAGGTCGCGACCCGGGCCACGTGCAGCCCGAAGCGGTCGGCGCAGCCCTTGATCGCAAGCGAGACCTGCGCCCAGTCGAGGCTGGCCACCACGCCCAGGCGGACCGACGTCTGGTCGCTGCCCAGATTGGCCGGCAGTTCGGCCTTCGCTCCCATGACTTCGAGGTGACCCGGCAAGGCTTCGCAAAAGCGCCGCAGTGCCGCCACGAGTGCTTCGGCATTGTGATGGGGGCGATGCGCATGGCGCACCGGACCTTCGCCGTGGACACGATAGGCGTAGCGATTCATCGAAGCTTCCTCTGCGTTGCCGGGGTACGATCGCTGCAGCCTAACCGCGACGTACTACCGCAGCGTTTAAGACCCTGCATGCCGGCCCGGGATGGGCAGCGTGGAGCCGGGTTATTGTTGCGCGCGAATGCACCCGCGCTGCGCCGCGCGATGCTCGGCCACCTGGGGGATGCGCCACCCGTTCGTGGCGCGCCGGCGCAGCCACGGCGGCAAACCCGGAACGATCTGTGCGATCCATGTCCATACCGACCTCGGCCGAACCGGCCAGCGATCTCTTCGCCAGCGCCCTGCACTACCTGAACGCCGGACAGGCGGCGCTCGCCGAGGCGCCCTTGCGCCGCCTGCTGCAGTGGCAGCCGCAACACGTCGAAGCGCTGCACCTGCTGGGTGTCTGCCTGCACCAGCTGGGCCGGCACGGCGAGGCCGAGGCCGCGTTCGGCTCGGTTTTGAAAGCCGCGCCCGGTCACGCCGCCGCCTGGGCCAATCTGGGCAACGCCTTGCGCGCGCAGGAGCGCATCGCGGAAAGCCTGGCGGCTTTCGAGCGGGCCTGCGCCTGCAATCCCGCGCTCGAGGCCGTGCAGCGCCTGCGCGCACTGGCGCTGATCGAGCTGCAGCGCCCGGTCGAGGCCCTCGCCGTGCTCGATGCGCTGTTCAGCCGGGGCGCGGGTTCGGCACCGGCGCATACCTTGCGCGGCTACGCCTTGCAGCAGCTGGAGCGCCACGAGGAGGCGCTCGAGGCGTACAGCCTGGCAATCGGTGCCGAGCCGAGTGACCTGGGCGCCGCGATGAATCGCGCCGCTCTCCTGCGGCACCTGGGCCGCATGGCCGAGGCGCGCACGGCATTCAGCGCCGCGCTGGCCCTTGATCCGGGCAATGTCGACGCGTACGCCGGGCGTGCCAGTGCCGCCGCAGCCGCAGGCGCCCATGGCGAGGCGCTGGCGGACCTTCTGCGGGCGCTGGCCCTGGCGCCCCAGCGCAGCGACCTGCGCCTGGCGGCGGCGGCCAGCCTGATCGAGCTGCGCCAGCCGGCGGCGGCGCTCGAGCAACTGGAGCCCTGCCTGCGGCTTGAATCGGGCCTCGACCAGGCCCGATTTCTCCAGGGCACCGCGCTCCTGCAGCTCGAACGCCATGGCGCGGCCCTGGACGCTCTCGAGGACTACGTGCGGCTGCGCCCGCAGGACGCGCGCGCATGGAACCAGATCGGCCTCGCGCGCAAGGGGCTGGACCAATTGGAGGAAGCGCTGCAGGCGCTCGAGGAGGCCGTGCGACTCGACCCGCAATTCGACATGGCGCTGGCCAACCTGGGCAACACGCTCTACCGCCTCGGGCGGCCGCTGGCCGCGCAAACGGCATATGAACAAGCGCTGCGGATCCGGCCCGGCAACGAATTTACCCGGTGGAACCTCGCCTTGTGCCGGCTGCAGTTGGGCGATTGGCCCGGCGCCTGGCCGGATTACGAAGCCCGCTGGGCCCAGACGCACCTGGCGCTATTCGCCCCGCGGCCGTTCTTTGCACGGCCCCGGTGGCGCGGCGACGCCGGGCCGCGCGGACAGGCCCTGTTCCTGCATGCCGAGCAAGGCCTGGGCGACACCCTGCAGTTCTGCCGCTATGCCGTCGATCTTGCGATGCGTGGCGCCAGGGTGGTGATGGAGGTTCCGCCGCCCCTGCGGCGCCTGCTCGAACGCAGCCTGGGCGAGACCATGACGATCATTGCGCGCGGCGAGCCGATTCCGCCGTTTGACGCGCACAGCCCCCTGATGAGCCTGCCTGGCGCCTTCCGGACGACGCTGGCCAGCGTTCCGGCGCCGGTGCCCTACCTGCAGCCGTCCGCGGCGCACCGGCGCGCCTGGGCCGAGCGCCTGGGCGTGCCGGATCGGCCGCGCATCGGACTGGCCTGGAGCAGCGGCCGGTCCGATCCGCGGCGCGATCTGCCCTTGGCCGTGCTCGCGCCACTGGCCGACGGGCCCTGGGACCTGCTCGCGCTGCAACCGGAGGTCCGCGATGGCGACCGCGGCGCGCTCGCCTTGTTCAAGCGCCTGCGCTGCTTCGGCAACGAACTTGCGGACTTCGAGGACACCGCGGCCCTGGTATCGCTGTGCGACCTGGTCATCAGCGTCGACACCGCGGTCGCCCATCTGGCCGGCGCACTGGGCGCCCCGGTCTGGATCCTGCTGCCGACCGCCGCCGACTGGCGCTGGCTGACCGACCGGTGCGACAGCCCCTGGTACCCGACAGCCCGCCTATTCCGCCAGAGCCGCCGCGGTCAATGGAACGATGTGGTCGAGGCAGTCAAGCGCGAATTGCACGAAAGCCCCGAAGCTCCCCTCTCCCGCTTGCGGGCGAGGGGCCGGGGGTGAGGGAGCCGGCGCTGACCCTCACCCCGCCCCTCTCCCACTCCGTGGGAGAGGGGGATTCGATTCCATCTGACCGTCCCGCTCCGTAGGAGGGGGATTCGATCTGGTCCTTCCACTCCGTCGTAGATGGGGCGGGGCTGAGCGTGCAGTCAGCGCCTGGCACCCCCGCCATCGTGTCCCGCCGAACCATGGCTGGCGCCCCCGTAGCCGACGCTCGCGTGAGCCGGCCCGCCGTGACCACCGTGACCACCGTGGACGCCCCCGCCGTGGCCATATCCGCCTTGATAGCCGCCATGGCCTCGCCAATTGCCCCGTCCGCCCGGATAGTAGGCGGGCCAGATGGCGGTCGGGTAGTAGGCATATGGCAGGCCGGAGAAATACGGACCGCTGCCGCCCGCGCAATCGATCGGGTCGCCATAGCCGTCGGTGCAGCCGTTGACCACAGCTGGTGGCGCAGGAAAGTCAAGCGGTGCGTGCCGGGCGCGCTCGTTTTCGAGTTCGAGCAGACGCACACGGTCATTGAGCGCAGCAACCTGGGCCAGGCGAACGGCGGTTTCCGAAGGCTGGACGCGTGACGCCGGATCTTCCGGGATCACGTCGGTCACCCGGGCATCCTTGGGCGGCGGCAGATTGCTGTACGTGAAGGTTCCGGACGAATCGATATAGCCATAGATTTCCGCCGAGCAGACCGAGGGGACGGCGCAAACCATGAGCAGTGCCGCGGCCAGCGCGGGAAAAGCCGCCGCATACGGTCGTTGTCGAACGTTCTCCATATCGCTTGCCTCCTCGACCCGCCCTGTTCTTCCCCGCCCGCTTCGCAACATGGCCTGCGCCATGCGTCGACCTCATGAAAATCATCATACGCCCGGGTGTGCGGGGCCCGGATCAACGGTTGTAACCGGTCGCAACGGCCGCCTGCCGCTCGCTCGATCCCGAACACCCTCCTGCCGTATGCCCCGGAATCCACCTTTTTTTCGGAACCTCGTTGTGCGCTGCACCGGCTCAGCATTGTCCAGACCACGTCGCGTTCTTGTCCGGACGAACCGGGAGAAGAAGCATGTTGTCGAAGCCAAGCAGCCACGGCGCCCAGCGCATCGGCGCATTCATCGTCGGAGTCCTGCTTGGCGCCGGGCCGGCCAGGAGTCACGAGGCCGAGCCGACCATCGAGCCGCAGGCCAGCGGGCCCTACGCGACCGCCGAGTCGGCCTTTGTCGCCGTCTTCATCGAATCCGGCCTGGGCCGGCGCGCCTACCGCGAGAATCTGGAATATGCCGCAGCCCTGTACCAGCTGGCCGACGGCAGCTGGCGCAGCACCAGGGTGCGGGTCGGCACGTGCGACGGCAGCCTGATTCCCTATTCCTGGGTACCTGCAGCCGCCGTGCGCATTGTCGGCGCGCACACGCACGGCCAGCCGCGCCTTGCCGAGGATCCCGACCGGGTGTATGGCACCGACTTCTCGGCCGCCGACCGGCGCAACGCCGAGCACAATTTCCGCCTCACGCAAGGCCGCATCGGCGGCCAGCTGCTTCTCAGCTCGGAGTTGAAGATCCTGCGGCTGTCGCGACGTTCGGCCACGCGCATGGCACCGGCGGCGCCGGAGCAGGACGCATCGTCGCCCTGGACAACGGAGACCCTGGGCCGGATCGATCAGGAGAGCGGCCTGCTTACCGCGGCGGCAAACTGAGCTGCCGTGCCGCGCTTGCGTGCCGGGCGCCCGGTCAGCGGCGCACGTTGCCGTGCAGGAAATCCTCGTAGGCCGCGGCAAGCCCCGTGCGCAGGTCGGTCGCCGGCTGCCAGCCCAGGGCCCGGATGCGCGATACGTCCATGACCTTGCGCGGCGTGCCGTCGGGCTTGCTGCGGTCGTGCACGAAATGCCCGCGAAAGCCAACCACCTCGGCGACCGTTTCCGCCAGCTCGCGTATGGTCTGGTCGATGCCGCTGCCCACATTGATCAAGGGACACACCGCCGGATCGACCAGCTGGCCGAAGCGGGCGTCATCCAGACCGGCGAGGAAGATCAGCGCGCGGGCCAGGTCGTCGGCATGCAGGAATTCACGCCGCGGCGTGCCGCTGCCCCACAGCACGACCTCGTCGCGCCCGGCCTGCTTGGCCTCGTGGATCTTGCGGATCAGCGCGGGCAGCACGTGCGAGCTTTCCAGGTCGTAGTTGTCGCCCAAGCCGTAGAGATTGGTTGGCATCGCGGCCAGGAAACGCGCGCCGTGCTGGCGGTTGAATGCCCAGCAGGCCTCGATGCCGGCGATCTTGGCCAGGGCGTAGGGCCGGTTGGTGGCCTCGAGCGCGCCGGTCAACAGGTATTCCTCGCGGATCGGCTGCGGGCAGTCGCGCGGATAGATGCAGGAGCTGCCCAGGAAGATCAGGCGGCGCACGCCGGCGGCGTGCGCCGACTCGACGACATTAGTGGCGATGCGCAAGTTGCGCAGCAGGAAGTCGACCGGGTAGCTGTTGTTCGCCGCGATGCCACCGACATGCCCCGCAGCCAGGAACACGACCTCGGGCCGCTCTTCGGCCAGGAAGCGGCGCGTCGCGATCGGGTCCTCGAGGTCGAGCTGCCGGTGCGTCGGGGTGAGCAGATTGGCGTAGCCCTGGGCGCGCAGCTGGCGTACGATGGCGCCGCCCGCCAGCCCGCTGTGGCCGGCGACATGGATCTTGGTCGAGAGTTGCATCACGGCACATTCTTCCTTCGATTCGCCCGCCGGGCTATTCGTGTCCGTCCGGGGCGCGGTAGCCATGGCGGCGCACGAGATCGTCGCGCTCGGCGATCTTCAGGTCCTCGCGCACCATCTCCGCGACCAGCTCGGCAAAGGTGATCTTCGGCGTCCAGCCCAGCTGCTGGCGCGCCTTGCTGGCGTCGCCAAGCAGGGTCTGCACCTCGGTCGGGCGGAAATAACGCGGATCGACCGCCACCACCGTGCGGCCCCGGTCATCGAGCGCGTGCTCGCCCACGCCATCGCCCTTCCAGTGCAGCCGGATGCCCAGCTCGCGCGCCGCCGCATCGACGAAATCGCGCACGCTGTACTGCACGCCGGTGGCAATGACGTAGTCTTCGGGCCGCTCCTGCTGCAGCATCAGCCATTGCATCTCGACGTAGTCGCGGGCGTGGCCCCAGTCGCGCAGCGCCGACAGATTGCCCAGGAACAGGCATTCCTGCAGGCCGAGCTTGATGCGCGCCATGGCGCGCGTGATCTTGCGCGTGACGAAGGTCTCGCCGCGCATCGGCGATTCGTGATTGAACAGGATGCCGTTGCAGGCGTAGATGCCGTAGGCCTCGCGGTAGTTGACGGTGATCCAGTAGGCATACAGCTTGGCCACCGCGTACGGCGAGCGCGGGTAGAACGGCGTGGTCTCCTTCTGCGGCACTTCGCGCACGAGGCCGTAGAGCTCGGAGGTCGAGGCCTGGTAGAAGCGCGACTTCTTTTCCAGCCCGAGGATGCGGATCGCCTCGAGCATGCGCAGCGCGCCGACGCCGTCGGCGTTGGCGGTGAACTCGGGCTCCTCGAACGAGACCGCGACATGGCTCTGCGCCGCCAGGTTGTAGATCTCGTCGGGCTGCACCTTCTGGATCACGTGCAGCAGCGACAGCGAATCGGTCATGTCGCCGTAATGCAGGATGAAGCGCCGCCCGTCGACGTGCGGATCCTGGTACAGGTGGTCGATGCGGTCGGTGTTGATGAGCGAGGTACGCCGCTTGATCCCGTGCACCTCGTAGCCCTTCTGCAGCAGCAGCTCGGCGAGGTAGGCTCCATCCTGTCCCGTGATCCCGGTGATCAGTGCGCGTTTCAATCCCTGCTCCATCGCGAAAAAGAAGAAACTGTATCCGAGTTTTTTGACATGTCTAAATCAGCCGGTTGCGGGACCGCCGCGGCCGGCCCGGCCGGGCGCGGCCCGGAGCACGAACCGCCCCGGCGCGCCGACCCCGCCGGATGCCGAAACCCGACGTCCGGGGCGTTTCCCGCCGCGCCGCAAGCGGCGCGCGCGCGGCAAAGCCCGCGATTCCGGGGTCAACCGGCCGGAATCTCCCGTCATTAGTCCGTTCGGCACGGTGCCCTGGCCACGCGGGTAAGGGAGCTGTCACCATTGCACCGCATGATCCCACCATGGATCAACAGTGCGCTGTCCAGTACGGGCGGTCCTGGAAGCTCGAAAAATGACCAACCCAGTCGTTACGTATTGGAGCATTGGATAATGAAGGCTATCGTTTTCGGGCTTGGCGGTGCAATGCTGGCGCTAGCCGCGGTCGGCGCACAGGCGCAGGCTCCGGTGGGGCCCAGCGACCTCGGCACCCTGACCCTGCCGTTTACCACGTCGTACGGCGACACGTTCACGGCGCCGCAGCCACTGGCCCCCGGCTCGACCCTGTACAGCTTCACCGACGCATACACGTTTACCGTCGGCCCGACCTCGTCGATCAACGACGTGACCGCCACGATCAACCTGGGCAGCGTGCTACAGATCACGAACCTCCAGGCCGGCATCTTCTCCGGCGACCTGCTGGCGACCCAGTTCGGCGGCACCGGTTCGGGTTCGCACGTCGGCTTTGCCGGTTCGACCTCGGGTGCCGTGGCCGGCTTGCAGTGGAATTCCGGTACCGGCGGGGTCATCACTCTGTCGGATACCAACCTCGCGCCGGGTTCGTACACCCTGGAAATTCGCGGCGACGTGACCGGCAGTGCTGGCGGCTCGTACGCCGGGGTGCTGAACCTGCTGGCCGTTCCGGAACCCGGCACGGCCGCCCTCGCGCTGGCCGGCCTGCTCGCGCTGGGCGCCGGTCTGTACTACAAGCGCCGCCGCGCCTGAGCAACTGAGCGGGCGCCTTCACCCGCGGCCCCTCTCCGGCGAGCGGGAGAGCGGAGTTCGAATGGCGCGGTGCGAGCTTCGGGGCCTCCGCTTCGGGTCTCTTGTGTCGGAGCCCTCCTCGCCGGGGCTTTGCCGGCGGGGACCTTGGGGCTTCCGCGGTGCAGGTCCTAGCCCTTGGCCAGCCGCACGCGGATGAGCTTCTCCAGGTCGGCATAACCGAGCTGGTGTGCCCAGTAGACCGTGGGGTAGCCCTGGGTGACCAGGTTCAGGTTCGTCCGGCGCCGCCGCACCAGGATCTCCGCCACCTCGGGGTGACGATGCAGCAGGGCAAGAAAGATCGGTGAACGCGTTTCCGCGTCCAGGACATTCGGGTCGGCACCCGCACGCAGCAGCTCGCCCGCCAGCTCGGTCTGGCCAAGTTCCGCGGCAATATGCAGGGGCGTGACCCGGTCGCGGTCGGCCCGCCGCGGGTCGGCGCCGGCGGCCAGCAGGCGATGCGCCAGGTCCGGGCGCTGCAGCCGCAAGGCGCTGGCAAGCGGCGTCGCCCCGGCGGCATCGGCGACATTCGGATCGGCACCCGCACGCAGCAGCGCGGCAACGATCAGCGGCGCGTCGTGCGTCACCGCGATGCCGAGGGCGGTCATGCCCAGGGCGCCGCGCTCATCCAGGTCCGGCTTGTGCGCCAGGACCTCGGCCAGCATGTCTTCGCGCCCGCTTTGCACGGCGAGGATCAGGGCGTTGTCGCCGGCCACGTTGCGCGCGTTGAACGACACGCCTGACTTGAGCACGGCGCGAAATCCGATCACGTCGCCGGAGCGCGCCGCTTCGAGCAGGCTGCGCACTTCGGCCCGCGTTTGTACCGGCGCATCGTATGGCCGATCCGCTGGCAATGGTTCGGAGCGTGACGGCGGCGAGAAGGCCGCGGCGACCAGGATCGCAAGGATGGGCAACACGCGTCGGACGTGGCGCCGCCCCGTGGCGCCCCGGAACGATGCGTCTTCGCCCGCGGGACGCGAACCGCGGATCAAGGATGGCCAGCGCGACCGCCAGTTCGTCAGGGGGACTCGAATGGAATTCATGGCGGGACTACAACAGCCTCATTTGTGACGTCAAACCCGCGACCGGGATGGATTTCATGGCGGGACTACAACCGGCTCACTTGTGAATTCAAACCGGGGACCGCGATGGATTTCATGACGGGATTACAACAGTCTCATGTAACGGTTTGCTGACCCTGCGGCGGTGCCGCGCCCGTGCCATCGGGTGCCCGCGCGTCGAGCGCCCTTGCGACGTCGTCCAGGACCGGGTCCCAATCGTCCGGCGCACGCTGGCGGAACAAGCGCGCCGACGGATACCACGGACTATCGGAGCGGTCGAGCAGCCAGCGCCAGTCCGGCGCATAGGGCAACAGGATCCAGACCGGCTTGCCGAGCGCCCCGGCGAGATGGGCGACCGCGGTATCGACCGTGATCACCAGGTCGAGGTTCTGCACGATCGCCGCCGTGTCCGCGAAGTCGTCGAGATCGCGGCGCAAATCGAGGATCGCACTGCGCTTCAGGCACTCTTCGTCGCGCTCGCGCAACTCGCGTTGCAGCAGCACCCAGTCGCCGCGCGGCAGCAATCGGTCGAAGCGGCGCAGGGCGATTGAACGTTCGGCGTCCTTGCGATGCGCGGGGTTGCCCGAACAAACCAGCCCGTAGAGCGGTCGCCCGGATCGCCTGCGCAGGCGCTGCGCCCAGCGATGCACTCGTTCGGGGTCCGGGCGCACGTAGGGCGGCGGCGCGACATTCACGTGCTCGCCCGCGGCGAATTCGCCCGGCAGGCTCATCAGCGGCAACTGCACATCGCACGGAGCATGGGCTTGCCCCACGGCGACGACCTGCTCCACTCCGCCCAGCGTGCGCAGCAAGGCGCACAGCGGCGCCTGCACCTCGAGCACCACGCGCGCGCCGCGCGCCGCAAGCCAGGGCGCATAGCGGCCGAACTGCAGCGTATCGCCCAGGCCCTGCTCGGCCCACAGCAGCATGCGCCGGCCGGCCAGCCCCAACTCGGCGCGCCAGCGCGGCAGTTCGGCGTGCCGCGGCGCTTCGTTGGCCGGTCGCTGCCAGCGTACCTCGTGGCCGCGCCAACCCGCCTCGAACCGGCCTTCAAGGAGATCGAGCAGGCTGAGGTTCCAGCGCGCCTCGACGTAGGCCGGCGCCAGGTCCAGGGCGCGTCCGTAGCTCGCCCGCGCATCGGCCCGTTGGCCGAGCGCCTGCTGCGCGACACCCAGGTTGGCCAGGGCAATGTGATGATTCGGCGCCCGCACCAGCGTATCGCGCAGGTAGGCGATGGCCGGCCCAGGCCGCCCGAGGGCCAGCAGCGCCGCGCCGACATTGGCCGCATGGGCCGGCTTGCCCGGATCGAGCGCCAGGGCCCGCTCGTACGCCGCCAGCGCCTCTTCGTCGCGCCGCGCCAGGCTCAGTATTTCGCCGCGGCGGTTGTGCAGCTCGCCATTTGCCGGATGAAGGCCGATTGCGCGCCCGTACGCAGCCAGCGCAGCGTCGAGGTTGCGCCGTTCGCGATGCGCCGCGCCCAGGTCGAGCCAGGCGGCGGCCAGCCCGGGATCGGCGGCTACCGCGCGTTCGAAGGCGTCGATGCCGGCCTCGAACCGCCCGCGCTGACACATCAGGACGCCCAGCATGTGCCAGGCTGTCGCATTGGCGGGCGCGCCCGCCAGTACCTGGCGGTAGGACGCTTCGGCCTCGTCCAGCCGACCCGCACGGTGTTGCGCCAGGGCCGTGGCATGCGCCGGCGCCGACCCGCCGCGCGCTGCCGAAGGTCGGGCGCGCACCATCGCGGTCTACCCGGCTCCGAGCAGCACGTCGACCGCGCGGCGGCCGACGCGATCCCAGGAGAATTTTTCCCGGATGCACTCGGCGGCCTGCTGCGCCCGCGCCCGCCAGTCCGTGCGCTCCTCGTAGACCTCGCGCATGCCGGCGCGCAACGAGGCCATGTCCGGGAGCGCCCAGCGGCCGTAGGGCGTGCCGTGGTAGTCCGTGCCGTAGAAGTGCGCGTAGTCCGGATCGTCCAGATCGGCCATACGGTACGAGACCGAGCAGAACAGGCCCGCCACGTGCTTCAGGAACACCGTCTGGGCGCTGCAATCCGTGGTGATCAGCGGCAGGCCGCAGGCCAGCGCCTCGACGCAGGGCAGGCCGAAGCCTTCGGCCTTGGTCGGAAAGACGAAGGCATCGGTCCGGTTGTAGAGCTCGGCCATCTGTTCGTCCGAGAAATGCCCCGACACGAAGCGCAGACGCGGCTCGGCGACATGCCGCGCGCGCAGGGCGGCGATGCGTTCCGGAAACACCGGGTGGTCGGCCTTGATCCAGAATTCGACCTTCGGGTGGGTCGCCGCGGGAAATTCCGCCAGGAAGGCCTCGATCGCCTCGTCGATGCTCTTGCGCTTCTCGTACTTTCCCACCGTGAGGAACACGAAGCCCTCGTGCGGTCGCGGCTGCGGGCGATAGATGCGGTGATCGACACCGGCCGGCACGACCCGGATCCGCTCGGCGGGAATGCCGTGCGCGATCAGCACCTCGCGGCCCCAGTCGCTGGGCATCCAGAGCTCGTCGAAAGCGCGCATCTGCTCGATCCAGCTAGGCGGCAGGCGGTCGGATTCGAAGAACAGCCAGCCGATGCGCCGGCCGGGGAATTCGCGCAGTTCTTCCACGGTGAAGCGCCAGAACATGATCGTGGCGCCGCTGCGGGCGCGCGGGTCGCCCAGGAAGCGCTGTACCGAGGCGGGACGCATCTTGTTGACGTAGTACGGCACCAGGCCCGGCGGACGATTGCGCAGCACGCCATAGAAGGCGGCCTCGCTGTGCCGGCCGATGCCCGTGACGTTGAAGCTGGCAAGAAAATTGACGTCCATCTTTCCCTCGCTGGAGCCGTTCGCGCCGTCGCGGTCGGCTGCGGCGCCCGGCCGCAATTCAAAAAGAAGCGTTCCGTCGCTCGCCGGAGCCTTGCCGGCCATCGCGGTCCGCGGCGCCGTCCGGCCCCGATCCCACAAAGGTTCCGACGCGCCCCGCCGCGGCGCCCGCCGGTCCGGCGCGCCGGACGAAGGCCGCGAGCTCGTGCCGAACGCGCTCCAGGACCGCGCTCCAGTCGTCGCGCCGGCCCTGGCGGAACAGGCGCGCCGTCGGGTACCAGGGGCTGTCCTCGCGCTCGAGCATCCAGCGCCAATCCGGCACGAAGGGCAGCAGGATCCAGACCGGCCGGCCGGTCGCGCCGGCGAGGTGCGCCGCCGATGTATCCACGCTGATCGTCAAGTCGCAACCGGCCAGCAGTGCGGCGCTGTCGTCGAGGTCGGCGATCGCCTCGCCCAGGTAGGTCAGCTGCGGCAGCTCGGCGAGGTGGTCGCGGTCGGCGTCGGCGATGTCGTTCTGCACGGCGATGAATTCCACGCCGGGGCTCCCCTGCATGAGCTCGCGCAGGCGGGCGAGCGAGATACTGCGCTGCAGATCGTCGTGATGACGCGGATTGCCGGACCAGGCGATGCCCACGCGCAGGCCGCGCGGCGCCCCCAGCCGGGCCTGCCAGATGCGCACGCGCGCCGGATCCGCCGCGAGATAGGCCGGCGCGGCCGGAATCGACTCGAGCGTCGTCGCGCAGGCCAGCGGCAGGCTCAGCAGCGGACACACCCGGTCAAAAGGCGGCAGCGCACCGCCGCGGGCAACCACGGTGACCTCGGCCGGCATCGCGCGGCGCACGAGTTCCAGCACCGGCGGCTGTACCTCGAGCACCACGCGCACCCCGCGCCGTGCCAGCAGCGGCACGTAGCGCACGAATTGCAATGTATCGCCCAGGCCCTGTTCGCAATGCACGAGCAGGCGGCTACCGGCGAGATCCGTTTCACCGCGCCACGGCGGCTGGCTGTATCGCGGCGCCGGCAGCCAGCCGCGGGCGTCGTTCCAGCGCTGCTCGAAGCGCGGCAGCCCTGCGGCGAAATCGCCCTGCAGCAGGTCCAGCATGCCGAGCTGGAACGCACCGGAAGGCATTTCGGGCGAACGGGCGAGCACGGCCTCATACATGCCGCGGGCGCGGCCGTATTCCCCCTGGCGATGGGCAATGTATCCGCGCGTGAACTGCAGATGCAGGTCCTGCGGATTGCGTGCCAGCGCGGCGTCGCAGATCCGCGCCGCTTCGTCGGTCTGGCCCAGGGCGGCCAGGTGGGCAGCAAGCTCGTTGAGCCCGCCCACGTGCTCCGGTTGCCTTTGCACCAGCTGGCGCAATAGCGCTGCGGCCTCTGGCAAGCGGCGCTGACCGGAAAGCGCGCGGGCGTGCAGCAACAGCAGTTCCGGATCGTCGGGCGCCGCCGCGCGGGCCTGCTCCACCGCCGCCAGCGCATCGCCGGGTCGTCCCTGGGCGCTGAGCAATGCCGCCAGGGTGCGATTGGCAGCAGGATGATCGCCATGGCGCGCGAGGACCGCACGGACCTGCGCAACGGCGTCCTCGACCCGCCCGGCCATGCTCAGCGCCACGGCCAGGTTGACCCGTACATCGGCCGGCTCCGGGTCGATGGCAAGGGCCGCCTCGTAGGCCGCGATCGCCTCGACTGCCCGGCCCTGCACGGCAAGACAGTTGGCCCGCCCGGCCGCGGCGGGCGCATGCGGACCGAGCGCCATGGCCCGTTCGTAGCTCGCGAGGGCGTCGCCGTGGCGCCCGGCCTCTTCGTAGGCCGTGCCCAGGTTGTAGTGCGCCAGGGCCAGTGTCGGATCGAGCCCGGCGGCGCGCGCGTAACTTTGCGCGGCCTCGGCCAGCCGCCCCAGTTCGCGCAGTGCATTGCCGTAGCTCAGGTGGGCCGCCGCCATCGTCGGGCGGATTTTCAACGCGCCGCGGATATGCCGTTCCGCCGCAGCGAAATCGCCCTGGGCATGTCGGCAGACGCCCAGCAAGTGCAGCCCATCGGCGTTATTGCGTTGCAGACGGAGCAATTGCTCGTAGAGCGCCTCGGCGTCGCCCAGGCGGCCGGCGCGATGCAGATTCAGCGCCGCCTGCAGCAGTTCCTCGGGACGCTCATTGGACGATGCCAGTGCCATGTTTCCTGCCTGATGCGGTAGCGGCTGCGACTGCGACTGCGAATGCGACTGCAACTCCGAATGCAACTGCGACCGGGACGGAACCTGCGGCCGGGATTGCCGCGGCGGCGACACGCGGCACGCGCCGCCGGTGCCATGCGAAACGCGCAACGTCACGCCTGGCGCGAGGCCTCCTGCGCTCAGCGGACGGCGGGCCTCATTGCCCAGCGGGCGGCGGACCCGCGGCGGCCGTGCCCGCCATCGGGGCCGCGACGCTGGACACCGGCTTGGCCGGCGTCTCGGGCGGCACGTCGAGGCGCAATTCGTACAGCTGGTCGCGCAGCGCCTGGATGTTCTGCTCCTCGCGCACCCGCCAGATGCCGGTGATCGGCTCGCAGGCACGCAAGCGGCCGCCTTCGATCCGGTCGACGATCCGCTTGCCGAACTCCATCGCCTGCGCATGCTTGGTCTCGCACAGATCGGCACGCCCGGTCTGCATCTTCAGGCGGCCGCTCAGCAGGGTGATTTCAGCGTCCATCTTGCGCTTTTCCACGGCCGCCACCTGCAGCGCCGCATCGCGCTCCTCGAGCGCTTTCTTCCATTGCGCGACCTGCGCATCGGTCGCCACCCGCTGTGCGTCGAGCTGGGCCTGCAGGTCGGCCAGTTGGCGCGACGCCGCCGCCGCCGCGGCCTGGCTGCGCGCGAGGTCCTTGGCCTTCTGCGCCGTCTCCTTCTTCAGCGCGTCGGCCTCCTTGGCCTGCTCCTGCAAGGTGCTGCGCTCGCGCTGCAGGGCGGCGTTGTCGGACTGCACGCGCTGCAACTGCTGCTGCATCTGCAGCATCTGCGCACGTTCGCGATCGGCGCCCTGCGCCGGGCACGTGGCCGGCACGCACAGCGCCGCGCCGGCCAGCAGGCCGGCGCACAGCGGAACGCCCAGGCGGTGGCGGATCACGGCGCAGCCCTCCTCAGAAGGAACCGTACAGGTCGAGGAACCAGGTATCGATGCCGTACTTGATCGCCGGCGCCGGCGCATCGATCGCCTTGGCCTGGGTCACGAAGAGGCGCAGGCCGACGCGCGACGACAGCGCCACGCTGCCGCCCAGGATGGTCGAGCGCTGGTCGGTGCCGCCCAGCCGGTAGTCGAGCGAGGTGAAGCCGTCGGGCACGGCGTCGCGCTCCAGATAGCGATAGCCGCCGAACACCTGCCAGTCGCCCGGGTGCTGCTGGTCGCCCTTGCTGATGTTGAACCCGACGCGGTAGCCCATGACCCGCGGCCGGTTCAGCGCGGTCAGGCCGTTGTTGTCGACCGGCAGCGCCCCCGCCGCGCCCTGGATGCGCTTGCTGATCTCGTTGACGTTGAAGCCGACGTTGCGCACGAAGTCGGCCGTGAAGCCCAGGCGGATCGGTTCGAAGCGCGCGTAGTCGAAACGCGCGAACGCGTTGAACAGGCGAAACTTCGAGGCATAGCCGTAGACCGGCGTGCCGTTCGGGTCGCTGTAGAAGTCGAGGTTGAACATCGTGTTGCCCAGGATGCGGAAGGGCGGCGCCGACAGCGTGTTGTTGGTGGCGCCGCTGCCCACGATGCCGGGCGAGTTGAGCTGGCCCTCGAGACCGACATAGTCGTAGTAGGTCAGCGCGGTCTGCAGGCTCGATTCGTCCAGGCCCTTCCATGCCATGCCCAGCTGCCCGGTGTACAGCCACTGGTTGGACGCGCTGTTGTACGGCCCGACCCAGTTGGAGGTGAGCGGATGCGCGCCGACGGTCACCACGGCATTCCAGTCGCGCGTCAGGTGCGGTTCGGCATTGACGACGATGCCGTCGAAGCTCAGGTCGTTGGCGAAGATGAGGTCGGTGCCCAGGTAGGGATTGGGCATGCGGCCCAGCGTGGCACGGGCATAGGGCAGCGGCTGCCAGCCGATGTTGGCGATGTCGATGCCGGCCGAGAACGGCCGGCCATACGAGGCCTCGTCGACGTTGTAGGTCACCGGGCTCGCCGTCAGCGTGTCGCCGTTCACCGCGACGATGCGCATCTGCCCGCTGAAGTGTTCGCCCATCTGCATTTCGAAGCCCAGGCGCGCGCGCACGAGCTCCTGTTCGCGCGAGGTCAACGTGTCCTTCGTGGTGCCCGGCGGCAGCTGGTACCAGCCGTCGATCGAGCTGGGCACGGTGTTGTCGCCCGGATACTGTTCGCGCTGGTAGCGGATGCGCATGTCGCCGAACAGCCGGAAGCGCGAGATCCAGTCGGGCAAGGCGCCGGCCTGGCCCCAGCGCTCTTCGCGCGCCTGGGCGACGATCTCCTGGCGCAGCTCGTCGCGCATCTCGTCCTTGACCGTCTGCGGCAGGTAGGGCACGCGCACTTCGGGCTTGGGCGGCTCGGCCGGCGGCGCGACCTGACTCACCTGCGGCGCGTTGAGCAGCGCGGGGTCGAGTCCAGCCTGGCGCAGCATGTCCTGCGCCTTGGCCGCGCTGATGACGCCCTGGTCGACCAGCGCCCGGATCAGGTTGAGCACCGTCGCCCGTACCGCCTCGACGCTTTCGCCCGGCGGCTCGGCCGCCGCCGCGGGCCCGCCCCAAAAGAGGGCCAGCGTGAGGAAGGCAAGCGCTACGCAGGCATACCGTTTCATGTCGTCGTCGATGCGGAGAGGAAGTCGAGGGTGGCGCGCTAGGCGTCGCTGGAGGTCACGCGGATGCGCAGCGGTTGCGGCAGGTTGTCGGGGATGGTCTGGTGCAGCGAGCTCAGGCGACGCAGGTTCTCCTCGATCAGCGCATCGAGCTCCTTGTCGCCCGTTCCGCGCACCAGCTCCTCGCGCTGGATCTGGCCGTCTTTTGCCAGCCAGATCCGGATCTCGATCTTGTAGGGCGCGTTCTTCAGGCGCGCATCGCGCGCCAGATCCTGGGCGATGTGGCGCGCCGCGCCGGCACCGAAGAGGTTCCAGCCCAGCCCGCCGCCGGCGCGCGCGCCGGTGATGTCGTGCCCGCCGGGGCGGCTGCCCAGGCCGAAGCCATCGCCCGGCCCGGAGCCGGCCGCATCGAGATTCAATCCGGGCGGCGGCGGCTGCTCCATGGGCCTGGGTTCGTCCGGGGTCGGCCGCGGCTGGTCGAGCTTGACCTCTTCCTTGGGCTTGGGCGGCGGCTCTTCCTTGGGC
>Ga0209698_10002073_pt1 | contig 22940 bp, 19 predicted proteins | sample LitLauG_LLR_2012_FD_187203 | JGI IMG/M metagenome (GOLD analysis project Ga0209698, IMG submission 187203) | Freshwater sediment microbial communities from Pennsylvania, USA - Little Laurel Run_MetaG_LLR_2012 (SPAdes) (version 2) | ecosystem: Environmental > Aquatic > Freshwater > Creek >... | reverse complement strand
ATCAGCGCGTGCACCCCATTCCAGATGATTTGCACGCCGATGCAAAGCAGGATGAATGCGGACAGGCGCTCGACGATGCCCGTGCCGATCGGACCCAGTGTTTTGAGAATGCGCCCGGAATAGCGGTAGCACAGGTAAACGACGAGCGCGACGATCGCAAACCCGATAGCGTGGCTGCCTGCGGTCAGCAGCAGCGGGCGCAGGCCACGCGGCGGATTGGCGCCCAGGGTTAGGGCGACCGAAATCGAACCCGGTCCCACGGTGAGCGGCATCGTCAGTGGGTAAAACGCCCGCAGGCGATGCTCCACAAGCTCGTTTCCCGGTGTCTCTTCGCGCGAGACGCTCGGCGGTGCATTGGGTTGATTGAGCAGGGACCAGGCAACGGCGCAAATGACCGAGCCGCCGGCAACCTGCACGGCGGGAATGGAAAGGCCAAAGAGGTCCAGAACGTAGGCGCCCGCCAGCGCCGAGGCGAGCAGCAGCAAAAAGCTATTGATGGCAACCGTCTTGGCCGTGGCGTTGCGCTCCGCGGGCGTCATGCCCGCGGTCATGGCCATGTAAATGGGCGCGCCGCCCAAGGGATCGACGATGGGCAGCAAGGCGCCTACGGCAAGCAGGATGGTCGCGCCAAAATGGCTGAAGTCCTCAAGCATGGGACCGATGGTAACCGTCTCTTGGCTCAGCGTTGCGCAAACAGGGCGCAACCGCGCACGACGCGAATATTGGCGTGCGCCAGCATCTGCGGGAACGCACTGCCGCCCAGAACAGCAAACTCCATTGCGCGTGCGGCGCCAATCGGATCGCCGGGCTGGGCATGCGCCGCCGGGTGGCACATGAGCACGCTGCCGCTGGGACCGACCTGGATCCAGTGGGCCAGATGGCGCAGATACGCGTCTTGATCCGCAAGAAAATCGTAGGCGCCAACGAGGTATCGACTCATTCGCACGCCAGTTTGCGCGGCGCGCCGGCGCAGGCCCGCGTCGCCCAGGGTGGCGATGATGCGTGCCTTGAATCCGCGCAAGGCCGATGGCGCACGGGTACTGCGGATCCAGGGAGGCGTATCGCCATAGCGCCTCTGCAGCGCCTCCAAGAGCAGATCGCGCACGACCGCGAACTGGTGCACGTGCTGGTGCCCGTCGATGTAGTCAGGTCGCCGTCCCATGGCGTCTTCAAAGGCGGCGAGCTGGCGCTCGATCGCCGTGCGCAGCCCCGCACGGTCGATGCGCCCCAGGCGGCAGGCAAGGATCAGCGCGGGCAGGGGCCAGACTTGCTGGGGCCGATGCGCAAAGGACTGCGTCAGGTTCAGGTGCAGGCCGACGTCGGCGGGCGTGCCCGCTGCAAGCAGTCGCTGCGCGGCCGCTGGCCACAACGGCGCATCGACCAGGGCGCTGGTGGCGGTCAGTCGCTCCCGCTCGATCAGGCGCAAGATGCCCTCAACGGCGCCCGAATCGACGGCGAAATCATCCGCGCATACCACCCAGTGCCGCACGCCGGATGCCGGTGCGGCGACGGAAGCGCCGCTCACCGCGGCGTTGCCGGCGGGAGCGGCTCGATGGGGCTTTGTCCCAGGCGCCGCGCCACGATGTACCGCGGGCGCAGCTTGACTTCCTCGTAGACGCGCCCGAGGTACTCGCCCAGTACCCCGATGAAAAGCAACTGCACACCGCTGAAAAACATCAGGCCCACGACGATGGTCGCCCACCCGGCAACGTCACCGCCGTGCAGGAAATGGTCGACAACCACCCAGGCGCCATAGCCGATCGCGATGACCGCCAGTACCGAGCCCAGCGCACTGGCCACGCGCAAGGGTAGATTGGAAAACGCCGTGATGCCGGAAGCGGCCAGGGAAAATAGCGCACGCATGCCAAATCCGCTGCGGCCGGCAAAGCGCGGTGGCGGGTGAAACTCGATGGCTTCGGAGCGATAGCCGACCCACGCGTACAGGCCCTTCATGAAGCGCGTGCGCTCGGGCAGCGCACATAACGCATCGACGACGCAGCGGTCCATCAGGCGAAAGTCTCCGGCGTGCGGTGGAATGTCGATGGAGGAGCCAAAACGCAACAGGGAGTAAAAAATCCGCGCACCCAGGCGCTTGAGCGCGGACTCTTCGCTGCGATCGGCGCGCACCGCGTAGACCATATCCACCCCATGGCGCCAGCGTTGGAGCATGGGTTCGATGAGTTCAACCGGGTGCTGCAGGTCCGCATCCATGGTGATGACGATTTCGCCGCGTGCGTGATCGATGCCCGCACCCAGCGCCGCCTCCTTGCCAAAATTGCGCGACAGGGCCAGGCAGATCACGCCTTCCTGGCCGAGCCAGGGTTCGATCGCCGTCAGGGTGGCGTCGCGGCTGCCGTCATCGACGATCAGAATTTCCCAATGCGGCGTCAGGCGGCCCAGCTGATCGATCAAGATCGGCAACAGCCGAGGCAGGTTTTGCGATTCGTTGAACGCCGGCACGACGCAGGAAATGGACGGCGTGCGCCCAGCGCGCGCCGCAGCGCCAGTCTCCGCCCCGGCAACGGGGCGCGCCGCGGTGAGCGGCCGTGCAAGCGGCGCCCTGGATTCTTCAAGTGCTGGCATGGAATGCAACTGTACGCGAACCGCGCTGCGGTGTGCCACCACCTTGCCTGCGGTACATTGTGGGCTCGGCGTTGGGCGCTTGGCCCGACGCCAAGTCGTCTCGGGATGTCTCATGGCGTATGTGTTTGCGGCACCGGGTCAGCCGGTGGTGGGTGTGGCTGGAACGAGCGATCTTTTTCCGGTGCGCCGCATCTATTGCGTGGGGCGCAACTACGCAGATCATGCGCGCGAGATGGGTCATACCGGCCGGGAGGCGCCATTTTTCTTCGGCAAGCCGGCCGATGCGGTCCTGCCGGTCGCGGAGGGCGCGGTGGGCAAGCTTGCCTACCCCGGCCAGACCGCGGACTTGCAGTACGAAGTCGAACTGGTGGTGGCCCTGGGCGCCCGCGGCAGCGCCCTTCGGGCTGCCGATGCGGGCCGCCTGGTCTGGGGCTATGCCGTGGGCATCGACCTGACCCGCCGGGATTTGCAGGCGGAGCAAAAAAAACTTGGGCGACCCTGGGACATTGCCAAGGGTTTTGATCGCTCTGCGCCGCTATCCCCCATTCGTCGCGTCGGCAGCGGGGGGGCGCTTGCGGCCGGGCGCATCTGGCTCGACGTCAACGGCCAACGGCGTCAGGACGGCGATGTGGCCGCGATGATCTGGGGTGTTGATGAAATCATCGAACACCTGTCGCAATACTTCGAACTGGCGCCGGGAGACCTGATCTTCACGGGAACGCCTGCGGGCGTGGGACCGATCATTGCCGGGGACCGCGTGCGCGCAGGAATCGACACGGTGGGGACCTTGGCCTTGCAGGTCCTGCCGGGACTATAGGACCTTAGCGCGGCGCGCTGCGCACCGGGCGCCACTGGCGCACGGCACTGCGCAACGCCCGGATCCGCGCCCCCTGGGCCTGCGGCGCCGGGCGAGCGTAGCGCGCGGCCGACAACTCGCTGAGCAAGCGGCGCAGGGCGGACAGGCACTGTGGATCCAGGCGCGATTCCAGATATTGCCCGAGGTCGCGCAGGCCCATGGTGGGCGCAACCTCGATGCCGGCCCGTGCCAGCTTGCTGCGCAATTGGGCCACGAGCGCGGCGAGCGGATCGCGCGTCACGCGATAGCGCAGCGACAGTACGGTCATCACGACCAGCAGGAAGGCGAATACCACAACGGCGACGGCGAGCAGGTTTTCCACGCTCGGCTTGAGTCCCATCGAGGCGATCAGCGCTTGCTGGCGTTCGGCCGAATACGACAGGAACCACTGATTCCAGGCGTTTTCGACTGCCTCCCGATCCAGGCGCAGCTGTCGCAGCCAGGTCCACTGCACCATGATCGCGCCGGTATCCTCGGCCTTGCGCTCCTGCAGGGTGCTCTCCACACGGTCTGGTGCTACCGCGGCCGTCGGATCGATCCGCGACCAGCCAAAGTCCTCCAACCAAACCTCGGCCCAGGCATGCGCGTCGGACTGGCGCACGGTCAGGTAGCCGTCCACAGGGTTGATTTCGCCGCCCTGGTAACCGGTAACGACCCGCGCGGGAATGCCCATGGCGCGCATGATGACGACGAAGGAGGAGGCATAGTGTTCGCAGTAGCCCACGCGCGTCCGAAACAGGAAATCATCGACCGTATCGCGCCCCAGCAAGGGCGCGCTGATGTTGTAGCGAAACGGTTCGTTGTGAAAATGTGCCAGCACGGCGTCGACCAAGCGCCGATCCAGGGCGGCATTGCCGGCGGCGCTGGTCGCGGCCGGGCCGGTAGCAATGCGAGCCTTGAGGTCCGCCGCCCATTGCTGTGTGCGCGGGTTGTATGTGTCGGGCAATTGCAGCCAAGCCGCCAGGGTCGCCGGGTCGGCATTGCGCCCGGCGACATAGGACGTGTAACTGCGCACGCGATAGCGCCGGCGCGAGCTTACCGGCGTGGCGCTTTCCAGTTCGAGCGTGGGCGTGAGGCGCGGGTGCTCTGTTGCCAGGGCGTCGACGGCGGCGGCAAATTCCAGCGCCAGCAGATCGTGGCGCTGCGTGGGTTCTAGCGTGACCGTGTAGTCGGTGCGGCTTGTCGGGTCGAAGCGCACGTCCACGTCGCTGCCGGCGAGCACGGCGGGGGCGCGCAGTATGGTCCATGTCCTGCCGTCAAAGTGACCCAGGACCGGACCGCGCCAATACAAATTGCGTTGCGCGGGGGGCGCTTGATCGAAGCGGGCGCGCAGCGCGATCGCGTCGTTGCGCAGCAGTTGGCTGATGGCACCCGGGGTCATCGAATCGGAGAGGCCGGTTCCCGATTGCGCCGCGACGTCGCCGGAGCGCCAAAGCGGCGCCGCCAGCCGCGGAAACAGGAAGAATAGGGCGAGCGTAAAGGGCAAGGCCAGCAAGAACGCGCGCGCCAGGTAGCGCAGTTTGCCGGCAAAGGATATGTCGCCCTCCACGAGGTTCACGCTCAACAACACAAAGAACAGCAGGGCCACCGTACTGACCATGAGTACTGCGGTGACCGGACCTTCGTCGTACAGGAACTGAGTTTGCAGCACAAACAAGGACAGGAAGACGATTACCAGGACGTCGCGCTGGGCGCGCATCTCCAGAACCTTCAGGCCGATCAACAGGAGCAGGAAGGTCACGCCGGCGTCGCGGCCGATCAGGGTGCCATATTCGAGCCAGACCGCAAGGGTGATGCTGAGCAGGAAGAACGTCATCACCAGCCGGCCCGGCCCGGGGTTGAGGCTTTGCGTCAGCCAGGCGCGCCAGATCCACATCGCGCCGATCGCCACCACCGTCCAAACGGGCAGATGACCGAAATGGGGAATGATTACCACCGCGACGGCCAGCAGCAATATCGCCTGGTTGCGCTGTTCCCGCGCGCCGATCGAAATCTGCGGTTGGAGCCAGGCGCGCAACCGCGCGGCAATGCGTTGCGTTTGCGTGCGCCGGCGCCCGGCGGTCCGTACCCCGTTGTTCATGGCCCTGCCACCGGCGCCAACGCCAAGGCTTCCAGGCAACGCACGCGCTGCGCCGGCCCGGAACCGGTGGACAGTTGCGTGCCGGGCAGCGCCAGGCTGTAGCGCAGGCCCGCGGCGTCGGCCACCAGCACCCAGCGCGTGAGACGGCAGAGGCGCTGCTCCAGCGGCAATGCGGCGGGCAAGGCGTCAAAGTCCAGGCGCGTTTCCTCCCCGGCGCTGGATTCGAAAAGCTTCACGGTCAGCTCGTCACTGTGCGCGGCCAGGCGCCAGGCAATTGCCTTGCGCGGGTCCCCGGGGCGATAGGGCCGCACGCCGGCAAAATCGTCGCTACCGGCGACCACGCCGTTGGCCAGGTCCCGATCGCCGCCCGTGCCCAGCGGCAGGGGCGGGGCGTCCGACTCGGCGGCCGGGTAGATCAGCACCGACATCTGGGGCGAAAGGTAGGCCCAGGCTTCCCATAAGCCGAACGGAAAACGCGTCGAGATGCGCACCCGTGGACAGTCGCGGCGGCCCCGCCGGCGCGTGGGCAGACCGATGCTGGCGCGAGCACTGCTAAATGCCGCAACGTCGACCCAGACACCCTGCATGGGCTGCTCGGGATTGCGCTGGGCGTTGAAGCGGCGCCGGGGCAGGACGAAGGACAAGTTCACCGCATAGCGAGCTTCGCTGGTCGGGTTGTCGATGACGAACTCGAAATTGGTGACCTCTCCGGCGTGCACCGATGCGCCACGCAGTTCCTGTACGGACAGGCGCGCCAGATTGCGGTGCGTCTGGTACATGCCCACCAGGCCCAGGCTGATGGCCAGGAAGGCCAGGAGGTAGCCCAGTTGCAAGTTGAAATTCAGGGACCCGAACCACAAAATGAAGGCGATACCGCAAAAGACGAGCCCGGCGCCTGTGGGCAGAATGAAAATGCGCCGGCGTTCGAGCGTCGCGTTGCCCGGCGGTTCGCGATAGTTGCGCAGCAGCCACCGGGTAAAGCGCGGACCCAGCGTGCCGACAATGGTATTCATGGGCGGGACGGGCGTCGGACGGTTCAGGGCAGCGGCACGGCCTGCAACAGGTTGGTCGCAAGTTCGCTGCCCAGCAGCACGCGGCTGCCTTCGCGCGTGGCGGCGCGCAGCCGGTGCCCGACCACCCCGGGCAGGACGCTTTGCACGTCTTCGGGAATGACGTGGTCGCGGTTGTCCAGCCATGCCCAGGCGCGCGCCGCCGCCAGCAATGCCAGGCCGGCGCGCGGGCTCAGGCCATCGACGTACGCGCCCGAGGAACGCGTATGCGACAGCAGGGCCTGCAGATAGTCCAGCAGGGCATCGGCGCAGTAGATCCGCTTGACCTGTTCTTGCGCAGCGAGCAGATCGGCGGGGCGCGATAACGGCGTCATGGACTTGAGCATGTCCCGGCGCGACTCCCCGGCGAGCAAGGCGCGCTCGGCTGCATGGTCCGGATAGCCCAGGGAAATGCACATCAGGAATCGATCAAGCTGCGATTCCGGCAGGGGGAAGGTGCCGATCTGGTGCAAGGGATTTTGCGTGGCAATCACGAAAAACGGCTGGGGCAGGGGGCGCGCCAGACCGTCGATCGAAACCTGGCTCTCCTCCATTGCCTCGAGCAGCGCGCTTTGCGTCTTGGGGCTGGCGCGATTGATTTCGTCGGCCAGCAGCACCTCGGTAAAGATGGGACCGGGATGGAACGTGAACTGGCCACTGCTGCGCTCGTATACCGAAACACCGATCACATCCGAGGGCAGCAGGTCACTGGTGAACTGGATGCGGCGAAACGGCAGCCCCAGGGAAATTGCGATCGCATGCGCCAGCGTGGTCTTGCCGACGCCCGGCGCGTCCTCGATCAGCAAGTGCCCCCCGGCCAGCAGACAGGTCAGGCTCTGGCGGATCTGGAGTTCCTTGCCAACGATCACCGTGCCGATGCGGGCGGCACAAGCTTGAAATTTCTCTAACATGGCGGGATGGAGCCGTAAAAGGGGGGGAAGTCTTGGCAACCGGGCTGTTGACGCATGGCGCCTGCGAGGCGCACGAAATGGGTAGCTGGCACCCGGAGTGTCCTGCGCGTCTTGCGGCCATTCAGGATCGTTTGATCATCACCGGCCTGGCGCCTCACCTGGAATACATGGAAGCGCCCCGCGCGGATCTGCCCGCCCTTGCGCGGGCGCACGACCCCGAATACATCGAAATGCTGCGCCGCAGCGCACCGGTGGATGGATACCATGTGCTGGATCCCGACACCTTGCTGTGTCCGGATTCCTGGGAGGCGGTTCTGCGTGCGGCCGGCGCGGTGATCGAAGCGACCGACCGGGTGATCGCTGGCGATCTGGACAATGCCTTTTGTGCCGTGCGGCCGCCGGGGCACCATGCGCGGCCCGACACCGCAATGGGTTTTTGCCTGGTCAACAATGTCGCCGTGGGGGTCCTGCATGCGCTCGAGGCCCATGGGCTGGAGCGCGTGGCGGTGATCGATTTCGATGTGCACCATGGCAACGGAACTGAAGAGATTCTCGGCGCGATAGACGGGGGCAGCGATCGCGTACTCATGACAAGCTTCTTCCAGCATCCGTTCTACCCGTATTCGGGCACGGACAATCCCGCGAAGAACATGGTCAATGTACCCCTGCCCGCCGGATCCGACGGTGCGCGCGTGCGTGCCGTCGTCGACGAACTCTGGCTGCCGCGCCTGGAACAGTTCCGCCCGCAAATGATCTTCATCTCGGCGGGTTTCGATGCGCACCGCGAGGACGACATCGGCCAGATGAGTCTGGTGGAGGCCGATTATGCGTACATCACCCAGTGTTTGCTCAAGCTTGCGCGCCGTCACAGTCAGGGTCGCATCGTCAGTTCCCTGGAGGGCGGGTACAACCTGAGCGCCCTTGGCCGCAGCGCCGAACAGCACGTGCGCGCTTTGGCGCAGTTGTGAACCCGATCGCCCGTCGGCCAGAAGACTGCAGCGGCGCACCATTGCCCTTCCGGAGATTTGCATGAACGCTATTGCCCCCCAAGCTGCCGCATCCGATCTGCCCCTGCTGCAAAGGCGCGAAGTCGGTGTCTTGCACCTGACCTTGAATCGACCGCTGCAGTACAACGCCCTGTCCGAGGAAATGCTGGCGGCCTTGCGCCAGGGGCTGATCGATGCGGCGCGCGAGCCGCAAGTGCGCGTTGTCGTGATTGGCGCCGCAGGCAAGGCCTTTTGCGCGGGACATGACCTGCGCCAGATCCTGGACAATCCGCGTCCGGCGTACTACCGCGAATTGTTTCAACAGTGCGCGCGGGTAATGGCACAAATCCGTGCTTTGCCCCAGCCGGTGATCGCCCGCGTGCAGGGCCTTGCCACCGCGGGGGGCTGCCAGCTGGTCGCCTCCTGTGACCTGGCCGTGGCGGCCACGGGCGCGCGCTTTGCCACCTCGGGCATCAACATCGGCCTGTTTTGTTCGACCCCGGCGGTACCGCTGACGCGCAACATCGCGCAAAAGCAAGCGTTTGAAATGCTGGTCACCGGCGAATTCATCGATGCGCAGACGGCCTGTGATCGTGGGCTGATCAACCGCGTGGTCGCGCTGGAGCAGCTCGACGAGGAGGTGGGTCGACTGGCGGCCGCGATCGTCGCCAAGCCGGCGCATATCATCGCCGCGGGTAAGCAAATGTTCTATCGCCAGGGCGAAATGGGCCTGGATGCCGCCTACCAGTTGGCGGTGCAGACCATGGCATGCAATGTTGCCGATCCCGCGGCGCAGGAAGGCATCGATGCCTTCCTCAACAAACGCAAGCCGTCCTGGTCCGGGGGCGTGGCGCAGTCGCCGGCGCGCGATTAGCGTACGGCAGCGTTTGCCGCCCCCGCTTCGAATTCGCCCAGCACCTGGGCAAAGACATCCAGGGCCCAGTCCAGCGCCGCCGGATCAATCACCAGCGGCGGCGCGAAGCGAATTACCGTGGCATGCGTTTCCTTGGACAGGATGCCGCACGCCACCATGCGTTCGACGACGGCGCGGGCCGATACCAGTGCCGGATCCAGATCCACGCCCGCCCACAGGCCGCGGCCGCGCACTTCGCGGATGAGTGGACGTGTTTGCCGGCGCTGCAGTTCGCGCAGGCGCGCGAGCAGGTGCGCGCCCAGCGTGGCGCTGCGCTCGACCAGGCCCTCGTCCTCGATCACCTGCAGCGCTTCGAGCCCGACCGCGGCGGCCAGGGGATTGCCGCCAAACGTGGAACCGTGGCTGCCCGGTCCGAACAGGTCCATCACCTCGCGCGTTGCCAGAAAACAGCTCACGGGAAGCAGGCCCCCGCCCAGGGCTTTACCCAGGATGAGCCCGTCCGGGCGGATCCCTTCGTGCTGGTGCGCAAACCAGCGGCCGGTGCGCCCCAGCCCCGACTGGATTTCATCCAGAATCAGGAGGACGCCTTGCTCATCGCATATCTGGCGCGCGGCCCGCAAGAAGCCGTCGGGCGGCACGCGGATCCCGGCTTCACCCTGGATGGGTTCGATCAGCACGGCGCAGGTGTTTTCGTCGATTGCCGCGCGCAGCGACGGCAGGCTGCCGAACTCGAAATGGCGAAAGCCCGGGGCAAAAGGACCAAAATCGGCGCGGTAGTCGCTTTCGGAGGAAAAACCGACGACGGTGCTCGTGCGCCCGTGGAAATTGCCTTCGGCAACGACGATGTTGGCGCGATCGGCGGCGATCCCTTTTACGCGATAGCCCCAGCGCCGGGCCGCTTTGATCGCCGCCTCGACCGACTCGACCCCGCCATTGGCCGGCAGCGCCTTGGGCAGTCCGGTGATCTGCACGAGGCGCTCGAGAAAGGGACCGAGCACGCGGGTGCGATACGCCCGCGAGGTGATGGCCAGCTGGCCCGCCTGTGCGCTGAGCGCGGCCACCAGGCGCGGGTGGCAGTGCCCGTGGCTTACGGCCGAATACGCGCTCATCATGTCCAGGTAGCGCTTGCCCTGGACGTCGTAGAGCCACTCGCCATGGCCGCGTTCCAGCACGACATCGACCGGCCGGTAATTGCTCGCGCTAACCCGCTCTTCCAGGGCGATGAGTGGGCGCGGATCAAGAGGGGCGCGCATTTGCGGACCGGCAATCGACGTCGTGGGCGCGTACTAGGCCGGCCGCGCCAGGGCCAGTCGAATCTGTTCCAGCGCCGAAGGATCCTCGATGGTGGTCAAGTCGCCGGCCTCGCGTCCCTCGCTGATCGCCTGGATCGTGCGGCGCAGCAACTTGCCGGAGCGGGTCTTGGGAAGCACAGTCACAAAGTGCACGCGGGCTGGCCGCGCGACCGCCCCGAGCTGACCGTCGACGTTCTTGAGAATCTGGGCCTCGAGCGCGCGGCGCCCATCGGCATCGGCCACCGACGCCGGATCGCGCGGCACGACAAAGGCGATCGCCACCTGGCCCTTGAGCGCATCGGCAACGCCAACCACAGCGACCTCGGCAACCCCCGCGTGGGAGCTGATGGATTCCTCGATTTCGCGGGTGCCCAGGCGGTGCCCCGCCACGTTGATCACATCATCGGTGCGCCCGAGTATGAAGAAGTAGCCGTCGGCATCGCGAATTCCCCAGTCAAACGTCGAATACACGCTGCGCCCGGGAATGCTCTGCCAGTAGGTCTTGACGAAACGCTCGTCATCGCCCCATATGGTGGTCATGCAGCCCGGGGGCAGGGGACCGACAACCGCAACCACGCCTTTGGCGTTATCACCGACCTCCTCCCCGGTAGTCTCGTCGAACAGGCGCACGTCATAGCCGTAGCTGGCTACCCCGGGGCTGCCGAACTTTGCCGGAAGGGCTTCCACGCCGCGCGGCGTACCGATGATCGGCCAGCCGGTCTCGGTCTGCCAGTAGTTGTCGACGACCGGCTTGCCCAGGCCCTCGGAGATCCAGCGAGCCGTGGGTTCATCGAGCGGCTCGCCCGCCAGGAACAAGGTCTTGAGCGAGGAAAGATCGTGACGGTGCAACAGGGCCGGGTCCTGCTTCTTGAGCACGCGGATCGCGGTGGGTGCCGAAAACATGCCGTTGACCTTGTATTGCTCGACAATGCGCCACCAGATCGCGCCGTCCGGTCGGACCGGTGTTCCCTCGTAGACCACGGTGGCCATGCCCGCCAGCAGCGGGCCATAGACGATGTAGCTGTGTCCCACCACCCAGCCAATGTCGCTGGTGGAAAAAAAAGTTTCTCCCGCCGCGCCGCAGAAGATGTGCTTCATCGATGCAGCCAGCGCCACCGCGTACCCGCCCGTGTCGCGCTGCACGCCTTTGGGCCGGCCCGTAGTTCCCGAGGTGTACAGGATGTAGGACGGCTCGTTGGATTCGAGCCAGACGCAATCGAGGTTTTCGTCCCAGTGGCGCCGCCGCTCCGTCTCATAATCGATGTCGCGGCCCGGTGTGAGCGCCATTGGCGCCAGTCCACGATTCACGAGAAGCACGTGTTCGGGCGCGCAGCTGGCCAGCGCGATGGCCTGGTCGAGCAAGCCCTTGTAGGGCACGGCCTTGCCGCCGCGCGACCCGGCATCGGCCGAAATGATCACCTTGGGGCGCGCATCATCGATGCGCGAGGCCAGGCTGTGCGAGGCGAAACCGCCGAAGACCACCGAGTGGATAGCGCCGATGCGCGTGCAAGCCAGCATCGCAAAAATGGCCTCGGGGATCATCGGCATGTAGATCAGCACGCGTTCGCCACGCTGCACGCCCAGGTTGCGCAGGATGGCGGCGCAGCGGTTGACCTCGCGGTGCAGATCGGCAAAGGTATACGTCTTCTCGGTGCCGGTTTCGGTCGAGACGTAGATGAGCGCCGGCTGGGCGCTGCGCGCGCCCAGGTGGCGATCCACCGCGTTGTAGCAAAGATTGGTGCTGGCGCCGCTGAACCAGCGGGCAAAGGGCGGGCGTGAGGCATCCAGGACCTTGCCCACCGGATCCTTCCAGTCAATCAGGGCCGATTGCTCGCGCCAGAAGTCCTCGGGCTGGCGCAGGGAACGCTGATGAAATTCGCGGTACAGGCTCATGGCTTGCTTTCCGTGCGCGGTTGTGCGGTTTCCGGATTTTGTTGCTGGCGCACCAGGCGCAGCAGCGGATTGATCTGGTGCAGCAGTCGCGGCAGGTGGGGGACAACCTCGGCCGAGCGTCCCGAGGCGATCAGCGCCAGCGCCAGGCTCACGTCCATGGAACCGCTCTCCGCGCCGGCGTCTCCGGTAGCGACTTTGGACTCGGTTGCGCCCATCACGATGCGCCGCGAGCGCGAGCTTTGCGCGATCTGCGCGCGCTTTTGCGCCTGCTTGCGCAGGCCGGCCGCGCCCAGGCGCAACTCCTCGGACAAGGTGGCCACGCCGATGCAGGTCCAGACCTCAACCCCCGGTCCGGCGGCATCGACGTTTTCCAGCACTTTGCGCAGGCGCGCCGCAAAGCGCAACATGTCGCTGGTGCCGTTGCTCTGCGTGGCAACGCAAAACTCGTTCTTATCCGACCTTGCGGCCAGGTCCTCGAGCCGGATCGATGTGCTCAAGGTGCGACCGACCAGTTTCATGCGCTGCTCGATTTCGCCGTCCCAGCCCTCGGTGTGGGGCATGGTCAGCTCGACCCGGATGCAGATCATCGCCAGGTCCGACAGCGCGCGCCGGGCGTAGGACAGCAGCTTGTCGACCTGCTTGTCGAACGCGGCAATGGTCAGCAATTCCGTTTCCGGATCTACCGTACGCGCGGATTCGAGCTCGTTGCGGCTCTCGGCCAGGGCATCGCGTGTGCCGGCCAGCTCCACCAGGACCCGCAGCCGGGACAGCAACTGCGCCGGCGCATCGGCCACCGGCGGCTTGCCAATGACCATCTCATTGGCGTCGAGAGCGGCCAGGCGCTGACTGTCGGCGGGCGTGCTGCGCTCGAGAATCCCGATGACCGGCAATTCTCGGATGCGGTGCACTTTGGAAGCGCGCAGGCGCGCGATCAGGTCAAAACCGCGCACGCCGTTGGCCGCGGCATCGGCCACAACCACGCGAATGGAAGAGTCCAGCAGGATCGCCTGCCACGCTGCCTCACCGTCGCCGACTTCGCGCACGTCGTAATGCTGGCGCATCATCTCGCCCACTGGGCCGTGCGTGAGTGTGCCGCCATCGGCCCACAGAATTCGGGGGCGCGGCGCCCCGTCGGCCGGGGCCGCGCCCGGTACCGGTTGCTGGGTTGGTGCGCCTGTGGGGGTCACGACCGTTGGGCCTCTTCGACGTGGGAATCGTTATCGAGTGGGAACGCCGCCATTTTTCACTTTCCGCCAACATATCACGAGGCGCGCATCGATGGGCACCCGCCATCAAGGACCCGTCGGCGCGGGCGCCGGCACGGGCGCCGCCGGCGTGGCCCGAGTCCGCGCCCGCTGCACGGCCTGGGCTATGGCTTCGGCCTGCTCGGCAACCGCCTGCTCGCCCTGCGTGATCGCCGCCTCGCGCGAAGAAAAATCCGTGCTGCCCACGCCGCCCAGGGACGGGCGCAACACGATATCGGCCTCCGCGAGCTCGCTGCGCGCAATGACCTGGCCCATGATCGTGAAGGTCTGCAGCAAGATGTCAAAGGCGCCGTTGACGCTCTGGTTGGCCGGCTGTTTGGCGATATCGACAGCGATTACCACATCGGCCCCCAGGCGCCGGGCAACGCGCACCGGCACGGGGCTGACGAGCCCGCCGTCGACGTATTCGCGCCCGTTGATCGTAACCGGCTGGAAGACGCCGGGCACGCTGCTGGAGGCCCGCACGGCCATGCCGACGTTGCCGCGTTCGAAAACCGCCATGGCGCCGTTGGCCAGATCGGTGGCGACAATGGCCAGTTTGCGTGGCAGCGCCTCGATGGGCCGCTGGCCGACCTGCCGATTGACAAAATCCTGCAGGGCCTGCCCCTTGAGCAGTCCGCGCGATGGCAAGGACCAGTCGGTAATGGTGTCCTCGGAAAACTGCATGGCGACCCGTTGCAGATCGGCGCCGGCTATTCCCGAGGCGTAGAGCGCGCCCACGAAGCTTCCCGCACTGGTGCCCACGATAATGTCGGGCTCGATGCCGCGGGCCGCCAGCGCCCGGATGACGCCAACGTGCGCAAAGCCGCGAGCCGCGCCCCCGCCCAAGGCCAGGGCGATCTTGATAGGTCGTGGCGCCGGCGGGGGTTCTGGCGTGACCGGTGCCGCGGGTTCTTGCGCGGCCGGCGCCGGTGCGTGGGGTTGCGCCTGCGGCACCGGCGGCAGCGTCTGGCAGGCGCCGATCAGGCCAAGGGCTGACGCGCACAACAGCCAGCGAAAAATCCGCATTGCCGGAATCATGGGCAAATCCGCACCTGACAAGAAATGTGGTAACAAGACCCCGGCAGGAAGCGGACCCGGCAATCGGGCCGCACTGGGGTACTCCGTTTAGCGGGACTGCAAATGGCGCAATCGGGCGATGATGTCATTGTATTGGGCGCGGGCCACAACGGCCTGGTCTGTGCCTGTTACCTGGCGGCGGCGGGCCTGCGGGTCACCGTCCTAGAGCGGCGCGCGGTTCTGGGTGGTACGGCCGTCACCGAGGAGTTCGTGCCCGGCTACCGCAACTCCTCGGCCAGTTACACCGTGAGCCTGCTCGACCCGAAAGTGATCCGCGACCTGCGCCTGGTCGAACGGGGCTTGCGCATAGTTGAACGGCCCTACGGAAATTTCGTGCCCCTGGAGGATGGCCGCTGCCTGCGATTTGGCGGCGAAGCGGCCACCCGCTATGGTGACCTGCAACGGCTGGCGCCGGAGGACGTCCAGCGCCTGCCGGTCTATTACGCGCGCCTGGAACGGATGGCCGCGCTGCTGCGCCGCTGGGTTTTGCGCACGCCGCCCCAGCTGGGCGGCCCCTGGATCGTGTCGGATTCGCGCTCGCTCGTGTCGGCCGCGCGCCTGCTGATCGAGTACGCCGGGTTGGGCGCCATCGGGCAGCGCGATTTCGTGAACATGTTCACGCGCAGCGCCGGCGATTGGCTCGATGCGGTCTTTTCCTGCGACGCGCTCAAGGCGGTATTGGGCTGGGATTCCATCGTTGGCAACTACAACAGTCCGTATGCCGCCGGTTCGGCCTATGTCCTGCTGCATCACTGTTTTGGCGCGGTCAACGGCAAGCGCGGCGCCTGGGGTCACGCGATCGGCGGGATGGGGTCCATAACGCAACTCATGGCCGAGGAGGCGCAGGCGCGCGGGGTGCGCATCGAGCGCGAATGCGAGGTGCGCCAGGTGCTGGTTGAGCGGGGTCAGGCCAAGGGCGTGGAGCTGGCCGACGGGCGCGTATTGCGCGCCCGCGCCGTGGCCGCAGGCTGCAATCCCAAGCTGCTGTACCAGAACCTGGTCGCACCCGGGGAACTGTCCGAGGACTTTCGCGCCGCGATCGACCGCTACCGCTGCGGCTCCGGGTCTTTTCGCATCAATCTTGCCCTCGCCGAACTGCCGGATTTTTCCTGTGCGCCCGGCACCGGCGCGCAGGACCACCACGCGAGCGGCATACTTTTTGGTTCCTCGCTGGGCGCGATGGATCGCGCCTGGCATGACGCGGTGCGGGAGGGCCATGCGCGAACCCCGATCGTCGAGATGCTCATCCCCAGCGTGGTCGATGAGACCCTCGCGCCCAGGGGTCGCCACGTGGCCAGCCTGTTTTGCCAGCACTTTGATCCGGCGCCGCCCGGTGGTTGGGATGCGCGCAAGGACGGGGCGGTGGAGGCGATCTTGCAGACGGTGCAGTCCTATTGTCCCAACTTTCGCCAGTCCATCCTGGGCATGAAGGCCTGGACGCCCCTGGACCTGGAGCGCACCTACGGGCTGGTCGGCGGCGACATCTTCCATGGCCAGCTCAGCTTCAATCAGCTGTTCAGTTTCCGGCCGCTGATGGGCCACGCGCGCTACCGCGGACCCATCGCCGGCCTGTATCACTGCGGCTCGGGCGCGCATCCGGGTGGGGGCGTGACCGGTGCTCCCGGGCACAACGCCGCCGGAGAAATTCTGCGCGACTGGGGGCGCTTGCGCAGCGGCGCAAAGCCGCCGGCACCCTGATGCGTGCCCGTAGTATTCTTGACGCGCCTCGGATCCGCGCCGGCTGGGTGTCGCGGCGGGCGGCGTGGCTAATGAACGATCGGAAGAACCATGAAGGTCCTGGTCTGCGTCAAACGCGTGGTGGATTACAACGTCAAGGTTCGCGTCAAACCGGACCAGTCCGGCGTCGACATTGCCAATGTCAAGATGTCGATGAATCCCTTTGACGAGATTGCCGTCGAAGAGGCGATGCGGCTCAAGGAGGCGGGGGTGGCCACCGAGATCGTCGCCGTCTCCTGCGGCGTGACCCAATGCCAGGAGACCCTGCGCACCGCGCTGGCGATTGGCGCCGACCGCGCGATCCTCGTCGAGACCGATGCGGAGTTGCAGCCATTGGCCGTTGCCAAGCTGCTTGCGTCGCTGGTTGCACGCGAGCAGCCCCAATTGGTCATCCTGGGCAAGCAGGCGATCGATGACGATGCCAATCAGACCGGGCAGATGCTGGCTGCGCTTGCCTCGATGCCGCAAGCGACTTTCGCATCGAAACTTACCGTTGCCGATGGCTGGGCCGAAGTCACCCGCGAGGTCGACGGCGGACTGGAGACGGTCGCGGTGCGCCTGCCTGCGGTGGTCACCACCGATTTGCGCCTGAATGAACCGCGCTACGTGACCCTGCCCAACATCATGAAGGCCAAGAAAAAGCCCCTGGAAGTGACCAACCCGGCGTCCCTGGGCGTGGATGCGCGCGCGCGCCTAAAGACGCTTACGGTGTCCGAGCCCGCGCAGCGCAAGGCAGGCGTGCTCGTGCCGGACGTGGCGACCTTGGTTGCCAAGTTGCGCGATGAAGCCAAGGTGATTCCATGATGCACGGGGCCCGCTTATGAGAGCACTGGTGCTTGCCGAACACGATAACCTTGCCCTCAAGGCGGCGACGCGCAACGTCGTTAGCGCCGCCGCGCAGGCCGCCGGGGTGGTCGACGTCCTGGTTGCCGGCAGCGGCTGCGCGGCAGTGGCCCAGCAGGCGAGCGCGATTGCCGGCGTCAGCAAGGTGCTGGTGGCCGATGCGGCGCACCTTGCGGACGGCCTGGCAGAGAACGTCGCTGCGCAGCTCGCTGCGTGCAGCGCTGGCTACACGCACGTGATGGCGCCGGCCAGCGGGTATGGCAAAAACGTCCTGCCGCGCGTTGCCGCCCAGCTCGATTGCGCGCAGATTTCCGATGCCATCGCGGTGCTTGCGCCGGATACCTATGCGCGCCCGATCTATGCCGGCAATGCGATAGCTACCGTGCAAAGCGCCGATCGGGTGGTGCTTGTCACGGTGCGTCCGACGAGCTTTGCCGCCGCCGGCGACGGCGGCGCGGCGGCCATCGAGACGGTGGCCGTGGTGGCCGACAGCGGGACATCGCGCTTTGTCCGGCGCGAGATTGTCAAATCCGATCGCCCCGATCTGCAAGGGGCCAAGGTGGTTGTTTCCGGCGGCCGTGCCTTGGGTTCGGCCGAGAACTTCCAGCTGCTGGAGAAGCTGGCAGCGCGCCTGAACGCGGCGCTGGGCGCTTCGCGCGCCGCCGTCGATGCGGGCTATGCGCCCAATGACTGGCAGGTCGGCCAGACGGGCAAGATCGTTGCCCCGCAGTTGTACATCGCGATCGGCATTTCCGGGGCGATCCAGCACCTGGCCGGGATGAAGGACGCCAAGGTGATTGTTGCCATCAACAAGGATGCCGACGCGCCGATCTTCGCCGTTGCTGATTATGGGCTCGTGGCCGACCTGTTCCAGGCGGTGCCGGAGCTCATCGAGCGGCTTTCCTGAATCCGGGGGGCGCATGAGCTACCGCGCGCCCTTGCGGGACATGCAGTTCGTGCTGCACGAGCTGGCCGGCCTGGCGCAAGTGCAGGCGCTGCCGGCCTTCGAGGAGGCCAGTGACGAGATCGTCGCCGCCGTGCTGGAGGAGTGCGCCAAGCTGATGAACGGCGTTATCGCCCCCTTGAATCGCAGTGGCGATACGCAACCGGCGCAATGGCACGATGGCGCCGTGACCACCTCGCCGGGTTTTGCCCAGGCCTTTCGCACCTTTGTCGAGGGGGGCTGGCAGGGCGTGATGCATCCGGTTGAACACGGCGGCCAGGGCTTGCCCAAGCTGGTTGCCACGCCCTGCCTGGAAATGCTGCAGGCGGCGAACCTGTCCTTTGCCCTGTGCCCATTGCTGACCGACGGCGCGATCGAAGCCTTCCTTACCGCCGGATCGGCGGACCAATGCCAGCGTTTCGTGCCCCGGCTGATCGACGGCAGCTGGACCGGCACGATGAACCTGACCGAGCCGCAGGCCGGATCGGACCTGTCGCTGGTGCGCAGCCGCGCACAGCGCCAGCCCGATGGTCGGTACCGGATCTTCGGTCAAAAGATCTTCATCACCTACGGCGAGCACGACCTGGCGCAAAACATCGTGCACCTGGTGCTGGCCCGAACCATCGATGCGCCGCCCGGGGTGAAGGGCCTGTCCTTGTTTGCCGTGCCCAAATTCCTGGTTCGTGCCGACGGCAGTCTGGGCGAGCGCAATGACGTGTATTGCGCCTCGCTGGAGCACAAGCTGGGCATCAAGGGCAGCCCCACGGCGGTGCTCCTGTTCGGGGAGGGCAAGGGGGAGGTCGGCCCCGGCGCTATCGGCGAACTCGTGGGCGCGGAAAACCGCGGTCTGGAAACCATGTTCATCATGATGAACGCCGCGCGCTTCCAGGTCGGGCTGCAGGGAATTGCGGTGAGCGAACGCGCGTACCAGCAGGCCTGCGCCTTTGCGCGCGAGCGAGTGCAAAGCCGCGCGCCGGAGGGTTCGCCCGGACCCGTGGCCATCATCGAACACCCGGACGTGCGGCGCCTGCTGCTGTTCATGCGTTCCCACATCGAGGCCGCCCGCGCGCTGGCCTACGTGGCCGCGGCGCATAGCGACCTAGCGCACCACCTTGCGCTGCCGGCGGAGCGCAGCCGCGCGCAAGCCCTCTACGAATACCTGGTGCCGATCGTCAAGGGCTGGAGCACGGAGATGGCGGTCGATGTGACCTCGGCCGGAATCCAGGTGCATGGGGGCATGGGTTTCATCGAAGAGACGGGTGCGGCGCAGCACTACCGGGACGCGCGCATCCTTCCCATTTACGAGGGCACCACGGCGATCCAGGCCAACGATTTACTGGGCCGCAAGACCGGGCGCGACGCTGGCGCGGTGGCCCTGGAATTGATCGAGCAGATCGGTGCCACGGTGGTGACGTTGCGCGGCTCGACCGATCCGGATTTGACTGCCATCGCAACGCGCTTGCAGGCCGCCGCCGATGCCTACGGCGGCGCGGTGCGCTACCTGCTGGATGCACTGGCGCGCGACCCGCGCGCTGCCTATGCCGGTTCGGTTCCCTACCTCAAGCTTGCCGGCATCACCCTGGGCGGCTGGCAATTGGCGCGCGCCGCGCTGCTCGCCAAGGGGCATCTGGCCCGGCAGGACGATCCGTTTTACCGCACCAAGATCGCCACCGCACGTTTTTTTGCGGACCAGGTCCTGTCGACGGCCCCGGCACTGCGGGCCGCGATCGAAAGTGGAGGCGCCGGCGCCCTTGCCTTGTCCGCAGCCGATTTCTAGAGGGCGCAGCCGCGATGCCTTGGAATAGCAAAAATCTATTGCAATAATAAATTCAATTCATTTGTTTAATCGACTGCGGGCGCGTAGATTGTTTGCACCGACCAATTCCGGAAGGCTCGCGCTGCCGCGATAGATCAAACGGGAGAGTTTCATGGCACTGAAGGGATCGAAGACCGAGGAAAATCTCAAGGCTGCGTTTGCCGGCGAGTCCCAGGCGAACCGGCGTTACCTGTATTTCGCGGCCAAGGCGGACGTGGAGGGGTACAACGATGTGGCCGCCGTCTTTCGCTCGACCGCCGAAGGGGAGACCGGGCACGCGCACGGCCACCTCGAATACCTGGAACAGGTCGGGGATCCGGCCACGGGTCTGCCCATCGGCCCAACCCGGTCCAACCTGAAGGCGGCCATTGCCGGTGAAACGCACGAGTACACGGACATGTATCCGGGTATGGCCAAGACGGCGCGCGGCGAAGGTTTCGAAGAAATCGCCGACTGGTTCGAGACCCTGGCCAAGGCCGAGCGTTCGCACGCCAACAAGTTCCAGCGCACCCTCGACGGCATCGTCGACTAGTCAGCCGGGAGGCTGGTCGCGGGCACGCGGCGCGTTGTTGCGCCCGGCCCGCTGCACCCCTCTGCGCGAGCCCATCCAATGAGCATCAAGGAAGGCAGCCTGGAGGCGCCCACGCGCCATCCAGTGGCGTGGGACCAGCCCCAATTCTGGGATGAGCCCGGGCTGGAGCGCGAACTGGAGCGCGTATTCGATATTTGCCACGGCTGCCGGCGCTGCGTGAGCCTGTGCAACGCCTTTCCGACCCTGTTTGACCTGGTGGACAACAGCGCCAGCGGCGAGCTGGACGCCGTCCCCAAGGAGCGCTACGTCGACGTGATCGACCAGTGTTATCTGTGCGACGTGTGCTTCATGACCAAGTGCCCGTACGTTCCCCCGCATGCCTTCGACCTGGATTTTCCGCACTTGATGCTGCGCGCCAAGGCCGTCGCGTTTCGCAAGAGCGGTGGCCGCATGCGCGATCGCATACTCTCGGCCACCGACCGCTTGGGATCCTTCGCCGGGATCCCGATCGTCACGCAGGCGGTCAACGCCGTCAACCAGAGCACGCTCGGGCGCGTCGTCACGGAAAAGGCGCTGGGGGTGGCGCGCAGCGCGTGGCGCCCCGACTACGCCACGGCGACCTTTCGCAGCACGGCCCGGCCCGACAACTCGGCGCCCGTGCGCAATGGCGAGCGCACGCCGGGCAAGGTTGCCGTGTACGCCACCTGTTACGTCAACTACAACGAGCCGGGCATCGGCCTGGATCTGCTCAAGATTCTGGCGCACAACGAAATTCCGCACGTCGTCGTCGAAAAAGAGGCCTGCTGCGGCATGCCCAAGCTCGAGCTGGGCGACCTGGAAGGGGTGCGCAGGCTCAAGGAGGCGAACATACCGGTCCTGGCCAAGCTGGCGCGCGAAGGCTACGCAATCCTGGCGGCGATTCCCTCGTGCACCCTGATGTACACCAAGGAGCTGCCGCTGCTGTTTGCCGGAGACGAGGCGGTGCGCCAGGTGAGCGAGGCGATGTGGGATCCCTTCGAGTATCTGGTGGCGCGCAACAAGGACGGCCTGCTCAAGAATGATTTTCGGCGGCCGCTGGGCGCCGTCTCCTACCACGTGCCCTGCCACAGCCGCGTGCAGAACCTGGGGCGCAAGACCGAGGAAGTGCTGCGTTGGATTCCCCGGACCCAGGTGACCACCACGGAACGTTGTTCGGGGCATGCCGGTACCTGGGGCGTGAAAAAGGAGTTCCACGCCACGGCCATGAAGATCGGCAAGCCCGTGTTCCGCGCCATGGCACAGGGCCAGCCCAACTTCATCAGTTCCGACTGCCAGTTGGCGGGCCACCATATCGAACAGGGAATCGGGGCTCTGGCCGATGCTTCGGCGCAAGCCCCGGCGCCGCAACTGGCGCATCCGCTGACCTTGGTGCGTATGGCCTACGGCATTGATTGAGCCGCGGCCCGATCCAAACCGCAAGGACCCCGCAAACATGGCCCTCATTACCCGCTCCAGTTTGTTGACACTGGAGGAATACGCCCGCCAGCGCAAGGATTTTCGGGCGCGCGTGCTGGCCCACAAGAAGAACCGGACGCTGCACTTGGGGGCGCATGTCACGCTGCTGTTTGAAGACGAGCTCACGGTGCGCTACCAGGTGCAGGAAATGCTGCGCATCGAGAAGACGTTTGAAGAGGATGGAATCCTCGATGAGCTGAGGGCCTACAACCCCTTGATTCCCGACGGAACCAATCTCAAGGCCACGATGTTGATCGAATATGAGGACCCGCAGGAGAGGGCGCAGGCCCTCGCACGCCTGATCGGCGTGGAGCGTGGGGTGTTCATCCAGGTTGCCGACCAGGCACCGGTCTTTGCCAGCGCCGATGAGGACCTGCCGCGCGAAAATGCCGACAAGACCTCCGCGGTCCACTTCCTGCGCTTTGCGTTTTCTGTGCAGGCCATCGGCGCATGGCGCGCCGGGGCGCACGTTGCGGTTGGCATCGATCATCCGCAATACGCCGCGCGCGTTGCCCCCATTGCCGCGCAAACCCAGAGCGCACTGGCCCAGGACTTCGCCTAGTTTTTGGCGAGCGGTGCGCCTCCGGCGGCCAGGCAAAGGACAGGACGGTCATCGGTGCTGTGCCGGCCGGCCATGGGCGCGATGCGGCTGCAATAGTCTTGCTACGATTGTGGCTAAAGACCAATCGCAGGAGACAATCGATGCCCAGCAGCGCAACCCAGTACC
>Ga0209698_10002071_pt1 | contig 22941 bp, 23 predicted proteins | sample LitLauG_LLR_2012_FD_187203 | JGI IMG/M metagenome (GOLD analysis project Ga0209698, IMG submission 187203) | Freshwater sediment microbial communities from Pennsylvania, USA - Little Laurel Run_MetaG_LLR_2012 (SPAdes) (version 2) | ecosystem: Environmental > Aquatic > Freshwater > Creek >... | reverse complement strand
CACGGTCCAGCCGAGCGACTAGTACTTCGACAGAACCGAGATGAACTGCGAGCCCACCGACCCGATGCCGGTCATCGAGTCGTAGCCCGGCGCGGTGGTGAGGGTGACCGGACGCGTCGCGCAGTTGTTGGTCGCGTCGCAGTAGGTTTCCGGGCCTTGGTAATCCAGCGCCCGCACGCTGACGAAGTAGCCGTTCTGCGGGTTGATGAGGTTCTGGAAGTCCACGCGTACCGTGGCCGCCGCGTTCGGATTGGGCGGCGCGGTGATGTCGGTGAACGCACCGGGGTGGGCGAGGTCCGCCTTGTACAGCACCGGGTTGAGGAACCCGAGCGGGACACCCGCGGCCTGGTCAGCGTCCGCAATCACTCCGGCCAGCAGTGGGGAGGCGAGGCTGGTGCCCCCCTCCTTGAACTGGTCGTAGTAGGCGCCGGTCGGGAAGGTCTGCGTGAGCCCGATCAGCATCCCGGTCTGCGCGTCGGCGTCCATCGAGATGTCCGGGACGACGCGCAGGGGCACCGGGCCGTACAGAGCGGCGTTCTTCTCCGCCAGCGCGGTCGGCACCACCGGCGCCTGGTAGTACGGCTGGTTGTAGTAGTAGCTCGTGCCGCCGCCACTACCGGAGTTGAAGGCCAGCGCCCCGGTCGGCACGGTCTGGCTGCCGCAGTTGGTGACCGTCGGCTCGCACATGATCTGCTTGCCGGCCGACCAGCCGTACTCAGCGGCCCGCTGACCCGCTGCGTTGACCTCCAGCGAGGTGCCCCCGACCGCGGTGACGAAGGGGCTGGACGGCGGGTAGTCCGGAGCGGTCAGCCCGAAGCTGGCGAAGTTGTCACCGCTGTCACCGCTGGAGAACAGCACGCTCACCCCGGTGGTACCGGCGAGCATGAACGTGTTGTCGTAGGCGGTCTTGGTGGCCGCGTCGTCCAGCAGGTCGCCCACGGTGTCGCCCCAGGAGTCGGTGACGATCGAGGCACCCGACGTGACGGCGCTCTGCAGGGCGGTGAGCAGCCCGTTGATGCAGTCCGAGGCGCCGAAGTACGCGATGGTCGCGCCCGGAGCCATGGCATGCACCGCCTCGACGTCCAGCGACTGCTCGGCGTACCAGCCGCTGGCGCTGCACAAAGCGTCGTTGGCGAACGTGGGCGAGGAGAGGTTGACGAACTGCGAGGAGCGCAGCGGGTGCGTCGGGTCGTTGGTCGCGTAGTACCGCTGGGCGTCGGCCAGCAGGGTCGGTGAGTCGTAGGCGTCTACGATCGCGACCGCCACGCCGGCGCCGTTGTTGCCCTTGGCCACGCTGGCCGTCAGGCCGTAGGCGCCCCGCAACTGGCTGGGGGTGTAGCCGCAGATGTCGTAGGGCAGCGGCTTGGTGTACGGGGCGTACAGCTTGGCGGAGTCCACGGTGTCGACCTTCTGGCCCCAGTACGAGGAGCACAGCGGCGGGTTGCGGAAGCCGGCCGGCGGCGGGTCCGCCGACGCCGCCGGGGTGGCGATGTGCTGGTTCAGGCCCACCACGCCGGCCACGGTGCCGGCCAGCGAGCTGGGGATGGACGGCGCCGCGTTGGTCAGCTGGGTGGTCTTCCCGTTCACGGTGTAGTAGCCCAGGCTCACCCCGAAGGCCTTCTCCACCTGAGCGGCCGTGCCGCTGGCGGGGACGAACAGCCGGTCCTTGGGCACCGCGCCCACGGTGAAGCCGGAGGCGCGCAACCACGTCTGCGCCGCGGTGACCTCTGCCTGGGTGGGGGCGTACTCCGCGATCCAGGCGGCGTCGCTGAGGTAGTGGTGGTAGGAGGCGGAGGTGGGGTCGGAGACCGCTTTGAACTCCGCCGCCGCGCCCGCCGCGTTCGCCAGCGCGAGCGTCAGGTCGAAGCTGACGCTCGCTGTCGCGGCCACGCTCGCGGACATGTGGGCGTGCTGAGCGACCGCGGGGGCGGCGGAGTCGACCAGCACGGTGCGTCCGGTGGTGGCCGGCGCGGCGCCGGCGACCTGACCGGTCCCGACCACCGCCACAGCAAGCACTGCGACGCCCATCGTCGCCATGGTTGTCCTCGACCTGACCGACCTCATACCTGTCCTTCCCGACGCAGGCGGACGTCCGTAGCCCCGTCGGCGGACGGCGGGGCTCGGCGCGCGTCGCGCGAGGTCCGCGCGGCGCGGCCACTGTTCCCGTGTCGTCACTCCGGGTCAAGAGGGAACCGCATATCGTTGCGTTGCCGCAGCCTTCTGCCGTACGAACGGGTGAGCGGGCTGTCCCAGAGTGATGTTCCGTGCGCGTTGTGGCGCCGTCACCGGACGCACTGTTCGTCAGGCGGAGCTGCTACTCCCCCCGCAGCACGGTCCCTTCCAGTATCGCCGCGAGGTCCTCGAGGTAGCGGGTGACGACGCCGCGGTCCCGCGCCGACAGGGACTGGTCCAGGTCGGTGAGCCGGGACAGCAACGGGACCAGCTCGGCCAGGACCGCCGCCCGCCCCTGGGCGGTCGGCTCGACCGAGACCCGGCGGCGGTCACCGGGATCGGGGGTGCGCACCACGTGGCCCATGCGCTCGAGCCGGTCCACCAGCACGGTGGTCGCGGCCGGTGAGATGTGGAGTCGCCGAGCCAGCTCGCCCGGACCCACCTCGTCGACCATCAGGTGCTCCATCGCCCACACCTCGCTCTCGTTCAGCCCCAGCCGTCGTGCGATGGCCGGTCGACTCTGCCCAGCAAGGGCGAGCACCCGCTGCACGGCCGCGCCGAGCTCGGTCGGTCGCCAACCGCCGAAATCGTCGTCCGTCGAGTCGCCGGCGGCCGTGCCGCCGGCCTGCGAACGCTGGGGTGGATGCGGGTCCACTGGCCGATTCCTTCAGGAGATGATTAGATTATCTAGTTACATTGTCTAGATGTACCCTAGTGCAGCGAGAGGTCCCCGTCGATGCGTGCCGTGACGGCCCTGGTGGGCCGGCGAACCTCCCCCGTGGTGCTCGTGGCCACCCTGGCGCTGGCCGCCCTTGCCTTCTTGCTCCCCGCCCCGACACCTACGACGCCCCTGGTGGCGTCGGGCCTGCCCCAGCGCTACCAGTCGACCGTTGCCGCGCTGCGCCAGGCCGAGCTGCCGACAGCCAACGTCAGCCCGGCGCTCGCCGTGGTCACCCGCCGCGACGGGGGCCGACTGTCTGCGGCCGACATCACCGAGGTTGAGACCCGGGCTGCGAGGCTTGCCGCTGTTGCTGTCGACCGCCGGCCGGCCGCCGTGAGCGTGTCACCGGACGGCCACGCAGCCGTACTGCTCGTCCCGCTGGCCACGCCGCCCGGCCAAGACAGCCAGGTCGCGGCGGAGGTGACCCGGCTGCGCACCGAGCTGCGGACCGGCCTGCCCGACCGCCTGCTCGCCCAGGTGACCGGTGGTCCGGCGTACACCGCCGACCTGACCAACGTGTTCTCCGGCGCGGACACGCGGCTGCTGCTCGTCACCGTGCTCGTCGTGGCCGTGCTACTGATCATCACCTACCGAAGCCCGTGGCTGTGGCTGGTCCCGATCGTCGTGGTCGGGACCGCGGACCAGGTCGCCGGCCGCGTCGTGGCCTTGCTCGCCCCCCACCTGGGACTGGTCATCGACGGCGCCGCCTCAGGCATCACCAGCGTGCTGGTGTTCGGCGCGGGGACGGACTACGCCCTGCTGCTGATCGCCCGCTACCGCGAGGAGCTGCGCGGCCACGAGGACCGCTTCGAGGCGATGCGCCGCGCGGTGCACCGCACGGCGGAACCGGTCCTCGCCTCCGCCGCCACGGTCACCGCATCCTTGCTGACCCTGCTGTTCGCGACGTCCGCGTCCACTCGTGGCCTGGGGTTCTCCGGGGCGGTCGGGATCATTACCGCGATGCTGGCCGGCCTCGTGGTCCTGCCCGCCGCGATGGCGCTGGTGGGTCGGCGCGCCTTCTGGCCGTTCGTCCCCCGGGTGGGCAGCCAGGCGCGGGAGGGCCGCGTCTGGGGTCGGGTGGGCGCGCTCGTCGTACGTCGCCCGGTGCTCGTGGCGGTAGCCGGCGTCGCGGTCCTGCTGACCTTGTCCACCGGGGCGGTCGGACTACGCGTGGGCCTGTCCAGCACACAGCAGTTCCGCGTCGCCCCCGAGGCGGTCGCCGGACAGCAGACGCTGGGCCGTCACTTCCCCGCAGGGGCGACCGAGCCGGTCGCCGTGCTGACCACCCCAGCCGCTGTCCCCGCCGTCGTCGCCGCCGCGCGCTCGACCCCGGGCGTGACGTCGGTGACACCGGGGCAGCGCTCAGGCACCGTCGCCGAGGTGGACGTGGTCCTCGACGCCCCGCCGGGGACCGAGGCCTCCTACCGGGCCGTGCGGGAGCTGCGGGCTGCGGTCGGCGCCGTCCCCGGCGCAGAGGCGGTGGTCGGGGGAACGGTGGCCACCGCGCTGGACACCAAGACGGCCGACGCACGAGACACGCGGCTTCTCGTGCCGCTCATCCTGGTGATCGTGTTCACCGCCCTGGTCCTGCTGCTGCGGGCCCTCGTCGCGCCGCTGGTTCTCATCGGCACTGTCGTGCTGAGCTACCTGGCGGCTCTCGGGCTGTCCTGGCAGCTGCTTGCTCACCTCGCCGGGTTCCCCGCGCTGGACACCGGCGTGCTGCTGCTGTCCTTCTTGTTCCTGGTCGCGCTCGGGGTCGACTACAGCATCTTCCTGGTCACCCGGGCCCGTGAGGAGTCCCGAGGCGCCGGCACCGCAGCCGGCATGGTGACAGCGCTGACCGTGACCGGCGGGGTCATCACCTCCGCCGGCATCCTGCTCGCCGCGGTCTTCGCGGTGCTCGGCGTGCTGCCCCTGGTGGCGCTCGCCCAGATCGGGACGATCGTCTGTGTGGGGGTCCTCCTGGACACCCTGCTCGTGCGCACAGTGGTCGTCCCCGCGGTGGCCGTCATCCTCGGCGACCGGTTCTGGTGGCCGGGCGGCTCCGGCGCGCCGACGGCACCGCGGTCGGCGGGCGTGACCGCGACGCGCAGCGGAACGGCGGCGGCGGGGGCGGTCTCAGACGGGTCGCTCAGCGCGTGAGGGTGGCCTTGGACAAGCCCCGCGGGGCGTCGGGGTCCAGACCGCGGGCCCGGGCGACCTCCAGCGCCAGCACCTGCAGGGGGATGACGTCCACCACCGGGTGGAGCTCCTCGCTCACGGTGTGCGGCAGGTCTCTGCCGTGGGCGCGTACCCGCTCCAGGGTCGGGCGCAGCGCGGTGCCCCCGCCCCGGCCGGGGCGGCGACAGGCCGGCGGGCAGGCGGGCAGGCGGGCAGGCAGGCAGGCAGGCAGGCAGGCAGGCAGGCAGGCAGCCGAGCTTGCCCGCAGCCGGTTGGTCAGCCATGATCCCCGCCGCTAGGGGCCAAAGTCCGAGGACCCAGGAGCGCGACCTACCTGGCGGACCGGGGCCTCCCGGCCGCGTTCTTCATGTGCGGGAAGTGCGTGGAGGCGCTGCCGGCCGTGGTGGCGCGGGTGCGCGAGCTGGGTCACCAGGTCGGCAACCACACCTACTCCCACCCCGACCTGACGACACTCCCGCCGCAGCAACTCGCGGATGAGGTCGCGCTGACCGACCACCTCCTGCGCGGCGCGGACCCCGCGGCCGTCCCGCCCTTTCGCCCGCACTACCGGGCCTGGTCAGATGATGTGGCGCAGGCGCTCACCGACGATGCTGCCCTCGCCGCCAGGACGGTCGGGCCGGTGCTGTGGGACGTAGACGAGCAGGCCGGGGCCTGCTGGCGCGCCGGCACCAGCCCGTACGACTGCGCCGCCCGGTACGCAGCAGCCATGCGTGCGGCGGGCGGGGGGTGGTGCTCATACACGACAGCACCGCCGATGACGACCGGCTCCGCGATGACAACGCCACGCTGGACCTGGTGCGGGTCCTCGTGCCGACACTGCTCGCCGATGGCGCCCGGCTCGTCCCGCTCACCGACGTCGTGCACGGGGCCTCGACCTCCAGCTGACCGGTTGTCGGTGGGCGGTGTCGCGCGGGTGGCGCCTGGTGCAGACTCACGCGGACGGCGCGATGAGGAGAGGACAACGACGATGCCTGGTGACGCTGCGACCGAGGCGGTGACGTCTGCCACGAGCGGGGTGTGGACGCACCACGTCCCCGATCCCGAGGGTCCGGACGGGTTCACGGTCCGCTCCACCTACCCCACGAACCCCGACGGCGCCGAGGTCATGCTCGAACAATGGCGAGCCGGCACGCAGGAACCACCGCACTACCACTGCGGCGATGACATGACCGTCGTTGTCGAAGGTCGCATGTCCGTCCAGTTCTACGCCCGCCAGTCCGGCGTCCTGGTCCGCGACGGGGAGCCTGTCCACCTGGGCGCGGGCGATGTCGGGTACATCCGCGCACGGCGGATCCACGACGCGCACTATCTCGAGGACTGCAAGCTCGTGTACGTCCACGACGGGGCCTTCGAGTTCCACCTCGCTGAGTCTGAGCGGGCCGCCGAGAACGGCTCCCCGGTCTGACCCGCTAGGTGCCGCTGCCGTGTCGGCGCGGATGCACCGGTGGGGCACGGACGTACGAAGGGGCGACAGCATGGCCGAGGTCCAGCGAGCGGAGCGGATCAGCGGCCTGCCGGGCGCGTGCGCGCTGGTGGACCGGCCCAACGTCGCGGTCCTGGCCAGCCACGGCCGCGACGATGTCATCCACCAGACGGTGATGTGGGTGCTCCGCGACGGGGATGACCTGCTCTTCTCGACTGTCCGCGGGCGCGTCGGATGCGCGAACCTGGAACGCGACCCACGGGCCAGCGTGATCGCCTACGACGTGACGGACCCCGAGGAGTACGTCGCAGCCCGCGGCAGCGTGCGAGTGGAGCCGGACCCCGAGCGCGCCCTGTCCAACCGGCTGGCGCGCAAGTACACCGGGGCGGACCACGTGGAAGCCGATCCCTCCGCGGTACGCCTCGTCCTGCGGTTTACCGCTACCGCGGTCGTACACCGCCGTCCGGGAAACGGCGGCGTGGCGCCCTGACAGGCCCGACCGCACCGTCGCCCGCGGGTGGATCGAGCCATCCTCTGAGTGGCGGGGGCCCCGCCCCCGACACTGACGCTGAGTCCGGCCCAGATCGAACGACTACTAGCGGCCCACCAGCGCACGCATGCTCGCGACCTCGGCGGTCACCGCTGCTGCCTCCTACCGGGCGGCCATCGTCGCCGGCAGCAGGGGGACGCTGACCAGCTCGCGCTCGAGCGCGGCCAGGCGACGCTGCGCGCGTGCCGCGTCGTGGTCCAGAACGGTCAGCAGCGCGGCGTCGGGCGCGAGCGGGGCGGCGACGGCGGTCGCGGAGGCCACGACGGTGCGAGCGCCGACATCGTCACCGACCAGCAGCGCGGTGGCGAGCACTCGCACCCCGTCGGTCATGCCGACCCAGCCGGCCTGCCGCGGTCGCGTGAGGTCGACGCGCTGACGCAGCAGCGGCGCCCCGTCCCGGACGACGTCCCAGCGCAGCCGCAGGCACCCGGGTGCCTCACCGCTGCGCCCGAGGACGACCAGCTCCCGCCAGGCCAGGGCAGAGCCCGCACCCAGGCTGATCGACATGTCCACGTCCACGGTGCTCCCGGCACACACCACGACTGCCCCCGGGTGGGCGTCCAGTCGGCCACCCGGCTCGACGCTGACGTCCGTCAACACCCGCGACGACTGCCCACCCGGGCGGCCTTGGGCAAGCGTGGCGCCGGCGGCGGTCAGCGTGGCGGACGCCCCGGCGGCGACGGTGATGTGCAGCTCCAGGGCGTCCCCCGCAAGCGGACCGGCCGCCGTCCCGACGACGCACAGCGCGCAGCAGTCCGGGTCGTCGGCTTGCACCCGGCGCACGGTGAGCGGCGGCGTGCAGGACAGCTGCGCGAGCACCCCGCCCGGGGCCACCCGCACCGTCGTGCGGGCGATCACCGCACGCGCAGCTCGTCGACGACGGACGCCACCCAGGCGGCGACCTCGCTCGCCGTCGGGTCGGCGACCAGCGAGGTGAACACCGTCGCCCGCCCCTGGCGCACCGCCGCGGCGTCGCGGGCCATCACCGAGAGGTCGGCGCCCACCAGGGGCGCCAGGTCGGTCTTGTTGACGACCAGCAGGTCGGACCGGGTCACCCCCGGACCCCCTTTGCGCGGCACCTTGTCCCCGCCGGCAACGTCGATGACGAAGATCTGGCGGTGCACCAGTCCGTAGGAGAAGGTCGCGGTCAGGTTGTCCCCTCCGCTTTCGACCAGCACCAGGTCCAGTGCCGGTTCGTCGCGCTCGAGCTCCTCAACCGCGTCGAGGTTGGCGCTGATGTCGTCGCGGATCGCCGTGTGGGGGCAGGCGCCGGTCTGCACCGCCCGGATCCGGCCCACCGGCAGGACCCCGGACCGGCGCAGGAAATCCGCGTCTTCGGTGGTGTAGATGTCGTTGGTCACCACGCCGACCCGCAGCCGGGTGCCCAGACCGCGGCACAGGGCCGCGACCAGCGCGGTCTTGCCGCTGCCGACCGGTCCGCCGATCCCGATGCGCGGCACCGTCGCCCCGGCGGGGCCGCCGCCGACTCCGGTCGCGCCGGCGTGGGCAGAGGCAGCGTCGTCGTGGTCGTGGACGTGGTGCTCATGGTCATGAGGCAAACAGACGCACCTCCTCCAGCAGGTGGGCATCGGCCAGCAGGTCCAGGCCGGGCGCCCCGTCGGCGGGCAGGTCGGCGGGTGCGCAGCGACGAGCCGAGGCCACCCCCGCGGTCGCCACCTCGTCGACGTCGGGGCCGAGGCGGGCCAGCAGCGCGTACACGGCGAAGGGGTCCAGCCCCAGCAGGCGGACCGCGGCGCTGGCCGGTCCGACGACCGAGCCCAGGGCCGCGGCCGTCGCCGCCACGGTGATGTCGCCACCGCCGACCGCGACGCAGGCACCCAGCGCCAGGGGGTGGTGCGGCGCCGGCGAGGGAACGTCGGCCCAGGCGCCGTCCACGTCCGCGGCGGGGGCGACGGCGCGCAGCAGGCGGCGGACGCCACCGCCGAGCAGGCGCGAGGCGCGCCGGGCCGCGGCCGACGGGGTGCGGGCGTCCAGCTCGGCGTCCAGCGCACCCCACAGCGACGGGGGCGCGGCCTCGGCCCAGGCGCCCCAGCCGGCCGCGGCAAACGCCGCGGCGACCGTCCCCGCGGTGGCGAGCCGGCCGGCGCAGAACACCGCCAGGTCGTCGATGTCGGTGACCAGACCGGCGCTGACCGCTGGCTCCATGCCCCCGGAGTGGTGGTGCGCCCCGGCCGGGGCCCGGGAGTCAATGAGCAGCAGCGCGAGGGCATCCATCAGAACAGGGCGTACCGCTGGGCCATCGGCAGCTCGGCCACCGGGTCCGGTGTCACCGCCTCGCCGTCGATGCGCACGATGAACGTCTCCGGGTCCACCTGGATCAGCGGTAGGGCGCCGTTCTCGGGCAGGTCTGCCTTGCCCAGGCTGGACACGTCGCGGGTGGCGACCAGCGGGCGGTCGCTGGCCCACCGACGGTCCAGCCCCGCCTCCAGCGCGACAGGGGCGACGAACGTCCGCCCCAGGCGGGCGGGCAGGCGCGCGAACGCACCGAACATCGGCCGCGGCAGCTGCGGCTGCGGGGTGGGGATCGACGCGTTGGCGTCGCCCATGGTGGCCCAGGCGATCACCCCGGCCTTGAGCACCAGGTGCGGACGCACCCCGAAGAACGCGGGCTCCCACAGCACCAGGTCGGCCAGCTTGCCGGGCTCCACCGAGCCCACCTCGGCGTCCAGGCCGTGGGCCACCGCGGGGGCGATCGTGTACTTCGCGACGTAGCGGCGCGCCCGATGGTTGTCGGCGGGCCCGTCACCCGCCAGGGCGCCGCGGCGCGCTTTCATCACGTGCGCGGTCTGCCACGTGCGGATGATCGTCTCCCCGATCCGGCCCATCGCCTGGGAGTCCGAGCCGATCATGGACAGTGCGCCCAGGTCGTGCAGCACGTCCTCCGCGGCCATCGTGGTCGGTCGGATCCGCGAGGAGGCGAAGGCCAGGTCCTCCGCGATGGACGGCTTGAGGTGGTGGCACACCATCAGCATGTCGAGGTGCTCGTCCAGGGTGTTCACCGAGTACGGGCGGGTCGGGTTCGTCGAGGACGGCAGCACGTTGGGGTAGGACGCGATCGCGATGATGTCCGGCGCGTGCCCACCGCCCGCGCCCTCGGTGTGGTAGCTGTGGATGGTCCGCCCGGCGATCGCGTCCACGGTGGACTCCAGGAACCCGGCCTCGTTCAGGGTGTCGGTGTGGATGGCCACCTGCACCCCGGCCGCCGTCGCCACCGACAGGCAGGCGTCAATCGCCGCGGGCGTGGTGCCCCAGTCCTCGTGCAGCTTGAACCCCGAGGCGCCGGCCCGCAGCTGCTCCCACAGCCCCTCGGCACTGACGGTGTTGCCCTTGGCGAGCAGCGCGACGTTGACCGGCCACGCGGTGGTCGCCTCCAGCATCGCCTCCAGCCAGAACGCGCCCGGGGTCACGGTGGTCGCCTTCGTGCCCTCCGCGGGCCCGGTGCCACCACCGATCAGCGTGGTCATCCCCGCGGCGAGAGCGACCGGGATCTGCTGGGGGGCGATGAGGTGCACGTGGGAGTCCACCCCGCCGGCGGTGAGGATCAGCCCGTTGCCGGCAATCACCTCGGTCGACGGGCCGATGACCAGCGCGGGGGTGACCCCGTCCATCGTGTCAGGGTTGCCCGCCTTGCCCAGGGCGACGATGCGTCCGTCGCGGACCCCGACGTCGGCCTTGACCACCCCCCAGTGGTCCAGCACCACCGCCCCCGTGATCACCAGGTCCGGGGCGCCCTGCGCGCGGGTCGCGACGCCCTGGCCCATCGACTCCCTGATCACCTTGCCGCCACCGAAGACCGCCTCGTCCCCGGCCAGCGGCCCGGGACCGCCGCAGCGGTCCTCGGTGACCTCGATGAGCAGGTTGGTGTCGGCGAGGCGGACCCGGTCACCGACCGTCGGCCCGTACAGGGCGGCGTATCGGGCGCGGGAGATCTCAGCCATCGACGTCGTCCCGGCCGTCGAGAGGCCCGGCGAACTCCGGTCGCAGCCCGGGGACGACCCTGCGCCCGCCCAGGGCGACCAGGTCCACCTGCGCCGACACCCCAGGCTCGAAGCGGACCGACGTCCCGGCCGGAATGTCCAGGCGGAAGCCGTGGGCCGCGCCGCGGTCGAAGCGCAGCGCCGGGTTGACCGCTGCGAAGTGGTAGTGCGAGCCGACCTGGACCGGTCGGTCGCCGGTGTTCTCCACCACCAGCGTGGCGCGCGGGCGGCCCGCGCCCAGCACGATCGTGTCGACGGGGGTGAGCACCTCCCCGGGGGTCACCGGATCGGCCCGTGCAGGGTGACCAGCTTCGTCCCGTCGGGGAAGGTCGCCTCGACCTGCACCGAGTCCACCATCGCCGCGACACCGGGCAGCACGTCCGCGGCGGTGAGGACCTCGCGCCCGGCGCTCATCAGGTCGGCGACGCTGCGCCCGTCGCGGGCCCCCTCCAGGACGAAGCAGGTGAGGATCGCCACCGCCTCGGGGTAGTTCAGCAGCAGCCCGCGGGCCCGTCGCCGCTGCGCGACGTCGGCCGCGACGGTGATGAGCAGGCGCTCCTGCTCGCGCTCGGTCAGCCGCATGGCGTGACGGTAATGCACGCTCGTTGCGGGCACGTGACAGCCGCGGCGGCGCCCGCGAGCGTGCCCGCGCGAGCCGTCATCGGGCGATCAGCACCGGGATCTGGGACAGGTGCAGCACCTTGTAGGCGACCGAGCCCACCACCAGCCCGACCAGGGCACCGGCCCCGCGGTGGCCCATCACGACCGCGTCGGCGTGGACGTCGGCGGCGGCGTCCAGGATCGCTCGTGCCTCCTGGCCGGCGATCACCCGGTCCACCCGCGTGCTGACGGTGCCCGCACCGTGGCCCCGAGCGGAGGCGGCTGCCGCGGACACCACCGCGTCTGCCTCGTCGGCCTGCTCCTCGGGGATGGCCGGACCCCGCGGCGCCGCGCCGTCCGCCCGGGCGTGGAAGATCACCAGGTCCCGACCTGCGCTGAAGGCGACCGCGGTGGCCACCACCTGCTCGGTCTCGGACGATCCGTCGACGGCAACGAGCAGAGCGGGCATGGGGTTTCCTCTCGGGCGGGCGACGAGGTCGCCGGGTCGGTCAGGACGGTGCGGTACCGAGCGCGGACCGCGCTGCGGGGTCGAACTCCGAGTCGAACGCCGAGCCGAACGCCGCGTCGAACGAGGTGTACCCGGGGGCCGTGCGCGGCCACGGGTGGGCCCGCTCCCACGCCCGTGCCAGGTCCAGCAGGAGGGCGTCGGCGAAGCGCGGCCCGGTGACCTGGACACCGAACGGCAGCCCGCCGGGGAGCAGGCCGGCCGGCAGGGTGATGGCCGGGTGTCCGGTGAGGTTCTGCAGCGCGGTGGAGAAAGCCGCCGCCGGGGTGGCGGTCACCGCGCCGTCCGGGCCGGCCCAGCCGTCCGCGGGGAACGACTCCACCGCCACGGTGGGCGTGACCAACAGGCCCGCCGGGCCGAGAGCCTCGTCCAGCGCCGCGGTGTGGGAGAACCGGCGACGCCGCGCGTCCAGGTACTCCGCCAGGCTGACCTGCGCGGCCGCCTCGAAGAACGCCAGGCTGGCCGGGTGCATCAGGCCCCGGCCCGCGGCGACCCGGTCCGGGCCCAGATGGAACAGGTGCTCGGGTCCGGCGAGGGTGAACCAGTCGGTGTCGGGGTCCCCCTCGCCGAGCAGCGTGGGGGGTGCGCACCACCGCGCTGTCAGCCCCAGCAGGTGCTCCAGCGCCTCGACCGCCGCTGCCAGCGCCGTGCGCACCGGCGCTGGCAGCGGTCCCCAGTCGGTGGTGCGCTCCGCGGCGAGCAGCCGGTCCGGCGTGCGACCGGCGTCCGCGTCCAAGGAGAGTCGGTACGGCAGTGCCGTCGGGTCGCCGGGCTCCGGGCCGGCGAGCACCGCGAGCAGCAGCGCCAGGTCGGCCACGGTGGTCGCCATCACCCCGTCGGTGGACAGGTCCATCCAGTCGGGTACGGGGCGTCGGGCGATGACCCCGTGGGTGGGCTTGAGGCCGAGCAGGCCGCAGAACGCGGCGGGGATCCGCGCCGAGCCGCCGCCGTCGGTGGCGGTGGCCACCGGCACGACGCCGGCGCTGAGCGCGGCCGCGGACCCGCCGGAGGAGCCGCCGGGGGACACCGCCGGGTCCCAGGGGTTGTGCGTGGTGCCGTGCGCGCGGCTGGCCGTCCAGCCCTCCAGCGCGAACTCGGGCAGCGCGGACTTGCCGACCACGACCGCGCCCGCGGCCCGCAGCCGGGTCGTCGCCAGCCCGTCGCGGCGCGCGGGGAGCGCGTCGGCGAACAGCAGCGAGCCCTGCCGGGTCGCCATCCCGGTCACGTCCTCGAGGTCCTTGACGAGCACGGGCACGCCGGCGAGCGGACCGACCGGGTCGCCGGCTGCGACCCGGTCGTCGACGGCGGCGGCCTCGGCGAGCGCGTCGTCGTCGCGGCGCGCCACGACGGCGCGCAGCGCGATGTCCCGGTCCTCGATGCGCGCCAGGGCCTCGGCGGTCAGCTGGGTCGCGCTGAGGCGTCCGTCGCGCACCGCGGCGGCGAGAGTGGCCAGAACACCGTCGCGGTCCACGCTCACCCCCGCCGCCGCGCGAGCAGGGCGAGCAGCTCGTAGACGACGTTCGCCGCCGCGAGCGCGGTCAGCTCGGCATGGTCGTAGGCCGGGGACACCTCGACGACGTCGCCGCCGACGATCGCCAGGCCGTCCAGGCCGCGCAGGATCAGCTGCAGCTCGCGGGTGGTCAGGCCCCCCGGCTCGGGCGTCCCGGTCCCGGGCGCGTGCGCGGGGTCGAGCACGTCGATGTCGACGGAGACGTAGACCGGCCGGTCCCCGACCCGCTCCCGCACCCGGTCCAGTGCGTCGTCGACCCCGCGCCGCGCGACGTCGACGGTGGTGACGGTGGCGAAGCCCAGCGTGCGGTCGTCGTCCATGTCCCCGGTGGAGTACAGCGGCCCGCGGGTGCCGACGTGCGCGCAGTGGCCGAGGTCGACCACGCCCTCCTCCACCGCGCGGCGAAACGGCGTGCCGTGGGTGTACGGCATCCCGAAGTAGGTGTCCCAGGTGTCCAGGTGGGCGTCGAAGTGCACGACCGCCACCGGGCCGTGCCTGGCCGCCGTAGCCCGCAGCAGCGGCAGCGCGATCGTGTGGTCACCGCCGACGGCGAGCAGGTGGTCCGCGCGGGTCAGCACCTCGGCCGCGCCGGCCTGCACAGCGGCGACCGCCTCGGGGATGGCGAACGGGTTCGCCGACAGGTCGCCGGCGTCGGCGACCTGCTGCGCGGTCCACGGCTCCACGTCGAGGAACGGGTGGTAGGGCCGCAGCAGCTTGGACCCCGCACGCACCGCCGCCGGGCCGAAACGCGCCCCGGGGCGGTAGGAGACCCCGGCGTCGAACGGCACGCCGAGGATCGCCACGTCCGCCCGCGTCACGTCGTCCAGGCGCGGCAGCCGCGCGAAGGTGTCCGGTCCGGCGAAGCGGGGGACCGCACGGGCGTCGGGTGGCCCGACGACGTCGTGGGGCCCGGCGTGCTCGCTCATCACTCCTCCAGGTGGCTCATGGTCGGGCCGACCCTAGGACCGGGCGCTGAGGTGCTCGTGCACACCCAGCCACGACCCGTCGTCCTCGCGGCGGAAGACGATGGACTCCCGTTCGTCCAGGTCCTCCTCCGCCCCGCCGCTGCGCACCCGGGTGCGCACCGCATGGGTGAACACCGCGACGGTGTCGCTGACCTGGCTGACCGCCTGGTCGCTGGACGTGCAGCCCAGCACCGCGAAGCCGTCCGCCTCCCACGCCGCCCACTCCGCCTCGTAGGCGGCGCGGTTGGGCAGGAGCCCGTCGGCGGTGTGGAACAGGAACGTCGCGTCGGGGGCGAAGCAGGCGAAGTAGGCCGCCGTGTCGTGGCGGGCGAACGCGTCGAGGAGCGCCGCCGCGGCGTCCAGCACCTCGCGGTCGGCGGTGCTCACCGGGCGACACCGGTGGTGGCCAGCACCTGCTCGCTCGCCTCGATCGCCGGCTCCTCCGCCGATACGTCCATCCCCCGGGTGAGCACCAGGTACAGCAGGCCGGAGACGGCCATCCCGACGATGAAGGAGATGTCGACGCTGCCGATGTGCTTGGCCACGAAGCCGGTGTAGAAGGTGAGCACCATGAACGGCAGCTCCACCGCGATCCCTACCAGGTAGCAGGTCACCCCACGCCATCCCCACCGCCCGTAGATCCCCTCCGGGGTGAACAGGTCGGTGATGGCGTAGTGGCCGTGGCGCACGAGGAAGAAGTCCACGAGGTTGACCGCTGTCCACGGCGCCAGCAGGTACAGCATGATCAGCAGCGCGTTGTTCAGCGCGGAGGTGGCGTTGCTCAGCGCCAGCCCGAGCACGAAGGACCCGATCACCAGCACCGCGATGGTGACCACGCGCAGGGACCGGGTGGGTCGTACCGGGCGCACGGCGTCGATGCCGGTCACCACCGTGAGCATCCCGGAGTAGGCGTTCAGCCCCATGGTCGCCACCAGGGCCAGCACGGACAGCACCGTGAGGATGCCCCCGAGGTCGTGGACGACCGCGTTGCCCGCGGAGTTGATCGCACCGATCGGGTCCGACGCCTTCAGCGCGATCGCCATCCACGCACCAATCGGGATCAGCCAGATCGGGGACGCGGCCGCGCCGGTGAACACCGACAGGATGATCGAGCGGCTGGGCGTGTTGCGCGGCAGGTAGCGGGAGTAGTCCGACACATACGGCGCGTAGGTGATGTTGTACGACGCGGCGACGGTGAACTGGGCGAAGAACGCGACCCAGGTGAACGTGCCCACGCCCACGGTCGGGTGGCCACCGGCGTGCCCGGCCAGGATGCCGACCGTCAGTACCACCCAGAACGGCAGGGACACCCAGAACAGGACCTGGAACACCCGGTGCAGCCAGTCGTGGCCGTAGATCGCCAGCAGGCCGGCCACCAGCGAGATGACCGCGGCCACCGCCACGTCGTTCCAGCCGAACACCGACTTCAGGCCGTTCTTGATGATGACGGTGTCCACCACGTTGAACCCCTCGAAGGTGAACAGCGTCGCGACCAGCGGGAGCACCACGCCCCGGTAGCCGAACTGGGCGCGGGACTGGATCATCTGCGGCAGGCCGAGCTTGGGGCCCTGGCTGGCGTGGGCGGCCATGAACAGGGTGCCGAACAAGATGCCGAGCACCGAGGCCAGGACCGTGTAGCCGAAGCTCAGCCCCAGCGACGGCCCGACGAAGCCGATCGCGACGGTGAACGGCTGGAAGTTGCCGAGGAACCAGAACGGGCCCTGCATCCACACACGACCGTGACGTTCAGACTCCGGCACGTAGTCGATGGAGCGGACCTCGATCGCACCCGCGGGTGCGGCGACGGCAGTGGACGTGCTCTCGGCCATGGTGATCCCTTCGCGGCGTCGGCTGGCGGAGCCGGGTGGGCACAGCGTGGGCACCCCCGCCGGCGCGGACAATTGGGTTCACCACGAACTTCCCCCGCCTCTTTGTGGCCGACCACATGGCGCGACGGTCGTCCACACCGCAGACTGGCTCGCGTGGCGGTCGACCTGCGGCTCACGGTGGCGGACGTGGTCCGCAGCCCCGCGCTGCAGCTGACCGTGCTCGCCGGGGAGACCGGCCTGGACCGCCGCGTGTCCTGGGCACACGTCAGCGAGCTGGAGGACCCCACCCCCTGGCTGCTGGGCGCGGAGCTGATCATGACCACGGGGATGGGTGTGCCCCGGGCCGCCGCCCGCCAGCGCCGCTACCTGGAGCGCCTCGACGAGGCGGGCGTCGCCGCGCTCGCGGTGTCCGAGCAGCTGCACGTCCCGCCGCTGCAGCCCGGCTTCCTGGCCGCCGCCGACGCGCGCGGCTTCCCCGTCCTGCAGGTCCCGCTGCCCGTCCCCTTCATCGCCATCGCGCAGGAGGTGGCCGCCGCGGTGCAAAGCGACATGCACCGCCGCCTGACCGCGCAGCTGCACGTGTTCGGCGCGCTGCGCACCCTGGCCGCGGAGGACCTGCCGTTGACCGTGCTGGTCGACCGTCTGGAGCGCCTCAGCGGGTACCGGCTGTTCGCCTGCACCCCGCAGGGCCGTCCGCTGCTGCCCGGCCTGTCGCCTCCCCCGCCGGAGCTGGCCGACCTGCTGCCCGACAGCTACGACTCACCGCCCTCGGTCGCCGACGGCTACGTGCTGCCGATCCCCGCCCCGGACGGCCCGGAGGGCTTCCTGCTGGCGGTGGAGAAGCCCGGCAGCGTCCCCGCGGGCCTGGCGGTCGTGCAGCACATCGCCACCGTGGCCGCGCTGCAGCTGTCCATCCGCCGCCACGAGCGGGAGACCCGACGGCGGGAGGGGGCGGAGACCCTCGCCGAGCTGCTCGCCGGGCAGCTCGACGCCGCCGCGACCCGACGCCGGCTCACCCGCCTGGGCATCGACGTGGAGGACCAGCTGCGCCTGGCCGTGCTGCGCACCCCCCAGCCCCCCCTGCCCGACGGGGTCGCGGGTCGCGCCATGGCAGCGCTGGGGGACCAGGCGCTGCTCCTGCAGCGCCAGCTGGACGCCGTCGTCCTGGTCTCCGCGAGCGCTGACCTGACCCAGCTGTCGCTGTCCTCCCCCGGGCTGGCCCTGGGCGTCAGCCGACCGTTCGGGCTGGGCGCGCCGCTGGACCCGCCGCGACGCGAGGCCGCCTGGGCGGCCGCTCGGGCGGTCGACGCCGGCGGAGGGGTCGTGGAGTTCGCCGACGACGCGACGACCCGCTGGCTGGTCGATGACGGCGGGGCGATCGCCGCGCTGGTCGAGGACGTCCTCGGGCGGGTGCTCGCCTACGACCTGACCCACGGCGGGGTCCTGGTGCCGTCGGTGCGCACCTGGCTGGAGCGGGACCGGCGCAGCGAGGACGCCGCGGCCAGCCTGTCGGTGCACCCGAACACCCTGGCCTACCGGATCCGACGCTTCGAGCAGCTCAGCGGCCGCTCGCTGTCCACCACCGCGGACCTCGCCGAGGTGTGGCTAGCACTGCGCGCCGCCGACCGCAGCTCCGCAACGGCCTCGACGGGGTCGGACCCGGGGGTGGCGGGTGCGTCGCCTGGCGCCGCGGGTCGGGTCTGACGGTCCCGACCTGACCACCGCGGCGTACTGCACGGTCACGACAGGGCGACGTCAGGCACGAGGGGGCAGGGGCTCGTCAGTCTCCAGCAATGTCTTCAGGCTGGACAGCACCAGCGGCCAGCCGGTCCCCACCATCGTGATCGCGATGCCGTCGGGTTCGAAGTCGTCGTGCACGACGGTCAGCTTGACCATCTCCCCGAGCTGCTCGATGTCGAAGGTGGCGCGCGACCGCCGCTCGCTGGCCAGGGCCGCGAAGGTCTCCTCCTCCAGGTGCATGCGCTCGTTCAGCTCCGGGGTGAAGGTGTGCCAGGTGTAGGCCAGGCGGCGGTAGGGCTCGGACTCCAGGACCACCTGCTCGGGGTCGGCGATGAGGACGCCGTTGTTGTCCCAGACCATCGAGGAGCCGACCGCCCAGTCGGTGTCGACGGTGATCTGCCACCAGCGAGCGGTGAACGCCGGGTCGGTCAGGGCCTGCCACAGCCGCTGCGGAGTGGTCTTGATGTAGGTCGTGTACACGAACTGCGGGGTGCTCACGGGGGTCTCCTCCAGGGCGCGCTTGAGGTCGGCGAGGGCCTCGACGCGGTCGCGGTCGTACCGCGTGATCCAGCGCTCGGCGATCTCGTTGATGGGTGCGGCGTTGAGGTAGTGCAGCTTCTCCCGACCCTGACGCAGGGTCGTGACCAGCGCAGCCGCCTCCAGGACGGCCAGGTGCTTGGTCACCGACTGCCGCGACATCGCCAGGCCGTCGGACAGCTCGCGCAGGCTCTGCCCGTTGCGCGCGTTCAGGCGGTCCAGCAGCAGACGCCGGCTCGGGTCGGCCAGCGCCTTGAAGACGTCGAGGGAGGGCGGCTGGCGCGGCGACATCAAAACGTCAGGTCCTCCGGAAAAGGTGTGCCCGTCCCCGTCTCCAGGTAGCTCTTCAGGCTGAGCAGGAAGTATGCCCAGCGCGCGCTGCAGTGGGCCATGAACTCGCTCTGCTCGCGCCACCCGTCGTGCCCGAACAGCACCACGGTGGTCCCGTCCTGCTCGCGGACGTCGAACGTCACCGTGGTGGCGACCCAGTCGTCGGCGCCCGCGACACAGCGCCAGCCGACCCGGCGCGCCGGCGCCAAGGCGGTGAGCTCGGTGACCTGCATGACGGCGGCGGGCTGGGGGGTCCCGAAGAAGAACCCCAGCCGGGAGCCCACCTGGGACGTCCCGCGCACACCGTCCCGGGTCCACCACTGCGACAGTCCGTCCGCGGTCGCCACCGCGTCGTACACCTTCTCCGCGGGCGCAGCGATCGCCACGCGGTGCCTGATGTCGACCATCTCGTCCTCCACGCTCCCAAGGCGGGCCACAGCCTGATATGCAGCCAGCCGGTTGCCTAACCATAGGCACCCTTTCGGTTGCCTGTCAATGCAGGCGAGAGGGGGCAGCCAGCCCGTGGACGTGTGGGTGGCGGGGGCACGCGTCGCTACCCGCACGAGCGCGGGGCGCGCAGGGCCGGCTGCCTAGGAGCCGGCCATCCCGGCACCGCGCAGCGCCGGCGAGGCGGTGGCGCGCATCCGTCGGAGCACCCGGTGCTCGACCACGGGGGCGTCCGGGTGGACGCCCCCGTGGGCGTCGACCGCGGCCTGCCAGTGCGCCGCCCGCGCCTCGCGCGTCGCGGCGTCGTCCAGCTGCAGGCAGTCCAAGCGGTCCTCGACGATGTCGACGACGATCGTGTCGCCGTCGGCCACCCACGCGATGGGCCCGCCGAGCAGCGCCTCGGGGCCGACGTGGCCGATGACCAGACCGACCGAGCCGCCGGAGAACCGGGCGTCGGTCATCAGCGCGACCGTGATGCCCCGCTGCCGGCACAGCGCGGTGATCTTCGACGTCGGGTCGAGCATCTCGGGCATCCCGGGGGCGCCGCGGGGCCCCTCGTAGCGGATGACGATCATGTCGTGGTCGGCGAAGTCGTCGGGGTGGGTGTCCAGCGCGTCGATCAGCGCAGCCTCGCCGTTGAACACCCGCGCAGTGCCGGTGAACCTGCCGTCGGTGATGCCTCCCTCGACCCCGGCGAGCTTCAGGATCGCGCCCCCGTCGGGCGCCAGGTTCCCGCGCAGCAGACGCAACCCCCCCGTCTCCTTGAACGGTCGCGCCACCGGGTGGATGACCCGGTGGTCGGGCGCGGGCGGGCCGATCCGACGCACCTGCTCGGCCAACGTCTCGCCGGTGCACGTCATCGTGTCGCCGTCCAGGTAGCCGGCAGCGAGCAGCTCGCCGACCACGGCGGGCAGGCCACCGGCGTCCTCCACGTCCACCATCGAGTAGGCACCGAACGGACGCATGTTGACGACCACCGGGACGCGCCGGGACAGCTCGTTGAACGCCGCCTGCGACATCACCTCGGTCCACAGGTCGATGCCGGCCGCCCGGGCGATCTCGACGCTGTGCAGCATCACGTTGGTGGACCCGCCCATCGCCATGGCAACGGTGAGCGCGTTGCGCAGCGAGGACGGCGTCACGATGTCGCGCGGCCGGATGCCCCGGGAGGACATGGTGACCAGGCAGTCGACCAGCTGGTCGGGGAACGTGGCGGTGCGTCGCTCGTCGTCCGAGGCGGGCGCCACCATCTGCAGCGGCTCCAGCCCCAGCACCGCGATGAAGGACTGCATCGTGTTGTAGGTGAACATGCCGCCGCAGCTGCCCTGGCCCGGGCAGGCGTGCAGGGCGACCCGCTCCCGCAGCTCGGGGTCGGGGTCGGACGCCAGCTGGAAGGCGGCGACAAGGTCGATGCGCTCCCCGGTGGCCGGGTCGTAGCCGGGCCTGATCGACCCGTCGGACAAGATCACCGCGGGCACGTTGTGCTCGAGCATCGCCGCTAGCGTCCCGACCGGTGGCTTGTCGCAGGCGACCACCGCGATGACGCCTTGGACGCTGTTGGCCGCCAGGTGTACCGACGTCGCGTCGTTGACCAGCTCACGCCCGACGAGGGAGAACCGCATCTGCGGGGTCCCGTTCAGCTGCCCGTCGGACACGCCGACCGTGAACGCGGGCGCGATCAGGCGCACCGGCAGGTCCTCGTCGGCGATGCGGCGCGACAGCGCTGCCTGGACGGCCGCTACCTTGGCCTGCACGCCGAGGTAGCACTGGCTGTCCCCCAGCGTGCCGAGCACGGCCCACACCGGGTCGTGGATCTTGGCCACGTCCTCGCCCAGGAACCGTGCGGTGCCTACCCGCTGCACGTCGCGGCCCGGGTTCGCGGACTGCAGATGCGGCTGGGCGACAGGGTCGACAGCGGTGGCGTCGCTCATAGGTCGGTCACCGCTCCAGGCTACCGGCCGCAGGCAGAGCCCCCGGTAGCCGCTGGCGGCCGCGAGAGGGCCGCGCGACGTCGTCGGGCAGGGCTGCGGTCCGCTGTTGCCGAACGTGACGACTAGCGGCAGCGTGGAGGTCGCAGACCACGCACCGCGACCATCCCGCACCGCGTCCCACACCTGCGAGGGGCTCATGACCCGGACACCGACTGGCCCCCGGCTGACCTCCTGCGTCGCCGGAGTCGTACTCGTCACCGCTGCCGCGACCGGACTGGCGGCGTGCAGCTCCTCGGCCAGCACGAGCGCCGCTGCGCCGAGCCTGGCAGCGTCCACCTCGACGACTCCCGCCGTGACCGGCACTGCCACGGTGCGCGTGGGCACTACGCCGGCGGGCACTGTCCTGGTGACCTCGACGGGCCGCACGCTGTACGAGTTCAGCGCTGATTCCGCGGGCCGCTCCACGTGCACGGGGAGCTGCGCGCAGTACTGGCCGCCGGTCCCGGCGCCGACCACCCCGGCCGCCGGCTCGGGGGTCAGCGCGACCCTGGGGTCCCTCGCACGCGCCGACGGGACCCGCCAGCTCACCGTCAACGGCTACCCCGTGTACACCTACGCCGGGGACTCCGCGAGCGGCCAGTCCTCCGGCCAGGGCCTGACCGCCTCGGGCGGCCAGTGGTGGGTGGTGGGCGCCTCGGGTACCCGCATCGTCTCCGGGTCGGGCTCCGCGTCCGCCTCGCCCTCGGCCTCCCCCTCCGCGTCGACGAGGGGCGGCTACTAGCGCCTACGTCCGGGTGCTGGCCGGGCACAGCGCGGGCGTCCCTGCGCGACGGCCCCGGCAGCCGCAGGACACCCCCCGTACCACGAGCGTCACCCAGTCACTCGCCAGCGACGACCTGGGAGGAGCGGCTGGCGCGCGGCCTCGACCTCCCTGCCCGGCTGGGCCACCGGGGCAGCGTGTCACCAGGCCAGGCGAGGGTCCGCGGCGAGCCGGGCGAGGATGTCGGACCGCGGCTGGGTCCGCCCGGGACCCACGACCCCGACCACCACCGACCAGCCCGCCGCGGTGGTGACCTCCGCGTACTGGAGCTGCACGCGGCCCACCTGCTCCCGCCCGGTCCGCTCCGGCACCGCGGTGTGGACGGCATGGACCTGCGGCGCGCCGACGCTGGCGACGACGGTCGCGCCGGCGGCGTCAGTGCCCCGTACCTGCACCGAGCACAGGCCGGCGTTCTGGTCGACCGACTGGCCCACCGTGGACACCGTCAGGCCGCGCAGCCTCGCGCCGAGCACCGCGATGATCCGCGCCGTCGGCTCCTCGCTCACCGGGACGACGGGGCACACGCCGATGCCGGGGACGGAGCGGGCGTAGCTGCTGAGCACCACGGCGGGGTTGGCGAGCAGCCGTACCCAGGCCGGCCCCTCGGCCGTGGTCAGCGGGCTGGGTGTCGACACGAGCGGCACGGCGGGTGGTGGTGGGG
>Ga0209698_10002070_pt1 | contig 22941 bp, 15 predicted proteins | sample LitLauG_LLR_2012_FD_187203 | JGI IMG/M metagenome (GOLD analysis project Ga0209698, IMG submission 187203) | Freshwater sediment microbial communities from Pennsylvania, USA - Little Laurel Run_MetaG_LLR_2012 (SPAdes) (version 2) | ecosystem: Environmental > Aquatic > Freshwater > Creek >... | reverse complement strand
CGGCGCCCGTCCCGCCGGGCGCGACGGGCGTCGTGTTCACGGGCACCGTCTTCGCCGGCCCGGTGGCGTGCTTGCGGCGGCGGCAGGCTGTGTGGGAGTTCGCCCGTCCGCGGCGTGCACGGGAGGCCTTGCGGCACCCCACTGCGCTGTGTGGCTTCGCCTTCGTGGTCGTCCCGGCGGGAGCGGCGGCGGAGCCGGCGAGCATCGCGGTCAGTGAGCACAGGAGAGTCGCGGCCAGCCTGCGGGGCCGGGTTCTCATGCGATCAGCTGCGGGATGTTGCCGTAGGCGCTCGGCCCCTGCAGGCCGGTGCCGGCACCGGGGATCACGAGCCCCGCTTCGGTCTGGAACCACTGCGCGAGCAGCCCCGCCTGCATGGCGCGGAAGTCCGAGGTGTTGATCAGGTTGTCGTTTTCGTCGAGTTTGCCGAGCCCCGGGAATTCACCGACCATCTTGCCCTTCACCCGCGAGCCGATCAGGAACGCGAGCCCGGCCGCACCATGGTCGGTGCCCGAGCCGTTTTCCTGCGGCCGGCGCCCGAACTCCGACCACAGCTGCACGATCACGCGGTCGTCGATTTTGCGCGCTTCGAGGTCACGCTGGAAGGCGAGCACCGATTCGACAGTCTGGCCGAGGTTCGTGCTCAGGGTTTCACTCTCGTCGGAGTGTGTGTCATAGGACCCGACGGCGCTGAGAGAGACGCATTTGATCGGCAGTGCTTCATCGTCGAGCATCGCCGCGAGCGCGGCGAGCCTCGTCGGGAAGTCCCCTCCCGTCGTCGGATACGTGACGGGTGAGGTGAATCCAGGTTTGCCTTCGTGTTCGGCGAACGGCGCGACCTGGTTGCGGATGATGCTCGTGTCCAGCGAGGCGGTGCGCGCCTGTGCGTAGGCGGGGGAGGGCGAGCCGAGCGTTCCGAGCTTCCCGAACACGTCCATCGTCGGCGAGGCGAGCGGTTCGTCAAGGCCGTAGGCCCAGAAGTTGTAGTCCGAGGGCGAGGACACAGCGGCGACGGGCACCCGTGTCGTCGCGAGCGCCGGCGCGAGCGAGTAGTCGAGCGAGAGGCCCTGCAGCGGGTTGCCGGGGTCGCCCGCGATGTCCAGGTAGCGGCCCATCCAGCCCGAGCGCGTCTGGGCGTTGAGTTCTCCGACCTCCCAGTAGTGGCGGCTGGTGAAGTGGCTCTCGTCCGGCGGGTCGTAGCCGATCGCCGGGAACACCGTGACCTTGCCTTCGGCGTGCAGCTTCGCGAGCCCGGCGGCCTGCGGGTGCCACATCAGCGTTTCGTCCTCGCTGAAGGTCACGCCTTCGCCTTCGGAGCGGCCGAGCGTGGGACGCAGTTCGTGGTACCTGGCTTCCTTGACGGGGGCGAGCACGCTCAGCGAATCCCAGCCGCCTTCCATGAAGATCGAGACGAGCACCGGCTGTTTCGGCGGAGCCGCGGCGCGCGCCGCGGCGATCCCCTCTTCGAAGCGGCGCGGGGACAGCGCCGCGGCCCCGTAGACCGACAGCACCGCGCCCGCCGAGCGCAGCAGGAACGAGCGGCGGTCCATCCCGGTTCCGGCGGGCAGCGGCATCCCGGGCTCGATGTTGGGGAGCCCCCGGCCGGCCTGGGCGATCCCCGCGCGCAGCACCTGCGAGCGGGTGAAGTCATTGCACGAGCAGCTCGACGCCATCTCAGCTCACCTGCATGTCGGGTGATGTTGCGATCAGCATGCGCAGCGCGTTCTGCCGGATCGCCCGGTACGGGCTCTGCTCCCACTTGGCGGTCGCGACCCCCGTCAGGCAGCTCTGGGCGAAGCTCGCGATGCACTGTTCGGATTCAGCGGAGATCATCGGGTTTGCCCAGTACGCGTAGGCGCTCGTCAGGGCGGCGGCCGGTTCCTCCGTTTCGCTGTATCTGGTTTCGCCTGCGCCGGGCCATGGGTTCGCATACGTCTTGGAGGTCACGTAGGCGGCGATTTCCCAGCGTGCCTTGGCGGTCGAGGTGTCCAGCCAGCGCGTGAAGTCCCAGCCCGAGACGTTCGGGGGGTAGAACAGCTGCTGCCCCGCTCCCGAGCACAGCCATGCCCACGCGGTCGTGTCGATCGGCCGGCCGATCGCGCGCAGCAGACCGGCGTTGTAGACGACCGGGGGGGTCACGAGCTCCGGGCCCTGAAGGAAATCGGGGTGCTGCAGGATCGCCTCGACGACCGCGCGGATGCTGTAGTCCGACGCGGCATACAGGCCCTGGAGCGACGCCAACGTCGATTCGGACGGCGGCGCAGGGACGAAGTAGCTCCACAGCTTGCTCACGAAGAACGATGCGTGCATCGGGTGGGTGACGCAGAGACGGACGGCGTCTTCCCAGTTCCAGTTCCCGGTCTGTCCGAAGACCGTCTTGTTGGTGCTGTCGTGACGGGTCGGGTCGAAGCGGAAGTTCTGCAGCCCGCTGCTCTGCGTCCAGTCCGCTCGCCAGCCCGTCAGTGCACGGGCCATTTCGCGGACGTCGGTCTCCGTGTACGCGCCGCGGTCCGCCCCGAGTGAGAACAGCTCCATCATCTCCCGGGCGTAGTTCTCGTTCGGTTCGTTCTTGTCGTTGTAGATCCCGTCGAGGAAGATCAGCATCGCCGGGTCGACCGTCATCGCCAGGAACAGGTCCCTGAAGCCGCCGAGCGCGTGTTCGCGCATCAGGTTGTTCTGGTCGAGCATCCGCTGCTGGCTGTTCACCTTCGAGTTCGAGTTGGCGAACCAGTCATGCCAGATGAACGTCATCCGCTCGACGAGCTGCTGGTCGGAGCGGATCATCCTGTCCATCCACCAGCAGTGATCCTGGCCCCACGAGTCGGCGGGTGCCAGCGCGTTGCCTTCATCGTCGGTCGGTTCGGGCCCTGTCAGTTTCGCTGCGCCGTTCGGCCGGGTGAGGGACTGGACAACCTGTTCGACGGGCTGGCCCACCAGCGACTGGGCCTGGCCGGGGGTTGGGCCGAATCCGGCGCGCCACAGCAGCCGGTGTGCCTGGGCGAGCGTGAGCGGCGCGCTCTGCGCGGGCGGCGGGCTGCTCGAGGGAGGCGGCGGGCTGACCGGGATCGCCGGCGGCGCGGGCGCCCCGGGGAGTCCGTTGACGGGTTTGGGCGGGACGTGGTGCTTGTGGCGGCGGCGCTTGTGGTGGCGCTTTGAGTGCTTGGAGGCCTTGTGCTGGTGAGCCTTCGCCTTCGCCGTTGACTTCGCGTGCGCGGACACCGGCCTGCCGGTGCTGCTGCTCGTCGTGGCGGCGCCGGCGGTTGCGGTCATCGGTGCGCCCTCACCCCATCTCTTTCCCCTCGCATGCGCCGGGCCTCGGCAGAATCGCGCCCCGGGTTGAACGCGGCTGCGCGCCACTGGACGCCTCTCCTACCCGGCGTGCTCAGGCGGGTGAGCCCGCGAGCTCCCGCGCTCTGGCGGCGAGGTGCGCGATCCCGAGCTCCCGATACTCCGAGGCCGCGATCTCGAGCGCTGCGGCTGCCGCCGCGGCGTCGCTCTCGAGCAGCCGCTGCCCGAGCAGCAGCTGGCACCTGGCGGCCTCCACCGGCCTGCTGAGCGCCTGCCACGCCCGGCGTGCGCCGGCGAGCTTCTCGAGCGCCTCCGGAGCTGGGCCGACGACGCCCGCCGCTTCCAGTGCCGCCGCCTCGCCGACCGGGTACGGGACACGCTCGGCCATCTCGACGGCCTCCGCGGCCGCCTCTCTCGCGCGCTCGTCCCGGCCGGCAAGGAGGCACAGCAGCGCGCGGGCGGAGTTGGCCTGGATCGACTGCACGATCAGGCCCGCCCTTTCGCAGATCTCCAGCGAGCGTGAGAGCTCGGTGTCCGCGGCGTCCAGCTCGCCCTGATCGCGCAGCGTGCCCGACAGCCCGAGCAGCGCGTCGAAACAGACCTCCGACCAGCCGATCTGCTCGGCGAGCTCGTGTGCCCGCCGGTACGCGGACTCGGAGTCATGCCAGCGGCCGGCGCGCCAGTGAAGCCTGCCGCGCAGAGCGTAGGGAAGGCAGAGCTTGCCGATCAGCCCCTCGCGCTCGGACAGCTCGGCGCTGGCATCGCTGCAGATTCGGGCCTGCTCCCAGTCCGCCGCGTAGAGAGCGATCTGGCCGACGGCGGCATGCAGCTCGATCTCGGCGGGGACGTCGCCGATCTCCCGGGCCAGCGCGAGCGCCTCACGATAGGCGCCGGCGGCCGCGGCGTAGTCGCCGTCGGAGCTCTCGAGATGGTTGCCGAGCGCCATCAGGGCGAGCACCGTCTCATGCTCGTCCGAGCCCCGCGCCAGCTCGACGGCCCGCTCGAGATTCTCCCTCGCCTTGACGCTGTCGCCGATCCTCCCGAACACGCGGCCGAAGATCCCGTGCGCCCGGCTCGCCGCCCTCACCTCGCCGAGGCGCTCGGCGAGGCGCAGCGCCTTCTCCGACGCGTATATCGCGAGCATGTTGTCACCCGTCTGCATGTAGAGCCAGGCGGCCTCCTCATACAGGCGCACGAGCGCGAGCGACGGCTCGCCGTCCTTGATCAGGTTGATGCCGCGCTGATGGTGCTCGATCGCCTGCTTGCGGTCGCCCTTGTGAGCGAGCCCCGCACCGATCTTGCGGTGAAGCTCGGCGACCCGCTCGAGGTCCTCGCGTCCGCCATGGTGCTCGAGCGCCCGCTCCCACACGGCGATCGCCGTATCGACGCGCCCGAGGCGCAGCGCGACGTCGCCCTGCTTCTCGAGGATGCGGGCGACCGCCTCGCCGTCGGCCGGGGCGAGCTCGAGCGCCGCCTGATACTGCGAGAGGGCGTCCGCGTTCGAGTAGAACGCGGTGGCGGCGTCGCCGGCGGCCTCCAGGTACCTCAGCGCGCTCGCGCGGTAGGGCGCGACCTCCTGCGGCGGAAGACTCAGCTCCGTGCCGAGCTCCGCGGCGCGGCCGAAGTGCTCGGCGAGCAGCGCGACGACCTCCTCTACGCGCTCCCCGGCGCGGGCCTCGATGAAGCACGCCACCTCGTAGTGCTTGCGGGCGCGTACCGCCTTCGGGAGCATCTCGTAGGCGGCGTCGCGGATCAGCGCGTGCTTGAAGGCCAGCTCGGGCTCTCCGGCGAGCGCGCTCCCCTCGCCCGCGACGACGATGTCACGGTCGCGCAGAGCGCGCAGCGCCTCAGAGAGGTCGCCTCCCTCGGCCTCCGCGACCGGGATCAGGGCTCCCTCCCAGAAGGTGCGGCCGATCACCGCTGCGTGCGCGAGCAGGCGCCGCTGGAACGGCTCGAGCGAGTCGAGGCGAGCGGCGAGCAGCGCCTGCACGGTCGCGGGCAGCTCGGCCGCGCTGGCGCCCTCCTCCTCGGACAGGCGGCGCACCATCTCCTCCGCGAACAGCGGGTTGCCCTCGGCGCGCTCGGCAACCGCCGCGATCACCTCTTCGTCTCCGCCGGCGCTCGCGAGCAGGGCGGCGATCAGCTCGCGGGTTTCGCTCTCGCCGAGGGGCTCGAGGAACATCGTGGTGGCGTCGCGCCGCACGCCGCCCCAGCCCGGCCTGCGCTCGAGCAGCTCTTCCCTGGTCAGGCAGATCTGCAGGACGGGCGCCCGCGTCCACTGCCCGAGATGCTCGATCAGGTCGAGCATCCCCTCGTCCGCCCAGTGGATGTCCTCCCAGACGAGCACCAGCGGCCGGTCCCTGGCAAGGCCCTCCATGCATGCGCGCACGACGGCGAAGAACACTTCGCGGGCCTGCTGCCCGTCCTCACCGTCCGGCGTCGGCGAGTCCGCGGGCGCCTCGATCCCGAGCAGCCGCGCGATGACCGCCGCCTTGGAGTCGGGCGAGCGGCCGTCCGCGTCCGGCTCGAGCAGCTCGCCGACCCTCCGCGTGAGCTTCTCCCACGCGCCGGCGGGGGGTTCGCCGTCGACGATCCCGCACTCGGCGCGGATCACCTCGCCGAGCGGCCAGTAGACGATCCCGGAGCCGTAGGGCAGGCATCGCCCGCGGCGCACGAGCGGCGGCGTGGCGGCCGCGGACAGTTCCTGCTCGAACTGTGCGAGCAGCCGCGACTTGCCGACGCCGGGTTCGCCGATGACCGTCGTCAGGTGCGGGCCGCGGCGGCGCTCGACGCGGTAGATGAGGTCTCGGAGCTGGGTCAGCTCGGCCGTGCGGCCCACCACGGGGGCGCGCATCGGTCGCGCCGTGCCGGCCGCCGCGGCGCCGTCCGTCCCCCCGTCGACCGCCTCCCACGCGGGCACCGGCTCGGTCTTGCCCTTCAGGGTCAGTGGCTCGGGCAGGGCCTGGAATCCGATGGCGTCGCGTGTTGCCCTGTATGTGCCCTCGCCGACTGTGACGCTGCCCGGCGCGGCGGCCGCCTGAAGCCGTGCCGCGACGTTCACCGTGTCACCGATGACGGTGTAGCTGTCGCCGACGCGCCCGGCGAGGGCCTCCCCGGTGTTGATCCCGACACAGAGCCGGAAGGTGACGCCGTGCTGCTCGGCGAGGGGGGCGTTGAGCTCCTCCATCGCGGCCTGCATCGCGAGGCCGGCGCGAACGGCGCGCGCCGCGTCGTCACCGTGCGCGACCGGCGCGCCGAAGATCGCCATCACGTTGTCGCCGATGAACTTGTCGATGTAGCCGCCGTATCTGACGACCTCCTCGCCGAGGCGGCCAAGGATTCGCTCGAGCTCGCGCTTGACAGACTCGGGGTCGAGTCTCTCGGCGACCGATGTGTAGCCGGACAGGTCCGCGAACAGCACCGTCACCGTCCTGCGCTCGTCCCGGCTCGGCTCGGAGGTCGCGGGCTCGGGGCGCGCGGGCTCCGGCGCCGCTTTGGCGCCGGACACGGCCGTCCCGCACTCCATGCAGAAGCGGGCGCCGTCTGGCAGTACGGCGCCGCACGAGTCGCAGCGGCGCTCCATGCGGGCGCCGCACGAGATGCAGAAGCGGGCCTCGGCGGGGTTCTCCGCCGAGCAGGATGCGCATCTCGCGGTCACGCTCAGCTCGCGGGGTTGATCTCGATGGCCCCCATGGGTCGAGTATCGCCGATCACCGGCGGGCGCTCGGCGCGGGACGCTAGGCGCCGGACGCCGGCAGGTGGGCCTCGATGCGGGCCCGCCTGTACTCGTTGACGACGATCTCGGTCAGCTCCTCGACGGAGGTCTCGCCGGTCGGCTTGTCGAGTGCGATCACGCCGTCCTGGATCATGCTGACGCGGTCGCAGGCCTCGAGCACGTGGACGTAGTTGTGGAGGATCATGATTATCGAGACCCGGCCCTCCGCCTTCAGGCGCGCGACGAGGTCGAGGATCATCGCTCCCTCCTTCGCCCCCATCGCCGCGAGCGGCTCGTCCAGCAGCAGGATGTCCGCGTTGGAGTTCACGGTCCGGGCGACCGCGATCGCCTGGCGCTGGCCGCCGGACAGCCGCGCCACGGCCACATCGATGCGGGGGATGTTGATTCCGATCTCGTCGAGCGCCTCGCGCGCGCGGCGCTTCATCTCCCTGTTCGCGAGCAGCGGGATCGGGCGGTGCACGCTCTCACGGCGCAGCGCCAGGTTGTGGTAGACGGACAGTTCGTCGATGAGCGCGAGGTCCTGGTAGACGGTGTCTATCCCCTTCGTGCGGGCGTCATCCACGCTCTTTGGCTCATACGGCTCGCCGTGCAGGAACATGTTCCCCGAGTCCTGCTTCTGGAACCCGCAGATGATCTTCATCAGCGTGGACTTGCCCGAGCCGTTGTCGCCGAGCAGCCCGAGCACCTCGCCCTTGCGCAGATGCAGGTTCAGGTCGCGCAGCGCCGTCACGGGGCCGAACCGCTTCGCGATGTGTTCGACGCGCAGGACGTCGTCCGGGGCGGAGACCGGCCCCACGACTTTCTCGGCCGGCAGCGGCGCCTGGTCAGCCACGGGAGATGCCCCTCCTCGCCCTCTGGACATAGACGTTGATGGTCATCGCGAGGATGATCGCGAGCCCGAGGTAGAACAGCAGGTAGTCGGCGTTCACGCCCTTCAGGATCAGGCCGTCGTGCAGGATGCCGAGGAACAGCGCGCCGATGAAGGCTCCCACGACGGTCCCGGAACCCCCGGCCATCAGGGTTCCTCCGATCACCGCGGCGGAGATCGCCTCGAACAGGATTTCGTTCGCGCCGGCGGTGTCCGGCTGCACGGAGCTGGCCCGCACCGCCTCGAGGATCCCCACGAAGCCGCCGAGCACGCTGCACATCATGAAGTTGCGGATCATGACCAGCTTCACAGCGACGCCCGCCTCGGCGGCACCGAGCTTGTTCGAGCCGACGGCGACGGTGTACAGGCCCCAGCGCGTGAACGTGAGAAGGATCTGCAGGACGATCACGATCACGATCGCCCAGATCAGCTCGGAGTAGGTGCCCGCACCGAAGACTTTGGCGAACGTCGAGACGTGGTTCACCGTCTCCGTCAGTTCGATGTGGACGCCGTTGACCACATGCGGGACCTTCACGGTCGTGCTCGTCACTTCCGCGCCCGGCGTCGCCACGGGTTGACCGTGGGAGATGATCAGGGTGAGACCCTCGAGCGTGAACAGCATTCCGAGCGTTGCCACGAACGAGCTGATCCCCACGACGGCGGTGAAGAAGCCGTTGATGAACCCGACGACCATGCAGGCCAGCAATGCGACGATCACGCTCGGCACAAGCGGGAAGCCGGCGTGCGCGAGCTTGTAGTACAGGAACGGAGCGAACAGGTAGGTGGCGCCGATCGAGAGGTCGATCTCGCCGAGGATCATCACGAACACGACGCCGGCCCCCATGATCGCGAACGGCGCGAAGTAGGGGAGCAGCGTCTTGAAGTTCCCGGTGCTGAAGAAGCTGCCGGTGTTCAGCCCGAAGTAGAGCGCCGTGACCAGCGTGACGACGATGATGCTGCCCTCGCGGAGCGCGAGGGCGCGTTCGAGCAGTTCGTGCCCGCTCGGCAGGGAGCCCCGGCGCGAGTTCTCCGGGTCTCCCTGCTGTTTGGCGGGCGTGCTCGGGGCGGTTCCCCCTGCGGCTGTGCTCGCCACGGTTAGGCGGGCGTGCCAGCCTTGATCGGGACGACCGTGGGCGTCGCGGATGTCCCCTCGTAGCGCGTCTTGGATTCGACGTACGGCCCGACCGTTTCTTTCGTCACGAACTTCAGGCCGGTGTTCGTTTCAGCGGGCCCGACGAGTGAGCCGGACGCCCTCCACTGGAACAGCTGCAGGATCGGCAGGAACCCCTGCAGGTAGGGCTGCTGGTCGATGGTGAATTCCAGGAAACCTTCATTGAGGAGTTTCTGGGTGTTTTCCGTGAGGTCGAAGCCGCCGGACTTGATGCCTTTGGCCGGAAGCCCGAACTTCTGCATGACTTTCGCGACGCTTTCCGTGTCGCCGCCGTCGACCGCGTACATGCCCTTCGTGGTGGGGTGGCCCACCCAATACGCTTCGATCGCCGAGAGCTCGCCCGGCACGGCCGCGCCCGTCGCGACGGTGTGCGGGGTGATCGGCTTGCCCGACGCCTTGATCGCGGCGAGTGCTCCTTCGATGCGCGGCTGCAGGTTCGCGGAGCCGGGCGTCGCGATGAAGATCGCGACGTCGCCTGAGCCGACGTCTTCAACGATCCGCTTGCCCATCGCCTGGCCGGCGAGGAACAGGTCCTGGCCGACGTATGAGAGGCGCTTGTTCGTCTTCGAGTCCGCGTTGTAGGCGATCACCGGGATGCCCGCCTTGAGCGCGTTTTCGGTTGGCACGTTGAAGGCCGTTTCATCGATCAGGGCCACGGCGATCCCGGAGGCACCCGACGCCACAGCGCTGTTCATGGCGTTGACCATCTGGTTGATGTTGCTGCTTTCCGAGCCGGTCCACTGGTAGGAGCAGCCGAGGAGTTTGCAGGCGTCCTGGATGCCGTACTGCGTCGGCACGAAGAACGGGTTCGTCGTGACGTGGTTGACGAACACGAATTTGTAGTTCGGGGTCGAGCCGAAGATGCTCGACGCGTTGCTGCCGCTGCTGGACGCGCTGGAGCCACATGCTGCGATCAGACTGCTGACTCCGGCGACTCCGATTCCGGTGACGGCCGTGCGCTGCAGGAATGACCTGCGGTCAAAGCCCGGCCGCTCCACGAGCGCCTGCTCTGAACCGTCGGGCACGCCCCCCTCGTTTGTCTCTCTGCCTGACACTGGAACCTCCTAGCGTTAGAGGTGCTGCGTCCGAGCGCAGCTTCTTCCGTACCTTCTACCCAATCGCCGGAATAGTCAATACCTGTGCATTCCTCTTCATTCCGGGGCGAACTACGGATGCTTCGGGCGCCCGATCGGCGGTCGATTTGCGCGCAGCCGGTTGTGTACTCTCGACGCATGGGCGCCCAGCCAGAGCAGCCTCCTGCGGAGCCGGCGCCCGGCGAGCCCGGCGCCGGCGCCGGGTCGAGCGAGACCGCGGTCGAGCGCTTCGGCCCGCTGGCGTTGGAGCGGCTTCGGAAAGATGACGGCAGGTCGCTGATCATCTACAGCCGGGCCGAGCCGCCGCGGTGAGCGAGCTGCGCTTCAACGAGCTCCGCGGCGAGCGCGTCGCCTATGCGATCGACCGGCAGGAGCGCACGTTCCTGCCCTCCCGCGCGCAGTGCCCGCTATGCCCGACCGTGCCCGGCGGACCGGCGACGGAGATCCCGCTGCCGGCGTTCGAGATGGCCGTGTTCGATAACCGCTTCCCGGCCTTTGAGCCTCCGTCCGGTGCGGCGGAGGTGGTCCTCTACACCGACGACCACGATGCGTCCTTCTCGACGCTGCCGGCCGAGCGGGCGGAGGCCCTGATGTGGGTGTGGCGCCACCGCTACGCGGAGCTCGGCGCACGCGATGACGTTGAGTACGTGTTCATATTCGAGAACCGCGGCGTCGAGGTCGGCGTGACCCTGCACCATCCCCACGGCCAGATCTACGGCTACCCGTTCCTGCCGCCTGTGCCCGAGCTCGAGATCGCCGCCGACCGCCGGCTCGGCGGATGCGCCCCGTGCGCCCTGATCGGCCGCGAGTCGGCGGACGGCGCGCGCGTCGTGCATGAGAGCGCGGACACGATCGCCTATGTGCCGTTCGCGGCGCGCTGGCCCTACGAAATACACATCGCGATGCGAGAGCACCGGCCGAGCCTGCTCGACTGCGACAGCGCTGAGCTGCGCTCGCTCGCCGCCGCGCTGCAGGCGGTCACGCGCGGTTACGACGCCCTCTTCGACAGGCCGTTCCCGTACGTCATGGCGGTGCACCAGGCGCCGACGGGACCCGCGCCCGCCGACCGCGCGGGGCACCTGCACATCGAGTTCTACCCGCCGCTGCGCTCCGCCGAGAAGCTGAAGTACATGGCAGGGTCCGAGCAGGGCGCCGGGGCCTTCATCTCCGACATCCTGCCCGAGGCCTCCGCCGGCGAGCTGCGCAAGGCGATCGTCCGTGCCGCGTGAGCGGTCCGCCGCGTTCGCGCCCGGCCGCGTGAACCTGATCGGCGAGCACACCGACTACAACGGCGGCCTCGCGCTGCCGTTCGCGATCGAGCAGGGGATCACGGTCCGGGCGTCCGCCGAGCCGGGCGCCGCGACGATCCACGCCGAGGCGCTCGACCTGGGCGAGAGCGACGAGTTCGCGCTCGCCGAGCCGCCGCCCGCGAGCGGATGGAGGGCGTTCGTGCGCGGCGCCGTCGCCGAGCTCTCGCGCGCCGGCTATCCGCTGACCGGCGCGCGGCTGCGGATCGGCGGTGACCTCCCGCGCGGCGCGGGGCTCTCCTCCTCCGCGGCCCTCGAGGTGGCGCTGTGCGTCGCGCTGCTCGAGCTCGGATCCGCCGAGCGCGAGTGGGACGACGGCGGCTATGACCGGCTCCAGATCGCGCGGCTGTGCTCAAGGGTGGAGAACGAGTGGGTCGGCGCGCGCACCGGCCTGCTCGACCAGCTCGCGTCGATCTTCGGCGTCGCGGGCCGCGCGCTGCTGATCGACTTCTCCGACAGCAGCCTGGAAGCGGTCCCGCTCGAGCTCGGCGAATGGCATCTCGCGCTGCTGGACTCCGGTGAGCGGCACAGCAACGCGAGCTCCGGCTACAACACGCGCCGCGAGGAGTGCGCGATCGCCTGCCAGCGGCTCGGCGTCGGCTCGCTCTCGATGGCCCGGCGCCAGGACGCCGAGAGGCTGCCCGCCCCGCTCGGCCTGCGGGCCGTGCACGTGATCGGCGAAAACGAACGCGTTCGCGCGGCCGTCGCGGCGCTCCGGACGGGCGACCTCAGGGCCGTGGGGGCCCTGATCAGCGCCTCACACGCGAGCCTGCGCGACCGCTTCGAGGTCTCCACGCCCGCCGTCGAGGCGGCGGTCGACGCGATGATCGCGGCCGGCGCGGCGGGCGCCCGGGTGATGGGAGGGGGCTTCGGCGGCAGCGTGCTCGGTCTCTTCCCGCCCGGCGCGACGCCGCCGGCGCAAGCGCGTGAGGTGCGACCGGGCCCGGGCGCCAGGGCGCTGCCCGCCGGCGGCTGAGGACGGGGTTGACGGCCGCCGCTGCGCTGCGATACTCGCGGCATGCCCTTTGACCCGTCGCGCTCGGACGGGCTGTACCGGGCGGACCCCGGCCGCTACGGCGCGATGCCCTACCGGCGGGTCGGCGCCTCCGGCCTGAAGCTGCCCGCGATCTCGCTCGGCCTGTGGCAGAACTTCGGCGACGACAGGCCGCTCGCCGGCAGCCGCGCGATCCTGCGCCGCGCGTTCGACCTCGGCATCACGCACTTCGACCTCGCCAACAACTACGGCCCCCCATACGGCGCCGCGGAGTGCAACTTCGGCCGCGTCTTCGAGGAGGACCTGCGTCCCTATCGCGACGAGCTCGTCATCTCGACGAAGGCGGGCTACGACCAGTGGCCCGGGCCGTATGGCGAGTGGGGCTCGCGCAAGTACCTGCTCGGAAGCCTCGAGCAGAGCCTGCAGCGGATGCGGCTCGACCACGTGGACATCTTCTACTCGCACCGCGTCGACCCGGAGACGCCCCTGCACGAGACGATGTCCGCGCTGGACACCGCCGTCAAGCAGGGCAAGGCGCTCTACGCGGGCATCAGCTCCTACGGGCCCGAGCGCACGATCGAAGCCGTCGAGATACTGACCTCGCTCGGCACGCCGCTGCTGATCCACCAGCCGTCCTACTCGATGCTGAACCGCTGGATCGAGAGCGAGCTGCTGGACACCCTGCACGACCGCGGTGTCGGAGCGATCGTGTTCTCACCCCTCGCCCAGGGTCTGCTCACAGACCGCTACCTGAACGGCGTGCCCGAGGACTCGAGGGTCCGCATCGGCGAGGCGTTCAGCGAGGGCCTGATCACGCAGGAGAATCTGGCACGCGTCCGCGCGCTCAACGAGATCGCCGTCCGCCGCGGGCAGTCCCTCGCGCAGCTCGCGATCGCGTGGACGCTGCGCGACCCCCGCATCACCTCGGCCCTGATCGGCGCCAGTAGCGTCGCGCAGCTCGAGCAGAACGTCGCGGCGATCGAGAACCCCACGTTCACCGATCAGGAGCTCGCCGAGATCGACCGCTACGCCGTCGAGAGCGCGATCAACATCTGGGAGCGCTCGAGCAGCGCCTAGGCAGGCACCGTGAGCGCGGCGCGGTTGCGCGCAGAGCGGACCGCGGACTTGAGCGTGTCGATGTCGTAGGTGCCGTAGTGACGGCGGCCGTTGATGAAGAACGTCGGCGTGCCCGCGACCCCGCTCTCGTCCGCGCTCGCCACGTCGTCGCTGACGCGGCCCGCATGCTCGCGGCGGCGCAGATCCTCGGCGATCCGCTCTGCGTCGAGGCCGATCCCCGTCGCGTAGCGGGCGATGTCCGCGGCGCTGAGGTCGCCCTGGTGCTCGAGCAGCGCGTCGTGCATCTCCCAGAAGTGCCCCTGCGCGGCCGCCGCCTCCGCGGCCTCGGCCGCGAGCTGGGCGTTCGGGTGAACGTCGTTCAGCGGCAGGTGACGCCAGACGTAGCGCACTTCGTCGCCGGTCGAGGAGGCCAGCAGCTCGCGCAGCACCCCCTCCGCTCGCCCGCAGTAAGGGCACTCGAAGTCCCCGTACTCGACGATCGTGACGAGCGCGTCCTGCGGTCCGCGGATGTGGTCACGGTCGGGGTCCACCTCCGCGGACAGGTCGAGGATGTCCTGCGCGGTCCCGGCGATCTGGCGTGCGCGCACCTGCGCCGGGAGACTTCGCACGACCCGCAGCACCATCCAGCCGATCAGCGGCGCGAGCACGACGGACGCGAGCGCTCCGAGCTTCGCCTCGTCCAGCAGCGAGCCGGAGAACGCGAGGCTCGCGATCAGCAGCGAGACGGTGAAGCCCACGCCGGCGAACGCGCCGCCGGCCGCGAGCAGCGGCCGGCTCAGCGGCGGGCGCGGGCCCTTCAGCGCCGGGCGCGACGCCAGCCATGATGCCCCCGTCACCCCGAGTGGCTTACCGACCAGGTAGCCGACGAGGATGCCGATCGTGACCGGCGAGCTGACGGCCCTTTCGAGCAGCCCGCCGGTCAGGTGCACCCCTGCGTTCGCGAGCGCGAACAGCGGCACGATCACATAGCCGGTCCATGGGTGCAGGGTGTGCTGCAGACGCTCGTTCGGGGAGATCGCGGCCATCACCCCCTGCTGCGCGGAGCGCGCGAGCTCCGGCGTCGGCTGCTCGCGGAACGAGCGGGTCAGGATCGTCGCGCGCTCGAGGTCCTCACGCGAGGGTGGGTAGGCGCTCGTCGCGAGCCCTATCGCGAGGCCTGAGATGACGGGGTCGATACCCGATTCAAGCAGCGCGACCCACATGCCCGCCGCGAGCACCACCGACACGGGGCGGCGCCATTCCGGTGCATAGCGCAGCAGCAGCAGCGCGGCGAACAGGGCGACGGCGACTACCAGCGCGGGGATCGAGAGGGCGGTCGTGTAGACGGTTGCGATCACGAGCAGCGCGCAGACGTCGTCGACGACGGCGAGCGTCAGCAGGAAGACCCGCAGCCTCGTCGCGGCACGCGGCGTCAGCAGCGCGAGCGCGCCGAGCGCGAACGCGGTGTCCGTCGACATCGTCGTGCCCCAGCCGTGGGCGCCGGGGCCGCCGGCGTTCAGCGCCAGGAAGATGGCGACGGGGACGAGCATGCCGCCGATCGCCGCGAGGACGGGAACCGCGATCCTGCGCCGCTCGCGAAGCTCGCCGAGGTCGAGCTCACGCTTGGCCTCGAGACCCACGACGAGGAAGAACAGCGTCATCAGGCCCTCGTTGACCCAGTGGCGCAGGTCAAGGGATATCCCGCTCCCGCCGATCGTGATCGACAGCTTCGTGCTCCACACCGACTGGTAGGAGTCGGGCCACGGCGAGTTGGCCCACAGCAGCGCGAGGACCGTGGCCGCCAGCAGCACGCTGGCGCTGCCGGTCTCGGTGCCAAGGAAATCGCGGACAGGGCTCGCCATGTTGCGTGCCCAGGCCGTGCGGCCCTCGTATGGAACAGCCTGTGCTCGAGCCGCCATCCGAAGTGATTATTGCCCGCGCGGACGTGTTGTCCGGGACTTCCCGCGCGGCCACGTCAGGTTGCCCGCGCCGGTGCGGTCGGGAATCCGGGTTGATGTGGCCCCGCACCGAGCGGGACGATGGCGCTCCGCGCTCACGCCTCGTGGGGGCGCGAGCTGAGCGCTGCGACGTAATCGGCGGGCAGGCCGTGCGCTTCAGCCGCCGCGATCATCCTCATCAGGTACTCGCGGGACGGCGTCACCTCGTGATCGCGCTTGGAGATCACGGTGTAGATGTGCACGCGCAGCTCGGCGCCGCCAGGATGCATACTCACGCTCGTCTCGCGCCTGGCGTACGCATGTCCCTCGCCCTCCTTGAGGTCGAGCGCGCCGAGGTCGCCCTCGTCGAGTTCGAAGACCGCTCCCCAGACCGTCGCCGCGGGATCGGCGATGACGTCCGCGACACCGGTGCCGGTGCGTACCGACCGGCGCAGGAAAGCGAGCCTGTGGGCGGCGAGGCGCGCCGCTCCCAGGCACACCGCCGACGGGCAGTGATCGCGCAGGTGGAGCGTGTCCATGTTGCTTCCGTACGCGAAGTAGAGGGCCGGCATTGCCGTGCATCCTGCCGCACCCCGCGTTCGATGCGCCCGCGGCGCGCGGAACTCTTATGTGCGCCGCGGGGAGATGTGGCACCCTTCGCGCCTCGGCCCCGCGCGCCCGCCGGCGAGTGCGGCCTCCTCGCTCCCGTCCCATGCGCCGCTACGCACTCATCATCCTCGGGGCCGCCGTGGCCACGTGGGCCTTCCTCGCCCTGGTGCTCGGGTCGTTCAGCCTGAGGCTCACCGGCTCGGCCGCCCAGGCCGCCTCGCCCGCCTGCCTGCCCGCCAGCATCGATCACAGCGCGGAGCTGCCCGGCACCCCCGTCGACGTCTCCCCGGCCCCGGAAACGGGGAGCGCGACCCCGGGCACACAGATCAGCTTCCTCGGCGCTCCCGCGGGCGAGATCCAGGACGTGGCCGTGGAGGGAGAACGGAGCGGCAGCCACCCCGGCCGCCTCGCCGCCTACTCACAGGGCGACGGCGCGAGCTTCGCTCCGAGCGCCCCGTTCGACGCCGGCGAGCGTGTCGCCGTGAGCGCTGTGATCGCCGGCAGGCACACGCTGTTCCACTTTCGCGTGAGCACCCCGTATCCGACCACGAACGACCCCGGCTTCCCCAACGCCGCGCCGGCGCCGGCCGACGTTCAGGGCTTCTACACGCTGCCCGGCGCGCAGCCGCCGGTGCTGACGGTCACGGTCCCCGACCGAGACCCCGCCGCGGGAGACATCCTCACCACGAACGGCCCGGGGCCCGGGCAGTACGGCCCGCTCATCTACACGCCCTCCGGCCGGCTCGTGTGGTTCGAGCGGCTGCCCGGCGGGGAAACCGCCGAGAACCTGAGCGAGCAGGAATACGAAGGCCGGCGCGTGCTGACCTGGTGGAGAGGCCGCGTCCTGTCGCTCGGGTTCGGCCAGGGCGAAGACATCGTCATGGACTCGGCGTATCGCACGATCGCGAGGATCGCCGGCGGGAACGGGCTGAAGGCCGACCTGCACGATGTGCAGCTCATCCCGCACGGCGTCGCGTACATCACCGCCTACAACCCGATCCGCTGCGACCTCTCGTCCGTCAAGGGCTCGAGGAACGGCGCGATCGTCGACACTGCGATCCAGATGGTCGACATGCGGACGGGGCTCGTGCGATGGGAATGGCACAGCCTGGACCACGTCGCCGCCGCCGAGTCCGAAGTCGAAGCCCCCAGCGACACGACGCCCTGGGACTACTTCCACCTGAACTCGATCGACCCGGAGCCCGGCGGCGATCTGCTCATCTCCGCGCGCAGCACGTGGGCCGGCTATCAGCTGCAGCGAGGCACCGGCGCGATCCTCTGGCGGCTCGGGGGCAACAGGAGCTCGTTCAGGATGGGACCGGGCACCACGATGGCCTGGCAGCACGACGGCCGGATGCTCGCGAACGGGCAGCTCACGTTCTTCGACGACGGCTCGAACCCGCCGATCCACAGCCAGTCGCGCGCACTCCGGATCACGCTCGACCAGAGGGCGCGCACCGCGAGCCTCGACTTCGCCTACACGCACCCGGGCCCGCCCGTGCTCGCGTCGAGCCAGGGCAACGCCCAGACGCTGGCGGGCGGCAAGACACTCGTCGGCTATGGAGGCGTCCCGCAGATCAGCGAGTTCGCCCCCGGCGGAGCGCTCCTGTTCGACGCGCACCAGCCCCTGGACATGTCCTTCTACCGGGCGTTCCGCTTCCCCTGGAGCGCCACGCCCGGAGCGCCGCCCGCGGTCCTTGCGAGCCTGAACGACACCGGCGAAGAGACGATCGTTCACGCGAGCTGGAACGGCGCGACCGGGGTCTCCTCCTGGCGCATCCTCGCCGGGAAGCCCGGGTCGCTGACGGCGCAGGCCACGATCCCCTCGGCGGGCTTTGAGAGCTCCGCGACGCTCCCGACGAAGCAGGCCAGCGTGCAGGTTCAGGCGCTGGACTCAGCGGGCCGCGTGCTCGGCACCTCGCCCGCGGTCCGGGTCATCAGCTACGCGTCCTCGCTGCCGAGCCCGCAGGCCACGGGATGAGCGCCGGACCGGCCCTCCGAAGCCTGGGCCCCGGCCGCGCGGGAGCGCCGGACGCTAGTAGGCCGGTTTGGATTTGTGCTTCGTCGTGGTCGTCGTCGGCGTGGTCGTCTTCGCCGGCGATGACGAGGTCGAGGAGCTTCCGCTTTCGCCGCCGCAGCCGGCCACCACGAAGGTCGTCGCGAGGACGGCGAGTAGCGTTAGGATGGCGGGCAGTGGCGTACGTTTCACGGGACGGGCTCCTCGGGGGCTCCGGCGCTCACCCTACCAGGCGTCCTCAGCGCGAATCGCAGTTGCCTGAGCCCGCATGAGCACCAAGGCCGCTGACGCCGGAGCACCGCCGGCGCCGCCCCCGGAGGGCCGCGAGGGCACACGCCCAGGGCTGCTGCTCGCGGTCTGCTGCGTCGCTCAGTTCATGGTCATCCTGGACCTGAGCATCGTCAACGTCGCGCTGCCGTCGATCCAGTCGAGCCTCGGGTTCTCCTCACCGGATCTGCAGTGGGTCGTCGACGCGTACGTGATCACCTTCGCTGGGTTCCTGATGCTCGGCGGGCGCGCGGTCGACTACTTCGGCCAGCGCCGCACATTCGTGGTCGCGCTCGTCCTGTTCGGGCTCACATCGCTGATCGGCGGGCTCGCGCCCACGCAGGTCGTGCTGGTGGCTGCGCGCGGCGCCCAGGGCATCGCCGGCGCGCTGATGGCGGCATCGTCGCTGGCGATCATCACGGCCTCGTTCCCGCCGGGCCCGAAGCTGCACCGCGCGATCGGCACATGGGCGGCGATGAACGGCCTCGGCGGCGCGGCCGGCGTCCTGCTCGGCGGGATCATCACCGAAGTGCTCAGCTGGCGGTGGGTGCTGCTGATCAACCCCCCGATCGGGATCGTGACGGCGCTCGTCGCGTATGCCGTGGTCAGCGAACGACGCCGTGAGCGGGACGGAGCGAGCTTCGACCTCGCCGGTGCGCTGACCCTGACGATCGGCCAGATGGTGCTCGTGTACGGCGTCGTCCAGGCCGGGCTCGTGGGCTGGAGCTCCGCGAGCGCGCTGGCGCCGATCGCCGTCGGTGTGCTCCTGCTCGCGGCGTTCACGGTGATCGAGTCCCGCATCGCCTCCGCCCCGCTGGTCCCGTTCAAGGAGCTCTCGCGTCCCCTGAAGACCGCGAACGGCATCGTGCTGCTCTTCAGCGGCGCGCTGTTCCCGATGTGGTTCGTGAGCTCCCTCTACATGCAGCAGGTGCTCGGGCTCTCGCCGCTCGATGCCGGTCTCACGTTCCTTCCGATGACGCTGACGATCATGCTCGTCGCGTCGCGCGCGGGCAGGCTCGTGAGCGGCTTCGGGGTGCGCGCCGTGCTCGGCGGCGGCCTGATCATGATGACCGTCGGGATGCTGCTGTTCACGCAGATCGAACCGAGCGGCAGCGCGGCCGTCTACGTGATCATCCCCGGTGTCCTCACAGCGGCCGGGATCGCGATGTCGATAGTGCCCTCCACGATCGCCGCGACGCAGGGCGCGAAGGAGGGCCAGACTGGCCTCGCCTCGGGGCTGGTGAACACCTCGCGGCAGGTGGGCGGGGGACTCGGGCTCGCGATCCTGATCACGCTCGCGACACAGCGCACGAGCCATCAGATCGGTGCCGGCCAGCAGGTTTCGCAGGCACTCACAGAAGGGTTCCGCTTCGCCTACCTGCTCGGAGCGGTCCTCGCCGCGGCCGCGGCCGCGGTCACCTTCGTGGCGCTGCCGCGAACGGGCAGCGCGACGCGCGGAGCCGTCAGGCGCTTCGCGGCTGTGATCGCCGTCGTGCTGGCCGGGTTCATCCTCGCCACGATCGCGTTCGCGGGCTCCAGGGGCGCGCCGATCGGCGCGTACACGACCGACGATGCCCACAGCTATGTGACCGAGCCGTCGCTGCACCCGCCGCAGATCCGCCGGACCCTGCACGCGCCGGAAAGCGAGCTGGCGCCCGGGTACATATTCACCGCCAACTTCTACAACCTGAACGAACCGAGGATCGTCGGCCAGAGCGGGCCGCTGATCCTCGACAACGCGCTGCAGCCGGTCTGGTTCCGGCCGGTGCCGGAAAGGCTCGTCGCGTCGAACCTCAGCCTGCAGACCTACCAGGGAAAGCCGGCGATCGCGTGGTGGCAGGGAGCCGTGACGAACACCGGCTCGACCGAAAGCGGCGAAGACATCGTCGTCAACCAGAACTACCAGACGGTCGCGACGCTGAGGGCGACCGGCGGCTGGGTGCTGACGCTCCACGAGTTCGTGATCCGCGGCGAAGACGCATGGGTGACGGCGAACAAGAACATCCCGATCGACCTCTCGCGCTACGGCGGCGCCTACAACGGGGCCCTGATCGACTCCGCGGTGCAGGAGTACAACCTCAGGACCGGCCGGCTGCTGCGCAGCTGGGACGCCCTCGCGCACATACCCCTCGGCGAGTCCCAGGCCTCACTGCCGACGAACGGATTCCCCTGGGACGCCTACCACGTGAACTCGATCGACCTGACGGGGAACGGCAGCTTCCTGGTCTCGATGCGCAACACGTGGAGCGCCTACATGGTGAACAGCGCGACCGGCCGCATCGAATGGACGCTCGGCGGCAAGAGCTCGAGCTACCGGTTCGCGCCGGGCGCGGCGTTCGAGTGGCAGCATGACGTCCGCCTGCAATCCGGGGGTGAGGTGAGCCTCTACGACGACCACTGCTGCCAGCTGACCGGGGGCGGCACATACGTGCCCGCCACCGGCGAATCGCGGGCGCTCGTTCTGCGCCTGGACGAGCAGACGCACACCGCGACGGTCATCTCGCAGCACCGGCGCGGCGAAGGGTTCGACGCCGCGTACATGGGCAGCACCCAGCTGCTCCCGGGCGGCAACACGTTCGTCGGCTGGGGCTCGGAACCGTACTTCTCCGAGTACGGGCCAAGCGGACGGCTGCTGATGGAAGGGGAACTCCCGGGCCCGGACCTCACCTACCGGGCGACGCTCGAGCAGTGGCACGGCCGGCCGCTGAGCGCGCCGGCCGGCGCCGCTCTGCAGGCGGGCTCCCGCACGATCGTCTACGCAAGCTGGAACGGCGCCACGGACGTAGCGTCATGGCGGGTCCTCGGCGGATCGAACGGGGGTGATCTCGCGCCCGTCGCAGCGGCCCCGCGCTCCGGCTTTGAGACGGCGATCACGCTCCCGCGGCAATACGCGAGCATGCAGGTGGTGGCGGTCGCGGCCGACGGCAGGGCGCTCGGAGCCTCGCGCGTCTTCGCGCGCTGAGCCGGCCGCTCCTCGCTAGAGCACCATCGGGCCCGGGGTCGCCGGCCGCTGCCGGCCATCGGCGCGCAGGCCGGACTCCTGGGCCTGGCGCTGTTCCACGTCCTCCATCGTTGTGTGCAGGTGCCCCTCCGCTTCGACGAGCAGCTTCAGGTCGTGGGGCCGGGTCGCGTAGTGGAGCGCGTCCTGCATCGACACGGTGCCGGTGCCGACCGCTTCATAGAGAGCCTGGTCGAAGGTCTGCATCCCGTAGTAGGTGCCCTCCGCGATCACGTCCGCGAGCTCGCCGGTCCGCTTCGGGTCCATGATCAGGTCGTGCACGCGCCCGGTCATCGTCAGGATCTCCGTCACAGCGGTGCGTCCCCGCCCGTCCGACCTCGGGACCAGGCGCTGGGAGATGATCCCCTTCAGCGTGCCGGCGATCATCGCGCGCGTCTGCTGATGCTGGTTCGGCGGGAAGAAGTCGAGGATCCTGTTGATCGCCTCCGGTGCGTCGAGCGTGTGCACGGTCGACAGCACGAGGTGCCCGGTCTCTGCAGCGGCCAGCGCCGTATGGACCGTCGTCTCGTCGCGGATCTCCCCGATCAGGATCACGTCGGGGTCCTGGCGCAGCACCCGTCGCAGCGCCGTCGCGAACGAGTCGGTGTCGGCACCGACCTCGCGCTGGTCGATCGCCGCCCGGATGTCGTGATGCAGGTACTCGATCGGGTCCTCGATCGTGATGATGTGCTTGCACGCCGTCTGATTGATGTGCTCGATCATCGCGGCGAGCGTCGTCGACTTGCCGCACCCCGTGGTGCCGGTCACCAGGATGATTCCGCGCTCCTCCTCGGCCAGGCGCCGGATCACGTCAGGCAGGCCCAGGTCCGCGAGCGTGCGGATCGCATTGGGGACCACGCGGAAGACCATCGAGACACTGCCGCGCTGCAGGTATCCGTTGACGCGGAAGCGCGCGAGGTGAGGCACCGAGTACGCGAAGTCGATCTCCTTGAGGGTCTCGAATTCCTTCACGCGGGCATCGGGCAGGACCGAGTGGAGCGCCTCCATCGTGTCATCGGGGCTGAGCTCCGGCGCGGCAGCGTCGATCGGCCCGAGGTCGCCGTCGACGCGTATCAGTGGTCGGTTGCCGACCTTCAGGCAGAGGTCCGATCCGCCCGCGTCAACGAGCGCGGTGAGGGCCGCTCCGATGTCGAACTGTGTCGCCGATCCGCCGGCCTGCACGCCGTCAAGCATGTAGTCGGCATCGGCGCGGGAGCGAGCGCCCGGGACAGTGTGTTCCGCGCGGGCCGGTCAGTAGTTTCGCGGGCTCACCACGGCGAGCGGGGGCGCCCGGGGCCCGCCGCACGGCGCGGGTGCCCGGGGCGGCTCCCCGAAGCCGGCGAGCCCCGAGAGGGCCCTGGGAAGCCCGCAATTTCCGAGCCTTTCGTTGACATGCGATACCGGGTGTGGTAGATCGCTACTGACGCCCGTGGGGGGTTTCTTAGGATTTGGGACGAGCGACTCCTCCGTAGTGCCCGGGTAGACCGTGCAGCGGGTGCGTTGGTATTGACTACTGGAGGTAAGTCATGGATAGGCGTAGGTTGTGCGTGGGCCTTATGGTCGTGGCCAGCAGTCTGCTGCTCATGGCCGGCACCGCGTCG